>Ga0209278_1000072_pt1 | contig 168582 bp, 158 predicted proteins | sample JI81BgreenDNA_FD_187504 | JGI IMG/M metagenome (GOLD analysis project Ga0209278, IMG submission 187504) | Wastewater effluent complex algal communities from Wisconsin, to seasonally profile nutrient transformation and Carbon sequestration -... | ecosystem: Engineered > WWTP > Effluent > Algae... | reverse complement strand
AAAGGAGGTGTTTGTGCGAAGAACATAAAAGGGGTGCCGAGGGCAAGGCACGCCCACCATGAGGTAATTCTTTTCGTTTCCATAGGCATTAGTTTGAAGTGGGGTAGGTTAATGTTTGGGGTTCTTTTTTTACATGATAATTTAAATTAAGTTTGACCTATGATTCTGTGTGTTTTGTTGTACTAAATTATAGAATGTTTTTAAAAATAACGACAAAAAACTTATTAAATCGTTGAAAAACACATTTTAATAAAATATATAATATTTTTCTTACAAATAAATTATAGCCGCAAAAAAAACTCCCCTAAAGGAGAGTCTTTGTATTCTATTATCGTTGATCGACTGGAACAAAGGGGCGCAAAGCATACCCCGTGTACACTTGACGGGGTCTTCCAATAGGTTCTTTGTTGATGCGCATTTCTTTCCATTGGGCAATCCATCCAGGCAAACGTCCAATGGCGAACATTACGGTAAACATTTCCGTGGGTATCCCTAATGCGCGGTAAATAATCCCCGAATAGAAATCTACATTTGGATATAGATTACGTGATTTGAAATAATCATCCTCCAAGGCTACTTGCTCCAACTGTTTGGCGATATCCAGTAGTGGATCATCGACTCCTAGTTTTGCCAATACTTCATCTGCCGCTTTTTTGATAATTTTTGCACGAGGATCAAAATTTTTGTAAACGCGGTGTCCAAAGCCCATTAATCGGAAAGGATCATCTTTATCTTTGGCTTTCAAAACATACTTCGCTACATCGCCACCGTCATTATTAATTTGTTCCAACATTTCCAAAACCGCTTGGTTGGCTCCTCCATGTAAAGGACCCCATAAAGCAGAAACTCCTGCAGAAATCGAAGCAAATAAACCCGCATGTGAAGAACCTACGATTCGAACTGTTGAAGTGGAACAGTTTTGCTCGTGGTCGGCATGCAAAATGAATAATTTATCTAATGCTTCTACGATGACTTTATCGGATTGATAAGGACCTGTAGGCAATTCAAACATTAATCGCATGAAATTCTCTACGTAGCCTTTCGTGTTGTCGTAATAATTCAATGGGAAGCCCATTGATTTACGATAGGTCCATGTAGCAATCACGATAAACTTCGCCATGGTTTTACATACAGCGATATACATTTCCTTGTCATCATGGGGATCAACCGACTTCGGATTGAAAGCGGTTAACGCACTGGTCAAGGAAGCCAAAACACCCATAGGATGTGCTGTTTTTGGGAACCCATCGATGATGTTTTTCATTTCCTCATTGACCAAAGTATATTTACGAATATCGTCTTCAAATTGATTGAGTTGAGCACGCGTTGGTAGCTCACCGAAAATCAACAAATAGGACACCTCTAAAAAACTTGCCTTTTCGGCCAACTCTTCAATGGCATACCCTCGGTAACGAAGAATCCCTTCTTCCCCATCGAGAAAAGTGATTTTACTCTCACAAGAACCTGAATTTTTGTACCCTGGGTCCAACGTAATAGCCCCCGTTAAAGCACGTAACTTTTCAATGTCAATGGCGGCTTCATTTTCGCTTCCTACGATCATAGGAAACTCATACTTCTTGCCATCAATTTCTAATATCGCTGTTTTTGACATAATATAAATAGGAAATTAAATCTGATAAATAATAATTTAACAAAATTAGGGAATTAACCACGAACTAAAAAGGAAAATATCCAACGTTTTCGTTAAATAAATAATAAATTTTGCAAGATTAATATAGCTGGACGACGGGCTGAAAACAAGCACTTATTCTCAGGAAAAAACTGCACGACATGGATTTAGTTCTTGATCAGTTTTTTTACAGCGGTACCGTTTTCGGTCTCCACTTTGATCCAATATACTCCCGAAGCTTTTTGTTGAAAATCAAGCGAATCTTGTAATCCTTGGGTATATCGGATGTGCAACAAACGTCCTTGACTGTCGTATACTTCAATTTTTTTAATCGAAGCCGACGCATAAAGGTTTACCACATCGCCTACAGGGTTGGGCGCTAGAATTATCCCTACAGTATCGGGAGTTTCAGGCAAATTCAAATCTTGATAAACCGTTTGTGTAATACCTGTATTTAAAGGAAGATTGTAGTCAAAGAAAATATCAGCACGGCTATTCACATCGTCTCCATTGCCCAAAGAATCTTTGGAACGAATTCGCATCAATACATTGCCATGCCCCCCGGTATCGATTTGTAAATTCGGAAAAAAGATATCAATTAATTCGTCCTTTTGACGAACTATCGTAGGTGCTGATGTATCGAGCATTTGCCAAGAATCAACATCAAATTCGGTCCCGTTTATTTCTAATCGAACCACTACTTGCGCCGCTTGACTCGCTCCTGTATTTTCAAAATTAATCATATAATGCAAATACGACCCAATAGCTGCGGTTGGCAACTGAGTGCCTTGCAAGCACAACAATGAGTTAGGTTCAAAAGAAGCAATAACAGGTTGTTCTGTCACAAACGAATCGTCGTTGGGCTGTTGGTCACTATCGACAGAGCTCGCTGTGGCTTGAAAAGGCAACGAATCACCCACCAATACAGGAATCGCATCGGTTTCGGCATTGACGGCCAATTGTACATAAACCGTTTGTGTCGCCCAAGGGGATAACCCTGTGTAATTCCACGTTAAAAGTCCTCCCCCACTCTGATTTGGCGCCACTGTGGCATTGAGATAGGTACAGCGTGTCGCATCATAACTTAAGGAAAACGTTCCTTGAGACACTTGGTTGCCCTTATTACGAAGAACGACGACTAAGGTATTGGTAGTTCCTGGCTGAAATAAATAAAGAGGAGCCACCGCTACTTCTACATCGTGATATACGCCGTTGGGTGCCAAACACACATCAACAATTTGCTCTTGCCCATTTACTTGCGAAAAAGTTATGCTTTGTTGCGAGGGTGTAACTGCCGTATTTACAGTATTTTCTACCCAAGGAAAAAGCGTGTAATTGAGGCCCGTATTGGGAAACAATGCAAACGACCCATCGCTAGCCGTAAAGGTGGCATAATTCGCCCCTCCTTCGGCTTTAAGTTTTAAATAACGAACCGGAAAATCAGTTGAATCACATCCATTTTGACCAGCATCCCATCGAGCTGTCCCGCGGAGCGTGTTGTAATTCCCCCCTGGCGGTATTGTACAAAAATCGTTAACGGGAACGGTGGAAGCGCCCAAAGCAATCTGAAAGTCATCAAAGGCAGATGCATCGGCGCAAACATATTGTAAACTGGGCAAACTTGACAACGTCAATTGTTGATAGGTAACTTGCCCATTTTTGGCAAAAATAAACTGTAAGGAAGGATTGTTATTACATTCCAAAAATGTAAGCCCTTTTACATTATTAAGGTTGAGCGAAGATAAATTGGCACAGTTGGACATGGTAACCGAATTTAAACTCGGCGCCAAGGGAAACACAAAAGTGGCAAAGCTATTTTGACTGAGATCTACACTCAATAAGTTGTTATTTGAGGATAGATCTAAATTTTGCAACCCCATATTTCGAGCGATAAGGGTTTTCAAATTCACCAAAGCTGTAAGATTTGGCATAAAGGAATTATCCGATAATTTTAAAAACAATAGGGCTGGCGTCGACGACAAATTAAGGGCCGAAAGACTACAACCTTGCAACGACAAAAAGGAAAGCGCTGGAGTAAATTCCAAATTAACCGTCCCCAGCGGATTAAAATCAGCACGGAGGGATTCTAGCAACGCAACGGGTTGTAAATCCAAGGCATTCAAATTGTTTTGCGAACAATCTAAATCATTTAAAAACCCTAGCCCGTTGAGTGTAAGTGTATTTAGCGCATTGTTGTTTATTTTTAAAATTTCAAGCGCTGGCATAACAGCATCAAACTGGGTAATTTGATTAAAGGCTACATTCAATTCCCGACAAGCCGTAAAAGCATTCAATCCCGTAGCATCTGTGAATGCATTGGGACTGGGTAAACTAGTATTGTTCAGTTTTAAACGCAATACAACTTGCGCTTCACTGACTTGAATTTCACCATCATTATTCGTATCGACATCGCCATCATAAATGCCATCATCATTAAAATCAGCACAAGAAGTACTTACCAACTTATTCTTCAATACAGCATCGGGAATCACAACCGTTTGTGCTCCGAGGGTAAGTGTACCCAAGCTTAACCAGAAGAATAAAATTTTCTTCATATCCTATGCCGTTATAATGTTTTGGTTATCAATTCTTGCAAGCGTTCTTTGTTTCGTTGTGAAATGGGCAAATGGGTTTGATCAGCCATGATTACATAGCCTCCATTTTTTTTGACATAACTCTTCAAAAAGGTCAAATTAATCAAATGAGACTGATGTATTCGAACAAAACCGTGGTCTCGCAATAACTCTTCAAACTCTTTTAAAGTGCGTGAAACCAAGACAGGCTTATTGTTTCGAATATAGAAAGTGGTATAATTATCTTCACTTTCACAACGAATAATATCGGCAATTTCAAACAAATGAATGCCATCAGAATTTGTGAGGGCTATGCGTTTAAAATTGTTTGTTTGCCGTTTGATATTTTCTAGTAACAATTCGACATGCGAAATACCTGTAGTCTCATTTTGTGATTTTTTCAACTTTTCGACCACCGATTTCAACTCATCCGGATCAACCGGTTTGAGCAAATAATCTAGGGCACTTAACCGAAATGCTTTCACCGCATATTGCTCGTGAGCGGTAATAAACACCACTTGGCTTCGCAATACGGTATTGTTTTTTGTAAAATGCTCAAGTACATCAAACCCAGTTCCGTCGTTGAGTTGGATATCTAAAAAGATAACTTGGGGCTGCCACTTTTCAATCGCAGCGACTCCAGAAGTTACATCGTCGGCTTCGGCCACAATCTCTACTTCGGGAGCAACCATAGACAACAAACCGCGCATACCACTGCGAAGGTTTGGATCGTCGTCGATTAAAAGGGCGGTTATTTTCATACTATTGTGCTATAAATTGAATAGGGATACTCAAAATTACTTCGGTTCCCGATACCGTCCCTTGTGAGGACAATTCTTTTATTTCAACTCCCGCAGTCTTTCCTGTCGTAGAGGCTATTTTTTCTAAGCGCATTCGGATAATTTCGATAGCCATCGATTTATGCACCGATACCGACTGGGCTTTTATTTTTTGTGAGGCTGCAATCCCAATCCCGTTATCGGCAATGGTACACCGCAATTGTTCGGCGTCCAAATCAAAGCGGATGGTAATCAACCCTGCATTTTTCTTTGGCACAATGCCGTGAATCAAAGCATTTTCCACAAAAGGCTGGATGAGTAATGGAGGAATCCCCATGTTATCTTCAATATCATCCGACTTTTCAATGGTAAATTCAAAGATCGAATTGAAACGCAATTGCTCCAATTCCAAATAATTTTGAAGCGCATCAATTTCTTTATCTACCGAAATTAAGGATTCTTTTGAAAACTCGAGCGTCAAACGCATTAATTTTGAAAATTTAGCCAAATATTTTACCGCAGATTCTTTACCGTTATTGACGATAAAACTAGAAATCGACCCCAAACAGTTGAATACAAAATGAGGATTCATTTGCAAATGCAAGGCTTTTTGTTCGTATTCAGCCAACTCTTTTTGGAGTGTCAATGTTTTCTTGATTTGCAAACGATTGTACCACAAAAAACCCAATCCAAACAACAAGACGGCAATTAAAACCGAATACACCAATTGCAGGCGATTTCGCTTTGCGGTTTCTTGTAATAGCAAGTCTTTCTTTAATAAGGCTTCTTTTTGCAATAAATTGCGTTTGTCAAATTCAAAATTTAGTTCAGCTTCGACGCCTTTCCGGATAGAAGCTGCATTTTGAATACTGTCTTTGAGCGAAGTATACAATTTGTAATGACGAAATGCCCCGGTGAGGTCGCCTTCTTTTTCGGCTACTTCACTCAACAATTTCTCGACCAGCATTTGTTGCTCCAACACTTCATTTTGACGGGCTAAGGCTAAGGTTTTTTGGGCATAAAAACGGGCTTTATCGTTTTGCTTTTCCGTTTGCCAAAATTGAGCGAGGTAAAAGTAGGTATCGCCCAAGCCAAAAGATTCCCCAAACGCCGTAAATGTTTGCTCTGCCGATTGCCAGGCTTTGATGGCTTCAGCTTTTTGACCTTTCTTTTGGTAGAGCAATCCAAGATTATTGAACAATTCCCCCAACCCGCGGGCGTCTTGATTTTTCTCTAAAATTAGTCGGGCTTTTTGGTAATACGAAGCGGCACTTGTATACTGTTTCTGACCTACCAATGCATTGCCAATGTTGGTATACGTCACTCCTAAAACAGGATCATTGGGATCTTTTAACAACTTTTCGGTTTTTGTAAAATAGGTCAGTGCCTTGCCATAAGCCTGTTGCGATTGGTAGAGTACACCGATATTATTGTACAAACGCGCGCATCGTTCGGGTTCGTTTAACTGCTCATAAATGGTTACCGCTTTTAAATAAAACTCAAGCGCTTTGGTGTAATTACTTTGCTCTGAGAAAATTATCCCAAGACTCCCGAGCGCTTTGGCCATACCAATTTTAACGGAGGGTAGCGTTTGATTCTCGGTTTCAAAAATAGATTTCGCCTGTTGAAAATAGCGCAGTGCTCTTTTGTAGTTGGATTGCAACACATCGGCGTTGCCCAAACTAATTAAGGCATAGCCCTCTTGCACATGATCGCCCAGTTGTACCGCTAGCTTTTGGGCTTGCAAGGCATAGGTTCGCATGGACTCGGGAGCTGCGGGTTTGTAGGCATCGGATAGGGCATTCAATAAACGTAACCGCTCAACAGGATTGTTTTCTTTGCGCAATACCTGTTGCAAACTATCGGCACTCTGAGGTTGTGCACCAACCCAGAAAAATAGAAGTAAAAAACCGACAATAAATCCGTTACGCATGCTTTTTTATGTAAGAAATCAAAGATAAACAAATCTTCACATGCGCTTCGACTCAATGAGCAATTGCGGGGACAAGACGAGAATTTGCATAAAAAAAGCCCCATCAACACTTGTGATAGGGCTCGTTTATGAAATTAAAACCAACTTATCGTTGCTTAAAAGCTTTTTCACCTGGGAAATATGCGGTTTCAGCCAATTCCTCCTCGATGCGCAACAATTGATTGTATTTGGCCATACGATCGGAACGAGAAGCCGAACCCGTTTTGATTTGTCCGCAGTTGAGTGCAACGGCTAAATCGGCAATCGTAGTATCTTCGGTTTCTCCCGAACGATGTGACATTACAGAGGTATACCCTGCATTATGGGCCATGGTTACTGCTGCGATGGTTTCCGATAAGGTTCCGATTTGGTTTACCTTTACCAAAATAGAATTGGCAATCCCTTTTTCGATACCGGTAGCCAAACGCTCCACATTGGTTACAAACAAATCATCGCCTACCAATTGTACTTTATCTCCAATTTTCTCGGTCAACATTTTCCATCCGTCCCAATCGTCTTCATACATCCCGTCTTCAATCGATACAATCGGATATTTTGAAGCCAAAGAAGCTAAATAATCCGCTTGTTCTTCCGACGTACGTATTTTTCCGTGGGCGCCTTCAAATTTGGTATAATCGTATTTTCCGTTGACATAAAACTCAGAAGCGGCACAGTCTAGGGCGATTTTGATATCTTCCCCAAAGGTGTATCCTGCATTTTCAACAGCAACTTTAATCGAGTCTAAGGCATCTTCAGTACCCCCTGCCAAATTGGGTGCAAATCCACCTTCATCACCTACCGCTGTAGAAAGATGACGGTCGTGCAACACTTTTTTCAAATGATGAAAAATCTCGGTACCCATTTGCATCGCATGCGTAAATGACTTTGCTTTTACCGGCATAATCATAAACTCTTGGAAAGCAATAGGGGCATCGGAGTGCGACCCTCCGTTAATGATATTCATCATCGGTACAGGCAAGGTATGTGCAGAAACACCTCCTACGTAACGGTATAAAGGCAAGCCCAATTCGTTGGCAGCCGCTTTAGCTACGGCGAGTGAAACCCCTAAAATAGCATTGGCTCCTAAATTGGATTTGTTGGCGGTTCCATCCAAATCGATCATAGCCTTATCGATACTATTTTGCTCAAAAACAGAAGTCCCTACAAGTTCTGGTGCAATTTTGGTGTTGACATTTTCAACTGCTTTCAAAACGCCTTTTCCAAGGTAATTTTTGCCACCGTCACGTAACTCAACCGCTTCATGCTCGCCAGTTGAAGCACCACTAGGAACGGCAGCGCGACCTAAAACACCATTTTCGGTTACAACATCCACTTCAATGGTAGGATTTCCACGAGAGTCTAAAATTTGACGCGCATGTACTTTAATGATAATACTCATGCTAATAGGAATTTAATAGTTATGCAATGTTCTTTTTACAAAATTAAAGAATCAAGGGGAACCAAAGTTTGAATTCCTCAAAAACTTATAAACTCAATCGATTGCGAATCAGAAAAAAATAGCTGGAATGAAGAAACAGTCGTCGACAATGGTATTAAAAAGTATTTTCTTACTTTTTATTACCTGTTTGTTATTTTATCGTATTTTTTTGTATTTTTATCGAGTAAAAAATTGCACAGCTAAATTTCAGTTTGTATTTTTATACCGTTTTTTAACTAAAACAAGTGAACCCATGAAAACCCTACGCCTCCAATCGATGTTGTTGCTATGTTTTTGTTCCTCATTGCTGATGGGACAACATTACCGCAATGCCAAAGCCTACATTAATGATTTTGGAAAAAACGAATTGTTTGTTAAAGAATCCTTGATGGAGTATTCAAAATCCATTATTGATTTTACTCCAGACTCTAGGATTAGTGCAACGATGGAGCGGATTTACAACAAATTAGAAGATATCAATGAAAATCTTCTTCGGAATGACATTGGGATTGATGGCGATGTGGCTTTACGGGATGCATTTATTCAAATGAATACCAAAACCATTGAATTATTAAAAAACAAATCGCTCAAATTAAACGATTACGCGATACAAAGTGGCTTAGATTATGCCGATATCTTCAAAAATTTTGCGTACAAAGAACATCAAATTGCAAATTATTACAGAGACATCTTAGCGTATGAAACGGCCAAAAAAGCCTTTGGGTTAAAGCATCGAATTCTTATTCGCAGCTTCAATAAACGCAATGTTTTTGAATACAATGCGTATCAAAATCTAATTTTTTATAAGATTAACGTGTTGGATGACAAATTAATGTCGTTATTGAAATTCCGTTCCGTTGACCAAGTCCAAGAATGCATGACCTTTATGAGTGGGGTGTTGCAAGAGTCGTTGCTCAAAACAGACTTATATAAGAACGATTACGAGGATCAGAGTTTAATTGAAGCTAATGTTGAGTTTATTCATTTTATAAAAAATCAGAACGAAACGTTACTTCCCTTGTTTCAGCAATACGTGACGGTTTATGAAGATTTTCAAAAAATTAAAAAGAGTTTTCTTGAAAACAACACTCCCATCAACGTGGAAGACTATAATGCAGAAGTTCGTCGTTTTAACGAAATAAAAAACACTTTTTTTGACACGCTCTATGCGATACAAGTCAAAAAAAGTGAGTTAGTGAACCGCTGGTATGTTACAAACAGTCAGTTCTTAAAAAACAATATTGAATTTGAAGATCTTTACGAAAAATTCACCAATAACGATTAAGCGTTAACCGATTTTGCCTGCTGAATCGCTTCTATAAATTGATCAAACAAATAAGAGGCATCGTGTGGTCCTGGACTTGCTTCGGGGTGGTATTGTACGGAAAAACAAGGTTTCGACTTCATTCGCATCCCTGCCACGGTTTGATCGTTGAGATGAAAATGGGTTATTTCCAAATCAGCATGGTTTTCTAAAGCTTCGCGATCGACAGCAAAGCCATGATTTTGTGAAGTTATCTCCCCTTTCCCTGTCAATATATTCATCACGGGATGATTAATACCCCGATGTCCATTAAACATTTTATAGGTAGGTACACCATTGGCCAAAGCTAGAATTTGATGGCCCAAACAAATCCCAAACACAGGTTTGTTGGAGGCAATCATTTGTCGCGCGGTTTCTTGTACTTGTACTAAGGGATCGGGATCACCAGGACCGTTGGATAAAAAGTAACCGTCAGGCTGAAGGGACGCTAACGTTTCAAATGGAGTGTCATACGGAAAAACATGGATACAACAATCTCTTTGTGCTAAATTGCGAAGGATATTGCGTTTTATGCCCAAGTCTAAAGCGGCGATATGATAGGTTGCCTCCGTAGCACCAAACGTATAGGGTTTTGTTGCAGAAACTTTTGAGGCCAACTCGAGTCCTTTCATATCAGGCACTAAAGCCAATTGGCGTTTGAGTTCGTCGACGGGAGTTCCATCGGTGCAAATTACAGCATTTTGAGCGCCATGATCACGAATATAACTTACCAAAGCTCGGGTATCAACATCGGAAATAGCGACGACATTTTGTTTTTCAAAATAGGTAAACAAATCACTTTCCGAATCGGGACGCGAATGGGTGAAACTAAAATTTTTGCACACCAAGCCCGAGATCATTATTTGATCAGATTCGACTTCCGAAGCATTTACCCCATAATTTCCGATATGCGCATTGGTGGTCACCATAATTTGACCGAAATACGAAGGGTCGGTAAAAACTTCTTGATATCCTGTCATTCCGGTATTGAAGCAAACTTCACCAAAAGTAGTTCCCGAAATTCCAATAGATTTTCCGTAAAAAAGGGTTCCGTCTGCAAGAAGCAAAAGGGCTTGAGGGCGCGTGGTATATTTCATAGTGTTGTGTTGTTGAGGGCAAAATTAGGATTTCACTTTGGGATGTAAAAATTCTTTTATCAAACTTTTTAAACAAAAAAAAAGGACAAACCCGTAGGTTCATCCTTTAGTATAGTTAATTCAAAAAATGAATTATTCTGCATTTTCAGCGGTTTCTTCTGTACTTGCTTGAGGTGCTTCAGGAGCAGTTTCAGCAGCAGGAGCAGCAGTTTCAGCTTTTTTAGCTTTACCACCACGACGGCTTTTTGCTTTTTTCTCCTCTTTTTTACCTCCGTTGTACAATTCGTTGAAGTCTACCAACTCGATCATTGCCATATCGGCGTTATCTCCCAAACGGTTTCCTAATTTGATAATACGAGTATATCCTCCAGGACGATCCCCTACTTTGGCAGCTACATCTCGGAACAATTCTGTAACGGCATATTTATTTCTCAAATACGAGAAAACGATACGACGATTGTGGGTAGAATCTTCTTTTGATTTAGTGATCAATGGTTCAACGAATACTTTTAGTGCTTTCGCTTTCGCAACCGTCGTGTTGATGCGTTTGTGCTCAATTAAAGAACAAGCCATATTCGCCAACATCGACTTTCTGTGTCCGCTTTGTCTACTTAAGTGATTTACTTTTTTTCCGTGTCTCATTTTAAAATCTTTTTACGCAATAAAGCACTAGTCTTTATCTAATTTATATTTTGATAAATCCATTCCGAACGTTAGGTTTTTGTTGGCTACCAACTCATCCAATTCGGTCAACGATTTTTTACCGAAGTTGCGGAATTTCATCAAATCATGTTTGTTAAACGAAACCAAATCGCCTAGGGTTTCCACTTCAGCGGCTTTCAAACAGTTAAGGGCGCGAACAGACAAGTCCATATCGACCAATTTTGTTTTTAACAACTGACGCATGTGAAGGGATTCTTCATCATACGTATCGGTTTGTGCGATTTCGTCAGCTTCCAACGTAATACGCTCGTCAGAGAAAAGCATAAAATGGTGGATCAAAACTTTAGCTGCTTCCGTTAAAGCATCTTTCGGATTGATTGAACCGTCGGTTTTGATTTCGAAAACTAACTTTTCGTAGTCGGTTTTTTGTTCCACACGGAAGTTTTCGATGGCATATTTTACATTGACTACTGGGGTAAAGATAGAGTCAATATAGATCGTACCGAATGGAGCATTTTGTTTTTTATTTTCTTCGGCGGGAACATAGCCACGACCTTTTTCGATCGTTAATTCGATATTGAAATTAACTTTAGAATCAAGGTTGCAGATCACCAATTCTGGATTTAAAACCTGGAAACCGGAGATGAATTTTTGGAAATCACCCGCAGTAATTTGGTCTTTTCCAGTCAAGGAAACAGTTACCGACTCATTATCGATATCTTCGATTTGACGTTTGAAACGAACTTGCTTCAAATTCAAAACGATTTCGGTTACATCTTCCACAACACCAGAGATCGTTGAAAACTCATGCTCAACACCCTCGATTCTTACAGAAGTAATTGCGTAACCTTCTAAAGCGGATAGCAACACGCGACGCAGTGCGTTACCCACAGTCAATCCATATCCCGGTTCTAAAGGTCTGAATTCAAACTTACCTTCAAAATCGGTAGAATCGATCATGATTACTTTGTCTGGTTTTTGAAAATTAAATAATGCCATAATTTCGACAGGTGTCAGTTATTATTTGTTGTACAACTCTACGATCAATTGTTCTTTGATATTCTCAGGAATTTGAATTCTGGCAGGGACAGAAACAAAAGTTCCTTCTTTAGTATCGTTGTTCCAAGTAATCCACTCGTAAACAGCTGAGGAGTTAGCTAATGAACGTTCGATTGATTCTAATGATTTTGATTTCTCACGCACCGCAATTTTATCGCCAGGTTTTAAGTGGTACGAAGGGATGTTTACCACTTCACCGTTAACGGTAATGTGACGGTGAGAAACGATTTGACGTGCTGCACGACGTGAAGAAGCGATACCCATACGGTATACAACATTGTCTAAACGCGCTTCGCACAATTGTAATAGGATTTCACCCGTTACTCCAGAAGCAGCAGATGCTTTTTCATATAAGTTACGGAATTGTTTTTCCAAAATACCGTACGTGTACTTCGCTTTTTGCTTTTCCATCAATTGTACTGCGTATTCTGATTTTTTACCTCTCTTTTTAGCCAAACCATGTTGTCCTGGAGGGTAATTTCTTTTTTCGAAGGCTTTATCGTCTCCGAAGATCGCTTCACCAAATTTACGAGCGATTTTAGTTTTTGGACCAGTATATCTTGCCATTTTACTTTTTATTTGGGATAGAGATTATGAATTCAGGTCAAATCCTCCGATAATCTGTATTCTATCCGAGTTATACTTTAAAATTAAACGCGACGTCTTTTCGGTGGACGACAACCGTTGTGAGGCATTGGTGTAACGTCAATGATTTCGGTAACTTCAATTCCTCCATTGTGGATAGAACGGATAGCAGATTCTCTACCGTTACCTGGCCCTTTAACATATACCTTCACTTTCTTTAAACCAGCTTCTAAGGCAACTTTTGAACAATCTTCAGCAGCCATTTGTGCCGCATAAGGCGTGTTCTTTTTAGAACCACGGAAACCCATTTTACCGGCAGATGACCAAGAGATTACTTCTCCCTTTTTGTTGGTTAACGAAATGATGATATTGTTGAAAGTAGCGTTAATATGAGCTTCACCAGATGATTCAACAATTACTTTGCGTTTTTTTGTATTTGCTTTAGCCATACTACTTATTATTTAGTTGCTTTCTTCTTGTTAGCAACAGTTTTGCGCTTACCTTTTCTAGTTCGAGAATTGTTTTTAGTACGTTGACCGCGTAATGGAAGTCCTGATCTGTGACGGATTCCACGGTAACAACCAATATCCATTAAACGTTTGATGTTTAAGGAAGTTTCTGAACGTAATTCCCCTTCAATTTTGTAGTAGGAAACCGCATCACGGATTGCTCCGATTTCGGTATCATTCCAATCTTGAACTTTTTTGTCTTCGCTAACATTAGCTTTTGCTAAAATTTCGCTAGCTCTGCTTTTCCCAATTCCGAAGATATAGGTCAAAGCAATTACCCCTCTTTTATTTTTAGGTATATCTACCCCTGCTATTCTTGCCATAATTATCCTTGTCTTTGTTTAAATCTAGGATTCTTTTTATTAATAACGTACAATCTTCCTTTACGACGCACAATGATACATTCTGCGCTTCTTTTTTTAACTGATGCTCTTACTTTCATTTTTTAATAACTTTAGTATCTGTAAGTGATTCTTGCTTTGGATAAATCGTAAGGACTCATTTCCAACTTCACTTTGTCGCCAGGCAACAACTTGATGTAATGCATACGCATTTTTCCGGAAATATGAGCAATTACAACATGCCCGTTTTCTAACTCTACTCGGAACATCGCATTGGATAATGCTTCAATGATGGATCCGTCTTGTTCTATTGCTGATTGTTTTGCCATAAAAATTAAGCTACTGCTTTTCTATTTTTACCACTTTTCATCAAACTGTCATAGTGTTGATTCAATAGATACGTATTGATCTGTTGAATTGTATCGATGGCAACACCTACCATAATGATCAACGAAGTTCCACCGTAAAACATGGCCCAAGACTGTTGCACATCCATACTCACTACAATCGCAGGGAATACAGCAATCAACGCTAGGAATAACGACCCTGGAAACGTAATCAAAGACATAATACGGTCTAAGTAATCGGAAGTTTCAACACCAGGTTTCACACCAGGGATAAAACCACCACTACGTTTCAAATCATCAGCCATTTTGTTGGTTGGTACTGTAATTGCGGTGTAGAAGTACGTGAAAATGATGATTAGCAAAGCAAAAACAACATTATACCATAATCCAAAGATATTACTGAAAGTACCCGCAATGGATTGGGAAACATCGGATTTTGATAAACCAGCCACAACACCAGGGATAAACATAATTGCTTGAGCAAAAATGATTGGCATTACCCCAGAAGCATTCAATTTCAATGGAATCCATTGACGATTTCCTCCGTTGGCGTCTTGTTCAAAATCACCTGTAGTCGTTCGGCGTGCATATTGCACCGGAATTTTACGAACTGCCATAACCAATAAGACACAAGCGATAATAACCAATAACCAAATGATAATTTCGAAAACCAACAACATCGGTCCTCCATTATTATTGGTTACACGAGAAGAAAATTCTTGAATCAAAGCTTGTGGCAAACGCGCTAAAATTCCGACCATGATTAACAATGAGATTCCGTTTCCTATTCCTTTATCGGTAATTTTTTCACCCAACCACATGGCAAAAATTGTCCCTGTCGTTAAGATTAATACGGATGAGAATAAGAATGCAAATGAATCAAATCCTAGTAAAAAGGCACTGGAAGGAATGGTTTGGTAAAGGTTGTAAATATACCCTGGGCCTTGCAATAAGGTAATCCCTATGGTTAACCAACGGGTAATTTGATTTAACTTTTTACGACCGCTTTCGCCATCCTTCTGTAACTTTTGAAGATACGGAATTGCAATCCCCATTAATTGAACAACAATTGATGCAGAGATGTAAGGCATAATACCTAAAGCAAAAACAGATGCTTTAGAGAAGGCGCCTCCGGTAAACATGTCCAAAATAGAACCCAACCCTTGATCGGTTTGACCCGCTAGGTTGGCCAACTGATTGGCATCAATACCTGGAAGTGTAACGTGAGCCCCAAATCGGTACACCAAAAGCAAGCCTAGGGTGAAAACGATACGGTTTTTCAACTCTTCTATTTTCCAAACACTCTTAATGGATTCAATAAACTTCTTCATAAAGTTAACGTATTATAAAGTTACAGCCTCACCACCAGCAGCTTCGATTGCTGCTTTAGCCGTAGCTGTAAATTTGTGAGCAGTTACTTTCAATTTAGCCTTTAACTCGCCGCGACCTAGAATTTTTACCAATTCGTTTTTAGTTGCCAAACGGTTTTCAACCAACACGGTAAAATCTACAGTATCGGTAACCAAACCATTATCAACTAAAGCCTGAAGCGTGTCTAAGTTTACACCTTGATACTCTACTCGGTTGATATTTTTAAAACCAAACTTGGGTACACGACGTTGAAGTGGCATCTGACCTCCTTCAAAACCAATCTTTTTGGAGTAACCAGAACGAGACTTAGCTCCTTTGTGACCGCGCGTTGAAGTACCTCCTTTTCCGGAACCTTCTCCACGACCTACTCTTTTGTTTTGGTTGTGCGTAGAACCCGCTGCTGGTTGTAAGTTACTTAAATTCATAACGTATCTTGTTATTTAACTTCCTCAACGGAAACTAAGTGTTTAACTTTATTTATCATTCCAAGGATAGCTGGGTTTGACTCATGTTCCACAACTTGTCCTATTCTACGAAGACCTAAAGCAACCAAACCTCTTTTTTGAGATTGAGGACAGTTGATTTGACTTCTAACTTGTTTTACTACTAACTTTGCCATACTTTAAGCGAATTATCCTTTAAAAACTTTATCCAAAGACACTCCTCTTTGTTTGGCAACAGTAGCTGCACTACGCATTTGAAGCAATGCATCAAAAGTAGCTTTTACCACATTGTGAGGGTTTGAGGATCCTTGCGATTTTGACAATACATCGTGAACACCTACCGATTCCAAAACGGCACGAACAGCACCACCGGCAATAACCCCGGTACCGTGTGAAGCAGGCATTAAGTAAACGCGAGCTCCTCCGTATTTTCCTTTTTGTTCGTGAGGTACAGAGTGACCACTAAGAGGGATACGCACTAGGTTTTTCTTAGCATCTTCTACAGCTTTGGCAATGGCTTCAGAAACGTCTTTGGATTTCCCAAGACCGTGACCTACTACACCATGCTCATCACCTACAACGACGATAGCGGAGAAACCAAATGCTCTACCTCCTTTGGTTACTTTCGTAACACGATTTACACTCACCAAACGGTCTTTCAACTCAAGTCCGCTGGGTTTTACTAGTTCGATATTTTTGTACTTGTACATAACGATTAGAATTTAAGTCCAGCGGCTCTAGCGCCATCTGCTAATGATTTAACACGTCCATGGTATAAATAACCACCACGATCGAATGCGATAGTTTCAACACCTGCTTTCAACGCTTTTTCACCCAAAAGTTTTCCAACTTGCTCGGCAATTTCCACGTTTGTACCTTTGAAATCTACTCCTTTTTCGCGCGATGAAGCAGCTAATAAAGTAACACCATTCACATCGTCTATGAGCTGGGCATAGATTTCTTTATTACTTCTGAATACCGAAAGTCTGGGTTGGGTAGCAGTACCCTTGACAATCTTACGGATTCTGAACTGAATTCTTTGTCTTCTTTCCGATTTTGATAATGACATAACCTTTATTTTTAAGCTGATTTACCTGCTTTTCTTCTTAATACTTCACCTACAAACTTGATACCTTTTCCTTTGTATGGCTCAGGCTTACGGAAACCGCGAATTTTCGCCGTTACTTGACCTAAAAGCTGTTTGTCGTAAGAGGTAAGTTTTACAATAGGGTTTTTCCCTTTTTCAGAAATTGTTTCCACCGTAACTTCTGGTGCAATTTCTAAAACGATATTGTGCGAATATCCTAAAGCAAGATCTAATTTTTGACCTGCATTAGAAGCACGATATCCTACCCCTACTAGTTCTAATTCATTCGTAAAACCAGTTGAAACTCCAGTAATCATGTTATTGATTAAAGAGCGATATAAACCGTGTTTTGCGCGTTGATCTTTATAATCAGATGATCGTTCAACTGTGATTTGATCACCTTCAACTTTTACAGTTACGTCTGAGAACTCCTGTGTAAGTTGACCTAATTTTCCTTTTACTGTAATCACACCTTCGCCTAGAGTTACCTCTACTCCCGCTGGGATCGTAATTGGGCTTTTACCTATTCTTGACATCGTTTCCCTTTTTATTAGTATACGTAACAAATAACTTCACCACCCACATTCAACTGGCGCGCTTGCTTACCGGTCATCAACCCTTTGGACGTTGACACAATAGCAATACCCAAACCATTCAAGATTCGGGGTAATTTTGTAGCACCTGCATATTTACGTAAACCTGGTTTACTAATTCTTTGGATATCTCTAATCACCGACTCTTTAGTATCCTTATCGTACTTAAGAGCGATTTTGATGGTACCCTGAACGGTAGTATCTTCAAACTTATAGCTTAAGATATACCCTTGATCAAATAAAATTTTGGTGATTTCTTTCTTCATATTAGAAGCAGGAATCTCAACCACTTTGTGATTGGCTTTTGCTGCATTTCTAATTCTCGTAAGAAAATCGGCAATTGGATCTGTATACATATGTATGAATTTGCGGTTATGGTTTTCGCTGAACACTATGCTCAGCGAACCTTTAACCAATTAAACTTTTAGTTGCTTACCAGCTCGCTTTTTTCACTCCTGGAATTAAGCCTTGGTTGGCCATTTCACGGAAAGTTACACGTGAAATACCGAATTGACGCATATATCCGCGAGGACGACCCGTTAATTTGCAACGGTTGTGTAAACGAACAGGAGAGGCGTTTTTAGGTAATTTTTGTAACCCTTCGTAATCTCCAGCTTCTAATAACGCTTTGCGCTTTTCAGCATATTTCGCTGCCGTTTTTTGGCGTTTCACCTCACGGGCTTTCATTGATTCTTTAGCCATAACTTAATTCTTTTTAAAAGGTAAACCTAATTCAGCTAGTAATGATTTTGCTTCTTTGTCGGTTTTGGCAGTCGTTACAAAAGTAATGTCCATACCGGCAATTTTGTTCACTTTATCGATGTCGATTTCTGGGAAAATGATTTGCTCAGTAACCCCTAAGTTGTAGTTTCCACGTCCATCAAAACCATTGGCTTTGATTCCGCTGAAATCACGTACACGAGGTAACGCTGAAGTAATCAAACGATCCAAGAATTCATACATACGCTCACCACGTAAAGTCACTTTAGCACCAATAGGCATTCCTTTACGTAATTTAAAGGAAGCTACGTCTTTCTTAGAAATAGTAGCTAAAGCTTTTTGACCTGTGATTTTAGTTAACTCATCAACCGCGTAATCCACTAATTTTTTATCCGATACCGCAGCACCTACACCTCGGCTAATTACAATTTTCTCAAGTTTAGGCACTTGCATTACATTTTTGTAACCGAATTCTTCTTTAAGAGCGGTGATTACACGACTCTTATATTCTTGTTTTAGTCTTGGAATATATGCCATAACTACAATACTTGATTAGATTTTTTTGAAAATCTTACTTTCTTATCTCCTTCAGACTTGAATCCAACCTTGGTAGCTTCTTTCGATTTAGGATCTACTAGAGCTAAGTTAGAAATATGGATAGGAGCTTCTTTCTTTACAATACCTCCTTGAGGATTTTGAGCGCTTGGCTTAGTGTGTTTAGAAACCATATTGACTCCTTCAACAATCGCTTTATTATCCTCACGGATTACACGAACTACTTTGCCTTCTGCCCCTTTATGGTCACCAGCAATGACTTTAACAACGTCGCCTGATTTAATTTTAATCTTTGTCATCTCTTGATCGAATTAAAGCACTTCAGGTGCCAATGATACAATTTTCATGAATTGCTTCTCACGAAGCTCTCGAGCAACCGGACCAAAAACACGTGTACCGCGCATCTCACCTGCCGCATTCAACAATACACAAGCGTTATCATCAAAACGGATGTAAGAACCATCAGCACGACGTACTTCTTTTTTGGTACGTACAACAACTGCAGTGGAAACCGCACCTTTTTTAACGTTTCCGTTTGGTGTGGCATCTTTGATAGAAACTACAATTTTATCTCCAACAGAGGCATAACGACGTTTCGTTCCTCCTAATACGCGGATGGTTAGTACTTCTTTAGCACCTGTATTGTCCGCAACTTTTAATCTACTTTCCTGTTGTACCATGATTACTTCGCTCTTTCAATGATTTCAACTAATCTCCAACATTTGGTTTTACTCAACGGACGTGTTTCCATGATACGTACGGTATCGCCAATGTTACAGTCATTTTTTTCGTCGTGTGCAACATATTTCTTAGTCTTTAACACGAACTTACCATATAATGGGTGCTTTACTTTTTTAGTTTCAGCAACAACAATCGATTTTGCCATTTTGTTGCTAGTAACCACACCAATTCTTTCTTTTCTTAAATTTCTTTTTTCCATCATTCAGCGGATATTACAATTATTGTAACTCTCTTTTGCTTAATTCAGTCGCCAATCGAGCTACCGTTCTACGCATACTGCGAATTTGAAGCGGATTTTGGATTGGAGAAACGGCGTGAGCCATTTGTAAATCAGCATAAGACTTTTTCATTTCACTAAGCTTTGCTTGCAACTCAGCTGTAGACAGATTGATAATTTCTGATTGTTTCATAATGTGTTCTGATTATGCTTCGAAATCTCTAGCAACGACAAACTTAGTTTTTACGGGAAGTTTCTGAGCGGCCAAACGCAAAGCTTCTTTGGCTACTGATAGCGGCACTCCACCTACTTCAAACATGATTCTGCCTGGTTTAACAACGGCAGCCCAATATTCAACGGCACCTTTACCTTTACCCATACGTACTTCAAGGGGTTTCTTTGTAATTGGTTTATCCGGGAAGATCTTAATCCATAACTGTCCTTCACGCTTCATGTAACGGGTAGCAGCGATACGGGCAGCCTCGATTTGACGGGATGTTAAAAACGCTGAATCCAACGATTTAATTCCAAACATTCCGTTGGAAAGTACATGTCCACGTTGTGACACGCCTTTCATTTTACCTTTCTGTACCTTGCGGTATTTTGTTCTTTTAGGCTGTAACATTTTTCTTTAATTTAAAAAATTACTTTCTTTTACGGGCCCCTCCCGATTTACCGGATTTCCCATTACGGGGTGCATCCCCTTTACCACCAGCAGCTTGTTTTTTATCCATGCCTACTAATGGCGATAAATCGCGTTTTCCGTAAACTTCACCTTTCATGATCCAAACTTTGATACCCATTCTACCGTAAGTAGTATGTGCTTCAGCCAAAGCGTAATCAATATCGGCTCTGAAAGTGGATAGAGGAATACGACCTTCTTTGAAATTTTCAGAACGTGCCATTTCAGCTCCGTTCAAACGACCAGAAATCATTACTTTGATTCCTTCCGCATTCATACGCATAGCAGCCGCGATAGCCATTTTAATAGCTCTTCGGTATGAAATACGACTTTCGATTTGACGTGCGATACTAGAAGCTACTAGGAAAGCATCCAACTCGGGTCTTTTAATTTCAAAGATGTTGATTTGAACCTCTTTGTCAGTAATTTTCTTTAACTCCTCTTTCAACTTGTCTACCTCTTGACCGCCTTTACCAATGATGATACCAGGACGAGCCGTAGTGATAGTAACGGTTACAAGTTTAAGAGTGCGCTCGATAATTACTTTAGATACACTAGCTTTTGATAAACGCGCATGGATATACTTTCTGATTTTATAATCTTCAGCGATTTTGTCGCCGTAATCATTTCCACCATACCAGTTTGAATCCCATCCTCTGATGATACCAAGGCGATTTCCAATTGGATTTGTCTTTTGTCCCATACTGTTTATTAATTACTTTGTGTGTTATCTACTTGTCCTAACACGATGGTTACGTGGTTGGAACGTTTTCTGATTCTGTGTGCGCGACCTTGTGGAGCGGGACGTAATCTTTTCAACATTACACCACCGTCAACTTTGATCTCTTTTACAAATAAGCCTGCTTCTGCTACATTGCCTTCGCTATTTTTCTGCTCCCAGTTGTTGATTGCCGATAACAATAGTTTTTCCAATTTGCGTGAAGCTTCTTTTGAGCTGAATCTTAGAATACTAAGTGCTCTTTCCACTTTCTGACCTCTTACCAAGTCTGCTACTAAGCGCATTTTTCTAGGTGAAGTAGGGCAGTTATTTAACTTAGCAAAAGCCAAAGACTTGTTCGCCTCTTTTCTTGCGTCTGCTGTATTTCTTTTACGAACTCCCATTTCTTCTTATTTTTTACCTTTATTTTTAGCTCCAGCATGACCTCTAAAGGATCTTGTTGGTGAAAATTCTCCTAATTTATGACCTACCATGTTCTCGGTAACATACACGGGAACGAATTGGCGACCATTGTGAACTGCGATAGTTTGTCCAACGAAGTCAGGCGTAATCATTGAGGCTCTTGACCAAGTCTTAACCACATTTTTATTGCCATTTTCAGCGTTTTCTAAAACTTTCTTTTCTAATTTATAGTGAACGTAAGGTCCTTTCTTTAATGAACGTGCCATGTCTATCTAATTATTTCTTTCTGCGTTCAACAATATACTTGTTACTTGGATTAGCCAAAGAACGTGTTCTATATCCTTTAGCCGGTAGACCTTTTCTAGAACGTGGGTGACCTCCAGAAGAACGTCCTTCACCACCTCCCATGGGGTGATCAACTGGGTTCATCGCTACTGGTCTTGTTCTTGGTCTTCTACCTAACCATCTGCTTCTACCTGCTTTACCAGATACAATTAACTGGTGGTCAGAGTTAGAAACAGCTCCAATCGTAGCCATACAAGTCAACAAAATCAAACGTGTTTCACCTGAAGGCATTTTGATCGTAGCATACTTACCATCACGCGCCATTAATTGGGCAAAAGTACCCGCAGAACGCGCAATAATAGCTCCCTGCCCTGGACGTAATTCAATACAAGAAATTACGGTACCAAGAGGAATTTTACTTAATGGTAAAGTGTTTCCGATTTCAGGTGCAGCATTTTCACCTGATACTATGGTCTGACCTACTTGTAAACCATTTTGAGCAATAATGTAGGTTTTTTCTCCATCCGCATACGCTAATAATGCGATAAAGGCAGTTCGGTTTGGATCATACTCAATCGACTTAACGGTTGCAGGGATACCAAACTTAGTTCTTTTGAAATCGATAATACGATAACGTTGCTTGTGACCACCGCCTGTATAACGCATGGTCATTTTTCCTTGACTATTTCTACCTCCTGAGCTTTTTTTCGGTGCGATCAATGAACGCTCCGGCTTATCAGTTGTAATGGCGTCAAAACCATTGACAACTCTAAAACGCTGGCCAGGGGTAATAGGTTTTAATTTTCTAACTGACATTGTTTACTTAGTTATTAGAATAAAAATCAATTGTTTCACCTTCCTGTACTTGTACGATGGCTTTCTTGTACGAGTTTGTTTTTCCTTGAATCAAACCACTTTTGGTATATTTAGTAGTACGATCAGGACGAACATTCATCGTGTTTACTTCAACAACGGTAACGCCATAAGCAGCCTCTACAGCTTTCTTGATCTGTACTTTGTTGGCTTTCTTATCTACAACGAAACCAAAACGATTAAAAAGCTCCCCGTCTTTGGTCACTTTTTCGGTAATGATAGGTTTAATGATGATACTCATGGCTCTGTTATTTACTTAAATTTTCTACAATTCCCGCTACAGAACTCTCTGTAAGCACTAAATTATTAGCATGTAAAATACTGTAAGTGCTTAATTCTGAAGAAGTTACAACCTTAGAGGCTTGTAAATTGCGTGACGACAAATATACATTATTATTTGTATCACCCAACACGAACAATGATTTTTTGTTCTCTAACCCTAAAGCATTCAATACACTAAGGAATTTTTTGGTGCTTGGAGTTTCAAAAGCGAAATCTTCCACAACAATCAAATTAGACTCTTTTGCTTTCATTGACAAAGCTGATTTACGTGCTAAACGCTTCAAGCCTTTGTTCAATTTGAAAGAGTAGCTACGGGGACGGGGTCCGAAAATTGTACCCCCACCTACGAACACAGGAGACTTAACACTACCTGCACGCGCCGTACCTGTTCCTTTTTGTTTTTTAATCTTGCGTGTACTACCCGCCACTTCATTGCGTTCTTTCGCTTTGTGTGTTCCTTGTCTTTGGTTAGCAAGATATTGCTTAACATCAAGATATACCGCATGGTTGTTTGGCTCGATGCCAAATACAGCGTCAGAAAGCTCTACTTTTCTGCCTGTATCTTTTCCGTTACTATCTAAAACTTTTACTTCCATTACTTCTGAATGATTACATACGAGTTTTTATGTCCAGGAACCGCACCTTTAACCACCAATAGGTTTTTGTCAGCTACGACTTTTAAAACTCTAAGATTTTGTACTTTAACATTTTGACCTCCCATTCTTCCGGCCATACGCATTCCTTTGAATACACGAGAAGGATACGATGAAGCACCCACAGATCCCGGTGCACGCAAACGGTTGTGCTGACCGTGTGTAGATTGTCCAACCCCACCAAATCCGTGACGCTTAACAACCCCTTGGAAACCTTTTCCTTTTGACACACCTTGTACATCAACAAATTCGCCTTCGCTGAAAACGTCTACAGTGATGTTGTCACCTAATTTGTACTCCGTTTCAAAACCTTGGAATTCAACGACTTTTTTCTTAGCAGATGTTCCCGCTTTTTTAAAGTGACCTACGGCCGCTTTGGTGGCGTGTTTTTCTGTTTTGTCATCGAAACCAAGTTGCAACGCTTCATACCCGTCAACCTCTTTGGTTCTGACTTGGGTAACGACACATGGACCTGCTTCAATTACGGTACAAGGGATATTTTTCCCGTTCTCGTCAAAGATGCTGGTCATGCCGATTTTTCTTCCAATTAACCCAGACATAAAAATTATTAATTAATTAAACATTGTTTAGCAATGGCAAGTAGCCATTTTTTTGAGCGTGCAAATATATAGATTAGAATCCATCAATCAAAATAATCTAAGTAATTATTTTTCAGGAAGTAATCAACCGATTTTTAACGACAAATAATACTGAAATAAAATTGATGAAAATATGTTGTAAGCCCCCGAAAACAAAAGGAAACAAAGTTTCAGCATTGATTTTAAAGCGGCACAACAGGAAGGCAAACGCTTAAAAATAGTTATCAACAAAATGGAACAAAGAAAATTTTGCAATAAAAAAAAGAGCTTCGCATCTCTTTTCTTACTTCCCAAAAACAAAAAAAATGACCGGCAAAAACCGGTCATTTAGAAGGTATAAAAAGTGAATTATCACACTTTGATCTCAACTTCAACACCACTAGGAAGCTCTAACTTCATCAAAGCATCAATAGTCTTAGAAGAAGAACTATAAATGTCTAACAAACGTTTGTAAGAGCTCACTTCGAACTGCTCACGTGCTTTTTTGTTTACGTGAGGAGAACGCAATACGGTGAAGATTTTCTTGTGTGTAGGAAGTGGAATAGGACCCGTTACTACAGCACCTGTGCTTTTCACTGTTTTTACGATTTTTTCAGCGGATTTATCCACCAACATATGATCGTAAGATTTCAATTTTATTCTAATTTTTTGACTCATCTTTTCAAGAATTAAGCGTTACCTTTTGCTTTTTTGATTACCTCATCAGAGATGTTAGAAGGCGTTTGTTCGTAGTGTGAGAACTCCATTGTTGAAGTTGCTCTACCCGATGACAATGTACGCAACGTAGTTACGTAACCAAACATTTCAGAAAGTGGCACATTCGCTTTGATGACTTTAGATCCCGCACGGTCACCCATGTCGTTCACTTGTCCTCGTCTGCGGTTAAGGTCACCTACGATATCCCCCATATTTTCTTCAGGCGTAATCACTTCGATTTTCATGATAGGCTCAAGGATTACAGCACCTGCAGCTTTTGCAACTTCTTTGTATCCTAATTTAGCCGCCATTTCAAACGATAACGCATCCGAGTCCACAGGGTGGTACGAACCATCCAACAAGGTTACTTTCAAGCTATCCACAGTGTAGCCTGCCAAAGGCCCTTGCTTCATCGCTTCTTTGAATCCTTTTTCTACAGCAGGAACGTATTCTTTTGGAACGTTACCTCCTTTTACTTCATTGACAAACTGAAGACCCACAAATCCTTCTTCGGCTGGCTCCAAACGGAAAACAATGTCCCCGAATTTACCACGTCCACCGGATTGTTTCTTATAAACTTCACGGTGTTGCGCTGATTTAGTGAATGCTTCTTTGTACTCTACTTGAGGCTCTCCTTGGTTTACTTCAACCTTGAACTCACGCTTCATACGGTCAATCAAGATGTCTAAGTGTAACTCACCCATACCTGAGATGATGGTCTGACCAGAAGCTTCGTCCGTACGTACCGTAAACGTTGGATCCTCTTCAGCCAATTTCGCCAAAGCCATACCCATTTTATCTACGTCAGCCTTAGTTTTAGGCTCAATCGCGATACCGATTACCGGATCAGGGAACTTCATCGATTCAAGAATGATCGGGTGTTTCTCATCACACATGGTGTCTCCCGTTTTGATATCTTTAAAACCAACTGCTGCTCCAATATCACCTGCTTCGATAAAGTCGATAGGGTTTTGCTTGTTAGCATGCATTTGGTAGATACGAGAAATACGCTCTTTGTTGCCAGAACGTGTGTTCAAAATGTAAGAACCTGCATCCAAACGACCTGAATACGCTCTAAAGAAAGCCAAACGACCTACATAAGGATCGGTAGCAATTTTGAACGCCAATGCCGCGAATGGTTCAGTTACATCAGGACGACGTGTGATTTTGGTTTGCTCTTCTTCAGGAAGATCAGCATCATCAGGGTGAATACCTTGAATACCATCTTTATCTACAGGTGAAGGCAAATATTTACAAACAGCATCCAACATAAATTGAACTCCTTTGTTTTTGAAAGAAGATCCACACATCATAGGAATGATGGCCATGTCAATAGTAGCTGCACGTAAGGCATTGTTAATTTCGTCTTCCGTAATAGAGTTTTCATCCTCCATGTACTTATCCAAAAGGTTTTCATCGTATTCTGCTACGGCTTCAATCAAGGTAGAACGGTATTGTTTTACCTCATCAACCATTTCAGCTGGAATATCAACGATATCAAAAGTAGCGCCTTGTGTTTCCTCATGCCAGATAATAGCTTGGTTTTTTACCAAATCTACTACTCCTTTGAAATCCATTTCATCCCCGATTGGCAATGTAATGGCTACTGCATTGGATTTTAACATGTCGCGTACTTGCTGACAAACAGCCAAGAAATTTGATCCTTGACGGTCCATTTTGTTTACGAATCCCATACGAGGAACACGGTATTGGTCGGCCAATCTCCAGTTGGTTTCGGATTGAGGCTCTACCCCATCAACCGCAGAGAATAAGAAAACCAATCCATCCAATACACGCAATGAACGGTTTACTTCCACCGTAAAGTCAACGTGTCCGGGAGTATCGATAATGTTAAAGTGATATCCTTTTGTTTCGGGTAAATTTTTACCTTGTTCGGTTGGGAAATTCCACGTACAAGTGGTCGCCGCCGAAGTAATGGTAATACCGCGCTCTTGCTCTTGTGCCATCCAGTCCATGGTAGCTGCTCCATCGTGAACCTCACCAATCTTGTGAGACTTTCCAGTGTAGAACAAAATACGCTCAGTCGTAGTCGTTTTTCCAGCGTCAATGTGCGCTGCAATTCCGATATTTCGGGTAAATCTTAAATCTCTTGCCATCGCTTAAAAATTAAAATCTAAAGTGAGAGAATGCTTTGTTAGCTTCTGCCATTTTGTGGGTATCCATTCTCTTTTTCACCGCTGCTCCTTCTTCTTTTGCAGCAGCTAAAATTTCAGAGGCAAGTTTACCTGCCATGGATTTCTCGTTTCTTTTGCGCGCATAAAGGATCAACCATTTCATCGCCATAGAGATCTTGCGATCGGGACGAATTTGCATCGGGATTTGGAACGTAGCTCCACCCACACGACGTGAACGAACTTCTACGTGAGGCATCACGTTAGTCAATGCATCTTTCCAAATTTCTAAAGCAGATTTTTCTGCATCTTGCTTTTTAGTTTCTACGATTTCCAACGCAGAATAAAACACATTAAAAGCAATTGATTTTTTACCATCCCACATTAAGTTATTCACAAAACGGGTGACCAATTGATCGTTAAATTTTGGATCCGGTAAAAGCGGTCTTTTTTTGGCCTGTCTTTTTCTCATTTCTTCTGATTAAAAGTTTTTAATTACTTTTTGTCTTTTGGGCGTTTTGCTCCGTACTTTGATCTTCTTTGAAGACGTCCGTTAACTCCGGCCGTATCCAAAGCACCACGCACGATGTGGTATCGTACCCCTGGCAAATCTTTCACCCTTCCACCTCTCACTAATACTATCGAGTGCTCTTGTAGATTGTGTCCTTCACCTGGGATGTAAGCATTCACCTCATTACCATTGGTCAAACGTACACGCGCAACTTTACGCATGGCTGAGTTTGGTTTTTTTGGCGTAGTGGTGTAAACACGCGTACAAACCCCTCTTCGTTGAGGACAAGAATCCAAAGCAGCCGATTTACTCTTCTTAGCGATTTTGGCTCTTCCAGTTCTTACTAATTGTTGAATTGTTGGCATAATTTAAATAATAAATTTACTTATGTTTACTTTTACCCGCATTTTACGGGGTTGCAAATGTATAAATTATTTTTTATCAAACAAATACAAAATTCTGTGTTTTTATAGAAACAAAAAAAACCGCCTTTCTTTACACAAAAAAGACGGTTTTAATTGGAAATATCATTTTACTTTTTCAAAACTTTCTTGAGGTATTTCCCCCCAATTGTAGTGGTTTGAATCAGATATACGCCAGGCGGTAACGCTTGCATATCCAATTGCAAGGTAGCTTGATCACCCAATTGCGTCCATAATAAACGGCCCTGGCTGTCGGTAATGGACACAGACTTTATGAGCTCTGGAGCTACAATTTGTAGCGTATTCTCGGCTGGTACCGGGAACATGTCTATTGCATCCGATTGAAAATTAGCAACATCTAGCGTCGTAAAAATACTTGTTTCTGTATTTGTAATAATAGGATAATTAAAATCAAAATAAATAGACGCCGTATTACTAATAGTACTGTATAAAGTTAGCGTTGGTAATGTTTTAATCTTAAACACTACATACCCATCGTTACTATCATCTTCAAAGGGTAATTGAATATTTTCAAAAATAAACCTGACTTCATTTCCTTGAATTTGGGCATAGCCTGAATGACTTGAATGCACCCATCGTAAGGTTGAAATATCAAACATAGCAGGATTAATAACATCCTTAATTACAACATTCCGCGCAGGAAACGTTCCCGTATTTTCAAAACGAATTCGGTAATACACATACGAACCAATTTCTGCTGGATCTATAACAGTGCCTTGCAAACACGTTTTATCGTTAGGATCATACGAGTTAAAAACCGTTTGTGCAAGATCAAACGAATTGTCCAATGGCGTTACATCTGTCGATAATCCCGCCGCATTTGCTTGAAAATTCAAAACATCATTTGCATTGAGCGAAGGAACAGCAGTTGGCGTGTTTAACACAAACGTTACGTTTAACATTCTCGTTTCAAATGGAGCAATCACGCCTAAATTCCAAGTCAATAAACCAACTGTGGAAGATGTAGGTGCTATGGATGCTTGGGTAAAATTCATTACCGCATCATTGAACGTGAATGAAAGCGTGACGTTTTCATTTTGATTCCCTTTATTTTTAACTAGGAGGCTGTAAGAGGACTCAAACCCAGGCACTGCAAAATCTGTTGGAACAATCACCGCCTCCAAATCATGGGCAACTCCCACACTAGTTAAACAAAAATCTTGTGTAAATGGGGACGGCGTCGCGGGAAAAGTTACCAAATAGTTTGGTGGTGTAACCGTAAAATAGGTGGGATTCTCCAACTGAGGGGTAATTGAAAACGTACCGTCTTGAACAGAATAGCTATATTGTCCATTGGCATTTCCTATATAACTTGCCGTATTCGTCCCATTGCTGATGCTAATTCGAGGGCTGGGCACAACAAAATCGGCAGGATCACAGCCACTGGCATTGCTATCATGGCGAAATACTCCACGAAAAGTAGATACAGCACCGCCTGGTGTAAACGTACAAAAACTATTAGTGTGGCAGGTTGGGGAAAGTCCAGATTGTTGTTGTTCGATTATATTCTGCATCCACGGCACCTCATCTTCGTCGACACAAATATACACCATAGGATTAGGAGACAAATAAACTGAACTTAAGCTTGAATTTACACCATTTTTAAACGATAAGGTCTGTATTTGGTTGCCCCCACATGCAAATGAAATAAATGAAAAATTGGGAACGGTTGTTAAATCTAAACTACTAAGTAGATTGTTACTACAATCAAATAAAGACATATCATACAAGTTATTCAGTATAAGATTTGACAACAGATTGTTTTTACAATCTAGATAATCTAAATTAGGAAAATCTGAGATAGTTAGAGAGGTTAATTGATTTTCTGAACACCTCAAAAAAATTAAATTTGTTACTCCAAAAAAATTGATGTCCTGAATTAAATTATCATTACACTCTAATAGAAAAAGATCTGAAAGTCCTGAAAGATCTAAAGTTCCAATTTGATTATAACTACATTTTAGTGTTTTTAATAAAGTAAGACTAGAAACATTTAACGTCGTTAATAAATTTGAAGAGCAATCTAAATTTTCAAGATTAGTCATGTGAAGTAAGTCAAGAGTGGTTAAGAGATTTTGTTCACAATTTAAAGTAACCATCGAGTCCTGACTTGAAAGATCTAAGATAGATATCAAATTACTAGAACAACCTAAAGTTGTTAGGTTAGATAAACCGGATAAGTTAATATTTGACACTTGATTATATGCAAACAATAAAGTCTCTAAATTTACCAGTCCGCTTACATTTAAATCAGTAAGCTGATTCGAACTACAATTTAAAAACTTTAAATTAGTACTACCCGTAAGATTAATTTGTTGAACATTTGAAGACCCTACCTTAACTGTCTCTAAATGAGTCATATTCGAAATATCTAAATTTGGTATATTGTTTTGAGTAATATCCAAATACTTAAGCAGTGGTACGTCTAGCTTATTAAAAGAGGTCAAATTAGCATTAATAGCATGTAAATATTCTAAATTAGGCATTAGGGACAGATTCAAACCCGTTACAGATGTAATTGAACTATCAAAAGCCTTTAAATTGGGCAACAAAGGAAGATTTAATGCAATAGTCAAATTCATAACACTATAACCGAAACGGAGCCCCTCTAAGTTTTGTAATGCTGCTGGAAGTGTGAATGTAGAAGCACTTGAACCCTTTAAATTCAAGCCTTCAAGATTAATGAAAGCCTCCAAACCCGTCAAATCTTGGATTGATGTATTGTAGTAATCCACATCCAAGTAAGTTATAGCTTGCGCTTCTGTTACCTGAATCTCCCCATCATTGTTTGTATCGATTGGAACAGACATTCCAATAGGAATAAAAAAACCGACATTATAATCCCAAGGTTGATTGCTTGCAATTAAATTAGTAGAATTGGATGATAATAAATAAGCCTTAAACGCAGGATCAGGAATGTTTACGATTTGTGCACTGGTTAACTGAACTATAAGAAGCACAAAAAAGGCGTATAACTGTTTCATAATTAAAGGGTTTTAGATGTACAAATATAGAAAAGTATGTACAGACAATCCATGAAAATTCCGTAAAAAATTCACTCCTCAACAATTTCCCAAGAATTCCAGCCTTTTGCTATACCGAAACATCGTTTTTTACGTTATTTTTACCACAAATCCTCGTGATGCGCATACTAATGTTACTTTGTTTGGGTTGTAGCTTTTTCCTCTGCCAGGGACAAAAACAGTATTTGGAGATTACCACAGCCGAAAAAAAAGTCCAAACCCTACTCGAGCAATGGAACTATCAAAAACAACACGACTCGCCACAAAAACTCCAAGACGAATTGGCGCGCGTACTGCTTCAATTGCAAAAAACGGGATACATCGAAGCGCATTACGAATCGCCCACCGCCGTCAATGACACCCTTGTTAAAGCGCCCTTGAAAGCGGGTCGTTTTATTCCATGGATCCAACTGCAAGCGAGCTCCGGAATGACCTCATTGCCCGAATCCCTTCGCCCCAAAACACCTGTAACGCTACCCTTTTCAGAATGGGACCAGTGGGTGGGCCTTTGGGTAAAAAAATGGGAACGCAACGGCTACCCTTTGGCCACCGCACAACTCACCCAAATTCACATCGTGCAAGACACCTTAAAAGCTACCCTAACTGTGCAGTCGGGACAGCCAAGGAAGGTTAATGCGATTGTGGTGAACGGCTATGAAAAGTTTCCCACCAGTCACAAAAAAGAACTCGAGCGTTTGTTTCGCAACCAAACATTTAACCAAGAAAATCTTGAAAAACTTCACAAAACTATAGGACAGTTTCGTTTTGTGCGCGCCACGAAATACCCCGAGATTTTATTCACCACCGACTCAACAAAGGTTTTTGTATACCTAGAAAAAGTAAGGGCCAACACCTTCGATGGTTTCCTTGGATTTGCCAATTCCGACGGCCAACAATTGGTATTCAACGGCTACCTCGATGTAAGTTTGACCAATGTTTTAAACAACGGCGAACGAATGAATCTCTATTGGAAAAGCAATGGCGAAGAACAACGAACGTTTAATGTACTGTTTGACCAACCTTATATTTTTAAATCCCCCCTAGCTCTCAAGGCACAACTCAATATCTTTCGGCAAGACAGTACTTTTCAAAATACACAAACCAATATCGACATAGGCTACTGCCTCAATTATGCGTCTCGAGTGTACCTCGGCTATCAAGCCATGGAATCGAGCGATATCAATAATGCCAATACCGCATTACTTCGTGATTTTAAAAATCGATTTCTAACAGCGCAATGGCTATGGATCGTTCGCAATACCGAAGAAGATGCGCTTTTGTTTCCCGACAAAACCCTCCTTTCGCTTAAGCTTGGGTGGGGATCCCGAACCGCTTTGGAACAAAAAAACAGTCAATTTCAAGGACAATTAAATCTCCACCATCAAATCTATTTGAACAAACGCAACAGTATTGCCCTGCGAAACCAAACGTTTGTTTTGCAAAGTTCCTCGTATTTAACCAATGAACTTTTTCGCTTTGGTGGAATTAATTCGGTACGAGGATTTAATGAAAATACGCTTCAAGCCAATTTTATGACAGCTCTTCTCAGTGAATACCGCTACACCTTGAGCAATACCTTGTACTTACACAGTGTGCTCGATTACGGCTATTTTCAAGACCAAACCACCAAGGTCAATGGGAATTTACTGGGAATCGGGTTTGGATTTGGACTGCTCAATAAAAACGGATTGCTCAACTTTGTCTACGCCAACGGAACCACCAACGATCAAGCCATCAAATTAAATAACTCCATTGTGCAAATCAGTTTGAAAACTATTTTCTAACCGTAAATTACGCTCCCCAAAACCAACGGCAGAATTCCTATCTTTGCCGCATGGAAAAAGAAAACCAAATCTTTGGCATCCGTGCCGTTATTGAGGCCATTCACGCCGGTAAAGAAATTGATAAAATTTTTGTGCATAAAGAAGCCCAAGGCGATTTAATGCGGGAATTGATGAAAACGCTCAAAGCCAACAATCTCCCGTTTACGTATGTGCCTGTCGAAAAACTCAACCGCCTTACGCACCTCAACCACCAAGGTGTTGTAGCCACCATTGCGCCTATCAAATTCCAATCGCTTGAAAACCTGGTTGAAAACGTTTTGGAAACGGGTAAAAAACCCTTGTTTCTGATTCTAGATCAACTCAGCGACGCCCGCAACTTTGGTGCCATTATCCGCACCGCCGAATGTACAGGCGTTGACGGCATAATTATTTCAAAAACCGGAGCCGCTCCCGTTAATGGTGATACCGTGAAAACCTCCGCTGGTGCCGTTTTTAATGTACCCATTTGCAAAGTAGACCATATCAAAGACGCCGTGTTTTACCTGCAAGGTAGCGGTATTAAAACCGTTGCCGCTACTGAAAAAACCGAGGATACACTTTATGCGGTCGACTTTACCGAACCCGTGGCCATCATCATGGGTAGCGAAGACCGTGGCATTAACCCATCGGTATTGAAAATTGTGGATGAAAAAGCCAAACTCCCGCTATTTGGAACCATCGGTTCGTTAAATGTATCCGTGGCCTGTGGCGCCTTTTTATACGAAGTGGTACGCCAACGTTCTTAACGATTGGGAGCATCATCCTTTTGCTTTCTCGTGAAGTAATCACCCGCTTTCCGCTGTATCCCTTCACTTCGTTACGGGGATGCCGCTGCAATCGGGGCTAATATAGACCGTTTATCGTTAAAAACAAAAACGCCGAAGGACTTATTCTTCGGCGTTTTTGTAAATATAATTGATTTGTAAGGGAATGCTTTTTGTTCCCATTTCTTCTTCATAGTCCACTATGATTTCTTCTAGTTTTGGCGGATTCACAAACTGACCATTTTCGTCAAAACGCCGCATGAAAGGATCGGATTTAGGATCAAAATCAGGATGTTCCCATTCGTATCGGTATTCAGAAATATAGTCAGGCGTTTTAAACACAAAAGCCATGACCATACCGGTTAAAAATCCACCCAAATGTCCCTCCCACGAAATCCGCGGATCAACCTCAGGAAACACATACCACACCATCCCGCCGTAAACCACCACGACGGCAAAAGACAAGGCCATCAATCGGTAATATCCCGTGCGCAAGCCTTTAAAAAAAATAAAAGAAACCAACACATAAATAAGTCCACTGGCCCCCAAATGCACATTCGGGCGTCCAATTGCCCAGGTAAATACCCCCGAAAAAAGAATTCCGAAAACCAGTACTTTCAACGAAAGATCGCGGTAAAAATAAATTAACGCCATCGTCAATACAAACAAGGGCAAGCTGTTGTTTGTGAGGTGCTGCCAGTCGGCATGTAGAAAAGGACTGCAAACAATACCCACTAATCCTTCCACGGTTCGGGGAAGAATACCCAAAAACCTCGGACTCATATTGATCCAATCCAACCCCAAAAAAACAGCCCAAAGCGTCACCACAAAAAGAGTGGGCAACAGCCAAACGACGGGGGTAAATTTAAAAATATGGGCGTCTCTCATAAGTAACTTTACACAAATATATGACCAAAGTTGGTTTTCTGCTAAAATGGCAGAACATGGAAATGGGACAAAGATTTTCTTCTTAACTCCTTTTTTTTACCTTTAACGCTCAAATTGGTCCGTATGGAAGCACCCTTAGCCGAACGCGTTCGCCCGCACAAACTTGAAGACTACATCAGTCAGTTGCACTTGGTAGGTCCCCAAGGTTCCTTAACCCTACAAATTGCTCGTGGCGTGATTCCGTCCATGATTTTTTGGGGTGCACCGGGAACAGGGAAAACGACCTTGGCGCAAATTATTGCCCGACAAAGTGACCGACCGTTCTATGAATTGAGTGCCATTAATTCGGGGGTTAAAGACGTACGGGAAGTGATTGACAAAGCCAAACAAAGCGGCGGTATATTTACCACCAAAAATCCAATTCTTTTTATCGATGAGATTCACCGCTTTAGCAAGTCGCAACAAGATTCGTTGTTGGGCGCCGTTGAAAAAGGCTGGGTGACGCTTATCGGGGCAACCACCGAGAATCCGAGTTTTGAAGTCATTCCCGCGTTGTTGTCACGTTGTCAGGTGTATGTTTTAAATCCGTTTACCAAAGAGGATTTATTGGCCTTGCTGGATCGAGCGATGAAAATAGACCCACAGTTGTCGCAACGAAAAATCACCATAGAAGAACACGAAGCCTTGTTGCGCTTATCGGGCGGTGATGGACGAAAGCTTCTCAATATTTTTGAACTCGTTGTGAATGCCACTCCTGGTGATGAAGTTGTAATTACCAATACCAAAGTGTTGGAGTTAGTGCAACAAAACACGGTATTGTACGATAAAACGGGAGAACAGCATTACGACATTATTTCAGCCTTTATCAAATCCATTCGCGGCAGCGATCCGAACGGAGCGGTGTATTGGTTGGCGCGCATGCTGGAAGGCGGTGAAGATGTGAAATTTATTGCCCGCCGAATGCTCATTTTGGCGAGTGAAGATATTGGTAACGCCAATCCCACAGCATTAATCATGGCCAACAACACTTTTCAAGCCGTGACCGCCATTGGCTATCCTGAAAGCCGCATCATTTTAAGCCAATGTGCCATTTACTTGGCGACTTCAGCCAAAAGTAATGCGAGTTATATGGCTATAGGTGCAGCGCAAGCTTTGGTGAAACAAACCGGCGATTTACCCATTCCGTTGCATTTGCGCAATGCCCCTACCAAGTTGATGAAAGAGTTGGGTTATGGCGAAGACTATGCTTATGCGCACAATTATGCCAATAATTTTGTCGAACAAGAATACCTGCCCGAGGCCATTCAAGAAACAAAGTTTTACGAACCTGGGAATAACGCACGCGAAAACGAACTGCGTAAATTTTTACAAAACCGTTGGAACGACAAATACGGGTATTAATTACAATCCCGCAATAAACTGCGGCACTACACGAAGTTGATTTTCTTCATAATATTCCCAAAACCATTGTTGATTGCGGTACAGTAAAACTCCTTTGGGTGCATCGTTTTGGGTGACCATAAAACAATCCCGTGAGCTTGTTTTGTAAAGCACTAAGGTTGGAGTTAAACCCTTCTGTTCATACAAACCTATTGAATTCGCCGAAAGAGTTCGCGCCTCCAAGTATTGGTCTAGAGTCACTTTTCGTTCGGGTAGCGGCGCCTTTCCTTCGAGAATTACTTGAGGTTGAGGAGTGGTGGTTGTAAGCTTATTTTCGGCTGGAGTTGTCGTAAAAAGAGTGCGGTTTTTTAAAGCTGTAAATTGATCCATAGCTGCGCGTACAGCTTCGATATACGCATAACGAAATTCTTTTTCGCGACTGGTCCCCTCGGGGGAAACGGCTATTTCATTGCCTTCGTAATCCAAGAGGACTACTTGTATTCGAGTGATAAAAAAATTACTCTTTTTTTTGATAATCACGCCATATTCTTGGGGCGCTATTTTTTTGGAAAGTGCTTTTTCGGTCACATCGGTCATGACAACCGCCTGGTATTGATATTTTTCAAAATACAAGCGCAAAAGCGTGCTAATCCCGTATTGGTCGGGGGAAGTCATAAAATCAAACTTTTCTGGAATGCGAATCACCTGACCCTGCAGAGGAACGAACGATAAAAGTCCAATGAGACAAAAAAAGAATACGGATTTATGCATAAGAAAAAATCGGTTTTAATTCGTGTAAATCGGTTACTTGACGAATGGTCTCTGGGACCACTACGTTGAATTCATTAAAAAAAATAGCTTGCATTCCCACCTCAAGCGCCCCTTGTACATCGGCTTCCAAACAATCCCCAATCATCACGGCTTGTTGGGGTGTACATTGTGCAGCGGCTAAAGCTACATGAAAAATCTTCGGATGGGGCTTTTTAACACCCGCTGTTTCCGAATTGGTAATGGTTTGAAAATACGGCGCAATCCCTGAATTTTTTATTTTTTTATCCTGTACCGCCTGAAATCCGTTGGTAATTATATGAAGTTTGTAATGCGGTTGTAAAAACTCCAAAAGTTCCAAAGCGCCGTCATATAAGTGGTTATTCAACGGCAAATTTTGTATATACGCCTCCGACATTTCATGGAGTAATGCATCGGAAATGGCATAATCCAAACGATCGAAGGTTTCTTTTAATCGTCCGTATCGCAATTCGGCTTGGGTAACTAGATCTTTACGATATTGCTCCCAATACCAACGATTTAACGGAACATAGTGCGTTAAAAAATCAGCCAGTGGAATATCAATATCAAACGCCTCCAACACTGACGCAAAAGCCAAGGCGGAATTCCGTTCGAAATCCCATAACGTATGATCTAAATCAAAAAAAATATCGGTAATACCTTTCACCTTTATAAAATTCCTTCATCGGCAAAACTAAAATATCCGGTTTCGGTAATGATAACATGATCCAAAACCAAAATATCCAAATGTTGGCCCGCAATTTTCAACCGTTGGGTGATGGCCCGATCGGCTTCGCTGGCTTGCAATTTCCCCGATGGATGATTGTGGCTCAAAATTAACGAAGTTGCTTGGTTTTCCAATGCTGATTTGAAAATTAAACGAATATCGACAACGGTTCCGGTAATACCCCCTTTGGACAATACCGCTTTGTGTATAATTTTATTGGAGTTGTTTAAATACAACACCCAAAACTCTTCGTGGGCCAACTCACCAATGAGCGGCTGCATGATGTCGAAGACCGTCTTACTCGACGTAATTTTCACTTTATCTTTGACTTCCTCCATCCTTCGGCGTCTTCCGAGTTCGAGCGCAGCCGCTACGGTAATCGCTTTGGCCTCACCGATACCGCGAAACTCCATTAGTTGCGTTATCGTTTGTTTACCAAGCGTATTCAGATTGTTTTGGGAGTGCGCTAGAATCCGTTGCGCCAATTGAACGGCACTTTCGTTTCGGGAACCTGACCCTAATAAAATGGCTAATAATTCGGCATCGGATAAGGCTGTTTTGCCTTTGAGTAAAAATTTTTCACGCGGCCGATCATCTTCAGCCCACTGGGAAATTGGTGTATACATAATGAATTGGCTTATATTGAATTACGAAGTAACCGATTTTTTTTATTTCATCAAAATAAACTAATCAACAAAATCGTTTCCCTATAAAACCAACCGTATGCCCTACTTTTTAATCGTTGCCTTACTTTTTATTTCTTGCCAACAAAAACCACAACAAACCGTTTTTGTACGCGCTGAAGTCCAAGAAAAAAAGATAGAAATTACACCTCTATCTCACCCTAAAAATTTTGGCGAGCGCTTATCCAATGCTGCGTTGCAAGTTATTGACTCTTCGGTTGTTTATACGCCTGCCTATGTTTCCATTCCCTATCCCATGGGCGATGTGCCTGCCAAAACGGGCGTTTGTACTGATGTGGTGATTCGCGCCTTTCGAAAATGCAATATAGATTTGCAAAAAGAAGTGCATGAAGACTTGAAAGCACATTTTAATCTATATCCTAATTTGAAGAAATGGGGACTGAAAAATCCGGATAAAAACATTGACCACCGAAGAGTCCCCAACTTGGAAGTGTTTTTTAGTCGCAAAGGCAAAAAATTACCCGTAAGCCAAAACAGTGCCGATTACTTACCTGGTGATATTGTAACTTGGATGATTAATGGTAAATTACCCCATATTGGGATTGTCACCCACATCAAAAAAGAGGGTGTCCCAATGATCGTGCACAACATTGGCGGAGGACAAATTATCGAAGACTGCTTGTTTAAATACCCTATGATAGGGCATTTTAGATATGGTAAAAACTAAAAATCTCCGATAACAACTCGGAGACATTTGTGTATTTAAGGTTGCAATTGATAATTTACTAATCGATATTCATAAAATGAAGTTCCAGAAAGGGACGACCAATGTTGTTTCACTAAACCTATTCCTTCTTGATATTGATCAAAAATATAATTATTGGGTATTGTCGGATGGGTTGAAATAAAAGTTCCATAATAAGGATACACTGAATAATTAACACCTTCCACGGTTGTTGATAGTAGAGGTTGTAATTGTGAAGTTATAGTACCTACAGAAACTGGACTATTGTTCATACCATCAGGTACAAAAACCTCTCTAACCCCCTGATATTGTGCGTCAGTACCAGGATGTAAAACATAACCATCTGAATTTACAAGATGCCCTTGGCTATTAACTCTCAATAATTCTAAACGGTAATTGAGGAAAGTACCATTTAAATATTCATGATGATGAAGTTTAACAAAATTATTTCCCGAAATTATGGAATCACCTGAGACCGTAACACTGTCAATTAAATTTGAGAAAACATAATTGACATTATCATTGGAATTAAATAGCTTGTAAGCCCATTTATTTCCTTGATTGAGATTAAAAAATGGAATTGTAGTTTGGGATTCCGAGTCATTTGAACAAGAGTAAAATAAAAGACCTATACTAAACAACAAAATTACTTTTTTCATGGATGATATCTTTGGTTTTTGATATAACCCACTTTTATTCATTTTATTGCATCAATTTTTTTACCTCATCAAAATGCAATCCCCCATAATTTCCCGAACTCATGAGTAACAAGGCGGTATGCTCGAGATTATAATGGAACAAAAACGCTTTGAATTCCTCGGGATTGGTATAAATAATCAGATCATTTCGCTTGAACGATTGCGCAATTTGTTCGTAGGTGACTTCTTCCAATTGTTTAATTTTTACGGCATCGGGGGAATAGAAGACTACGGCAACATCGGCCGCATCTAAAGCCCCTTCATACTCTTTTAAAAACGCCGCATTTAAGCTACTGTAGGTATGCAATTCAAGACATGCCACCAATTTCCGATCGGGATACTGGTTTTTAACTGCTTTGGTGGTCGCTGCAACTTTACTCGGAGAATGGGCAAAATCTTTATAGGCAACCTTGGTCGTACTTTCAGCAATTTTTTCCAATCGCTTGGAAGCGCCTTTGAAAGTGGCAATAGCTTCGTAGAAATCGGCTTCATCCACACCCATACATTGGCAAACCCATTTGGCTCCCGCGAGATTATTTAGATTATGGGCGCCAAATACTTCGATAGGCATAGGACCTTCGGGGGTATCTAACAAGGTTTTCCCGTTTTTCACTGCATAACTTGCGGTTTGATAAGGAATTTTACGAATGGTGTTTTGGGTTCCTTCGGCGACTTGCTTTACGTGGGCGTCTTCTTCATTATAAATCAAAATCCCGCCTTGGGTGATTTGATCTACAAATAGTTCAAATTGATGCACGTAATTTTCAAACGTGGGAAAAACGTTGATATGATCCCAAGCGATACCTGATAGCAGGGCAATATTGGGTTGGTACAAATGAAATTTAGGACGGCGATCGATAGGAGAAGACAAATATTCATCGCCTTCCAAGACAATAAAATCATTGGTTTCGGTAAGGTGAACCATCGTATCAAAACCCTCCAACTGCGCCCCAACCATATAATCTACTTGAATATTATGAAAATGCATCACATGCAAAATCATTGAAGTTATGGTCGTTTTCCCATGAGAGCCTCCAATGACCACACGGGTTTTATGTTTGGATTGTTCGTATAAAAATTCGGGATAGGAGTAAATTTTTAACCCCAACGCTTGTGCCCGTAACAATTCGGGATTATCGGCTTTGGCATGCATTCCTAAAATCACAGCATCGATATCGGAGGTTATTTTTTCGGGAAACCAGCCCATGGCTTCGGGTAGTAACCCTTTTTGTTGTAAACGTGAAAGAGAAGGTTCAAAAATAGCATCATCGCTTCCTGTCACCTGAGCTCCTTTTTGATGGAGGGCTAAAGCCAAATTGTGCATCGCTGCACCACCTATCGCAATAAAATGTGTTCGCATATGTTTTGTTCCGTTAGCCTTCGAATTCTTCTTTTAATTTTCGTGCTTTTTCGGTGTTTTTTAATTTGTATTGGTATAAATGATAAAGTTTTTGATACGTTGTTTTGGAATGACCAATTTCGTGAGCTTTCAAATAATGTGCTTCTGCTTTGGTGTACCGTTTAAAATATTCGTCAATGTATCCTTTGGCCATAAAACCGTCTACTTTGGAAATGCCCATTAATTCGTTGGCATATTTAATGGCTTTATTTTCACTGCCCCCAAGAATACCCGGTAATTCCAGATACAACATGACCAAAGCCCAACGGGTATCGACATGTTTGGCGTCTAATTGAGCCGCTTTAAGAAAGGCCGCTTCCACGTCATCAATCAAGCCGAGCGCTTTAAATTTACTAACGGATTTGGCTTTCATACCCATCGCTCCACCATATTTATACCAATAGTTGGCATTGTTGGGAAAACGACTTTTTAGCGTACCATAACGATCAATGGCAGCATCCCAATCCTCTTGCTTCCCTGCGATATCGCCTAAATATTCTATCGTCTTTGGGGCATTGGGTTGCTCGCGCAAACTTTTCTCAAAACAAACTTTGGCTTGTTCCCATTTTTGGGCTTTAAACCATTGCTCTCCTTTTTCAAAATCGGATTGCGCCATTGTTCCTAGTGAAAACAATAAAAATACAATTTGCATGCAACGTTTCATAAGCTCCTTCTTCGTTCTCAAAAATAAAAAAACTCCGGCGATTGACCGGAGTTTTCATGTGATTTTATGGGAAATTATTTGACTAAAGTCATTTCATCGACGATATGTTTCGCTCCAGCAAAATTTTCGATAACCCATAACACGTAGCGGATGTCTACGTTGATGGTGCGTTGTAATTTTTTATCAAAAATAACATCTCCTGCCATCGCTTCAATGTTACCGTCGAAAGCCAATCCGATTAATTCACCTTTACCATTCAATACAGGAGAACCTGAATTACCCCCTGTAATGTCATTATCGGTCAAGAAATTTACGTGTAATGAACCATCTTTATCGGCATAACGACCAAACTCCTTGTTGGCGTTCATTTCAAGAACACGTGCAGGTAAATCAAACTCGGCATCACCTTTTTTGTATTTTTTTACCTGACCTGCCAAGGTAGTATAGTTGTTAATGGTCGCATCATTACGTTTGTCGGCAGGTAAAGAACGAACTTTTCCATAGGTCAAACGCAAAGTTGAATTTGCATCAGGATATTTGATAGTCGCAATTTTGGATTCGCGCAATCCTTCAACCAACAAACGGAAAGCTGCTCCAAAGTCGTTTTGCGCTTTGGCAATTTCATCTGATTTGGAATTGAAGTGTGTGATTAAATCAGCAGACAATACATACAAGGGGTCGTTGGTCAATTGTCCCTCAGAAGGAAACTGTAAAAACGCTTTTACGCGGTCTAATGAACCGAAAATTGACATGTCAAAAGCGGCGTTGACATAGCTTGTAAAGTTATTATTATTGGCCTCACCAATCTTTTTCACCATAGGAGCCATAGGATACCCTACCGCTTTTGTAGCATACAACGCCAATTGAGCCGCTAAAATATCACGCTCGGCAGGAATATGCATTTCTTTATACATTTCTTCCGCCATTTCGGTTAGCATGGGCAACATTTGAGTGCGTTTGGCCGCATCGGCTTTGGCATAGTTTTCCAATTGACGTCCAAGACTACGAGAAATGGTTCCCATTCCGGAGGTACGTAACAATTGTTGTAAATAATTATCATGACGTGACTTCTCATTGGTCAACGCATAATATTTGTTGATGGTTTCTACAACGGTACCGTATTTTGCCTTGTTTTCGGCTTTGTTGGCCCATTTGTTGAATTTGGCTTCTTGAGCCGCTTTGGTCTTGGCGGTTTCAAATTTAGTCAACGCATCAATCATTCCTTGACGGTTTTTCCAATAGTTGGCCGTAGAAGCATATTTGGAAGCATAGATCAAATTTAAAGCTGCATTTTGATCCATGTATTTTTTCATATTATCCATTCCTGTTTTGGCACCTTCAACCCAAGCAGGATAAGCAAATTTTACATTCTGCTCAATTCCACCAGCGGGCATCCAACGGTTGGTTCGACCCGGATAACCCAAAATCATGGCAAAATCATTTTCTTTCACTCCCCCTAAATTTACAGGCAAGTAATGTTTGGGTTTTAAAGGCACATTGTTTTCAGAATATTCCGCTGGATTTCCATTGGCATCGCCATAAATACGGAACATAGAGAAGTCAGCGGTATGACGCGGCCACTCCCAGTTGTCGGTATCCCCTCCAAATTTCCCTAAACTTTCTGGAGGAGTTCCTACCAAACGGACATCTTTATAATCTTGGTATACAAAATAGTAGAACTCATTGCCTTGGAAGAACGAGCGAACAGAAACAACATATTTACCGCCTTCGTTATTCTCTTTTTCAATTTTTGCGATTTCGGCGTTGATTGCTTTTTCGCGTTCTGCTTCGGTCATCTTATCATTGACTACCCCTAAAATTCGTTTGGTACAATCGTCCATTCGAACAAAAAAGCGCACAAATAAACTAGAGGGTTTTAATTCTCCTTTTTTATTTGCAGCCCAGTAGCCGTCTTTCAAATAATTTTTCTCTGCCGAGGACAATTCTGCAATGGCATCATATCCACAGTGGTGGTTGGTTAATACCAAACCGTCTTTGGAAATTACCTCAGCGGTACAACCTCCGTTAAATTGCACGATAGCATCTTTTAAACTGTGGTTGTTAATGCTGTAAATTTCCTCAGCGGTAAGTTGTAGTCCCATTTTTTGCATATCGCGGTGATTCAACCGTTCGATAAACATTAAGAACCACATTCCCTCATCAGCTTTGAGTGAGAAAGGGGTTAGAAGCACTGCCGAAAGCAGCGTAAGTACTAGTTTTTTCATGATTGTTTGTTTGTAATTATGCAATAAAAAAAGAATTGTAAATAAACGGATTTACTTACAATTCTTCAATGGTTTTAAGAAAATTTTTATTCTACAACAACTTTCTTAGTCGCGATACCTTCTTGGGTACGTAACATTACAAAATACACTCCTTTTTGTGCTGAAGGTAACGTGATGGTGCGAACCAATTCGCTATTGTTAACTTGTTCTTCATCAACAATTACACGACCTGTAGCATCATATACTTGGAGCGTATAATTGGCAATGGGATTGGCAAACTGAACGGCAAAAGTTCCGTTGCTTGGGTTGGGAGCCAATGTAAATTGATTTTTCAAAATTTCTTCATTTCCTAACGTCGTCATGTTGAATTGTGAAGAAATGGTATTGTACCATGCGGTCATACGGGTAGCTTGCCCTGCGGTGAACATATACATACACGCATCTTGCACATAATCCATGTAGTTCATGGTCAATTGTGGATTCCCTGTACATGGACTCGCTACATCCCCTGCAGGTAAGCAATCATATTCAGGAGTATTGGTCGATTCTGTATCACATACGCGGTCACCAGAAGTAGCACAGTTGGATCCATCACAAGACTGGAATGTATGCGCCAAGTTGAAGAAATGTCCCAATTCATGGGTTAACGTACGTCCTCTATTGTAGGGTGCAGTAGGCGCATAACCCGCACAGGTTGCTGGAGAGGTAGTCATTGTTGCCCCAAAGGCATTGTTATCAATTACTACGGTCATACCTTGACCTGGTGATCCTCCTAGTGGTGAAAATCCTAAAATACCACCCGTTAAATTTCGCACCACTAAGTTCATGTACCCTGACCATGTGGAATCTTGATTACAGCCGTCGGTACAACCAATATTCCCAGAGGTTAAGAAATCTGTACCAAATGTCACGGCCACTGTTCCATTGGTCAATCCTGTTCCAGCGGGGTGGTTTTGGGTAGCCAAAATGAATTGCACATCCATGCTACCTACATTGGTATTGGGATAAAATGAACTAGCACTGTTCCACAATGAGATATCAGAATTGGTGGCATTGTAGTCGGCATTCAAAATATTTACCTGTGTTTGAGCCAATGCGCGCAAACATGATTTCAATGATTCTGAAGAAGTATTCGCAACCGTTGGGTAATGAACAGCCACAGGAATACGAATCGTTACATTAGGTGCCGCTTGTGTTGCTAAGCTGGAACGCCCTTCCAATTGTTCGGTAACTAAACGGCGTAACTCAGTTTCAAAACGGTCTTGCAACGCTTGGTGTTGCTGCTTCATCACTGGATTGGCCATTAATTTTTCCATGTAGGCATCGACACCGCAGGTACGTTGTTGCGCAAATCCTAACTGTGCGATACACAAAGCGAAAAGTAATCGTAATTTCATAAAGTGTAATTTAAATTTTTAGTGGTATAGCCTTATTGATTTATAAAATTTAGCAAATGTAGCCTATTTTTCTTTAAATCAAAGCAATAAGCTCAATACTTCCGTATTATTTTTAGGAATTTAACATTTTCCAAAGCGTATCCTTCAGCTCTTGCAAGCCTTGCTGTGCTACTGAAGAAATGAACAAATAGGGAATTTGTTGAAAGTCACGATCCAAAAGCACCTTCATCTCTGCTTGGAGTTCGGCATCGAGCATATCGCTTTTGGAGATCACCAACAAGCGTTCTTTGTCGAGAAGCTCGGGATTGTAGCGTCGCAATTCATCCAATAAAATATCGTATTCCTTTTTGATGTCATCGGCATCGGCGGGTACTAGAAACAAGAGTGTTGAATTACGCTCGATATGACGTAAAAAATAGTGCCCTAAGCCTTTTCCTTCGGCGGCTCCCTCGATAATTCCGGGAATATCGGCCATAACAAACGATTGAAAATCGCGATATGCCACGATACCAAGATTGGGTTTCAAGGTTGTAAAGGGGTAATCTGCTATTTTGGGTTTGGCTGAAGTGAGCACCGACAATAACGTTGACTTTCCTGCATTGGGGAAACCGACCAATCCTACATCGGCCAAGACCTTTAACTCGAGAATCACATCGTGCTCTTCGGGGGGCATTCCGGGTTGGGCATAGCGAGGAGTTTGGTTGGTGGCACTGCGAAAGTGCCAGTTCCCTAATCCTCCTTTACCGCCACGAGCTACGATTTTTTCTTCTCCATGTTCGGTGATTTCAAACAAGATTTCTTCGGTTTCTTGGTCTTTGACGACCGTACCGAGGGGGACTTCAATGATTTTATCTTCGCCGTCGTGCCCGGTGCTTCGGCTGCTTCCGCCATCGCCTCCGTGGCCCGCTTTTACGTGTTTGGTAAATTTCAAATGAAAAAGTGTCCACAAGTTTTTGTTGCCGCGCAAGATCACGTGACCTCCACGGCCACCGTCACCGCCGTCGGGACCACCTTTTTCGATAAATTTTTCACGATGTAAATGCGTAGACCCTTTGCCTCCTTTACCGGAGCTCACATAAATCTTTACATAGTCTACAAAATTTCCTTCTGTCATGGGTTTGGTATTGAGCCAGCCTTGGTTTTGCCCTTGGGCTGGATTAGGAACACGGTTGGGTGGTCCTGTTGAAAACGATTCGTGTATTCTAGCCCCGGGAGCGCCGGCATCCCCCGATTTTCGGGGATATAGGCAATCACGGGAAGGGGGTTGATCGGGTTGTGGGGTGCTTGCTCCTACTGATCGGCCACATAAGGGGCAACGCGTATTTTCTCGACCTTGGCGCCTGCAGTTTCCAAAATGGTGAACTGCATTTTATTCCAAATCAGAAGTTCCCCTTGCTTGGGAATATACCCCATTTCGGTGGTGATTAGGCCGCTCACCGTGGTCACTTCATAATCGCCAATCAGGTCGTCCATATCAAAATAGGTAAGAAAATCATGCAGTGAATATTGACCGTCAACGGTCCAGGTGCCATCGGCTTCAGCCACCAGCTGGTATTCGTCTTCATCAAAATCGGATGCATCGCCCACCAAAGCTTCTAAAATGTCGTTGAGCGTAATTATTCCTTGGAAAATCCCGTGTTCGTCGACGATTAGGGCTTGGTGATTTTTGGTGGATTTAAAATTTTCGAGCGCTTTGTAAGCCGATGTATGTTCGATCAAATACGTGGCTTCGCGTGTAATTTCGCTGAGTTTAAAATCTTTTTGCTCCAATCCCACAAACAAATCTTTGAGCAATACGATACCTTTCACTTCATCGAGGTTGTCTTCACAAACAGGGTACACCGAATGCATTTCGTTGAGAATTTTATCTTTGACCTCGGCAAAAGTATCTTCCATGGTGAGGTAGACCACATCGTTGCGGTGGGTCATCAAAGAATTGACTTTGCGATCACCGATATGAAACACGCGTTCTACGATATCTTGTTCAATTTCCTGTACCTCGCCCACTTCGGTGCCCTCTTTGATGATGGCTTTGATTTCTTCTTCGGTGACTTTCCCGTCGGCGGTGGGTTTGATTTGAAACAGTTTCAAAAGCGCCTCGGTAGAAGTAGTCAACAACCAAACGAAAGGCATGGTGATTTTGGACACGAGTTTCATGGGCACGGCCACGGCTTTGGCGATACCTTCGGGGAAATTAAGCCCAATACGCTTTGGCAGTAATTCACCCAATACCAGAGAGAAAAAGGTAAGCACCACCACTACAACAATGGTAGCCAACGAATCGGCGTAGGGGGCTAGTGCGGGAAATCCGGCAATAGCATCTTGTACATCTTGGGTTACTTTCTCGCCGGAGTAAATCCCTGTAAGAATGCCGATTAGGGTAATCCCTATTTGCACCGTGGACAAGAATTTATTGGGAGAATTGGCGAGATCAAGCGCGGCTTTGGCATTGGAATTACCTTTTTTAGCCGCCGTTTCCAATCGGTTTTTACGCGCCGAAATCAAGGCAATTTCCGACATCGAAAAGACCCCGTTGAGTAGGATTAAAAAGAGAATAATCAGTATTTCCATAGGCTGTCACAAAAAAAGAGCCTTCGTCCCGAAGTCCGAAAATGCTCTTTTCTGGTGTACAAATATCTTAAAAATTATTGAATTACGGCTAACATTCAACGGTTTCCTATTTAAAAAGTATCCAATACTGCACTCAAACGCGCGGTAACTTCGGCGATACTTCCTATTCCATCCACCGCATAAAACTTTCCTTGAGCTTGGTAATACGCCATAAGAGGCGCTGTTTTTTCGTTGTATTCTTGGTAGCGGTTGCGAATTTTTTCTTCGTCTTGATCGTCGGGACGGCCTGAGGTTTTACCCCGTTCCAACAAGCGTGCTACAAGAATTTCATCGTCGGCTTCCAAGGCTACGGTAGCGCGAATAGACTCCCCTTTGGACGCTAAAAAAGCATCTAGTGCTTCGGCTTGCGCAATAGTACGTGGAAAACCATCAAACAAGAACCCTGCAGAATCAGGATTTTTTTCCACTTCGCTTTGCAACATTTGAATGGTTACCGCATCGGGGACCAAATCGCCTTTATCCATGTAGGTTTTGGCCAATTGCCCCAACTCGGTTTCATTTTTGATATTATACCGAAAAATATCCCCTGTAGAAAGGTGTGTCAAGTTGTATTTTTCTTTCAAAAATTCGGCTTGGGTTCCTTTTCCCGCGCCAGGTTTCCCAAAAAGAACGATGTTAATCATTATGGTATTGAAGTTTAGGTTTTAGACTTTAGAAGTTCGACGTTAGACTTTAGAAGTTCGACGTTAGTCATTAGATTATTTAGATTATTGCGCCAGTTGGTATACATCGGGTAGATTACGGCCGAGACCGTTGTAATCCAATCCATAGCCCACAATGAATTTATTGGGAATGCGGATACCGATGTAATCGATTTTTACCTCTTGCTGATATGCTTCGGGTTTGAAAAACAAGGTTGCAATTTTCAAATGCTTCACTTTTTGTTGTTTCAAAAGTTGTTTTAGAGCCACAATGGTCGTTCCCGTATCGATGATATCTTCTACGATTACCACGGTTCTTCCTTCCAGATTTTCATTCAACCCAATCAAATGTTTTACGTCATGGGTACTTTCTGTACCTTCGTAGGAACTCACTTTAAGGAAACTCACTTCACACATCCCGCGATAGGCTTTCATCAAATCACCCATCACCATAAAAGAACCGTTGAGTACTCCGATAAAAACAGGAACCTCATCAAAAAAATCATCTGCCATTTGCTTGGCCATATTTTGAATGGCAAAGTCAATTTCCTCCGAGGCAATGAAGGGTTCAAACGTTTTATCGTGTAAATGAATCATAGGTGTTGGGCTTGGGAATAAGGTGCAAATTTAACAACTAAAACCTATTAAAAATCAACTCGTTCGTAAAATTTGCAAATTTGATATATTTACGTCATGAATTCCGATGACTACTCCCAAATCGCTTCCATTAAAGCGTATCGAGCGACCCGAGATTTTTATAAAATGCGTGCTTTTGAGTCGCCCGAATTTTTGGCGCTTATTGTGGCAGTGGGTTGCAACCCTAAAGACAAACACCATTACAAAGCGTTGTGGATTTTGGAGTTGGTGGCTGAAGAACGCATAGCCTTGCTCGCCCCATATTTGGATGAATTTTGCAATACATTGTCGCAATTGACGTTGGATCCCGCAGTGCGACCGGCTTCAAAAATTTGTTTGTTTTTGGTGACTCAAAAAGAAATTACTTTACTCCCTGTTCACGAGGAAAAAATCATTGAAGGCTGTCTCGATTTTATCTTGCGGGAGGCAAAAGTGGCGACGATAGCTTATGCGCTTCGGGCGTTGTTTCGTTTGGGGGAAAAATATCCTTGGGTTCATGATGAATTGCGATTACTGTTGTCACGCGAATGGGAGAATCCCTCGCCCGCAATGCGGTTTGTGTTAAAGGAAACGCTACATCGTTTGGCCAACCGATAACGAAGTAGTCTTGGAGGAAAGGACGTAATCAACTTCAGAAATATTATATTTGCACAAACAACACAACACTATGAATTACTTCTCTTCTGATTTCCGTTTGGGCATTTTAGGCGGAGGTCAATTGGGCAAAATGCTCCTTTCGGACACGCGAAAATTTGACATCCAAACCTTAGTTTTAGACCCCAGTGCGGAGGCTCCCTCCCGTTTTGGCTGTTCGGCTTTTTACCAAGGAAGCTTGTTGGAATACGATACGGTGTACAAATTTGGGAAAATGGTGCATGTGTTGACGATTGAAATTGAAAACGTCAATTTGGAAGCATTGGAACAATTGGAATCGGAGGGACTTCCCGTGTTTCCCTCACCAAAAACGCTTCGTCTTATTCAAAACAAAGGAAAACAGAAAGATTTCTATGTACAACATCACATTCCAACCTCGGCGCATCAACGATTTGTGGGAATAAACGCTTTACGTCAAGCCCTTGCCAACGACACGCTCGACTTCCCTTTTGTTTGGAAAGCAGCCACCGGCGGGTATGACGGCAACGGGGTTAAAATTTGCCGCTCTGCTTTTGACTTGCGGGAACTTCCCGATGTAGAATGTGTAGCCGAAGCTATGGTCGATTTTAAAAATGAATTGGCGGTCATTGTGGCCCGTTCGGTTTCGGGAGAAATACGCACCTACCCTGTGGTGGAAATGGAATTTCATCCGGAAGCCAATCAAGTAGAATATGTGATTTGTCCTGCGCGAATTGAGGCTGATATCGCACAAAAAGCGCAAGAAGTCGCTCTAAAAGTTTCGGAAGCGTTTCAACATGTAGGTTTGTTGGCGGTGGAAATGTTTCAAACCCAGGACGACCAAATTTTGGTCAACGAAGTCGCACCACGTCCACATAATTCAGGACACTACAGCATTGAAGCGAGTTATACATCGCAATTTGAAAACCATTTGCGTGCGATTTTGAATTTACCTTTGGGAAATACTGAGAGTAAAGTCGCCGGCATCATGGTCAATTTAGTCGGCGAAGAAGGCCATTCGGGTCCGGTTGTCTATGAAAACATCGAAAAAATCATGGCTATAGATGGGGTCACGCCGCATATTTATGGTAAACGCGAAACCCGTCCGTTCCGAAAAATGGGGCACGTGACGATTGTCAATGCAAATATGGCAGAGGCACGTCGAGTGGCGGAAGAAGTGAAGAATAGTATACGAGTGATCAGTGATCAGTAATCAGTAATCAGTGGGACTTTCATCTAACCAGACAACAAATCCATCCCTTTTTCGTTTAAAAACCTATGAAAAAAATTATTTGCCTTTTTACTTTTCTGGTTGTTGAGGTCATTTTTGCTCAAGAAAAAACCTTTATTCCTGAGGGGCAAATTGCGTTGGATCGAACTACGTATTTTGAATTTGTTCAAAAAAAAAGACCCAAAACCCAACTCTTTTTACCTGATGGCAAAGAATTGCCGTTGAAAAAATTGGATTCCCTGAATAAAACAATTCACGACCAACCGTTTACCACTCTTTTTTATGCCGATACTATTCAAAACAAAGCCTCTTTAGTGCTGAAATATCTTTCAAAAGAAGATGTAAAATTGCGCAATGAGCAATTTCGGCAACAGCAAAAAGACTTCGAAAAAAACCGTAGAAAGTTAATTGGCTCGACCCTTACCGAATTGTCTTTAACCGATATGGAAGGGAAAACCTACACGTTGGAGGATTTAAAAGGGAAAGCCATTTTTCTCAACTTTTGGTTCACCCAATGCAAACCCTGTATTGAAGAAATGCCCGATTTGAATAAACTGAAAGAAAAGTACAAAGACCAAAATATCGTTTTCTTTGCGGTAACGTATAATGAAAAGAAATTGATTACTGAATTTTTAAAACGAACAGAACTGGAACTCACGATCATACCGAACGATCGCAAAACCATTGACCAATTTCACGTCTCTTTTTACCCCACCAACATTTTAATCGACCCGAATGGCAAAATACTGTTCATCAACGAACTCCTAGGCGGTAACGGTTTGAAGGAAATCAGGAAGTTGTTGGATAAAATGTTCCCGGAATAGACTTCCCTTGTTTTCGCCATTTGGCTAATAAATTGTACCTTCGTATCCGATCATTCAACAAATACAATTTACAATTTACAACAACATGAAAGTAGCCATCGTCATGGGAAGTAAAAGCGACTTGCCCGTTATGCAAGAAGCCATTGATATACTACAATCCTTCGGGATTTCGACCGAAGTTGATATTGTTTCGGCACATCGCACGCCTGAAAAATTAGTGGATTTTAGTTCGAATGCCCACCTCCGCGGCATAAATGTTATCATAGCAGGAGCCGGTGGCGCAGCCCACTTACCCGGAATGGTCGCGTCTATGAGTCCGCTGCCCGTTATTGGCGTTCCTGTTAAATCCAGTAATTCGATTGACGGATGGGATTCGGTACTTTCTATTTTACAAATGCCTGGTGGCGTTCCTGTGGCAACGGTGGCTTTGAATGGTGCCAAAAATGCCGGGATTCTAGCCGCCCAAATCTTAGGCAGTCAACATCCGGAAATTCTGCAAAAAATTGTCGATTACAAAAACGAATTGAAGAACGTGGTGTTGAAAGCCGCTGAGACACTAAAAGGGTAAAGAACCTCATTTAATTTAAAATTTCATAAAAATCATAACGTTATTGCTCCGTTACTGAATTCAGTTCGGACGCCTTAATTTTAGTAAAAAATGTTTACCGAAAAATTCAACACTCCTTATACCGCAGCTCCTTTTCGTCAAATACAACTCGACGATTATGTACCTGCTTTTGATCAAACGATTGCCCAAGCCCGCGCTGAAGTAGATGCTATTATCAACAATCCCGAAGCACCTACTTTTGAAAACACCATTGAAGCTTTAGAGTTTTCGGGACAAGCTTTGGACCGTCTATCGTCGATTTTCTTTAATTTGAATTCGGCCGAAACCAACGACACCATGCAACAGATTGCACAGGAAGTCTCCCCAAAACTAACGGCTTTTGGCAATGATATTGCTTTAAACGAAACCTTATTTCAACGCGTAAAAGCGGTTTATAATCAACGTGAGACTTTATCCCTTTCCCCAGAACAATTGATGTTGTTGGAAAAGAAATACAAAGGATTCAGTCGGAACGGTGCTTTGTTAAATGAAGAGAAAAAGAACCGCTTGCGTGAAATCGACACGGATTTGGCCAAACTCAAATTAACTTTTGGTGAAAATGTATTGGCCGAAACGAACAGCTATTTCAAGCACATTACCAATGCTGAAGATTTGGCAGGTATACCCGAAGGCGCCCAAGAAGCTGCGGCCGCTTTAGCACAATCCAAAGGACTCGAAGGTTGGGTATTTACTTTGGACTTCCCGAGTTATATGCCGTTGATCACCTATGCCGACAACCGTGAGTTGCGAAAAGAGTTGGCCCTTGCCTTTGGGAAAAAAGCTTTTCAAGACAATGCCCATAACAATACCGAAATTTTAAAAAAAATTGTGGCACTGCGTCACGAACGCGCCCAATTGTTAGGGTATGAATCCCATGCGTATTTTGTTTTGGAAGAGCGTATGGCACAACATCCGGAAACAGTAAAAACGTTTTTGAATGATTTATTAGCCAAAGCCAAACCAGCTGCCCAACGTGAATTTGCGCAGTTATCGGCTTTCGCCAAAGAAAAAGACGGATTGGATCATTTGGAAAAATGGGATGGCGCTTATTATTCGGAAAAATTAAAACAAGAATTGTTTGATTTGGACGACGAACTCTTGAAACCGTACTTCCCATTGGAGAAGGTTTTGCAAGGTGCTTTTACAGTAGCGGAGAAGTTGTTCGGACTCACTTTTCATGAAATCGATACGGTTGACAAATACCATCCTGATGTGCAAACCTATGAAGTACGCGGCGAGGCGAATGAATTTGTGGCATTATTTTATGCCGATTTCTTTCCCCGTGCGGGCAAACGTCCCGGGGCGTGGATGACCTCGTTCAAACCGCAATACATTCAAAACGGTGTGAATGAACGTCCGCATGTATCGATTGTGTGCAATTTTACGCCACCTACCCCCTCTAAACCGTCGTTGTTGACGTTTAACGAAGTAACCACGTTGTTCCATGAATTTGGACACGCGCTTCATGGCATGTTGGCGAATACCACTTACCCGAGTTTATCGGGCACTTCTGTGTATTGGGATTTTGTTGAATTACCGAGTCAGGTGATGGAAAACTGGTGTTACGAACCCGAAGCGTTGGCGTTATTTGCTCATCATTATGAAACGGGTGAAGTGATTCCGCAGTCCTATGTGGATAAAATCAAAGAAAGTGCGAGTTTCTTGGAAGGCATGGCTACAGTGCGCCAATTGAGTTTTGGATTATTGGATATGGCGTATCATGCACAAGTCCCTACTATTGACGATGTAAAAGCCTTTGAAGTGGCGGCGACACGTGACACTGCTTTATACCCAGATGTTGCAGCCAATTGTGTGAGTCCGGCCTTTTCGCATATTTTCCAAGGCGGTTATTCGTCGGGATATTACAGTTACAAATGGGCTGAAGTTTTGGATGCCGATGCGTTTGCCTACTTCCAAGAAAAAGGAATTTTCAATAAAGAAGTAGGAACCCAGTTTAAAGAAAACATACTCTCAAAAGGCGGAACAGCCTTACCGATGGAATTGTATAAAAAGTTCCGCGGGCAAGAGCCTAAACCGGAAGCGTTATTGAAACGCGCTGGGCTATTGTAGTTATGAATTTAGAGTTATGAATTATGAGTTATGAATTATGAGTTATAAATTTAGAGTCGTGAAAGCGGCTCTTTTTTTTAAAGTATGACTGCTTTAACTTTTCTGTTTCATTTTCTGAGTAAACGCTTTGTATATTTGTGGAAATCAAAATTTTACTTTTATGCGCCTGAATTTCATTATAATGCAATGTTCCCTTCGTCAGCGGTTTTGGTTAGTACTTTTACTCATGACGGTGTGTACCTCAACGAAGGCTCAAAATAGGGAAGATAAGAGTCCTCAAGAAACAAGTGAAACGTTTTTCCTTGTTCCCGACGGCACCTCCACCAACCCCATTACCTTCACAACCGCTGGGCAGCTTACTAGCCCTGCTGGAATAGTTTACAATGTACTCAACAACGACCGCCGTATCACCAACGGGCCGTTTTGTAACAGCAATACGCCACCAACGGTGCCTTTAGCGATGAGCTCTATCACCCTTACCAGCACCTCCTCGAGCCCGTTTTTTAGCATTGATAATAGTAATGGGAATTTACTTCCTTCCGCAGGATTTAATGGAATACCCTTGGGCAATTACACCCTAACTTACACGGTATGTGACTTGACCTTTCCGAGTATTTGCCGCACCACCCAAGTCAATGTTCGGGTGGTGGCGCCCAGCCCCCGCTTATCCCAACCCGAAGCGACCAAGTCAGTGCCTCAAGTGGCCAGTACCGCTACCCCTAGCTGCGATTGCTCCCCCATTATTTGCTTTAACGACCTCAACTTAAAAAATAGATTGCTTACTGATTTATCAACCTGTTACAATCTAACTTATACAAGTTTCATACCCGTAGATGCCAATGGCGATGGTGAGATTTCGATGGCAGAGGCAGCCTTAGTGGGAGGAATGAACTTGAATTACTTCTTTGGGCCAAAATACACTGATTTAACAGGACTCAATTGTTTTCCTAATTTAAAGACTCTTTTATTAGGTGACCATTTGATTACTAGTTTTAATTTACCACAACAATTCGAAGGGTTGAACTTACAAGGAAATCCGATAAATTCATTAAACATTGGATACTATAGTAATCTTAAAGGGATTAATTTATCTAACACTCCTTTGAATACAATAAATCTAGAAAACTGTCCCTTACTTGAAGGCCTTTCTATTGGGAACAGTCCCAACTTAACCTATTTGAACCTAAAAAATGGGTCTTCCCTTAATTATACTAGTATTGAAATGACGTCCTTCTGTTGGAATAACTTCCCGAATCTCAATACGATTTGTGTCGATGATTTTGAATTACCCGCTTTGCAGAATTATTTATTTGGGTGTAACGTCCCTACCTCAACCATAGCGTTTCCTGCCAATTGTGGTTTAGATACAGGTACATTTGAATCCTCGAGTCTGCTTCGCGTGAGTCCCAACCCCAGCTCGGGTATTTTTTACCTGCACACAAGTCTTGCGTTGGATACGCGCATGATTCACGTTTACAACAGTCTCGGGCAAAAAGTATATCAAACTTCGCTTCCTCCTCTAGCCGCTGGCGAGTCTATACCCATCGATTTATCGGCGCAACCCACAGGAATATTCTATATTACACTCGATACTGAAACAGCCTCCTATGCGTTAAAAGTTAGCAAACAATAAAGTAAGAACCTGTGTGTTACTTGAAAGAAAAGAGTCATGAAAGCGGCTCTTTTTGTATAGTATACACCATTGACAACAAGGATTGTCAACCTCCAAACCCATACACCAATCCAGCCCATACCATCGGAAGCGCTTCTACCCAAAAGGCTGTAAACGTTTTTGATTGGTGGGGTTGGGTTTTGTAAATGGCCCCTACGGTAAGCACCGCTATACTGATGGCCGCCCATAACTTGTGAAGGTCATGATTTAGAAAAACGAGTACCACAAATACTACCCCCAAAAAATACCCAAATCGCTTGGTCCATGGTATTCCAATACGTTGCGGTAACGTACGCAATTCGGCTGGATCATGAGCGCTATCGTAAATTTCAAACGGCAACATCATGGCGCAGATATATACAAAATGAATCCACGCCACTGCATGTAACCTTGTTTGTTCGACAGGGACACTACTTCCCAAAAAAACGGTGGTGAATGTAACGACCCCACTGACCCAAAAAATCTTCAACACCCCCCAACGGCGTAACCAAGGATAGAGGGCTACAGCTGCCATCCCTAGGATCCAATTCAGTATTGGAGTATTATTTTGACGGTACACCATAACACCCCAAAGGAGTAATAGGACTAGCATCAAGGCGCGAATCGTCCAAAACAACGGCGAAGATTTTTTCCTCCATAACAAGGCACCGTAACGGAGTCCATTGTAAGCGATTACCGTTCCTGCACCAATATGTACAGCGCGTTCAACCGTCCATGACTGCCCCAAATGCGCTTGGGCCACAACATACAAAGCGACTACAGCCAAGCCAGTGTGCAAAGACGCCACCATGTAAAAATGAGCCAAGATATGAAGCGCCCTTTTTAGGATTTGCATTCGTTTATAATTTGAAAGAGCAACCTACAAAAAAGGAGCTTTGTTTCCAAAACTCCTTTTGTATAGCGTTAGCGTTTTATCAGCTTTCGGGTAGTGCGTTTCCCGTCGGCCTCCAATTGAAGAAGATAAATGCCCGATGGTAAATCGCCCACCTCAATTCGCCCGTCGGTTGTTGCTCCCGATTTTACTACGCGTCCATCCAAGGCGACAACTTGATAGGTCATATCGGCTGGGGTTGGAACCACCGAAACCAAGGTTGTTGCTGGATTGGGGAAAATGGCCACCTGCCAATCAGTACTTTCAGGCAAACTTAACGGCAAAGCCACCCCTTGTACACTGAAATTGTTGAACGTTACACGATTGCCATTATCAACCGTCATATCGCTTCCATAAAAGCGAAGACGAACTTGAAAATTGGGAGAATTGGTTGCCGCGGCAATATTGGTAAAATCGACTTGAAACACCTGGTAATCGGCAGTGAGTGGCAAGGTAGCACTGGCGAGGCCTTGGGTACTCCACGTTAGCCCGTCTACACTGTAATCCACGGTTATACCTTCGGCTGCGCCTTCATTTCGGGCGGCAAAAGCAAACACAATATCGCGATAGCCTACCGTTGAAAATCGGAACGTCATGGTATTTTCGAAGCCTTGAGATTGAAACGGCTGTTTGATTTGCAATCCTCGCATATTTGATGTTGCAAAAGGAAGGTTATTATTGGCTTCGGGAATGTAATTTAAGGCTGTGGGACTGTTGCGTCGCTCCATAGACGCTTTACGCCAATTGGGGTGCCCTACACTAAAGGGATAGCCCACGAAACAAGAAGTATATACCAACTGTCCTTCTGCCCCAACTTCATACGTACTTGCAATTCCCGTAAGAGGCGTATCGTTGGCAAGCGCTGTATCCATCATCCAAAAATAAATCGGTACGGCAGTTGGACCTTGTCCTGTCGGGATAAAATGGGCCGTAAGTGAAAAGTCGGCTGTGGGTGTATAGGTAATTTCGGCATCGGTACTGCTCACCGCTCCACTCCAATGACTAAAGGAATATCCTGGTAATGCGATGGCTTTGAGGGTTACAGGTATGTTTTGAAAATAAATTCCATTCCAAGGATACGGATTTTGTGCTACGCCAGGCGTATCCTGAGTGAGGGGAATGGTATTGATTTGAATATACCCGCGATCGGCTTCGTTAACCTCTAAAGTGGTCGTCACATTGGCTGAAATTCCAAATTTATCTCGAATATGGGTTCGCTGAATCTCAGGGCGTACGGTGGCAAAATTGGCGATGACATCCTGACTTTCGTACCACCAATCATAATCAAAAGGGGCAGCCCAGCGGTCTATTTGATTGAAAATCTCTGAAGAAATTCCTGCCGCAAACTGCTCTGATAGTCCGATAACCCGCTCAGGCAAGAAATACGTGTTCATCATATCGGCAAAACGATTGATAAAACTCAACTTGAACGTATCGTTTTCTAGTAAACGACGTAAAATAAGGGTTGACCATTCGGGATTGGGCCATTCTGTTCCACCCGTAGCTGTGGCAAACTCGAGGGTGTTGTGGTCATTAATATCATACATCAGACTAAATCCTGCATCGGTATCCTTAATAGCAGTGCGCCAACGACCATCATTACCGTAAGGGGCATTGGGTGTAAACGGAACATTTTTACGCCAAAAAAGGGTATTCCATCCCGGCCAGTCTGTATTTTGAATAAAAATATTCGTGATAAAATAGTCGCGGAAATTATCGACATCCATTTGCGTTTTTACATAATCAAATGCGCTGGCAGTAGCCAAACTATTGTTTTGCAAATAGGTAAAAAGCGCCTGAAAATGCGTGTCGGTCCCTTCATCCACTTGGTAGCCATCGGCAATAATTTCGATATCGGGTTTGGTAATTCCGTACTTCCGCTCAAAGTAATGACGGTCTAAACGCTCCCGTAAATTTAACATCCCCCAATATTCCCCATTCAAAAAGACAATGGAGGGTTGGTACAACTGAAAATCCAAACCCGTTTTCTTAATCAAGTCGTGGGTAAAGGCATCTTTGTAGTAGGTGTTGAAAAAATCATTGCCCGAATTACGCATGATTAAACGCTTGAATCCGCTGAAACTTTCCCCGGGAAAAACAGGGTAATTGAAGGTCGCTGCCCCCAACTCAGGTCGGGCATAGAGGCGCAAAGATTTGTTTTGAAATTGACGAGTACCGCCGCCATTGATTCGAATACCCACCTGTTGGTTTAGCACTTCATTACCATTGACAAAATAGTTGATACTTCCCACGCGCTCTGAGCTATCACCCGAACGATCGTAGTTGGAATCCGAGTACCAAAGCGCTTGAGTATTGGGATTGGCCAAGCGCCAATTGTCAAAATCGACTCCAGCCACATAAATCCCATCGTTATAGTCAAAAAACTTGTTTTCATCGACACTCACTGACATGACGGGCAATCCAAAGCGTGCCAATCCTTGTGGGTGTACAAAATAGGATTCGGTGGCTATGGGACTGGCTAATGCGCCTGTTTTGTAGGCACGAGCGCGCACCACAGTGCCTTTGTAGATTGGGGCACTTGGCAAATAAAAGGATGGATCGTCATCAAACGTAGACGAAATCATTGAAATATCGTTGGGGGCATTGGTACGATCGGCAATCGTGAGAGGTGCCGTGTACGTTTGCGATTGAAAGCTATTGGACAAAAATGTCGTCGACGGTAAGGCCCCGATTTCCTCGGGATAGACATTTTTATAAAAATAGGTAGTTCCGTTTAGGTTGTTGATATTGGGGTCGGAACCGTCAGTCGTGTATACAATGGTGACAGCAGGATCGGAATGACTCAAACTCAAGGTGAAACTTTCGGTAAAAAAACCTCCTTGCACAGAGAACGTAGGCGGTGCGAGTACTTCAGCATACCCTACTACAGCCCCATTGGAAGTCCCCGGTGTGGGTTGAGGAAAAAACACAAAGGCACTTCCTCCATCGGTTTGACGACCGTAGGTAAAATTTTGTGGAACCAGTAAGGGTGCATAGCTATCGGCTACAGTTCCATCGGGACGAGTTAGTGTGATTGTTTCGCCACCAGAACTAATTTTAAAATTGGTATGCAGCGGCGCGGTATTGACGGTTCGATTTTTATCGGAACACCAAACTAGAAGATGCGCTCCTGGTTGCAACCAATATTCGGGAAATACCCAAAAATAGGGCGTTGAAGGATTGTCTGAAAGTCCGTATCCTTGCAAATTGACCGCTGTGGTGCCGGCGTTGTACAACTCAACCCAGTCTTCATAACTGCCATCTTCATCGGTTATCACCGTAGTATTGGAAGTAATGATTTCGTTGATTACTACCGATTGAGCCTTTCCATTGACCCACAGGAGAACGATTAGAAATAAAAGTAGTTTTTTCATCGCGTTTTTGTTTTGAAATGCAATGTTAGGCCTCAAAAAAAGGTTTCAAAAAGAAACTCGATGTACAGCAAGTTATTCCCGTTGAACGTGTTAAATTTCAGGCCTTTTACCAACACTATCTTTCCTCCATGCTTTGTTGATAAACCCCTCTTTTGGTTGAAAAATTCTAAAAATATTAGCAACTGTGCGCTATTATCATAAAAGGATAATAAGTACTTTTGTTAGCGATTTTAAAAATCGAAAAAACAACACACAACATACAACAAACTGACGCTTTATTCCACTACACAATGAGAACAGATTTATTTGCATCCCGGCACATTGGTCCACGTGAATCCGACTTGAACCTTATGTACCAAACCATCGGTGTAGCCGACATGGACCAACTGATTTACGAAACTTTACCGGATGAAATTCGATTAAAGCAACCGTTAGCGTTGGAACCTGCACTTTCCGAACATGAGTATTTGAACCATATTACGGCTTTAGGTAAAAAAAATAAGGTATTTCAATCGTATATCGGATTGGGATACCACCCCACTGTGATTCCTGCTGTAATTCAACGTAATATTTTTGAAAATCCAGGATGGTATACGGCTTACACGCCTTACCAAGCAGAGATTGCACAAGGTCGTTTAGAGGCTATTTTGAATTTCCAAACCATGGTTATCGAACTTTCGGGAATGGAAATCGCCAATGCTTCATTGCTCGATGAAGGGACAGCAGCAGCCGAAGCTATGGCGCTCTTGTTTGATGTGCGTACCCGCGATCAGAAGAAAAATAATGCGCACAAATTCTTTGTTTCCGAAGATATCCTTCCCCAAACCTTATCGGTTTTACAAACTCGTTCAACCCCTATTGGCATTGAATTGGTCGTAGGAAATCACGAAACCGCAACACTTGATGCGGAGTATTTTGGGGCTATTTTACAATATCCTGGAAAATACGGCCAAATCAACGACTACACGGCTTTTGTTGCGCAAGCCAAAGCTTTGGACATTAAAGTTGCCGTTGCAGCCGATATCTTGTCACTTGCTGTACTAACGCCTCCCGGAGAATGGGGTGCTGATGTAGTGGTGGGAACAACCCAGCGTTTTGGTATTCCTATGGGATATGGCGGACCGCATGCTGGATTTTTTGCTACGAAAGAAGAATACAAACGTTCGATGCCCGGACGTATCATTGGGGTAACCATTGACACGAATGGCAACCGTGCTTTGCGCATGGCTTTGCAAACGCGTGAGCAACATATTAAACGTGAAAAAGCGACCTCCAATATTTGTACCGCTCAGGTATTGTTGGCGGTTATGGCTGGGATGTATGCCGTATTCCACGGACCTAAAGGGCTTCAATACATCGCGCATAAAGTTCACGCTTCTGCAGTAACCTTAACCGACGCCTTGAATCAGTTGGGTGTGTATCAAACCAACACCGCCTTCTTTGACACTATCGTGGTGAAAGCCGATGCCGCTAAAGTTCGCCCAATCGCAGAACAACACGAAATCAACTTCTATTATATTGACGGTGAAACTATTTCGATTGCCCTCAATGAAACGACATCCGTGGCGCATTTGAACCAAATCGTCCAGGTTTTTGCTACAGCACTTGGAAAATCTCCAGTGACCATTACCGAACTTAGCGCACAAACCCAAATCCCTGCTTCCTTCGAACGTCAATCTGCGTTCTTACAGCATGAGGTGTTCAACAGCTACCACTCGGAGAGTCAGTTGATGCGCTATATTAAAAAATTAGAACGCAAAGATTTATCCCTAAACCACTCGATGATTTCCTTGGGTTCGTGTACCATGAAACTGAATGCGGCAGCTGAAATGCTTCCGTTATCGCAATCCCAATGGAACAGTATCCACCCTTTTGCACCGCTCGACCAAGCGGAAGGGTATCAAATCATGTTGAAAAAACTGGAACATCAATTGAATGTAGTTACCGGTTTTGCGGGAACAACGTTACAACCCAATTCAGGAGCACAAGGAGAATACGCTGGATTGATGGCCATTCGCGCTTACCATTTATCGCGTGGCGACCATCACCGTACAGTGTGTTTGATTCCGTCTTCTGCGCACGGAACGAATCCCGCTTCTGCGGCGATGGCTGGAATGGAGATCATTGTGACCAAAACCACTCCCGAAGGAAATATCGACGTAGAAGATTTGCGTGCTCGTGCCATCGAAAACAAAGACCGTTTGTCGGCTTTGATGGTGACGTATCCTTCCACACATGGTGTGTTTGAAAGTTCGATTATCGAAATTACCAATATTATTCATGAAAATGGCGGTTTGGTCTATATGGATGGCGCCAACATGAATGCCCAAGTAGGTTTAACCAATCCAGCGACCATTGGAGCGGATGTATGCCACTTGAACTTACACAAAACCTTCTCCATTCCTCACGGCGGTGGTGGTCCTGGTGTGGGTCCCATTTGTGTGAATGAAAAATTGGTGCCGTTTTTACCTACGAATCCAATTATCCCAACGGGTGGTGATCAAGCGATTACCGCTATTTCAGCAGCACCTTTCGGATCGGCTTTGGTGTGTTTAATCTCGTATGGCTACATCATGATGATGGGATCGGAAGGATTGACCAATGCCACAAAATATGCCATTTTGAATGCTAATTATATGAAGGCCCGTTTGGAAAGCCACTACCCTGTTTTGTATTCAGGCGAATGTGGACGTGCCGCTCACGAGATGATTTTGGATTGTCGTGAGTTCAAACAAAAAGGCATTGAAGTTACCGATATCGCCAAACGTTTGATGGACTATGGTTTCCACGCCCCAACGGTTTCCTTCCCTGTTGCTGGAACATTAATGGTAGAACCTACAGAATCAGAAGACTTAGCCGAATTGGATCGTTTTTGTGATGCCATGATTGCTATTCGTAAAGAAATTGAAGCCGCTTCTGCTGAGGAACCGAACAATGTTTTGAAAAATGCTCCACACACTTTAGCTATGTTAACGGCTAACGATTGGAACTTCCCATATACGCGAGAAGCAGCAGCATTCCCCTTGGAGTATTTGCATGACAACAAATTCTGGCCTAGCGTTCGCCGTGTAGATGATGCGTATGGCGACCGTAATTTGGTTTGTTCATGTGCACCGATTGAGGCGTATATGTAGGTGGAGTGACTAGTGACTAGTGACTAGTGATTAGTGATTAGTTTTAAAACTTTATAAAATAAAAAAACCGCTTTTAACGAGCGGTTTTTTTATGGGTTTATTCTCGATTGTAAGGCATCAAAATAAGCTTTCATTTCCAGTTGAGCCGTTTTGTCGATTTGATTCGTATCAATCATTAGGGTGGTATGCTTTGCTTTGATGGTATAATCTCCTGCAAAATATTTTAGCGATAGAATTTCATTTACAGGAATGATCTTTTTATGAAAAAAACCGAAGTATTCGATAGACTCAGACTGGAGTTTGACCAAAATCTTGTTTTTGGAATAAAAATACTGCCCAACATAAAGCACTCCTACACCTGATAAGCCCGCAAGGTAGGTACTCCCATTTGTAAAAAATGAAGTAAAACCGAGAGCAATATAGCCTATTCCAAGGTATAACGAACGCTTTAAATAACGTTGATTGAGAAGAATATTCATTGTATTTACCTTATTTTAAACGTACCAATACTCCCTTTCGTTTCACCAAATTTTTATAATCCCATTGAATCCTTTGTGCCTTTTGTAACCAACGCGCGAGTGCAAGGGCATCGATTTGGGAAACATCTGTATAAAAAATTGAAGCATCCTTAAATTTTTTTCCTTGAACATTTAAATTGGGTTCGTCAAAATCTTGCCCACTCCAAAACATTAACCGAATACCGCGTTTCTGTTTACTTTACCCCACAATCGGATTCCCTTCCATAAACCAAACGGGATGCGCGTGCCATAGTTTGGATTCAGCTTTTGGCAAACCATCGTGAATAATCTTTGCTAATAACGTACAAATAGACTGTTCCTGAAGATTTAACTGAAGAGTATAGGAATCTATTGACTGCATAATTTAAATTTCTTAACTGCTTTTAAGTACTAATTTTCACAATTTATAATGACTAAAATTAAGTAATTTCTTCCATTTAATTGGAGTACTGCTATTCATTTACGCTATAAATAAGTGTATTCGCTTTATTAATCAAAAAGCAACAATGAAAAGTAAAATTGTAGCATGCGCCTTACTTTGTTATTCCATGGTATCGGCTCAATGGACTCCGGAAGTTAAATTATCTGAAGAAATATCAAAAACACTAATTTTCTAAAAACGAAGCGAGCTTTAAATGGGCAACTAACTCACCATTAAGGATAGCTTCCAATCCACGTTTTTGGAGTTGTGCAAGAAAACCATTAAGGTCTTCTCCTATTTTGAATTGCTTCAAAAATTCATCGGTTAATAAATCTTCTTTTTTCATAAGTCAGTGTAATGTGTTAAAATAATGGGGTTTAAAACCCCATTATTTTTAAACTTACACAGTTAGTGAGATACTACCTTTTCATTCCCTATTTTTTTAAAACATCACTTTAACGAGCAATAAATAAAGCTCAGGGGACTTACCTCCAAGGAATGTTACTTCTTCTTATTCTTTCCTTTTTTCATTGGCTTTTCTTTTGCTAAAGATTGCTTTGTCTTTATACGTTGTTTTAATCGCTCTATTTCACTTTCATTATTAGTAACAGAGGCAAGTGTAAGTTTTTTAATACCTTCCAAAGCTGCTTTCCAATCACCTCTCACTTCCATCAAGTGAACATAACGCAACAAAATAGTATACCGATTTATCCCTTTTAAAGTGAGTGCAAATGAAATTAAACGTTCTGCTTCATCCCATTCATTATATAAAATTAATGCATCAATAAAATAGGGATACACAGCCACAGCACCTACATCTGAAGCTAGTGCTTCTTGAAAATAGCTAATTGCTTGTTCATAATTTTCTAATTGTTCACTATAAACGCGTCCATACAAACAAAGGGCTGTAACATTGGTTTTGTCATAGGCCAAAGCATAATCCAATGACTCAATGGTTTCCATCAAGGAATAAGGATAATTATCTAAGGCTTGAAATGTATAATGATCTACCGTTTTCATTCTTTTACGTTTTTAATTTTTTGCTCAACACGCACTTTAAACCGTTGTGTTGGCTTTTAAATTCTGATTTTTTTCGTTCCGGTTTAAAATCACTCCCCGTAAATGTGCGCACCGGATTCCCACGTACTACTCGGGTTTGGTTGAGCCATTGATCGTTTAGTTGGTTACAAAGTTGCGCTGCTTGATGACTGCTTATTTTTGCTTTTAATCGCTCCGTTGCCACTTTCTTATTTTGATGTTGCGAACGAAAATCCATGGCAACTACACTGAGACCTGTTGGCAAATGAGTGGCTCGAATAGCCGAACTTACTTTGTTCACATGTTGTCCTCCAGCACCTGAACTTCGAATGGCTTGATAGTGAATATCACCATCAAAGACACTTTGGTTTTGTAATGGTTGCATTGTAAAAACACCAACAAACCAGTTCTTCCTTTTGTGCATTTTGCGAAAAGTACTTTGACCTATCCATTGAATAGTCCCTTCCCATGATGCTACAAACTCTACAACTAAAGAACCTTTTAGTAGAATAGATGCGGTACGAACTGTTCCATTTAAAGTTCCCGAAACATGTTGTATTACTTGTGCATCTATCCCATGTTCGTGCGCCTCTTTCAAAAGCTGCTTAACAACTTGGGCGGCTACCCAAGTACATTCTTCTGGTCCACGTCCAGCGGTTATTTGAACTATTCGCTCCATATTATCCATCCATTCGGACTATTTTAGGTTGAAACATTCCTCGAACATCCACCAAATCGGATTGCAGTGCCATGACCTTATGAATGTCTTTATAAGCCATTGGTGCTTCATCAATTCCACCGCCAATTAATCGCACCTCTTTTTGTTTTATAGCTTTTAAAAATTCATGTCTCGTGAGTGTAGCTTTACATTTTGACCGCGAAAGTACGCGCCCTGCTCCATGTGAAGCAGACTGTAATGCTCCCGCACTTCCTTTGCCTTGAACTAAAAATCCAGGGGCAGTCATAGAGCCCGGAATAATTCCCCATTGATTACGCGCTGCGGGGGTTGCTCCTTTTCGGTGAACAATAACCTCACGTTCTTCATACCTTTCTTTCCAAGCTAAATTATGATGATTGGAAATCGTAAAAATTGCTTTCTCACCTAAAGCTTTTGAAATTCTGTAATGAATATCTTCATGACAAGCTGTTGCATATTCTGCAGCTACTTGCATTGCCCTCCAATAATCTTGACCCTCAGAATGACTTAAATCTAACCAAGCTAAATGTTGAACTTGTTTCGGCAACTTACATAAAGACTGAGCTATTGCAGTATAATGTTGGGCCACATGGGCTCCCAAGGAACGCGAACCACTGTGTGACAATAAAGCAAAATAATCCCCTGGTGGAATCCCATTTTCAGAAATTCCTTCAGGTAAACGCATCGAACCCAACTCAACAAAATGATTCCCCCCGCCAGAAGTCCCCAATTGTAAATAGGCTTTGCTTTTTAATTTTTTCAAAATTGGAATTTCACTAAAAGCAACATGATTAAAAATTACATGATCTCCTTTACTTACATGGACTTCTTTCATCCCAAAACACGTATGTTTACGCAACAAGGCGACCATTTGATCTTCTCTTCCCTTTGCAAAATCTCCTGGCAAATTGAATAGAGTTAAATGCATACTGCACCCAATATCTACGCCAACTCCATAGGGAATCACTGCATTATGAGTAGCTAATACTCCACCTATTGGCAATCCATAACCTGCATGTGCATCAGGCATTAAAGCACCAGAAACCGCAATGGGCAAACGCAAAGCATCATACAACTGATTTTTTGCTAAAGCATCAATCTCATTGGCTCCAAAAATCGAAAAAGGAGCTGGAGCATTCAACAAACTATACGTTCGCTGCGCTAATGAATTTTCAAAATTTTGAACTAAAAAATGCCAAGTTGGATCATTTTTAAATCGATCCGGTTGTTGCAATACACTTTTAGCTTCTGCCAATAGTATTTCTTTTTTTTCGTGGCGACGGTTACGCCCGACATAACCTAAAACTTTTTGTATTGCAGTATCGTTGGGAAACCCTAATTTTATAAGGTCTCTCCCGTTTAATTTATTTCCCATAAAAAATGTAACTTAATTGTGGACTTGATGTCCTAAAAATAATTTTCCCTTTAAGGGTTCGGGAAAGCAGTCTGTCAAAAAAAATCAACAAAAAAGCCCGATTAACTTCGGGCTTCGGTATAACAGACTTTCTTGAGAAGTTACTAAGATACTACGAAACCACGAAGCGACATTACAACCACTTCTTGTGGTGTAAAGTTCAAAGTGTCTAAGCTGTACTTTAACATTTCTTCGTGTTTTTAAATGGTTTAACGCTGCAAAGATTTGAACATTTTTTTTAAAACTCCAAATTTTAATTCGATTTTTTTTTCTAAGTATTTCGTTTTTAAACCGCTATACTACGTATAGGTTTTTTTTAATTTAAAAAAATATAAGAAAATAATTCGCACTATTCTATTTTATCGTAATATTGCAATATAATTATAAATTAAGAACAATGGGGGTTACTAAAACTGAACATTTCACCGAGGCACAAAATGCTACTGCCCTTCAACTAAAAGCTTTAGCCCACCCGGCACGCGTTGCCATTATGGAGTATTTATGCGAAGTTAATTCTTGTATTTGTGGCGACATTGTCAACGAATTACCCTTATCTCAACCGACGATTTCCCAACATTTGAAAGAATTGAAAAACGCTGGACTCATCAAAGGAACGGTTGAAGGTACTGCCATTTGCTATTGTATTGATGAAAAAGGGATCGCACAATTACAATCCTACTTCAATCAATTTGCCACACGTCTACACGACAAAAAACAATGTTGTTAACTAAAAATACCTGCTTATGAAACTAGCTGCTTTACAAAACCAATTAAAATCGCTCTCAAACATTCAGTTTCAATTGCCTAACGGACAACGAGTACCGGAGCATTTTCACATAACCGAAGCGGGCCTTACCACCAAACGCTTTATCGATTGTGGCGGCACTTTTCGCACCGAAAAAACAATTAATATGCAAGTTTGGGTCGCAGAAGATGTGGATCACCGACTGACTCCTACGAAACTTTTGGGGATTTTGAAAAAAGCGGAACCCTTGTATCAAGAGGAAGATTTGGAGGTTGAAGTCGAATACCAAGAAAGTACTATCAGTCGCTATGGTTTGACTTTTGAGAATGGTGTTTTTCGTTTCGAACCCAAATTCACAGATTGCTTAGCTAAAGACCATTGCGGAATTCCAGAAAATCAGATGCCTCAAAAGAAAGAAACTTCAACAACGACTTCTTGCACTCCTGGAGGAGGTTGTTGTTAATTTTTTGACAGATGAAAAACGAACTTTTTCCCGACTTACGCCACTACCTCGAAGCGAGTGATTTTGAGCGTCTAACCCCAGAACGGTTGTCATTGCTTGAACCTATAATCGCTTTTGGACGCGAGGAATGGGCCGCTAGGCGTTCTCTTGTATTGAATTGCATTTGTACCCACAATTCACGGCGCAGCCACCTTACACAGGTTTGGGCGCAAGCCGCAGCCGATTATTATGGCATTCCGCTCACTGCCTATTCGGGAGGGACGGAGGCTACTGCGCTTTATCCTGCCATTCTCGAAACACTTCAAGCTGCAGGATTTCATTGCCAGACCTTAGCGAAAGGAGAGAATCCAATTTACGCCCTCCGCACAGGTCCAAACACCATCCCCATTATTGGATTTTCAAAACGGTACGAGCACCCGTTCAATCCCCAAACTGGATTTATCGCTTTGATGACTTGTTCGAGTGCCGACGAAGGTTGTCCTATTGTACTTGGTGCAAAAGCCCGTTTTCCACTTCGCTATATCGATCCGAAACAAGCCGACGGAACTCCAGAACAAGCAGCAGTATATGCCGAGCGTTGCCGACAAATTGCCACTGAAATGCTATATGTGATGCATCAAATTAAAAATCCTGTAAAATGAGCGCCCAAGATTGTACCCCAGTTGTCAACCGAAAACGGCTATCCTTTTTAGACCGTTACCTAACCCTTTGGATTTTTTTAGCCATGGCTTTAGGAGTCAGTCTGGGTCATTTTTACCCCTCTGTAAGTGAGGAGATTCAAAACTTATCTCATGGCACGACCAATATTCCATTGGCTATTGGTTTGATTCTCATGATGTATCCTCCCTTGGCTAAAGTGAATTACAGTAAAATGAGACCCGTTTTTAGGAATACCAAAGTACTTTCGGCTTCCTTAATTCTGAATTGGATTGTGGGGCCTATCCTTATGTTTGCTTTGGCGTTGTTATTGCTTCCAGATTACCCAGAATACCGTAATGGCCTAATATTAATTGGCTTAGCGCGATGTATCGCCATGGTGGTTGTTTGGAATGATTTGGCCGAAGGAGACCGCGAATACGGCGCCGGACTCATTGCTTTGAACAGTATTTTTCAAGTCCTATTTTACAGCGTCTATGCCTATCTCTTTTTAGGCGTTTTACCACCCTATTTTGGATTACCCGGGATTGAAGTAGATTTATCCATAGGTGTCATCGCTGAAAGTGTCGGTATTTATTTGGGAATTCCATTTTTACTTGGTATAACTTCACGCTATGTTTTGATCCATCAAAAAGGGGAAACTTGGTTTCAAGAACGGTTTGTTCCGTTGATATCACCCTTTACTTTAATTGCCTTGTTAGCAACAATTGTATTGATGTTTAGTTTAAAAGGGCAACTCATTCTTGAAATTCCATGGGATGTTGTGCGTATTGCGGTTCCATTGGTACTGTATTTTGCCATCATGTTTGTACTCAGTTTTATCATAGGCCGCTACTTTGGTGCCAACTATGCCCAATCGACAGCGGTGGCTTTCACGGCAACGGGTAACAATTTTGAATTGGCGATTGCGGTTGCCATTGGCGTATTTGGATTACACAGTGGAGAAGCTTTTGCGGGTGTCATCGGACCTTTGGTTGAAGTCCCCGCCCTCATAGCCCTAGTCCAACTGGCCTTTTGGTTTCGAAAAAAAGGTGCAACAACCTAATCCTAAGGATTGCTATATTTGTCTGCTTAAAACTAAATTCCCGTGACCGACTTACAAACCCAAGAGGATATTTATGTAATTGTAGATGCCTTTTATAAAAAGCTTTTTGCCGACGAACGCATCAGTTATATTTTCACCGAAGTGATTCCCGTGCATCAAAAACTAGAAGAACATTTACAAATACTAGTACGCTTTTGGTCGCAAGCCTTACTTGGCACTGGGGGTTATTTCAATAATCTTACCCAAATTCACATGGAGGTTGATACCCTTTCGGCCTTGACCAAGGAACATTTTGACATTTGGTTGAACCATTTTGAAGCGGCGATTAATGAAAATTTTGAAGGATTCAATTGTGAACGCATGAAGAATATGGCACACAATTTATCGACGATAATGCAAATCAAAATCAAACAAAAAAGAGGGTAGCCTAAACAGTCACCCTCTTTTTTTATAACTATACTTTACGGATTACTTTTTCACAAAAGGACGCACTACCGATTGCGTATCGTCGCTTAAACGAATCCAATACGAACCTTGGGGTAAGTTGGACACATCAAGCGAGGCCGCCGTTAAAACCCCTTGTCGTACCGTTTGCCCTAATGCATTGACAATTGTATACGAGTTGAAATCTACTGGAGTGGTCCATGTCAACTCGGTTTGCACCGGATTGGGATACAAACGCAAATCAGCAAGAGCGATTTCAGCAACATTCAAGGCATTATTATACACACAAACCACAAAATTAGCCGCTGTGGTAAGCGTGGCGTTGACATTAAACACGCGAATCAAATAGGTTGTACCTACCGTCAGATTAGTTAGATTCACAATCTCAGTAGCACTTGTTCCTGCTTGACTCATACAATTGATTACCGTACCAGAGCAAGAGGCTTCATACACTTGGAACCCGTGATTCACACTATTACCCCCTGTCAATTGAACTGTCATTGTCGATAAGGGAGCTACAAACGAATACCATACATCTTGCGAAGCTACTGCCGCACAAGTAGGTGCTGGTGCTTCAATCGTTGCTCCAGCTAAAGACACTACGGGACCATTACAAGCATTGGAGGGCGTAAGTGGTGTGGCATTGGCACAAGCATCGTTGGTAGGCTGCGGAAAACTCTGTACACAAATGGTAAATCCATTGGTAATTACGCCACTTGTTGCAGAAGCCACTCGGACAAAATAGACGGTTCCAGGCACGAAAATAGTGTTCAAATACACTTCAGAAGCACCATTACCTCCAGTGTTGACACACGCTAGTGCAGTTCCCGTACAACTTCCTTCAAATAATTCTAACACTATATTGAAATTATTGACTGGGTTTACCGTAATGCTAGTAGTGGCATTGTTGGCCGTAAATTGATACCAAACATCTTGGGTTGAAGCCGTTACACAACTCGGTATAGTACCTGTAGCCGTAGCGCCATTAAACGTTCCTGACGTCAACACACAAGAAGTTCCAGGGGTTAGTACTTGTGCTGAGGCACATGCATCATTATTCGGCTGAGGATAATTTTGCACACAAATCACAAAATTTAAGGTAGACAATGCAGCCGCTGTATTCAGAACCCTCACAAAATAGGTGGTTCCCACAACAAAATTGGTATTCACATAAAATTCAGCCACACTACTGCCCGTCTGATTTTGACAAGCCACTAAAGCTCCTGTACACGATTCGGCGTAAATCTCAAAAGCAACATTAAGGTTGGTATTGGGTCCAACGGAAACACTCATCGTAGGGGCTGTTGCGGTAAACTGGAACCACAAGTCTTGCCCTGCATTGGGTGCGCAAGTGGGCACACCACCGTTTAGAGTACTTCCAGCAAAAGTAGCTGAAGTTGCCACACAGGTTTCGGCAGGAGTTAACAACAAGGCATCGGCACATGTATTATTTGCGGGTGTCGGATAATTTTGAACACAAATGGTAAATCCTGCAGTATTTATTGAAGCCGTCGCCGAAAGTACACGAACAAAATACACTGTGCCTACTGTAAAGTTACTATTCAAAAAGTTCTCCGAGGCCCCAGAGCCACCATTGTTGAAACAACCCAAAAGCGTTCCCGAACAACTTCCACTGTACACTTCAAAAGCGACATTGAGATTATTTTGAGGGGTCACGGTTATTTCCATCGTTGGGTCGGTTGCTGTAAATTGATACCAAACGTCATGCGGACTGGAAGTCACACAAGCAGGTACTGATCCCGAAATCAAGGCGCCACTCATTGTACCAGAAGTTGGATTACATAAACTCGCAGGGGTTAGGACTTGCGCATTGGCACAAACATCATTTGCCGGTTGGGGATAGTTTTGCACACAAATAATAAAATTTAATGTACTCAGCGAAGCACTAACATTAAAAACGCGAACAAAATAAGTGGTTCCTACTACAAAATTAGTATTCACAAAAAACTCCGAAACACCCGTACTTGTCTGACTCACACAGGCTATAGACGTTCCTGTACATGATCCTGTGAAAATTTCGAAGCCAACATTTAAATTAGAATTCGGACCCACTGAAACACTCATCGTGGGATCGGTAGCCGTAAACTGGTACCACACATCTTGAGAGGCGGTATTGGCACATGCAGGAGCCGCGGTGGATATAGTCGCTCCGTTAAATGACCCTGAGGTGCCGTTACACGTTGGAGACGGCGTCAAGGTAATCGCATTAGCACACAAGTCATTGGGCTGTGTCGGAATATTTTGCACGCAAATCGTAAATCCACCTGTTACCAAAGAGGCGCTCGAATGCAATACGCGAATAAAATAAGTGGTACCCACGACAAAATTACTAGCTAATAACGTTTCTGTAGAACCCGCACCGAACTGTCCGATACAGGAAAATACCGTGCCCGAACAACTGCCTGAATAAACTTCAAAGGCAACGTTTAAATTGTTATTTGGCACTACAGTAATACGGTTGCTCGTGTCGGTGGCTGTAAAACTATACCACACATCTTGAATAGACGCTGAAGCACAAGTTGGCGCCGCTGTTGTACGACTCGATCCGCTAAAAGTTCCCGAAGTAGCATTGCAAGTTAGCGCTGGCGTTAAGATTACCGCATTGGCACATTCATTATTGGCCGGTGTGGGATAATTTTGCACACAGATGGTAAACGAGTTGGTCGCCAAGCCTGCACTTGCATTCAATACCCGCACAAAATAGGTGTTGCCTACTACAAAGTTATTATTTAAATACGATTCGGTCGAACCTACACCAAGCTGACTGATACAGGCGACTGAAGCGCCGGTACAGCTGCCGTCCAACACATCAAAAGCAACGTTGACATTCCCATTGGGCACCACTGTAACACTCATCGTAGGGTCGGTAGCTACAAAACGGTACCATACATCTTGCGAAGCGGTGTTGGCACAAGTTGGCGCTGCTGTTGTACGACTCGATCCGCTAAAAGTTCCCGAAGTAGCATTACAGGTTAGCGCTGGCGTTAAGGTCACTGCATTGGCACATTCGTCATTGGCGGGTGTGGGGTAATTTTGCACACAGATCGTAAACGAGTTGGTCGCCAAGCCTACACTTGCATTCAATACCCGCACAAAATAGGTATTGCCGACCACAAAGTTATTGTTGAAATACGATTCGGTTGAACCCGATCCAAACTGACTGATACAAGCGACTGAAGTACCGGTACAGCTGCCGTCCAAGACATCAAAAGCAACGTTGACATTCCCATTGGGCACCACCGTAATACTCATGGTGGGGTCGGTAGCTACAAAACGATACCATACATCTTGCGAAGCGGTATTGGCACAAGTTGGCGCTGCTGTTGTACGACTTGATCCGCTGAAGGTACCCGAAGTAGCATTACAGGTTAGCGCTGGCGTTAAGGTCACTGCATTGGCACATTCGTCATTGGCGGGTGTGGGGTAATTTTGCACACAGATCGTAAACGAGTTGGTCGCCAAGCCTGCACTTGCATTCAATACCCGCACAAAATAGGTATTGCCTACTACAAAGTTATTGTTGAAATACGATTCGGTTGAACCCGATCCAAACTGACTGATACAAGCGACTGAAGTACCGGTACAGCTGCCGTCCAAGACATCAAAAGCAACGTTAACATTCCCATTGGGCACCACCGTAACACTCATCGTTGGGTCGGTGGCTACAAAACGGTACCATACATCTTGCGAAGCAGTATTGGCACAAGTTGGCGCCGCTGTTGTTCGACTCGATCCGCTGAAAGTTCCCGAAGTAGCATTACAGGTTTGTGCTGGCGTTAAGGTTACCGCATTGGCACACTCGTCGTTAGCCGGGGGAGCAAACTGTTGCACACAAATGGTAAATCCAGCGGTAGAAGTCCCACTACTCGCATTCATGACACGCACAAAATAGGTAGTCCCTATAGTAAAAATATTTCCAAAATAAGATTCCGTGGAGCCTCCTCCAAACTGTCCAATACAAACTACAGAGGTTCCGGTGCAATTGGCCTCCAATACTTCAAAAGCCACATTCAGGCCGCCTGCTGGGGCAACGGTGATACTCATTGTCGCTTGTGTAGCGGTAAAACGGTACCATACATCTTGCGAAGCGGTGGTGGCGCAATTAGGTTGCGGTGTGGTACGGGTAGCACCGTTAAACGAACCTGAAACCGCATTACAAGTGTTGGCAGGTGTAAGTTCGATCGCGTTGGCACATTCATCATTTTGTGACCAACCGCTTACGATTCCTAGAAAAAGGACAAAAAATAAGCGTAAAGTTCTTTCCATTTTTTCAATTTTTGACAAAAATAATGCATCTATAGTAAATTTAACTGCCTGATTTTAGGTAAAATGTTAATAGGGGGTATAAAAAATTTTAATTTAATAATTTTATAAAGAAAGGGTAACATCTTAGGGTAGAACTCCGTTTCATTTCGTACTTTCGGGTTCAAAAATTGAAACTCATGGCAATAAAAATTACGGGGTCTGGATGTTATATTCCTACTGAAACAGTCACCAACTTGGATTTCGCCCGCCACCAATTTCTCAACGAAGATGGCACACCTTTTCCTTATTCGAACGAAGTGGTAGCTGAGAAATTTTTGGAAATAACAGGGATTCAAGAACGGCGGTATGCTTCCAATGATTTGTTGACCTCAGATATTGCCACTATTGCGGCCCAACGGGCTATTGCCGATGCAGGTATCGACCCTGAAACCCTAGATTACATTATTTTTGCGCACAATTTTGGCAACGTTAAAAAAGGCGCCATACAAACCGACATTCTACCCAGTTTGGCTACGCGTGTGAAATATGATTTAAAAATCAAGAATCCGAAATGTGTAGCTTATGATATTCTTTTTGGTTGCCCCGGTTGGGTGGAAGGCGTAATTCAAGCCTATGCCTTTATTAAAGCGGGTATGGCCAAAAAATGTTTGGTGATTGGTGCCGAAACTTTATCCCGTGTAGTTGATATTCACGATCGGGATTCGATGATTTATTCCGATGGGGCAGGCGCTACGATTATTGAAGAAACCGAAGAATCGGGCGGAATCCTGGCGCATGAAACGGCTACGTTTGCCCACGATGAAGCGTATTATTTATATTTTGGCAATTCCTTCAACAAAGACCATGATCCCGATGTGCGGTATATCAAAATGTACGGACGTAAGATTTATGAATTTGCCTTGAGTAATGTCCCCAAAGCCATGGCCGCTTGTTTGGAGAGAAGTGGCCTAGATATTAGTCAGGTTAAAAAAGTGTTGATTCATCAAGCCAATGAAAAGATGGACGAAGCAATCATTCATCGCTTTTTCAAACTTTACAAACAATCACCCCCTGAAGGCGTTATGCCTATGAGTATTCACAAATTGGGGAATAGTAGCGTAGCGACCGTACCCACGTTGTATGATTTGTTAGTAAAGGGGCAGATTGAAAATCAAGAATTACATCCAGGCGATATAGTGATTTTTGCTTCTGTGGGTGCCGGCATGAACATCAATGCAATTATTTACCAATTGTAATCCAACTGCTCCGAAAAGCTAACTTAGTTCCACCACCAATAATATCCTATAGCAAATAGTGAAGCGTACAACACCAATAAGGTGATTTCCAAACGGTATTTTGTAAAAAGCTGCATGGTTTATTTTTTGTAAAGGTCTTTATTTTAGGGCATATCTAATGGGATAAATACATGAATCCCTGATTTGAATTCGTAAACGGCAGGTTTTAATGCGTATATAAAAAAGAAAGCGGAACCCTTTCGGAATTCCGCCTCCAACCTAGCTAAAAGAAATCGAATTTATTTTTTAATCCAACGACGAACCGCAGTTTTTCCTTCCGCAGACTGTACTTGAAGTAAATATACTCCACTGGGCAACGCAGCAATTGAAATTTCTTCTGTAGCTGAAGTTTCCCAAATTTTCTGCCCTTGTAGACTGTATAAGGTTACTTTTTCGATTACCTCTTCTGAGGAAATACGAATCCAATCTGTAGCTGGATTAGGATAAATCATAAACGATAATGCCATCTCAGGAGTTTGGGTGCTTAAGGTAACGGTAACCAAAACACTCAAGGCTGCACTTCGACATCCATTAACGGTTTGAACCGCAAAATAGGTGGAATTATTCACCAATAAAGTGGTCGTAGATAAAGGATTGGTATTGGCATTGGCATCTGCCTGTGTTGCAAACCAAACTACATTGGTTCCTGTGGCAGTTAAATTCGCCACAGTGGCCCCTTGCACAAAAGTTTGTGTTGCATTTCCTGTAGGCGCATTTACAACATTGACTGTAACTGCCACTGCGGTACGCGCACTCTCACAGTTGTTTACCGTTTGCGAAACATAGTATGTTCCTGAAGTCAAAGCTACGGTATTGGCAAGAGGCGAACCTCCTGTAGCCGCAGCGTACCATCTTAAGGTCGAACCTGTAGCTACTAAATTAGCTACGGTCCCTGATTGACAAAATGTTTGTGCTGAAGCTGTGGGCGCATTTACAACATTGACCGTAACTGCCACTGCGGTACGCGCACTCTCACAGTTGTTTACCGTTTGTGAAACATAGTACGTTCCTGAAGCCAAAGCTACGGTATTGGCAAGAGGTGAACCTCCTGTAGCCGCAGCGTACCATTGTAAGTTCGAACCTGTCGCTACTAAATTAGCTACGGTCCCTGATTGACAAAATGTTTGTGCTGAAGCTGTGGGCGCATTTACAACATTGACCGTAACTGCCACTGCGGTACGGGCACTCTCACAGTTGTTTACCGTTTGCGAAACATAGTATGTTCCTGAAGCCAAAGCTACGGTATTGGCAAGAGGTGAACCTCCTGTAGCCGCAGCGTACCATCGCAAGGTCGAACCTGTCGCTACTAAATTAGCTACGGTACCTGATTGACAAAATGTTTGTGCCGAAGCTGTAGGCGCATTTACAACATTGACTGTAACTGCCACTGCGGTACGCGCACTCTCACAGTTGTTTACCGTTTGTGAAACATAGTACGTTCCTGAAGCCAAAGCTACGGTATTGGCAAGAGGTGAACCTCCTGTAGCCGCAGCGTACCATTGTAAGTTCGAACCTGTCGCTACTAAATTAGCCACCGTCCCCGATTGACAAAATGTTTGTGCTGAAGCTGTGGGCGCATTTACAACATTGACCGTAACTGCCACTGCGGTACGTGCACTCTCACAGTTGTTTACCGTTTGTGAAACATAGTACGTTCCTGAAGTCAAAGCTACGGTATTGGCAAGAGGTGAACCTCCTGTAGTCGCAGCGTACCATCTTAAGGTCGAACCTGTCGCTACTAAATTAGCTACGGTCCCCGATTGACAAAATGTTTGTGCTGAAGCTGTGGGAGCGTTTACAACATTGACCGTAACAGTAACCGCAAGTCTTGTACTTTCCACACTATTGGGCTGGGTTTGAGAAACATAGTATGTACCCGAAACCAATGCTGTTGTGGATGCCAAAGGTGTTCCACCGGTGGGACTTGTATACCATCGTAAAGTTGTTCCGGTTGCGGTTAAATTTGCCACTGTTGGATTGGCATTTTGACAAAACGTTTGAGGGGAAGGTGCCGTCGGTTGAGCCGAAATTCCAAGCGTAGTAAACGCAGCATTTTCACCTGTTTCCACACCACCTGCATTGAAAGAAACAGCACCAAATTCATAAGAATATGTAGTGTTTGGCTGTAAACCATTAAGGGTATAGCTATAATTTGTAGGTGATGTATTAGTTACCGATGAGGTAATTACTTCCGTTGTAAAAGGGTTGTCTGCATCAAAAACAGTTCCCGGTTGGTAGCGAATTTCAACAAAAGCACTAAATCCATTTGTGTTGAGCGTATAATTGATTTGAGCCGAAGTAGCCGTTACATTACTATCATTCAAATTGGTTAAAACAATAGGTGTTGGTGTGGTAAAAGTTACGTTAGCACTTACTACCACTTGACCCGCGGCATTGGTCGCTTTTACACGTGCAAAATAAAATTGATTTGGAGTAAGATTGGTTAATTGCACTTGAAAAGGCGTAGCCGAATTTACAGAGGTCGTTCCTCCATTTTGGGTTTGAAAAGCGCCTAACGTATCCGTTCCATATTCAATAACATAGGTAGTCGCCGAACCGAAAGCATTTAAGTTAAATCCAATGGTTGCTGCCGAAAACGTAACATTGGTAGCTACTACATTAGTGATTACAGGTGCAGGCGTTGAAGGCGCAGTGGTAAACGTTCCAGTCACGGGAATACTTTCTCCGGCACTGTTTTGTGCCCACACTTCGTAGGTATAGGTGGTATTGGGCGCTAGGTTGGTTAACACCTCAGTAAATTGAAGCGGTGTGGTTCCTGAAGCAACATCACCTTGTGCGGAACCTGCTGTGGTTGTCGCTTGAAATCCAATATTGGAAGTGGCATTTCCAGGACCATTAGGATTCATCGTATACGTAATCGATACCGACGTAGCGGTAATAGCACCCACAGAAACTCCAGAAATAGAGGGGACTGCACCGGGACCAGGCGTTGTAAAGGTTATCGTTGGCGATGAAGCAAAAGCCACGTTTGGATACTCGGTAACTTGACCTGTTACAAAATAACTGTAGCGACGGTTGGGGGTTAAACCCGTTAAAACATTGGAATATACCGTAGGCGTATTGTTATTCACCACAATGTCGGGTGTAGTTGTAAAATTTCCGTACAAATCGTAGTAGTATACTTTTCGTGTCACGTTTTGACCCAATGCGTTTAAGGTGTAATTCACTGTAGCCCCAGTGTTGGTAATCGCCGTGGTATTGGTATTGGTAATCACAGGAGTCACTCCAGTGAACAAGGTGGAGACTTGTGCTTGAGTCAGCGCTGAATTATAAATTCGTAAATCATCAAGGGCGGCATTAATTGTGCCTGTACCGTCAATCATTTTACCCAAAATAAAATTGGTTCCAATGGTATTTCTTGACACATTGGTCTGTTGACGAATTAAAACCCCATCGCGGTAAATCTTGGTAAGCACACCCCCTACGCCAGGATTGACCTCAGAGGTAATCACATAATGATACCACACATTGGGATTGGTAGCCACCTCATGCGATAAATTAAAAGGACCTGTCCAACCTACAACCACGGCACGAGATAAAAATGAACCCCCAAAATCGGAGATTTGCTGGAATCCAAAAGCCTGATTTGCAGTAGCCGTTCCATAACAAAAGACATCGTGTGATGTAGATGCCAAGTCATTGTATTTGATCCAAAACGAAACTGAACGAACCGCGTTTCCTGTAGGTAAGTTAGCCAAGTTGGCACTCGCTGAGACCCCATTCAAATCGACAGCCTTACTTGCCAAACCAAAACGGTCAGTAGTAAAAGGGGGAGCCGATGGAGCGGCCGTTAACGGATTTGTGTTGCTCACACTTTCCGTAAGGTTCCCATCAAAATTAAACTGGTATAAAGGCTGCTGCCCGTACTGCCAGAAAAAAGAGCATAGAAAAATTAAAAGTAACTGTTTTTTCATGATTTAAAAATTAATTAACGGCACAAAAGTAGTCGTACTATCAAGGGTTTAGCGAGGTCAATCCATAAACTGCGGGTTTGACTTCATAAACTGAAAATCATCGTTTTGGGTAAAAAAAACACCGTGGAAACCCACAGTGCTTTTCACGAGAAACTACCTCAGCAGCGTACATTTGGCGAGGGCCTAGCGTAAAACTAATTTCTTAACCCCTACTCTTTTATTTTCATCATATATACTCACCAAGTAAATCCCTTTTGACAGTCCCGACACATCGATGTAGTCTTGGGTTTGACGACTAACCAATTGCCCTTGCAAGGTGGTAATTTCAACCGTATAAGTCGCCAGTTCTTCTGTGACTACCCTTACCAAATCGTGAGCTGGATTGGGCACTAAAGTAAAGGAGGAACTCGAATCAAAAGAGGAAGTTGACAAGGTATTGGTAAGCTGATTGACTTCGGTAGCCGTCAACGTTTCATTGTAGATTCGCAAATCATCGATACTTCCGTTGAAAAAGCCTCCCACACCTGTAGTCGTTCTTCCGATACGAAACGTGGTCCCCACCGTGTTGGGAATAACGGTGCTCAATCCAATCTGAACCCCATCACGGTAGACTTTACAGTCGGTTCCATCGTATACAAAAACTAAGGTGTAAAACGTGCCAAAGTTCAAGGGATTTGAAAAAGAGATATCATTGGCCCAATAATAGAAGGTAGCTTGGCTCGCCGAATTTTGGGTATAACCAAACGATTGACTTTGCGCCGCTGTTCCATAACTAAACACCTGGTTTTCTTGCGCTAAAGCTCCCGATTCAAAACGCAAACGAATAGCGACAGTTCGGGGACGATCGCTTTGGGGCAAAAATGGGAGCACGATGGATTGTACATTATTATTCAGTCGAATGGCCGTGTCATTATTGATGTAACCCGAATTTGGATTAGCAAAAGCCACACTAGGATTGTTGCGATCTTGCGTATTTCCGTTGAATTCAAAATGGTATACGGGTGTTTTAATTTGATTGGCATCTCGGGTACAAAAAGCTTGTATAGAAGTTGCCATAGAGGTTCCAGCAGTGTTTGAAGCCTGAAGATAATAGGTATAACAGGTACCGGGTGTTAACCCACTAATGGTAAATGTTTGCTGCTGCGCTGTTGAACCGGTAACGGCAGGTGGATTGTATACGGCACCAATTCCTGCGTCAAAAGCGGTAACAACAATATCCGTTTGCGTTGAAGCACCTCCGGGATTAATTGTGTACGAAAGGGTTACGGCATTCGAAGATGTCGAACTTATCGAGACATTGCTCAGTGTGGGTGCCGAACCGACCGCAGTTGGATTGTACAAACTTTGTATTTCAGTTGCCGTAAGGGCTGTATTGTAAATACGCAAATCATCCAAATGAATCGCATCACCACTACCACTACTGGAATTCACCAATCGGTTAAGGTACAAGGTCGTACCAATAGTCGATAGCGTTCGATTATAAGACCCCGCATTGACCCCATTGTAATAAAGTGTTAGTGTGCTGCCAGTATGTGTCATTGCAATATGAACCCATCCGTTATTGGTTGCTTGTTGTTGTGCATTCGTTTGCGGAATATTATAATCATTTCCAACGCCCCATGTGTAATACGAGTTTTGCACTCCGTTACGCCAAAAGCCAAAAGCATTCGCCGTTGTATTGGTCCCCCAGCCTACTACAGGATACGTTTTGTTGTCGGTATCGTTAATAAATTTAACCCAAAAACTCAGCGTTCGCGCAGCATTCCCTCCCGGTAGCGCATTGGCAACCGCACTGAAGTTAACCGTATTGGGTAAATTGATTGCTTTATTGGCCTGTCCCGTTCGGTCGGCTACATACGAGATAGTACCGGTTCCAGCCGACTGCCAAGGTCCAAACACCGTTTCTGAACCCGTGTTGTTCATTGTGCCGTCGAATGCAAATTGATAAATAGGATTTTGAGCCATCATCGCCAAGGGGAATAATGTCAAAACATGGAGTAATTTTCGTATCATATATTTTTTTGATGCAAAACTAGTAGTGACGGCCAATACCTCTGCTTCGGACTTCATCAACGGTAGGATTTGTTTTATAAGCTGTAAAAAAATACCCTAAGCAGCCCCACTATTTACAGTAAGGTTCTGGACACCTTAAACTCATAAAAAGGGTGTTTTGTAGAATTTTATTCCATGAAAGGTCGTTTTGACTTCATCAACGGTGTTATTTTATGAATTAAATTGCCACCAAAAGAATTACTTTTGAAGGGTTAAAAAACGTGTATGAAAGCCTTACTTGTAGATGACGAAGCCAAAGCCCGCTCCATGCTCCGCAATATAATTACCGAGTACTGTTCTGGCATTGAAATCATTGGAGAAGCTGGAAGTGTATCGGAGGCGGTAAAAATCATCAACAAACAACAACCTGACTTAGTTTTTTTGGATATTGAAATGCCTATTGAAAATGGATTTGCCCTTTTTGATTACTTTGATCATCCTCCCTTTGAAACTATTTTTTGTACCGCTTACTCCGAATATGCTTTGCAAGCGTTTGAAGTTTCAGCAGTGGATTATGTTTTAAAACCCGTGAGTATTTCCAAAATACAGCAAGCCGTTGAAAAAGCAATAAAAACCCACGGTCAAAATCAAATTATCGAGAAAGTAGCCGTATTGAAAGAAAACATAGCTGTTCATCAATTGCAAAAAATTGCACTTCCTCTGCACGATGGGTTGCACTTTATTCGTTTGGAAGATGTATTGTACTTTGAAGCCGATGGCTCGTATACACATGTGATTACTACCAAAGAAAAATATTTGGTATGTAAAAAGGTAAAAGAGTTTGACGAACTCCTAAGCAATGATTCTCGATTTTATCGGGTACACCGATCGTATTTGGTGAATGTTTTGCGGGTGAATAAATACAGTAAAAAAGAGGGCGCCTCGCTTCTTTTTGAAAACCAAAAAGTAATTCCCGTAGCGCGAGAGAAGAAATCGGATTTTGATGAATTTATAGGTGGAATTAGCGTATGAGGTTTCTTTTTATACTGTTGCTGAGCTATTGCTGTATCGCTCAAAAACAACCTATCACACTGCAAACTATTGCAAATTATAAAAAAGAAGATACAACAAAAGTTGAAATGATGATTGACTATTGTGTAAATAATGTATTTTCTAATGATACAACAAATAAAAATACGGCTCAAAAAGCCCTTCAATTATCCCAAAAAATAAATTATCGTTTAGGTAAAATTAGGGCATTGAACTGTTTGGGAAATTATTATTATCAGCAAGCAATTTATGATAAAGGATTATATTATTACACGCAAGCCCTCGCTGCGGCAGAAAAGGATCAAGATGTAAAAAACATCATTATCGGTAAAAGCAATGTAGCGAGTATTTACACCCGAACCAACCGAGCGCCTCAAGCCCTTAAGTTATTTCAAGAAGCTGATGCTTTGTTGCAAAAAACAGGAGGAACTATTTCTCAAAATCGGGCTGCCATTCTAACCAATATGGGGATGACGCAATCAACATTAGGCAATCACAAAGCTGCGATACAGTCACACTTACAAACTTTGGAAATTTGCAAGCAGTTGAAAATCGAATTTGGAATTGCTTTAGCTGAAAGTAATGTAGGTGAAGAATTAATTCGCAATAATCAACAAGATGAGGCATTACCCTATCTTTTATCTTCAATGCAACGCGCGGAAAAAAATGATTTTAGCAATTTTTTAGGTCAGATCTACAAAAATATTGGCGAAGTTTATTGGTACCAAAAAAACACCGTAAAAGCAATAGATTTTATGGAGAAAGCAGTGGCCATTTGTAAAAAAATAAACGATCAAAATTCATTATTACACAGTACCCAATTACTTCATACATATTTAGGAAAAACAGGAGCATATTCAAAAGCATACAATGCTGCACTGGCTTTTATTTCAGTCAATGATAGTGTAAATAATCTCGAAAAGCAAAAATCCATAACCGAGATCAGTACGCAATATGAAACAGAGAAAAAAGAGGCGAGAATAAAAGCACTTACACAACAACAGAAGATTACCGATTTAGAAAATCAACGCAATAAATCCATCGTATGGTTTTTAATTATTGGAATTGTCACATTGATTACGGTTGCCTATTTGTTGTTCAAACGTTACCGGGTGAAAAAACAAAATGAATTGTTACAAATCACCCTTGAAGAAACCCAAAAAACCTTACTCGCCGAGAAAAAAGCCACGGAAAGTGAACTGAAAGCCTTGAAAAGTCAGATGAATCCCCATTTCATCTTCAATGCGCTCAATTCTATTCAGGAGCAATTTATGTTTGGGGACAAGCGTTTGGCCAACGAACAAATGGGCAACTTTACGCAATTAACACGGCAAATTTTAACTATTTCAGGAAAAAAGAAAATTGCCCTATCGATAGAGATTGAGGTGTTAACCAAATACCTCGAACTCGAAAAAATGCGGTTTGACAGCGATTTTGAATACACACTCACCGTTGACGAATCCATTGATGATGAATATGTGGAACTCCCCCCCATGCTCATACAGCCTTTTGCTGAAAATAGCATCAAACATGGATTGCTGCATAAAAAAGGCCCGAAACAATTGGCGATTCATTTTACATTCAATTCCGATGAAACTGCCCTAGTTTGCACCATAGAAGACAACGGAATCGGTCGTGAACAATCGGCTCAAATACAGAGCCAAAACAAGCACCAATCTTTTTCCACAGCCTCTGTAGCCCATCGATTGGAACTTTTATCGGCGAAGGAAGGAAGTGAAAAATTACTGGAATATATCGATTTAAAAGATGAAAACGGAAACGCTTTAGGAACACGTGCGATACTTCAAATTTATTTATAATTTTGTCCCGCTTCGTCCTATTGCGAGAAGCCCTTTGGTATGTACGAGAAAACCTATCCCTCCAAACGATTCCGAATCACCCTGGAATTTTTAAAAAAACACATCACAACCACGGAAACCGTTTTTGACTTGGGTGTTCCTAATCCGTTTTCCAAAATCATGGAGGACAATGGGTATACCGTTCTTAACACCACTGGGGAAGATATTGATATCGATCAATCGGCCTTGCAACAGACGAATTATACCGTATTTACGGCGTTTGAAATTTTTGAACACTTGCTCAATCCGTTTACGGTATTGCAACAAGTAAAAGCCGACAAAGTCCTTATCTCCATTCCGCTTCGCCTTTGGTTTTCACCCGCCTATCGCAGCAAAACCGACCCTTGGGATCGGCATTACCATGAGTTTGAAGATTGGCAATTGGACTGGCTGCTGGAAAAAGCGGGATTCACCATCATCGACCGGGTAAAATTCACCCATCCGGTGAAAAAAATCGGAATTCGTCCGTTCTTCCGTTGGTTTACACCGCGGTACTATTTGGTTTACGCCGAACGAAAAACGTCTTAATCACCAGTTATGTTGCGGTTTGCGGTTGTTATCCCCACCTACAATGAAGAAGCGTTTATCGGACAAACGTTGGCGTCTCTCATGGCCCAAACACAGCTCCCCGAACAAATTATCGTGGTCAATGACGGCTCCACCGATAACACGGCTGCCATTGTTGAATCGTTTGCGGCTCAGTATGCGCAAATTCAATTGGTCCACAAATCTTCTGAAGCCATTCACCTGCCAGGGAGTAAGGTCATTCAGGCGTTTCAGGTTGGCGAAAAGACACTTACCCTTCCGTATGATGTGATTGCTAAATTTGACGCCGATTTAATTTTTCCTCCCGATTATATCGCTACACTAAACACCCATTTTGAAGCCGATGCTCATGTAGGTATGGTCGGTGGATTTTGTTATATTGAAAAAAATGGGATATGGGTCCTTGAAAATTTAACCGACAAAGATCATATCCGTGGTGCCCTGAAAGCCTACCGTAAAGAAGCCTTTCAGGCAATCGGTGGCCTACGCCCGCAAATGGGTTGGGATACGGTTGACGAATTGTTGTGCCACTTTTACGGTTGGAAAATTATCACCGATAACCGTTTGCATGTAAAACACTTAAAACCCACGGGGGCCAGTTATAACCAAGCCGCACGCTTCAAACAAGGAGAAGCATTTTACACCCTAGGCTATGGCTTTTGGATCACGGCAATTGCGGCTGTAAAACTTGCCCAACGCAAACAAAAACCCTTGTTGTTTTGGGATTACCTTCGCGGCTATTGGAAAGCGCAAAAAGCACAAAAACCCATGTTGGTTACCCCCGAACAAGCCCGGTTCATACGACGTTATCGTTGGCAAAAAATGCGTTCAAAACTGCAAGGCCTTTGGCGTTAACAAAAGAAATGCTAGCCTAGAATGGCATTTTGAAACAATGAACTTACGAGTCAATAGGTTTTTCGTTGGACCTATTTCGCCACCAAAGACATCAAAATCCAGAACCCGCGCTATCTTGGTCTTTCAAAAAATAAGCGTACTTTTGTGCCAATCTTAAACACAACGGATGCTCCGCTACCTCACTCAAATTGGACAATATTTCTTGATGATCAAGGAAGTATTTTCAAAGCCTACCAAGTGGTCGGTCATGCGTGGTTTGTTGTTTAAAGAAATCGATGATTTGATTATCGACTCGCTTGGAATTGTCTGTTTTATTTCATTTTTCGTGGGAGGTGTTGTCTCCATCCAAACAGCCTTGAACCTCACCAATCCGTTGATTCCAAAATTTCTTATCGGATTTGCAACTCGTCAATCGGTGATTCTCGAATTTGCCCCTACGTTTATCTCCATCATTATGGCAGGTAAAATGGGTTCGTTTATTACCTCAAGCATCGGAACCATGCGGGTTACCGAACAGATTGATGCCTTAGAGGTAATGGGGGTAAATTCACTCAACTACTTGGTTTTTCCAAAAATGATGGCACTGCTACTTTACCCTTTTGTCATCGGAATTGCTATGTTTTTGGGCGTTTTAGGTGGCTGGATGGGTGGCGTTTACGGTGGATTTACAAGTAGCGCACAGTTTATTCAAGGAATACAAACCGAATTCATTCCGTTTCACATTACCTATGCCTTTATCAAAACTTTTGTATTTGCCTTTTTGTTGGCCACTATACCTTCTTTTCACGGCTATTACATGAAAGGAGGCGCCCTAGAAGTAGGTAAAGCAAGTACGGTTTCCTTTGTGTGGACCTCCGTCGTGATCATTTTAACCAACTATATCCTAACCCAATTACTTTTGGCATGATAGAAGTTAAAGACATCGAGAAATCATTCGGTAACGCCAAAGTTTTGAAAGGGATTACTACGACATTTGAAACGGGTAAAACCAACCTTATTATTGGTCAAAGTGGCTCGGGAAAAACAGTACTATTGAAGTCTTTATTAGGCATTCACCAACCCGACCACGGCATCATCGCTTTTGACGGGCGTATTCTTTCTCACATGGATGCCGATGAACGACGGGCACTACGTACCGAAATAGGTATGGTTTTTCAAGGGAGCGCATTATTTGACAGCATGACGGTAGAAGAAAATGTGGCTTTCCCTCTGAAAATGTTTACCAGCAAGACGCCTGCTGAAATTAAAGAGCGCGTTGATTTTGTCATCGACCGGGTAAATTTAGTCAACGCTCACCATAAAAAACCTTCAGAATTATCGGGGGGGATGCAAAAACGAGTGGCTATCGCTCGAGCTATAGTGAATAATCCGCGCTATTTGTTTTGTGACGAACCCAATTCGGGACTTGATCCAAAAACCTCTATTGTTATAGACAACTTGATTCATGAAATTACCGTCGAATACAATATTACCACTGTGGTAAATACCCATGATATGAATTCGGTGATGGAAATTGGGGAAAAAATCGTCTTCCTCAAGGAAGGAATTTTAGCTTGGGAAGGCTCCAAAAAAGAAATTTTCAAAACCGATAATGAAGCGGTAACCGATTTTGTTTACTCTTCCAATTTGTTTAAAAAAATTCGCAAAGCGCAAAACCGCGACGATAGTTAACGACCCGAGGTAAGCAACACCCATCCTTGTTTCTCTGTTCCATTGCGTAAAAACACCAAATAGTAGTATACCCCATCTGGTAAGCGTCCTCCGTTTTCATTTTGCCCACGCCAACTATTGAGGTAATTTCGCTCTGCAAACACACGCCGTCCCCAACGGTTATATACTTCAAAACGATCGACATCCAATCCTATTAAATTAAAACTATCGTTGTTCCCATCATCGTTGGGTGTCAGCACATTGGGAAATGCGCAAAAAGTATTGAGTACTTCCAAAGATACAGTAGTGGTACATAAGCCATTTACAGTCACCGCTGCCGTATACGTTCCCGCAGGTTGTCCCGTTAAATCAACCGTTGACGTATTCGCTTGAAATCCGCCAGGGCCCGACCAAGCCAAAGAAGCATTATCCAAATTGGAGGGCGATTGCGGAACAACTTCAAGGTGCACAGACCCATTCACACAAGTAGACGCAATAGAGAAAACAGGCAACGGAGTGACCTCAACGGTTGTCGAGGCAGTCGCCACACAGGAATTGCGTTGAACTGTCAATTCATAGGTACCTGCCGCCTCGAGCGTTGCTGCCAAGGGAGGCGGATTGGCACTCGTTGCGGTAAATCCGTTGGGGCCAACCCAAAGGTAAGTAGCCCCCGGAATGGTGGGCGCTGCAAGTTCCAACGGACTTCCCGCACAAAGGGCTAGGTCGGCAGTAATATTAAGTTCGGGCAGGGGTTCAAAGAATTGTACAACCACCGTTGCCGTATCAAATGTATTACACAATCCATCGACGCGATATTCAAACGTATACGAACCAAATGGCAATCCTTGCGTTGACCAAACCGATCCATTGAGTCCACCGCTACCGGAGATATCAGTCCAAATTCCAAACGGTTGATAATTTCCAGACAATACGGTAAATAAATCGAGTGTTACCGTGGGCGAACACAAGGAAACTATCCCATCATCGCCTGCAAAAGGGAGTGTTGTGGGCGGAATTACATATTGCAATACTTGATCGGGACACCCTGATCCGGCAAAAGCATAGGTAATCCGCACAAAATAGGTTCCTGCATGCACCGCATTAAAAAATGGATTAAAAGGAAGAACAGCAGTGGTGCTTAATATTTGACTAGGATTATTGGCATTCCACCATTGGTACGTAAAAAGTGCATTATCATCGACCGCCAATTGTCCAAATTGCCCTTCGCACAAATTATTGGCGGTAATGGCAGGCGGATTCAATGACCCGAGGTTGACCAATCGATTCACAATATTTCCACATTCGTCTTGCACTCTAAAATTGTAAATCCCAGGGGCCAATCCTGTAAAAATATTGGAGGTTCCATTCATCAATGTAAACGGCTGTCCATTAAACGAAGTAATCGAGTAGTAAAGCGGCGCTGCACCTTGGGCAACAATCACCACGCGGGGCGTATCGGCACAGGGAACGTTATACGCATTAATAATTCTTAAATCACCAAAAAATGAACCTTCCTTTAAGGTGGTCACGCAAGTGGTCAAGCTAGCGTTTCCATTGCTGAAGTAATAAAATACTTCAACCACACGAAACTGACCTGTGTAGGCAAAATTTAAATTCATCCCTTGAAAAAGCGGAATCCCATTGGAGGAATTTGGAATGGCTCCACTCACTTGTGGAACTCCCGTCCCAGGATGTGACCATTGCCCTAATGCAGAGTTCCATTTTTGCAAATAAAAGACATGATTGGACAAGTTATTATCTGTAAAAAACAAGCGTACATCAAAAGAGCCGCAATTCGGGATAAAATCAATCGTGTTTTGGGTCACTTGATAGCCAACAAGGGTGTAATCCTCCTCCAATTGTACATTGCAAACGTCGACAGAAGCAATCGTATACGTCCCGGCTGGCAATCCATTCATATAGAGTCGTCCGTTAAATAAGTTGGCCGAAACATTATGCGGTAAGGGCTGGGGATACCCAGGGGGCGCAGCGGTTATTTGTACCGACGCCAAATCTCCATTCAACGACCGTAAGGCAATGGAACTGAAACCAAAACCACAACCGGTCAACTCTTGTTTGATTAAGGCATTGGTATTGATTTGAGGAACGAGGGTGACACTTCGCACAAAAACACGTCCGCAAACATCCGTTATGGTAAAGGTATAGGTGCCCACCGGTAAATTTTGTACAAAAGCATACACCGCTGCGGGTTGAACTATAAAAGGAGTACAATCGTATGGTAGTGGAAAGGTGAAGTTCGCTGGGGCTTCCGTCATTACAATGGATTGAAATTGTGAAAAACGGATACCAATCCCTACCGAACCTAAGTTTCCTACACATCCGTTCGGATTTCCTGGTACCAATTCAACTTCCACAGGTGGTGCACCTACAACCATTGTCAATTGAGATGTTATACCACAACTATCGACTACGGTTATTTCATAATTCCCAGGAGGTAATTCGTCTTCAAAAACACCCCCAACAATAATCCCCGAGGCATCAAAAGGGAGCTGTTGGGTATATTCGGGTGGTGCCTCGGTAAAAATCACGGAAACCACAGGATCACCATTAATTGGCATGCTCAAAACCCAAGAACATAAGGCAGGTTGATATCCCAAATTATAGGTCATCGGAGGGTCGTTGACCGTGAAAGAATACGTGATCGTTCGGTTACAACCGTCTGTAAACTCAAGGGTATAGTTGCCATTAGGAATTGGAGTCGTAGGGGTAGCGGCAAAGGAAACTGTGCTATCATTGTAAGGACCAGGGTACTGGGGACTCAGTTGCGCTGGATTAAATCCCGGGGGCGCTTGCGTAAAGTTTAAGGTATACGGCGGAAGAAATAAACAAGGATTGACCTGTAATACGCGGAAACAATTGTCTTTAAAACTGGATACAGAAACCGTGGGTTGCGAATTATAATTGATAGGGCCAAAGGTTCGGATATTCCCACAAGCATCCGTAATTACTACCGTATACGTGCTGCTGTTTGTATTAAACAAAGGCATTTGTACAGGGACAGCTACCGAGAGAGGGCCTCCCGAAGAAACCGTTTGCGTCCAGGATATCGAACTTTGATTGGGGGCCTGTGCAGTAAAGGCTAAGGTCAAAGGGTAACGCAAAGGAAGGGTAGACTCATCGGTCAAAAGAGTTAATGTACCCGCCCCCAGTGCACAGGTGTTTAATTGACAATCCAATACCAAACTCCCCACAATTACATTAGGGGGATTTTCATAAAATACGGTATACGTTTGCACAATAGCATCATTGCAAGTGTCATTTACCCGAAACAAATAGGTTCCTGGAGGCAAATTAAAGAACTGATTGGAAGGCTGCGGTGGATAAGTCACCGGACCCGAAATAATTTCATACGAAATGGGCTGCCCGGTTGTTACATCGACCGTCACATCAGCATTGAAACAATTTACCTGTTGTCCCAAAATTTGATACGATAGAATTGTCCGTTCATCGGTTACCGTAACTGTTGTTTGTTGACTGTTGCTCGCATTCCCCAGCGTTTGCAAAGCCACCACTTGATAGGCACCTGCTATGAGTCCTGTAACCGAAAGCTGAGTGGTGGTCACCACCGGCTGAGTGGTATTAGGCAACGCATACACAGAAAAAGTAACGGTTGCATTGGGTGTAGTATTGGCCAATTCAAATTGCAATGTACCATTCCCCGTGCAGGTTTCATTCTGAACATTAACCAACAGTGAAAAGTCTGTTAATTGCGCAAAAGAGAAGCTTGAAACAAACAAGAAAAAGAGAAGGCTTATATGTAAATAATTTTGGGATCGCATATATAGTTTTATTTCAATCGACATAAACAATCGATAAGAATTTACTTATAAAGATAATAAATTCCTTGTTAACTTTTCACCTCATCATGAAGTAAATTTCAAAAAAAACTACATCTCGCTAGCTTTGGCCGTAATTCGTTTGATTTCTTGCTCCTTCCCTTTGGGATAAATCAACAAAACATCGTGATGGTCAACAATGATAAAATCATCCAAACCATCAATGACAATAAGTTTTTTTCCTTCGGCGCGAATAATATTGTTGGAGGCGTTTTCCAAAATTACGGTTGCATTCACCACTGCATTGTCTTGGGCATCTTTGTCCAATTTTTCATGCAGCGAACCCCAGGTTCCTAAATCATTCCAGTCAAAAGTGGCGGGCAATACGTAGACGTTTCGGGCATGTTCTAAAATGGCATAATCAATCGAAATATTGTCAGCCTGTGCATAATGTTGCGCAATAAAATCGGATTCACTTAAGGTATTGTACGCTTCCATTCCCGCTGAAAACAGGGAATACATAGCAGGCTGAAAATGCTGAAAAGCTTCTGTTATCGCTTGTACATTCCAGATAAAAATACCACCATTCCACAAGAAATTGCCTTGCTCCAAAAAGTGTTTGGCCGTCTCATAATCGGGTTTTTCGCGAAATTGAACCACTGGCTTCACGGCGGCAGTCTCCGTTTGATTGTATTCAATATATCCAAAACCCGTGTTGGGGAAAGTGGGTTGAATTCCCAACGTCATCAATGCATTCTCTTGGGTACAAAAATCAAAACACTGCTGTAAATTTTGTGTAAACGCTTGCTCATCCTCTATCCAATGATCGCTGGGCGCCACCACAACGACCGCATCAGGATTTTGCTTCTTAATTTTTAACGAGGCATACAAAATACAAGGCGCGGTATTGCGCATGGCGGGCTCCAATACAATTTGTTCGGGTGCAACTTGAGGCAGTTGTTCTAAAACAAGGGCATTGTAACGCGCATTGGTCAATATCAGAATGTTCTCCACAGGAATGCTCTTCGACAAACGACTAAATGTTTTTTGAATCAAGGTTTCCCCCGAGCCCAACATATCGTGAAATTGTTTCGGATAATCGGCCGTACTCACAGGCCAAAAGCGCGATCCTACGCCACCTGCCATCAATATTGCGTAATAATTGGAATTCATGTAGTAAAAATTGGTCAACAGTCCTTATCGAACCATTGGTACAAATATATTTAATCCCCAAAGGAAACGTATAAATATGATTATAAAAAGATAAAATAATAGTAGGATTTATCCTCCGGGCACTATTTCTACCTCTGCATTGGCATGAAACAAAAACAATTTTCCCGAAGCCACTTCCAAACAAATATAACGCTTCACCCGCAAGCCTTGTTTTTGAAAAATCCGACCGTTTTTGAGGCGAAAGTAAGCCCCATTGGGCACTTCGTGGATAAAATGCACATCCGGTTTACGCTCATCAAACTGTTTTAATGCAAAAGCCAACCGCGCATCGGTATCACTAGAAGCTGTGGGATTTCGAAAATGTTGGGCCACCAAGGGCAACACCGCATGAGGAAAAATTTCAGGTCGTATAAACGGCACCATCAACCGCTGAAACGTCATTTTCCATTCGACACCATGAGGTTTGATAAGTCTGCCGTATTGCTCAAATGCGACCAAATGCGCAATCTCGTGAACCAAGGTGATCAAAAAACGGTACTTATTCAAATTGGCATTCACCGTAATCTCGTGCTTTCCATTGACCGCTTTCCGATAATCACCATGCCGCGTTTGCCGCTCATGGACAATTTTCAAATGCACACTATGGGTTTTGATCAGCTCAAAACAAGGCCGTACAGCATGCTCGGGGAGGTATTTGGCGAGGACTTCCAAAGGAAAAATTATGAGTTATGAATTATGAATTAAGAGATGAGTTTCAAATTTCGTCTCGTTGTTAAAATAATGCTTCGCAATATCCGAAAAACTTCCTCAAAATCCTTATTTAATGCATCAAATTGAACTTCAGATATCCGTTGAGAAGCTACCATTAATTCTAACCAATATTGCGTTTCTGCACATTCTTTTTGAGCAATATGAAGTTTATGAATAAAATCTAATTTCGACTGTGCATTATGGGCTTCTCGCACATTAGCCCCAACAGAAGTAACCGACTTCAAAAACTGTCGTTCCGTTACAAAATCTCTATTGGTAAGCAATACTTGTTGATAAAATTGAACCCCTTTCAGGGCTAACTGAAAGCTTTTTTCTATAATTATACTTTTCTTCATGGCTTTTAAAAATTTGATATTTAATAAATGTATGTACTAGTTATAATTCATAATTCATAACTCATAATTCATAATTCATAACTCATAATTCATAACTCATAATTCATAACTCATAATTCATAACTCATAATTCAATCATGGAGTAGAGGACGAAACCTGAATAATTTTTCCATTATGAAAAGCATTCCCTTTTAAGGTGAAATTATAGATATAATCGGCCATTTCGGCGGCTGACACGGGTGCTTGGTACCCTGGGAAGGCTTCTTCCAACATTTCGGTTTGAACCGCTCCCAACGCCAAAACATTAAATGCAATACCGCGCTCTTTGTATTCCTCAGCAAGTAGTTCCGATAAGGTAATGACAGCGCCTTTGCTCGAACTGTATGCCGCCAATCCGGGGAATTTCATACTGCCTTGAACACCGCCCATCGAACTCACACTGACCACATGACTGCCCGATGGCATAAAGGGCAAACAGACCTGGGTCAATAAAGCAACACCAAACACATTCACTTGATAAACACGTTCAAAATCTTCCAACCGCAATTGTTCAAAGGGCTTGTTGACCAAACTCCCCGCATTGTGTATAAGTCGATCTACCTGCTTCCAGCTGTGGGTGAGAAAATCCCGTACCTGATGCAAATCGTCCTCTACCGTTAAATCAAGGGAGAAACAAGTAATATTGGGATGTTGCATCAATTCCTGAGGGATTTTTCGCGATAAGGCCAACACTTGATGCCCCGCTTCTGCACATTGTAGTGCTAATTGCAAACCGATTCCTCGGGATGTTCCAGTAACGATAATATTCATAGGTTTTAGATCTAAGTGGTGACTCTATTTTTTGCGCATTCGCAGCTCATTGCCCTTGAAGCAAAGTTAGGGATTTCAACCCACAAAAAAACCTCCACAAAGGGAGGTCTTTTCAATATTCATATAAAAATTAAGCAATGAGTCCACGAGAAATTACTATACGTTGAATCTCAGAAGTTCCTTCATAAATCTGTGTAATCTTCGCATCACGCATCATACGTTCTACATGATACTCCGCCACATATCCGTTCCCTCCGTGAATCTGAACTGCTTCATTGGCTACTTCTAACGCAACTTCAGAAGCATACAATTTGGCCATCGCACCACTGTGGGCAATATCTTTTCCTTCATCTTTCTCCACCGCTGCTTTCATCACCAACAATTTAGCCGCTGTCGTTTTCACATACATATCGGCCAATTTGAAAGCAATGGCTTGGTGTTTAAAGATTTCTTTGCCAAAAGCTTTGCGCTCTTGGGCATATTTCAACGCCAATTCATAAGCACCATACGCAATACCTAGAGCTTGCGAAGCGATACCAATTCGGCCTCCATTCAAAACATTCATGGCAAAAGAAAATCCAAAACCATCTTCACCAATACGGTTTTCTTTCGGCACTTTAACATCGGTAAACATTAACGAATGGGTATCCGATCCGCGAATCCCCATCTTTTTTTCTTTGGGTCCAATTTCAAATCCTTCCCACCCTTTTTCTACAATGAAGGCATTGATGCCTTTGTGTCCTTTTTCAGGGTCGGTTTGTGCCATTACCAAATAAGTTGAAGCGGTTGATCCGTTGGTAATCCAGTTTTTGGTTCCATTCAACAAATAATAATCCCCCATGTCTTTCGCCGTCGTTTTTTGCGAAGTAGCATCTGAACCTGCTTCAGGCTCCGACAAACAGAAAGCACCGATCTTTTCTCCTTTGGCTAACGGCACCAAATATTTCATTTTTTGTTCTTCGCTACAGTATTTCTCCATACCCGCACACACCAACGAGTTGTTTACCGACATGATTACCGCCGCTGAAGCATCGACTTTGGCAATCTCCGTCATCGCCAACACATACGATACACTATCCAATCCAGCGCCCCCGTATTTGGGGTCAACCATCATGCCCATAAAACCCAAATCGGCCATCATTTTGACCTGCTCGGTAGGGAACTTGGAGTGTTCGTCGCGTTCAATCACGCCGGGCAATAATTCGTTTTGAGCAAAATCACGCGCCGCCTGCTGAATCATCAAATGCTCTTCGGTAAGATTAAAATCCATATAAATTCGTGTTTGTTAGTCGTAAATTTTAATTTTGGTTTCCAAATGTATAATATAAAACGCGAAACTTCAAACGATTTCGTAATTTTAAAAAATGTCTAAACACACCTACCATATTCTCGGCGTCATGTCGGGCACATCCCTCGATGGCATTGACTTGGCTGAAGTTTTTTTTACGTTCGAAAACGGGCGTTGGACCTATGCATTCGGCGTTTCTGCCACCCTGCCTTATTCCAATAATTGGCACCGTCGTTTGCAGGATGCCCTCCACTATGCCCCACTCGAACTTCAACAACTTAATCAGGAGTATACCGCCTATCTTGGCGAAGTGATTGCGTCTTTTATTCAAACCCATGGCCTTCAAGCTCTTGATGCGGTCTGCTCTCATGGCCATACGATTCTTCACCAACCGCAAAACGGATATACGTTACAAATCGGTAACCTTCCTGAAATTGCCTCCTATTGCCAACAAACGGTAGTGTGCGACTTTCGCGTGCAGGATGTAGAACGCGGTGGACAAGGCGCTCCTCTGGTTCCTATCGGCGACCGAATGCTGTTTTCAGAGTACACGTATTGCCTCAATCTCGGGGGGTTCTCCAACGTTTCCTTTGAACACCATCAACGCCGCATTGCCTTCGATATTTCGCCCGTCAATACTGTTCTTAATCACTATGCCGCACAACTTGGAATGGCCTATGATGCTGGGGGAGAACACGCGGCCGAGGGAACCCTTTTGCCTGAGCTATGGAAAGCTTTAAATGACTTGGAATACTACGCACAACCCTTTCCTAAATCGTTGGGGGTTGAATTTGTGCGCGAAAAAGTCTTACCCCTGATGCACCGTTACAACCCCTCGCCCATTGACGCGCTTCGCACCTTTACCGAACATATTGCCTACCAAACCGCCCAGGCATTACCCATTGCCCAAGGACGTTTACTCATCACAGGCGGAGGCGCTTACAATCATTTTTTACGTCAACGAATGCAAGCCTACCTCCCCGAAATGACCCTTATCGTGCCCGATAACACAACCTTGGAATTTAAAGAAGCCTTGATTTTTGGGTTGTTGGGCGTACTGCGCTTGCGGGAGGAAATCAATGTGCTTTCGAGTGTAACCGGCGCTCACGAAGACCATTGTAGTGGAAAAGTATACCCTTGGAAAGGATGAATTATAAAGGAATCCGTACTTTTGCGGCACAAACAAACTACGATGAAAGATTTACTGAAAAAATTTGAAAATAAACAACCCGAAATCGTCTTCAATTGGAAAGATAGCGAAACCGATGCCGAAGGATGGACCGTAATCAACTCCCTACGAGGAGGAGCGGCCGGCGGGGGAACTCGCATGCGCAAAGGACTCGATATGAACGAAGTGCTTTCACTGGCCAAAACCATGGAAGTGAAATTTACGGTATCTGGTCCTGCCATTGGTGGTGCAAAATCAGGGATCAATTTTGACCCCAACGACCCGCGTAAAAAAGACGTATTGAAACGTTGGTACAAAGCGGTATCGCCACTGCTGAAAAGTTATTATGGCACGGGAGGCGACCTCAACGTCGATGAAATCCATGAAGTAATTCCCATGACCGAAGAATGCGGCGTATGGCATCCGCAAGAAGGGGTGTTTAACGGACATTTCAAACCCACCGATGCCGACAAAATCAACCGCATTGGTCAGTTGCGTCAAGGGGTAATTAAAGTGATAGAAAATCCGAAATTCTCCCCCGATGTTTTGCGCAAATACACCGTAGCCGATATGATTACAGGATACGGAGTCGCCGAGGCCGTTCGCCATTATTACAACACCTATGGCGGGGATTTTCACGGTAAAAAAGCGATTGTGCAAGGATTTGGCAACGTGGGTTCGGCCGCAGCATTTTACCTTGCTGAAATGGGTGTTCGTGTCGTTGGTATCCTCGACCGTGAGGGTGGCGTGATGAATGAAAACGGATTTACCTATGACGAAATCAAACGCTTGTTCCTCAACAAAGACGGCAATAAATTGGTGGCCGAAAACATGATTCCTTTTGCCGAAATCAATGAAAAAATATGGCATATAGGCGCCGAAATTTTTGCTCCTTGCGCCGCCTCTCGCCTCGTTACACAAAGCCAAGTCGATGCCCTAATCGAGAGCGGTTTGGAAGTCATCACTTGTGGAGCCAATGTGCCTTTTGCAGACAAGGAGATTTTCTTTGGACCCATTATGGAACATACCGATCAAAAAGTGAGCTTGATTCCTGATTTCGTATCCAATTGCGGAATGGCGCGCGTCTTCGCCTATTTTATGGAGAAAAAAGTCCAAATGACCGATGAAGCCATTTTCTACGACACTTCCGAAACCATCAAAAAAGCGATCGAACGCGTACACGATCGTAAAGCCGACAAACATAACATTAGTGCTACGGCCTTTGAAATTGCCCTTCAACAGCTTGTATCATGAAAGTAACTCGATTGTTTACTTCCTTTTTTGAAAGTGAAAAAGCAGGCGGATTAGTCCTTGTTTTTTGCACGATTCTCTCCTTATTCTTGGCCAATTCGCAATGGTCGGAATCCTACTTGCATTGGTGGCATACGCCCATGGGTGGAAAGCCTGTAGAATATTGGATCAACGACGGTTTGATGGCGATTTTCTTTTTGCTTATTGGACTGGAACTGGAACGGGAAGTATACATTGGTGAACTCTCCAAAATCAAAGACGCTGCACTGCCTTTAGCGGGAGCCTTGGGTGGCATGCTCGTACCTGCGTTGCTGTTTGCCTTTTTCAACCACGATACTCCGACCCACAAAGGCTATGGTATTCCTATGGCAACCGATATTGCTTTTGCCATTGGGATCTTGTCGCTATTGGGCAAACGGGTTCCGGTGGCTTTGAAAGTCTTTTTGACCGCGTTGGCTGTCATCGATGACTTGGGCGCTATTCTGATGATTGCCATTTTTTATACCGATAGTTTACAACTTGTAAACCTCGGCATTTCGCTGGGGGTGTTTGGCGTATTGCTTATCCTCAACCGACTAAAGGTCAACAACCTCTTGTGGTACCTCATTGGAGGGGTAATTATGTGGTATTTCATGTTGCATTCTGGCGTCCATGCCACGATTACCGGCGTTCTTTTGGCCTTCGCCATTCCGTTTGAAAATGGAAGTCCCCGCACGATTTCATACCAACTCCAACATTGGTTACACCATCCTGTAGCCTTTGTGATCATTCCTATTTTTGCCCTATGCAATACCGCTGTTGTGATCGAAGGCAATCTCATCGATACCTTACAGCACCCGTATAGCATTGGCATTCTGGTAGGCTTAATCGTTGGGAAACCGTTGGGAATTTTTGCCTTCAGTTGGCTCACCGTTCGTTTCAAACTCACACAACTCCCCGAAGGATTTACGTGGCAGCGGCTTTTGGGACTCGGTATGTTGGGCGGTATCGGATTTACCATGTCCATCTTCATCACCCTACTGGCCTTTGACGATACGACCGTGATCAACAACAGCAAATTTGTGATTGTAATCGCTTCGACTGTATCGGGACTTTTGGGCTACCTCTGGTTGCAAAAAACGCTTCCTCCTCCCGCAGCTACCCCCAATGAATGATAATTTTTTGTACTTTTCAGCGTTAAATTCAAAAACCGCGTATGGATTTCCAAGAACATTCCACCCAAGACGTCTCTTTTGACCGCTCTCAAGACCGTCTAAAACCGCTCGGAGAGACCACCACCCAAGACAAACGGCTTTCGTTAGTTTTGGCCACAGTGCTTTACGCCCTGCTGATATTGGTTTTGTTTTTCATTCGCTTTTGGCCTCCCTCCGACAAAGAAATGGCAGCTTTAATTGCAGGCGGTGGCGGTGGCGGCGGTGTGACGGTGAACTTTGGTGACAGTGACTTCGGTTCGGGTTCGGATTACCGCAACGACGACCTGAATGTCACCAACCAAAAAGCAACTGCAACCCCGACACCTGAAGAAAGTTTGCTTACCGACGATAGCGATGCTGCCCCCGACGAGGTGGTTGTTCCCAAAAACGAACCGACCAAAAAACCGGTGACGCCAACCAATCTTCCCATAAAAACAACAAAACCCAAAGAGGTAAAACAACCCGTTCGTAAAGTCGACGATGCCTTAGCCAACATTCTCAAAGGAGGAAACCGCGGCGGCGATGGCGATGATGCTGCAGGGGGTAATAAAGGAAAAACCAACGGCAGTCTCGGTTCCAACGGCTACTACGGTAGTGGCGGAAGCGGCGGCGGTACGGGAGGCGGAAATGGCCCTGGGAATGGAACGGGAACAGGTCCCGGCTCAGGAAGTGGCACTGGCGGCGGAAATGGCAGTGGCAACGGACGCGGGAACGGTCCCGGCTATGAACTGGCAGGCCGAAGAGCGCTCAACAAACCCCAGCCCGCCTATACGTGTAATGAAGAAGGAACCGTGGTCGTTCAAATCACTGTGGATAAAAACGGAAATGTCATCGATGCCAAACCGGGCGCGCGCGGCACCACTAACTCTGCTTCATGCCTTGCTAGTCAGGCTAAGATTGCAGCTATGCAAACCAAATGGTCGGCCAGTCCCGACGGTGCTGAACGACAAGTGGGGAAAATCACTTACAACTTCAAGTTAACAGAATAAACAAAAGCGCTTTCGGGCGCTTTTTTTAGGTCTTATTTTTTTCACTAATCCATTTCGATAGGTAGCGGGTGCTTTGCAGGGTATGGTGGTTGAGCAATTGTCCCACAACATTGGCCTCGCGATGCTGTTCCAGTTGCGTACGAACCAAATCCCAACGCGACCAAAATCGGTCGGTATGAAGTGCCGCAGAAAACTGTTGTTGCAACAACGCAAACCCTTGTTCTTGCGCTGCTGTCCATACCAAAGCGTTGGTGTAAAGATGGATTGCTTCCGCTACAAAAACATCCCAATCGTCGGTGATGATCCCGTTCCATTGGCCGTCGTGGTGCATTCCTTCGGCACCGATGGGCGTGGTAACTGTAGGGGTGCCCATTTGCATGGCTTCGAGCAACTTGCCTTTAATACCTGCCCCAAAACGCAAGGGAGCGAGCATAACCTTGGCACTGGCAATGGTAGCCAACGCTTCGGGAGCACGCCCTAAGCAAAGAAATCCTTGCGCGGGTTGGTGCAATTGTTGAATGCGTTCAGAGGAATATGCGCCATATATTCGGAGTTGTACGTGGGGCAATTGACGTCGAATCTTTGGCCAGAGCACCTCTTTCAAAAGCAGCACCGCATCGGTATTGGGATCGTGCATGAAATTGCCCATAAACACAAAATCGGCGCGCGACGAAAAATCGGGTATCGAAGTCCCTTTTTCCCCAAACAAGGGCAAATACACCAATTGAGCTGCTGGAAATTGCCATTCGTTTTGCAACCATTCGTATTCAAAAGCCGAAATGACCAGCACCCAATCACAGCGGTAAAAGGCAGCCAGTTCACGTTTGGCTGTATCCGAAAGCAACAAACTACGGGAAAGCGGCACTTGCTTTTTGACCGCCTGTTGGCGTGCGGCACGTAAAAAATGTAGGTCTTGACTATCGAGCAACGTAAAGGCTTGGGGGCACTGTTCGCGGACGCGCCAGCCAAACTGTTCTTCAGTCACAAAACGGTCAAAAATCACCACATCGGGTTGCAAGGTCTTCACCCAATCGTCGAAGGCCGTATCGTTGACGGCTATGGGGTGAAAGGTATAGGGATAAGCCGCCCAATCGATAGAAAAATCGCGGTTTTGCGCAGCTGAGGCCACGGTAATGGCGTATCCTTTGGCTGCAAAAAGGGAAAGAAGTTGCAACGAACGGGTGCCAGCTGCCGACGATTGCGGTTCGGGCCACACGAGACCGATAAAAAGTAGCCGTGGAGTTTCCATTCCTACAAAGAAAACATTTAATTTTGTGGCATCAAAACGCAATCGTTATGTTGGGATTACAATTGGCCACCGACCCACGCTGGGTGAATATCGTAGAAGCAAACATTGAGGAAATCTTAACCGACCACGCTTGGTGTGAGCAAAAAGCGGCTTCCAATGCGATTTACATTATTGTCAACAACTCCGATAAGGTGGAACTGGTGACCGAAATGTTGCGCATTGCGCGGGAGGAATTGGAGCATTTTGAACAAGTGCATGAAGTGATAAAAAAACGGGGATTGGTGTTGGGCCGCGAGCGCAAGGACGACTATGTAGGCGAATTGGTAAAATTTATGAAAAAAGACGGCAGCCGCAACGATGCCTTGATTGAGCGTTTGCTTTTTGCCGCCATGATTGAGGCGAGAAGTTGTGAGCGTTTTAAAGTTTTATCCACCAACATAAGCGACCCTGAGTTGGCGCAATTTTACCGCGAACTGATGATTAGCGAAGCGGGGCACTACACGACCTTTTTGAAATTTGCCCGTCAATACAGCGAATCGATCGATGTAGATAAGCGGTGGAAGGAATGGATTGCCTTTGAAGCCTCGATCATCACCAAATACGGCAACAAAGAAACGGTACACGGGTAAAAGATATTGGCGTAGGGCGCTGCGATAGAAGCGCCGTAAAGCAAGTGCTTCGCGACAGAGAGGCACGTATCACCCCCAAGTCTATAGCCGAAAGAGGTACAACGGCGGGAATGGGGTTACCGTAACCATCCTTTTACTGGACTGACGTTGAGACTAATTCCATAAAAGTTATTACGAATAGTGAAATTGCCGGAGGTGTCGGGACTATTTTCAAGATTGAAAATTTCATATTCACCAGTAACATAATCAGGTGCAATTGAATTATTTACAAAGAAAGACATGTCAAAAAGAGCCCAACTGGTTTTATAATGTGCTCCTAATGATAGTTCATACGAAAAATTAATGCTGTTTTGACCACTAGAATATGATTTAAATATTGGTTTTTCACTTACTTCAACCCCTGAGATTAACTCTTCATTAGTTCCCGTAATTAAATTTAAATTCAACCCCACTCCAAAAACGAGATTTACTTTTTTAGTCATTTTTAAAAAATACTCTGTTTTTATCGGTACAGCAATTATAAACTGATTGTAAGGGTCAAATTGAGTAAGCAAATTTTCAAGTCCATTTCCAATATCACTATCTGATATATTCAAATCAAATTTGGGTATAAATTCTTTGGCGATAATCCCTGTTTTGAAATTAACATTTCCCGTTTGAGCAAAATTGTAGTAAAATCCAAATTGATAAGAAAAATCGTTAGTAAATCGCATACTTGGATACATCGAACCATTTAAATTCCAAGCGTCGCTTTTCTTTAAAATTGAGGGTTGAAAAACAAAACTAAGCTTGGAATACTTTTGATGAAAAAGATGCTCAGCTTCTTGGGACATTCCAAAAAACGAAGAAAAAGTAGCAAGCAAAATGCTTGCTACTTTTAAAAGATTAATCAATCGGCATATCATAAAAATCCTGGTTAATAGTTAAGCTTCCTTTTTTGTGAAAACTAAATACTTTGTTGTCTTGTAAAGCATTATTGTACCTTTGAGGAACGCCTTGAATTGGAATATATGTTGAAGTAGTCGTTTTTACTTTTACTCGTTTAGAAGGAGCATTTTCTTGCGTTGCAGCGCATATCGAAAATCCTAAACTCAAAACTATGGCTAAAAATAATCTCATTGCTTACATTTAAAATTCAACGTTTGAGCATCTACCTTGACTATATTATATAAGACTAAGATATACTTTTCTCTTAACCTAGAATCCACCTCACCTTCAAGTATACCCTGAAGCCCGTACCTACTTCCAACCGGCAAGTCTGGCTTATACTACACAAAAAGCGTACTAACAATACGCAACATGCGTGGGTACACTACGTAAAAAGCGTACTAACACTGCGCATTATGCGTACTCACAATACGTAACATGCGTGGGTACACTACGCAAAAAGCGTACTAACAATACGCATTATGAGTACTCACACTACGTAACATGAGTGGGTACACTACGCAAAAAGCGTACTTCCACTACGCATGATGCGTACCTTCTCGCTACAAAGAGGCACGTATCACCCCCAAGACTTTAGCCAAACGAGGTGCCTCGGCGGGAATGGGGTTACGACCGCTTTTTCAATTTTCGCAAACTAGTACGTAAGCCCACAAGACCACAACACAACAAGACTCCGCTCGCTGCCAACCCAAGGCGATCCATCGTTCTATGCGGTTGGAAGTTGGTCTTTTGCAAAAAGAAATACATGACAATTAGTACTCCTACTATTAGTGAGATGGCTGCATTTCGCTGTGCCGTAACTTTTCTAGGGTTTGAATACATAATATTTAAAAGTTAGGATTAATCGAATAGGCATTGGTGAATGAAGGGATGATAGATATGTGGAAGTATTGAAACTTCTGGGACGCGAGGGTAAAGACGAAGTATAACATTTTTCGGTCAATTAAATTCTTTTTATTCCTCAAGTCGGTTGGTGTTTCTGAAAGCTGCAACCAACTTCGGATACTCCTTTAGATTGGTTAGTACTGGGTTAATTTCAAAATAACTTCTATTTTGTTTCAATACAAAATTTTTATGCCCTTTTATTTTTAACTCGGATTGTTCATAGTCATACTCCAAGTAATTCCAATTAAAAATATTTGATGTATGATTTTCTCTGAAATAACCCGTGAAACAAACCTCCTTATCCACACAAATCACAAACTGCACCCCGTATTTATAGTCAGGTTTGAGTTCTTGAATCGTCTTCATACCATCAGCTGAAAGTTGGAGTTCACTTCGTTGCAAATTAAGCAATACAATTTCATCATCCTCTATCAAAGGCGTAGGGACTAAATCCGTTTTTTGTGCTTCAAAAGCACCACCCCAAATATATTCCTTACTTATTGAATCGTAATTGGCCTCTTTCACATTTTCAATATTTTTGTGATAGGGAATGTTTTTTAGGTCAACATAGTCCAATACGGGAATACCTTCATGACTACGAATTCGTTTTTTCAATAGATAAATCTCAATGACATCTTCCGACTTACCGCAAGCCACACTCAATAAAAGAACTAAACACGCCATTACACTATTTTTCATATGAGAGGTTTTGATAGTTTGTTATTAGGTTGTAGTCTTCATGTAAGGTACCTTTTGGGAACGGACTCAATATCTAGAGAGGCAACAACGTGGAGCTCGGAGTGTGAATTGACGTGAGTTGATAAATCGGTTCTATTTTCCACGAATAATTTTTCTTAACTTTTTATAGTCCCCACTCATTCCAAACGATTCCGTGTTTGACTTTGTTCCAACGATCACATTGGCATCACAATCAAAACAGATTTTAGCTATTCCTATTGTTTTATCATTCTTTTTGAATATTAAAATGTCTCTGTAGATGTAAATGCATGCCGTATCGTAGGTTTCTGAATGTTCTTTTTCCGTAAAAACTTCGTCAATTTCATCAAACTTCTTTTCTGCAATTTTCGATTTTGTGTATCCAAAAGCTTCTAAATTGTTGATAAAACTAGTGTCAGTGATTGATTTAGGAATTTCTCCCAAAAAAACTCCGAATTTCAAAGAGTCTTTTGTTGATTTTTTCTGATTGTTATACAATTCCCCAACTTGCTCCTCTTCAATGACACTTTTATAATATTCAATTTCGTCATATTCAAAATACTTTCCACCTCCTATTTTTGAACCTTTTATAACGTTTTTATTATTCTGCTTCTCTTCATTTTCTACTTTCGTTTCTGTTTTTGAATTGCAGCCAATTAGTATAATTGTAAACAAGAATATGATATTTTTCATTTGAGAAAATTTTGTTTTCTTTCCGTTTTTCAAAACTACATGCCAACAGTTTAGAGCTTGACTACTCTTGCTATATAGGCGAAATGTATACTTTATCCTAAGAAATACTTTTGTGAGGAAAAAGTATAAATCAAAAAAAACCAGCCTGAGCGGCGATAAGCAGTTTGCAGCAGTTCCTATTCTGAACCATTAACATGTAAATCAAATAAAGTTTCCGATTCCAAATAATATTTCACATTCCAAAAATGACTACAACCGTCAAACCAAACTTGCCAACTCTTTCTCCAATCTGCTAGTTCATTATAATACTCATCGTTTGGAATTTCGTCACGAATTGAATCAATCCATAAAAAATTTACCAATAGATATTTTTTTCCAGATTCATCTATAAATCCTAAATATTGTCTTATGTAACTTGAAAGATTATTTTGAATTACTGGGCATTTTCCTTTTTGATTTAAGCGTTTTACGTTAATGTTTTTTAAGTTTCGATACAATTTTTTTTCAAAATTCAGAACTTCTTCATGGGTTGGAGTAAATCTATTTTCATTTTCAAAACATGTATATGCACTATTTTTATATGTACTTGGAAAAATTGCGCCGCGAAACTTTTTACCTTCAATAAGATTAATTGATTGTGCATACGAAATGATAGAAAAAAATAGGAAAATAATTGTTGTTTTCAAGAATCTGTTCATGTAAAATTGATACTAACTTAATTCTAGGCTTTCTATACCCCCCCCGAAATTAAAAAATATTCCCCCATCTTCCTCAGGGTTTTTCCTTGTTTTTTGAAGTATTTTTCCTTTTGAGTAGCGGTATTTTTCCGGGAAGGGTTAGGTCTTTTTCCCAAAGGTGATGCGGCAAACGGTATAGGCTATGAGGCTAAACAGGAGTAGGGTTGTAAAAAAAAGGAGCACCACCCCTACATATTCGAGTCCTGGGCTGTGGGTCATGAGGGCGGTGATGCCCAAAGCGCGTGTTACCGGAGCCGTACCCCACAATGCCACGCCTGCAGCGAGCGTCCAATGTAGCGCCGTAAGGCCATAAATCACGTAGGTAGCGTTCACATAACGGTGGTAGGCATACAACAGGTGTTGCGTCAACACCCGCGTCAACACCGCCAGCAACAATAGCACTCCCACGCCTAAGCTAAGGAGTAATCGTATATCGTATTGTGTGGCTGTGTGCATGGGGTAAAAAAAGACGATTAAAGATATGAAAATCTACCTTCACAAACGGCCCTTTTGTTTTTCCTTATCCAATGGGGCTAACTTGTAGGTGAGCGAGAACATCACGTAACGGCGGAGCACTACATTTTCCTCATCGCGAATGGCTGTTGCCGTGATCGTACGGGTGGCGTTTTGATTTTGGTTCAACACATCATATACTTTTACTTTGGCGGTAAAGCGCTTTTGGTAAAAACTGTAGGCCAAACTCGTATTCCACAAATAAAAATCCTTGCGAAAACCGTCGGCGATATTGGAGTTGTACGTGTACCCAAAATCGTTGCCAAATACCCAGTTGGTAGGCCAAAAGAGAGTGGTTTGCAGGTTCACGCGGTGCAAGTAATTGGTCGCTGCATTGACCACATAATTGGTGTACTCCGTAATGTTTCGGGTAAATTGATACGAGGGGTTGATGATCAATCGTTCACCGTATTCATAGGTAAAATTCACCCGTGGGTTCAAGGTCACCGTGCGGGCTTCAAAAGCGTTGCCGTCGGTAATCCCTTTGCTGAGTCCGAAGTTCATCGCCCAACGCAATTCGTATCGAAACTTGTGGGCCTCTTTTTTATAGGTTTTGTTCCAATATAAGCCCGTCCAACTGTTGTATGTCCCCGAAACATTGGTATAGGTCGTGGTCCGCTTCCGGCTGGCATCAAAAGTAGTCGCCGAAACAATCTGGTTAGGGTATACATTACCGCCTCCATAAAATCCGTAGCCCGAACGCGAAGCATAATCAAAATCCCGAAACGATACGTAAAAATAATGGCGTAGGGAAGCCTCCAAATTCGGGTTTCCTATCGTGGTATTCAATGGGTTGGCCAAATCCTCTACGGGCAACACCTGACTGCCCCGTGGGAGTTCGTTATCATACGAATATGTCGCCCAAATGTTCCGCGATTTGGAGAGGCGCAAATTCAACGTCGCTTCGATATAGGGTACAAAAAACGTGCGGTTGGTGGGAGTTGTAACGCCCAAATAATCCATAGTTGCATCCAAGGTACTCCATTGCGGACCTACATTGAAAGACGCGTTCCACACCGATTTTTCCAAAACCAAACCCGTGGTGGGTCGAAACACTTGTTGCTTGGTGCGCATGGCATTGGTGAGTAAGGGATTGGCTTGTGTAAAATCATTGGTCACGGGATCAAATTCTTGGGAGTCGCGGCCATTTTTTTCATTGGTAAACTCATGATAGACATTGTTTACCCACCGCAGCGAGTCCTTTACGGGTTCGTAAAACTTCAAGTCGTACGAAAACTGATTCACCCGATTATAACTCGTATTGCGCTGGTTTCGCACATCGTCGGGTTGGCTATTTTGGTAAAAAAGAGTTTGCGAGTCCACAAGATTTTGGGCATCGTCTTGTTGATGCTCTTGGTAAAAAACGAGGGCTACATTGCGTCCTTTCCGACGAAATGACTTGGTAAATGTGGTGCTATTTTCAAAAGAGGTCGCCGTATTTTCGGAAATCGAAGATGCATTACTCTCGTTGAGCAATTGCGCCAAAGCATCCCGCGACTCCTGCCGAGAGACATTGGTGCTCTGACCCAAGGTACGACTCCATTTGGGTTCCATGACTACCGTAAACGTCGAATCAATCGCCCACTCGATATCGCCCGAAATATTGTGCGCGGTAGCTACATTTTTATAGGAAGCTTCTGAGGCGGTTTCGTAATTCCCCGAGGGCAAAAAGTTGATTTGACGGGTGCGGCTGTTGTTGCGGGTATTGGCTTCACTAAAAAAATAACTCAAGGCAAGAGGACTGTCCTTACGCCATTCGTCGGCATAATTGACCCCTGCCAAATGGGATTGGGTGATGCCCGTATTACCTCCAAAACGTCGGCCGTTGACAAAAAACGAACCGTTGTCGCCCATCCAAATATTGGAATTGCGGCCTCCGCCCATATTGTCGAAGATTTCGTCCATTGAAAAGCCCGTTGCGTTGATATTGTTGGACGAAGCCAAAACGCTTATCTTACGGTTGTTGTTGAAATAATTGACCAATCCACTGCTTTCGTAGCGGTTGCTCGAACCAGCCCCAGCCATCACTTTTCCAAACCAGCCTTTGTTTTTCTTCTCATCAATGGTAAGATTAATACTAGCATTGTTGGAGGACGCAACGGCTCCTGTTTTTTCCTCTTGTTTGGTTTTGGTATCGGTGACTTGTACTTTGTTTATCATCGAGGAGGGTAAGTTTTGCAAAGCAATTTTCCCATCCCGGTCAAAAAAGGGTTTCCCGTTAACGAGGATTTGATTGACTTCTTTCCCGTTGACGGTGATTTTTCCCTCGGCATCGATTTCAACACCGGGCAGTTGCTTGAGCAAGGCCTCTACATTGGCATCGGGCCGCACTTTGAAAGAGGCAGCGTTAAACTCAAGCGTATCTTTTTTGATCCGAATGGGTGGTGTCTCATTTTTGATTACCACTTCATCGAGTGTTTGCGCTGCGGGTTGGAGTCCGATTATCCCTAAATCTTGGGTAGTCATCAAATTCTTTAAGGTTACTTTATAATCTTGATAGGATACAAAGGAAATTTTCAAAATAACTGGACCATTGCTTTTTTTCAGGGCAAAATCAAAAGTTCCATTCTTTTGACTGATGGTGTATTCAATTACGGTAGAATCTTTGGGGTTGGTCAAATAAACGGTGGCCGATTCGATGGGCACGCGCGAATCTTGATCCACAATAGTTCCTTTAAGATGAATAGTTTTTTGGGCTGTTACCGTAACAAAACAAAAAATAAAGAGCGGGATAAACCAATTTTTAGGCATAGAGTGAGTGTAAAATACTAAAACGCGAATATCTTATTTTATTGTGAATAAGGCTCAGTAAATACCCACTTTAACACCATAAAAAAACCCGGAGGTTATCCGGGTTTTGTATCGTTTCGTAAAAATTATTTCAATACTTTGAGGGACTCCGTAGCATACGCATTGGTAGGATCCAAGGCTAAGGTTTTGTTTAACAACTCTTTGGCTTTGGCTTTGTCGCTGTTGGCGTAGAAAGAAGCCATGTTGTTGTAGGCTTCGGTTACCTTCGCTTTATTTTTTGTGATTTCCTCAGGTCCTTTTGCAGCTAAGGCATCCAAGTATTTTTGATACGCCTCCGTCATAATATCGTCTTTGGTCATCACGCTGTTGATACGCGCTTTGTACAAATACGCCTCAGGATATTCGGGTTTGGCAGCAATCACATTGTCCATCGCTTTGTCGGCATTGGTTAACGCGGGTAGGTCAATGGATTTGACATCTTTTCCACGATTTACCGTGTGCACACACAATCCGTAGTAGATGTTGTCTTCAAAGAAATTTTTGGAGGTCGTATTTAATATAGCCGCTTCAAATACACCGGCAGCTACCCCGTACAACTTTTGTCCAAAATAGGCTTTTCCGATTTCGTTTAACCCGTTGGCCAAATTCATATCCATTTCTACCGCTTTCTTTAAATGGGTCACCCCTTGGGCTAACAAGGTAGCATCTACCGTTTTACCATCGGCCCCAATGGACTTTTTCACTTGCGCTAAGCCTAAGAAATAATAGTCGCCACCGATGATTTTAGTTGCTTTTCCAAGGAACTCGGTCAAGGCATTGATCGCTTCCTCAGTATTGCCATTTTCGTAGGCAGCATACCCTAGGTAACGAAGAATACGTGGATTTACTTTATCCATTTTCTTCATCTCTAGCGCTTCTTTTTCCAATTCTTTGTACTCTTTGGCCAAGATTAAAAAGTCGGCATGACGCATACGGGAAGACAGCGAATAGTCGGTAAGACTCATGTACTTTTCGTAGTTGGACAATGCTTTGGCGATGTTTTCCTTATACGTTGCCGGTTTGTTGCTCGCCCATAAATAATAGGTTTCTGCCAATTCGCGGTACACGGGACCGTAGTTTGGATCGATGCTTACTACTTCGTCGTAGGCTTTCACCGCTTCGACATAGGCTTTGGCTCCTTTCAAAAGAACACCCAACTGCATTTTGGCACGAATCAAATTCTTGTCTGTGTTGTACGCATCACGATAGGCTGAATAGGCATCGTTTTGATTTTTCAATCCATAATAGGCATCGCCCATGGCCAACTTTACATAGGCATCGTTGGGGTTCGCCAATTTAGCTTTTTCCAACACGGCAAGGGCGGCTTGATAATCGGGTTTGTCGGCATTCATATAAGCTTGCGCCACATAAATGTATTCTTCGACTTCTTTTTTGCGCATTCCTTGGGTAGCCAAGTCAAATTTTGCTTTGGCTGCGGCTGCATTTCCCGCTTCAAGATCCAACTGACCTAAACCGATGTTGTTGAATTTACCTCCTTCAGCGGCGGTTAATCCTTTATCAAACGCAATTTTGGCAGAGTCTTCCACACTTTGTTTAAGGTATACATTTCCTAAAAGGAAAGCGGCTTTACCGTCGGCGGGTTTGGACTTTATAATGGACTTTAAAATCGATTTTGCCTTATCATATTGTTCAGCATCAATAGCTTTCTTGGCCTGATCTAAGTCCTGCGCTTGTGTAATAGCAGTGGCAGCGAGAAAGGCTACGCTGAAAAATTTAATCGTGCTCATTGTTCTTTGTATTTAAATTTTTGTTTTTTCAATTTGTTTTCGGGTGACGATCTTGCGACCGGGTTCCCGTATGGGGGCAATCCCTGATTTTAATACGATTCGTTGCCCTTTGTCGCCAGCGATGAAGGAGGCAAATCCGATGCCGAGACCTTCATACCCTTGACAATTGATGATGTACAAAACACGTGCCAAAGGGTAAGCATTCGTTCCCAAGGCTTCTTGCGTGGGGTAGGCAATGGACCCGTTGGCTTGTTGTACCCCTAATGTTTTTACTTTTTCGACCCAAGGTTGTAAGGCAGCACTAGGTTGAAATAGCCAATTGCTTCCCACCAAACCAATCATTCCCTCATGCTCGGCTACATATTGAATCACGGCTTGGGTATTTTTTTGCGAAAATACGCCTTCGGAGGGCAATTGCGTTATACCGGCTTTCTCCATCATATAGCGCACAGTTCCCGAATTGGGATTGTCAAAAACGAGGCCTTTCAGCGTTTTATTTTTTCCTTGTAAAAATCCGAGGAGCGTTTCCAAATTCACTACCGTATCTAGGGTTTTGACATTCCCAATCAAAGCCACACCATCGAGCGCAAACGGAGTCGTTCGGGGCACTATGCGTTGTGCTTTGAGAAATTTAGTTTCGTTGGCGTTTAGTTTTCGGGAGAGAATGGCTATGCCTGATTTGGCTTCTGATAACTTTTTGATTACGGAAACTTCTGATGAGGGTTCCAAGGTGAGCGTGGCTTCATACGTGGTTTGAAACACCAACTGTTGGTCTTCAACAATAGGCAACAACGACTCGTCAACCCATAAGGTGGCTTTCCCACGGAGAATGGTGTCTTTTTGGTTTTCGGAGGAATTGGGCTTACAAGAAATGAAAAACCCCAACGTTCCAAAAAACGCCACCATTACATACGGTAAGATTGCATAAACTCTTTTCATGACTCCTCAGTCGGTTCGGACGAATTAAAGAAACGCAGGAAACGAAAGAAGGCGTACACGATAAGTAGTCCTCCAAACATCAAGCGGTAATTGTCGTCCATGTTTAAGGGAATCTTCTTCCAGAAAATGATCATTAACCCTAATGTTAAATAAATCAAAAAAAACAAGATTCCCATAAATAGAAGAAATCGCTCTTTAAGCGATTTCTTCTTGTATTGCATTACCCATTTCGAAAGCATGCTTATTCTTCTGGGGTTTCAATTTTAATTGGAATTTGGTACGAACAACGAACGCGTTTTCCGTTTTGTTCCGCGGGTGTCCATTTCGGACTCTTACGCAACACACGCTCGGCTTCTTTCCCTGTTCCGTAACCGATATCGCGTAATACTTTGATGTCGGTAAGCGATCCGTCTTTCTCCACGACGAAAGAAACAAACACTTGTCCTTTTAATCCTGGCTCATCGGGCGCTTGGTAATTGTTTTTAATGAAGTTGTAGAACTTCGCAATACCGCCTGGGAATTCAGGTTTTACTTCAATCCCTGCTGAGTTGTAGATGTTGTTGTCTTCTTCTACTACCTCTTGCTGTACAGGACCATTTCCTGGGGGTTCAACACGCAATTCCGCATTCGGATCCCCTTTGATATCCTCTTTCCCCAAGTTTTTATCCTTGATTTCTTCAATCTTAGGCGGTTCCTCGGTTACTTCTTCCGTTTTGGCCACTACCGGCTTCACAAATTTCACTTGATCCACTTTTGGAGGTGGTGGCGGTGGTGGCGGTAAGTTTTCTTTCGGTTTTTCCTCTTTGGGCGGCATTTTTACCGTGGTAATTTTAGTATCGATGGTAGCCGAATCGTCTTCGGTTGCTGAACTAATAAACTCAGCAATCTTGGGCGTGGCTACAGCAATCGAAAAAATCACTGCTCCGATGATAAAGGCGCGCAAGTTGGTATTTCCGTCTTTGATACGTAAATCGTAAGCACCATAACTCTTGTTACGTCCTTCGAAAACGATATCCAACCATTGTCTTTTTAATAAGTCAAGTTTCATACGTTATACTTTTGTACTACAAGAGTGGTTATTTTTTATTCAATTTATCAGCCAACGCTTTTTCTTCCGGTGAAAAATCGTTTACAATCGCATAGGTAGGTACCGAGCAGATTGCCATTTCATCTAAGATATCCACCAAGTTGCGGTAAGTAGACTCTTTAGTTGGTTTGATAATCACAATCAACCCTTTGTCTTTGTTTCCTGTAACTTGTGGTACTGACTCAACACGCTTTAAGATTTCCTTGCGGATACCTTCGCGACCGTGAGTAGTTTGGGTAGGCTTCCCTCCTGCTTCAGGAGATTCTAACAACCCGTGAAACCATTCAATTTTGTTGTCATCGCCCAAAATGATAGTCATGGTGCGACGTTGGTCCACTTTAATATCTTTCTCTTTGGTTTTGTCCTCTTCTTTATCGGGCAATCCCAAATCCATCGCCTGTGGTTTTGACAAGGTGGTCGTCAACATAAAGAAGGTAATTAAAAGGAACGCCAAGTCCACCATAGCCGTTAAGTCTACTTTGGAGTTTTGTTTTTTACTGCGTACCTTACCACTCCCTTTTTTGCCGCCACCGTCGTTGGTATTTAATTCAGCCATTTCTTATGTATTGGGATTAATAGTTTTTACCACGAAGACCCGTAACCAGATTGAAACTGTTTACTTTTTGTTTCTGAAGCTCATCCATCACTTGTTTAATACGTGGATATTGCTCTTCTGCATCGCCTTTGATTGCAAAATTCAACTGCTCGTTTTGCACGTCGATATTTGCTTGGCGTGACGTATAAATCCAGTCTCTCAACTGATTATTCTCATTATTCTTAATCGTATCGTGAGGAATACCTGGTTGTACCCCTTGTTTATTACGATCCGATCCTTTCATAGCGATCAATTGTTTCAATCCTTCGATCGGAACACCAAATTCATCAATCAAGCTGAATTCTTGGATTTCGTTCTCTGTGAATTGAATACCATATTTAGCGCCCATTAACTCGAGGGTTTTTTTGCGAACTTCTTTCCCTTTGATTCCGTAAAACACTTTATCTTTTCCACCAATGGTGATGATGGCTAAGTTTTCTTCGGGCAACTTGGATTGTACCGTTGAATTAGGTGTTTCTACTTGAAGCGGTTCCGGGTTTTTAGCGGTAGCCGTAAGGATAAAGAATGTAAGCAAAAGGAACGCCACGTCACACATCGCCGTCATATCAATCGACGTTGCTTTTTTGGACATTTTTACTTTTGCCATAATATCTCTTTTACTTTATTACAGGTTACCCTAAATTATTTCAAGCTTCCTTTCATTTTACGGTACTGGTTTACGATAGCAGTACCTGCTTCATCGATAGAATACGTTAACGTATCGATTTTTGACGTAAACAAGTTGTACGTTACAATAGAAAGCGCCGAAGTAGAAATCCCTGTTGCCGTGTTGATCAATGCTTCAGAGATACCGTTTGCCAACATCGCTTGGTCAGGAGTACCTGCTGTTGCTAATGCCGCGAACGCTTTGATCATCCCCGTTACAGTTCCCAAAAGACCTGCTAAGGTTCCTAACGATACTAAGGTTGATAAGATGGTCATGTTTTTCTCTAACATTGGCATCTCTAAAGACGTAGCTTCTTCGATTTCTTTGTGGATCATCTCAGCCGCTTCTTCGCTTGAGAAACCTTCTTTTTTCACATCTTGGTATTTTACCAAAGCTGCACGAATTGCATTGGCTACAGATCCTTGTTGTTTGTCACAAGCCGCGATAGCGTCATCAATATTTCCTTGTGCGATGCTTGATTGTACATTACGTAAGTAGGCATCTAAATTACCTTTACCCGCTGCTTTTGTGATTACGAAGTAACGCTCAAATGAGAATACAATCACCATCAACAACAATCCCATCAATACGGGTACGATAGGTCCCCCTTTGTAAACCATTGCTAAGTAGTTTCCGGGTAGTGGATGCCCTTCATTGGTTCCCCCTTCGAAGTTAGATCCCGCACCCATGATGAACTGCCATACAATCCATCCCACGAAAATACATAATACAATTACAATTGCGGAGAAATAGTTACCTCCATTTGACCCTTTAGCGTTTTTTGCGTTTGCCATTTTTTTAAAAATTTTTAGTTTTTAATAATTTATAAGCTATTAGTTGTAAATAAACTTGAATTGGAGCAAATTTAATTTTTTACTTCAAAAAAAAAAACTTTTTTGGGCTTTTATAACATTCTACCAAATCGAGACAAAGAACCCTATAAACTTAAATAAATAGAGGATTTTGCTAAGGATTTGACAATAATTACTTTAATTTTATTATTCGTAACATTCGCTTAACATTGTAAAAACGATGAATTACTACCCTTTAGTATTTAAAAGAGGGAGAAAATGGAATTTAGGTTGGAAAAAATGCGAAAAATTCATCGATTTGCTTCTTTTCATGCATAAAAAAAAGGGTATCTTAGCCTAACACTAAATTATTTGCACTATGCCTTCAAAATCAGGTTTTTTAGAGACGATACAAAAGGGCTACACCTTTTCGGGCGCACAACTAGTTCTTGGAGCCGCGCAATGGGAAGGGACCGTCTTTCCCGAAACTCCCGTGGCACTTCCGTTGAAAACGATGAATCGTCATGGACTCATCGCTGGGGCCACCGGTACCGGAAAAACCAAAACGATTCAAGTTTTATCTGAGCAATTATCGGCCCAAGGAATACCGGTCGTCATGATGGATATTAAAGGGGATTTTTCAGGAATTGCGCAACCGGGCACTGAAGCACCTTTTATCACGGAGCGTCATGTCAAAATTGGAATCCCTTACACACCCAACGCTTTCCCGGTAGAATTGATGACATTATCGGCCCAAGATGGCGTTCGGCTACGGGCAACGATTTCGGAGTTTGGCCCCGTTTTGTTTTCGCGAATTTTGGAACTGAACGATACACAGGCGAGTGTGATGGCAGTACTTTTTAAATATTGTGACGATCGGCAATTGCCGCTTTTGGATTTGAACGATTTAAAAAAAGTTTTACACTACATCACCGAAGAAGGCAAAGAAGACATTGCGGCTGAATATGGAAAAATTGCCACCGCCACTACGGGAACAATTTTGCGGAAGATCATTGCCCTTGAACAACAAGGGGGTGATTTATTTTTTGGGGAATTGTCATTTGACATTGAAGATTTTTTACGGGTTGATGAAAAGGGCCGCGGGTATGTCAATATTATTCGCTTGACCGATATTCAAGATAAACCCAAGTTGTTTTCGACCTTTATGCTCAGTCTTTTGGCTGAAATCTATCAGAAAATGCCGGAACGTGGGGATATTGAACAACCCGAATTGATAGTGTTTATCGATGAAGCCCATTTGATTTTTGACCAAGCGAGTCAGGCGTTACTCGACCAAATAGAGACGATCATAAAACTGATACGGTCGAAAGGGATCGGTATTTATTTTATTACGCAAAATCCGATGGACATTCCCAAAGGAGTTTTGGCGCAATTGGGGTTAAAAATTCAACATGCTTTACGCGCCTTCACAGCCAACGATCGCAAGGCTATCAAAGAAACGGCAGCGAATTATCCTGAAAGCGATTTTTACGATACCGCTACCCTACTGACTTCCTTGGGGATAGGAGAAGCATTGGTTACGGCGCTTAATGAAAAAGGGATTCCTACTCCCTTAGCGTCCACCGTTCTTCGAGCGCCTGAGAGTCGCATGAATATTTTGGAGGAAGCCGAGATTGCGGCATTAAATGCGCAATCCAAACTGGTCAAAAAATACCAAGAAACCTTAGATCGGGAAAGCGCTTACGAAATCCTAAATCAAAAAATAACCGCTGCTGTGGAAGCGGCCCCTGCTCCTGAACCGGAAGCATCGTCTGGACCCACACTAGGCGAATCCATTGGGAAATCAGTCACCAAAGTGGTTACAAGTCCAAGTTTTATTCGAGGTGTTTTTGGCGTGTTAATGAAAATGTTTAAATAAATGCGCGGCGGAATTACCCTACTTTTATTGCTCTTGTCCAATGTATTTATGACCTTGGCTTGGTATGGGCATTTGAAATTTAAAGAGTTGAAATGGTTTGAAAATGCTGGGATTTTTACGATTATCCTTTTGAGTTGGGGCTTGGCATTTTTTGAATATTGCTTTCAAGTTCCTGCCAATAAACTTGGCTATGAGGGCAATGGTGGGCCCTTTACACTGCTCCAATTGAAAGTGATGCAAGAAGTGATCACCTTGGTGGTTTTTGTATTGTTTTCGCTCCTGTTTTTCAAAAATGAGAGTTTGCGGTGGAATCATTTCGTAGGCTTTACTTTTTTGATTTTGGCCGTTTATTTCATTTTTAAAAAGTAAAACCACATGAGAAAAAAACGATTACACGTTGGCTTAACGCCCTTTTTGGTAGTGCTGTTTTGGGGCGGTTTGCTTCCCCCGCTTTGGGGACAATCCCTTACGAAGCGCGTCTTATTTTTAGGTAATAGTTATACCAACACCAACAATTTACCCGGATTGATTGCCAGTGCAGCCCAATCGACAAATGATGTTTTGATTCATGATAGTCACACCCCAGGTGGCTTTCGATTCTCAGACCATGTAAGCAATGCTACCTCGTTGGCAAAAATTGCACAAGGCACTTGGGATTTCGTAGTGTTACAAGAACAAAGTCAGCTCCCCTCCTTTCCTATCAACCAAGTCAATGCGCTGGTATTTCCGTATGCAGAAGATTTAAACACCTTAATTACCAGCCAAAACCCGTGCGCAGAAACCGTATTTTATATGACTTGGGGCCGACAAAACGGAGATAGTCAAAACTGTGCGGCAAATCCCCCCGTGTGTACCTACACGGGTATGGACGATTTGTTGCGGGAGCGGTATATGACAATGGCGACCAATGAAGCGGCTATCGTATCGCCTGTAGGAGCGGTTTGGCGTTACCTTCGCACAAATCATCCCAACCTCAACTTGTATAGTGCCGACGGGAGTCACCCTTCTCTGTTGGGATCGTATGCTGCGGCCTGTACCTTTTACACCACCCTTTTTCGCAAAGACCCCACGCTTATCAGTTTTGAATCGACTCTTTCGCCTACCGACGCGCAGCTGATTAAACTGGCGGTAAAAACGGTGGTTTACAATCAGTTTCCTACTTGGTTTATTGGAACTTATGACCCTATGGCTGCATTTACCTTTACGAATCCAACGGGAACCAATGTTCAGTTTTTCAATCAATCGACAGGTGCAACGAGTTATTTATGGGATTTTGGGGATGGCACGACCGCAACAACAGCACAACCTACGCACACCTATGCACAAAATGGAATATACACGGTCACCTTGACGGTAACGCATTGTGGAGTCACGGCTGTCATGCAACAAGTCATTAATACCGCGGTATTGCATCTTTTGCCCCAGCACCCGTTGCAAACTGAGGTGAATGTGAGTCCGAATCCCGTTACGACCACCTTAACCCTTCAAAGTAATGCATTGATTGAACACCTAAAAGTCTATGACGCGTCGGGACGATTGGTTCAAGTTTTCAGTGGAAATCTGACTTCGGTCAATTGTTCGTCTTGGGCACCGGGCATGTATTGGCTCTCGGTGGCCACTCCAGATGGAAATTACACCCAAAAAATTATCAAGTTATGAAAAAGTATCAAATTCAAACCACCCCTTTTGTGGTTCCCACTACCGATGGCAAGTTAATCGAAGAACATCACGGCCGTGTAGCGACGCAAAACGAGGCCATTTCGATTGCCCATATGATTGCACCGCCGCATTGGAGCGAACCTTTTCAGACGCCCGAATTTGAAGAATACACCTATGTTATCTCGGGGAAAAAACAATTTATCATCGAGGGAGAAACGGTAATTTTGTCTGCGGGTCAATCCATTCGTATTGCAGCAAACACTCGGGTTCAATATTCCAATCCGTTTGAGGAACCCTGTGAGTATATTTCGGTATGTCGACCCGCTTTTGATTTTACCAAAGTGCACCGCGAGGAGTAAGGGCGTGTTTTGCGCGAGGGGTGGCAACGGAAATCCTTGGCGTAGGTACGGAGCCAAGATTGCAGTGAACGACCCGACCCCGACAGGGATTTTGTGATATGGCTAAAAACAGCATTCGGGGGCGCGCCCAAAAAAACTATTGCTTTTGCTGTAGTAGCGCAATGATTTTGGCCTCTACTTCGGGACTATTCCAAATTTCTTCGATGTTGGGCAATTGCATCACCTCTTCCATAATGGCATTTTGGTAATCGCCTATGGCTAGGGCTTCGGCATAGGGTTGCAAGCTAAAGGTCACGCGACTATAGAGGGGCATCCACTTGTCGGGATGTTTATCGGAGAACCATTTTTCGATTTTCTTTTGAAGTAAAAACTGGGCGTCGGCCGTTTTGGCGCTCATTTCCTCAAAGTTTCTTCGAGAGAGTTCGGCGATCGCATCGGCATTGGGTTTGCGGGACTTTTCGTAGGCTCTAAAAATCGCATTCCAATCGTCACCGTATTGCTCGATCATTTGGTTGAGGAGCGTAATATCTTCGAAACCAGCATTCATCCCATGACCGTAAAAGGGAACAATAGCGTGGGCGGAGTCGCCAATTAGCGCCACTTTATCTTCAAAGGTCCACGGATAACACTTCATGATGGCCAAGTAACTCGTAGGATTTTTAAAGAAATCGCTCACCAAATCGGGAATAACTGCGGCGGTATCGGGAAAATATTCGGCAAAGAAATTGACTAATGCCGTTTCATCTTTCAACTGCTCGAAGGAATTTTCGCCTTCAAACGGCATAAATAGGGTACAAGTAAAACTTCCATCGAGGTTGGCCAAGGCCATGAGCATGAAATGACCGCGGGGCCAGATGTGTAAGGAATTTTTGTCAATTTTATGCGATCCGTCGGGATTGGCAGGAATATGGAGTTCTTTGTAGCCAATTTTCATGAACTCTTGGGAGTAATCAAACATACTCTGGCGTTGCATGCGGTGGCGAATACGCGAAAAAGCACCATCAGCACCGAAAACTTTATCGTATTTTAAATCGGTCCAAGCTCCTTTTTCGGTGTGTCCCATGTGTAAGGTTGCTTCGGCCAGCGTCACATCCCAAATACGGTGCTCGAAGAAAAATTCAACCCCCGCTTCTTCGGCCAGATCAATCATTTTTCGGTTGAGTACGCCACGGGATAAAGAGAAAATGGCCTCGCCTTCTTTGCCGTAGTATTGGTAGTTTATCTGTCCGTCTTTAAGGTGAATCGCACGTTTGTCTACGGGAATTCCAATACTGCGAATGGCATCGTCCAAGCCAATATCTGCCAACGTCTTCCAACCGCGATCGGACATCACCAAGTTAATGGAGCGTCCAGAGAATTCAACCGTACGAATGTCGGCACTACGGTCGAAAACGTGTACAGTATGGCCTTGCTTTTTTAAATAAATCGCTAGGAGTGTCCCGACTAATCCGGAACCCACCACGGCAATTCGTTGTGGCGTTTGCATGGTATGGGTAAAAATGTTAGACAAAAATACTTAATAATATCCGAACGTTACCGTAACAGAAGCGCAAAAATAAAGCAAAACTTAAAATTTGTTTAAACTTTTTAATATTTCATTAAACAAATTTATCTTTGAAAAAAAAAGTAATGAAAGTCTTTACCGCTTCGGACCTTGCCGCCCTATCAAAAGTAGAACGTTTAAACCTCGTCAACAGTTGCACTGGCTACAAATCGGCCAACTTAATTGGTACCCTTTCGCCGGAGGGACATGAAAATGTGGCGGTATTTTCGAGCATCACGCATTTGGGAAGTGACCCCGCGATGTTAGGATTTATCGTACGTCCTACCTCGGTGCCGCGGCATACCTATCAAAATATTAAAGCTACTGGGTTGTTTACCGTAAATCATATCACGGTGGCGCAAATGGAAGCGGCGCATCAAACCTCGGCCGCTTACGATTATGGGGTTTCGGAGTTTGACATGACGGGATTGACGCCGACGTACCGTGAGGGCATTGCGGTGCCTTTTGTTTCGGGATCGCCGGTGCAATTGCTTTGCCGTTATTTGAATGAATATCCGATCCATGAAAACAACACCATCCATGTTATTGCGGCCATCGAAGCTATCTATGTAGAGGATACTTTAGTTACGCCTGATGGTTGGTTGCAATTGGACCGAGGAGATGTGGTGGCGATTAATGGTTTGGATGGCTATGCGCGTCCCACCCTACAAGATCGATTTGCATATGCCCGACCCAAAACTCCCTTAAAATCACTTCGCCCCCATGCCTCATAAAAAACCCTTTTTACCCCAAAAAATATGTTTGGTTTGCGGACTCCCCTTTTCCTGGCGCAAAAAATGGGAAAAGAATTGGGAGTCCGTTAAATTTTGCAGTGACCGTTGCCGAAAAAATAAAAACACCCTATGAAACATCTCGTTTGGTTTCGAAATGACCTTCGCACCGAAGATCAATATGCGTTGTGGAAAGCCACACAACAAGCTGAAAAAGTGATTGGCGTATATTGTTTTGACCCACGCCATTTTGCCCTTACCCCTTATGGATTTCCAAAAACGGGTGCCTATCGCGCTCAATTTTTATGGGAGAGTGTTCGCGCGCTAAAACGCAATTTGGAAGCCTTAAACATTCCACTATGGGTGTTTTATGGCGAACCCGAGACAACGATTCCCGAGTTGGTAAAAACCCACGGCATCACCACCCTTTTCACTACGCATGAATGGACTTCAGAGGAACGTAAAGTCACTGACGCGCTTAAAGTTCAATTGCCCCGTATCGCTTTCCACGAACTTCAAGACGGCTTTTTATTTCACCCTGAGGATATCCCGTATCCTGCCGCCAAAGAGATTCCAGAAATCTTCACGGAGTTTCGTAAAAAATGTGAAAAGCTTTCAAAAATAAGGCCGTTGGTCGAACCCAAAGCGATGCCGAAATCGAATTATGAAGTAACCCCAGAGCTACCAACTTTGGCCTCTTTTGGCATTACCCCTCAATCCCCCGACAAGCGCACGGCTTTTCCTTTTAAAGGTGGCGAAAATAAGGCGTTAGCGCGCTTGGAGGATTACTTCTACACGACCGAAAATTTATCGCAATACAAACAAACACGCAATGGATTGATTGGCGCGGATTATAGTTCGAAATTCTCTCCTTGGCTTGCCCACGGCTGTATTTCGCCCCGAAAAATCTACTGGGAAGTGCAACAGTACGAAGCAGAAATATGCAAAAATGAAGATACGTATTGGCTCATTTTCGAGTTGATTTGGCGCGACTACTTTCGGTACATTTCTCAAAAACACGGGAACAAAATCTTCCAATTGAATGGCATTGTCAAACAAAAATACGAATGGGAATTTAACGCTCGTAAATTTGAAAAATGGACCCAAGGCAAAACGCCCGAACCTTTCGTAAATGCCAACATGAAAGAATTGGCGGCTACAGGATTCATGAGCAACCGCGGCCGTCAAAATGTGGCGAGTTTTTGGGCCAAAGAATGGGAACAGGATTGGCGTGCTGGAGCGGCTTGGTTTGAATCGTTATTGCTAGACTATGATGTGCATTCCAATTACGGGAATTGGTTATATAATTCGGGTGTTGGCAACGACCCGCGCGACCGGAAGTTTAACATTCGCCGTCAAGCAGAAATGTATGATCCAAAAAACGAATACCAGGATTTATGGAATACGTAACCTTACGCTTGATTTTGGGTGACCAATTGAATCTAAAGCATTCGTGGTTCACTCAAAAAGACCCTTCCGTGTTGTACTTGATGGCCGAAATGCGCCAAGAAACCGACTATGTCAAACATCATATTCAAAAAGTAACAGGTTTCTTTTTGGCGATGCGTGATTTTGCGAAAGCCTTACAAAACCAAGGCCATGAGGTACATTACATTGGCATTACGGAAGAACTGGCTACAAAAAGTTTGCCTGAGATTCTGCAACATTGTTTCGACACCTATTCTATTCAACATTTTGAATACCAGCTCACCGATGAATACCGATTGGATGTGCAATTGAAAAGCTTTTGCACAGAATTATCAATTTCGCACCAAGTGGTGGACACCGAACATTTTTACACCACACGGGAAGAATTGGGTCAGTTTTTTGAAGGCAAAAAGCAATTCTTGATGGAGAATTTTTACCGTATGATGCGGAAGAAACATCAGGTGTTGATGGTGGGAAATGATCCTTTGGGCAACCAATGGAACTTTGACCATGACAATCGCTTAAAGTACAAAAATCAGGTTCCTGTGCCTCCCATGGCAGTTTTTCCAAAAAATGTGCAGGCCGTTTTGGATGAAATACACCAAGCGGGCGTGCAAACTTTTGGGCAAATCGAACCCCATTTTTTTATTTGGCCGATCAATCGAGAGGAAGCTTTGGAGCAACTGGATTATTTCTGTGAGCATTTGTTGCCTCATTTCGGCGATTATGAAGATGCGATGCATACCGAGCAAGCCTTCCTTTTTCACTCCCGCTTATCCTTTGTACTGAATACGAAAATCGTAAGTCCGAAGGAAGTTGTGAATCGCGTAGTTATGCATTTTTACAAAAATCAAGACACTATCACGCTATCCCAAGTTGAAGGATTTGTACGGCAAATATTGGGCTGGCGCGAATACGTGCGCGGAATTTACTGGCGTCACATGCCCGATTATGCGCAACGCAATGCTTTGGACAATACTTATCCGTTACCCGAAATGTATTGGACCGGGAAAACCAAAATGAATTGCATGCACCATGCCTTGGGCTTAAGTTTACAAAATGCTTATGCGCATCACATTCAACGATTGATGGTCATCGGCAATTTTTCACTCCTCACCCAGCGCCATCCCGATGCGGTAGATACTTGGTATTTGGGCGTTTATATGGATGCATTGGAATGGGTTGAACTCCCAAACACCCGCGGGATGAGTCAGTATGCCGATGGGGGAATTTTGGCCACCAAACCCTATGTCTCCTCGGGTAGTTATATTCAAAAAATGAGCAACTACTGCACGGGTTGCCACTATGATGTAAAATCCCGTACGGGGGAGCAATCCTGTCCGTTCAACAGTTTGTATTGGAATTTTTTGGATGATAAAAAAGCCTATTTTGCCAAAAACCAACGCATGGCTATGATGTTGAATTTATTGGGAAAAATCCAACCCGAAGAATTGTATGCAATAAAAAAGAGGGCTTCCGAAATTATCGAAAACCCAGACCTATTTTAAACTATTAAGAATTTTAAATTTTAAATTTTGAATTAGTTGGATTTGGGTTTTAACACCAATAATGTTGACGTTGCTTCAATCTCTTTGCGGTTGAGTTTCATTTTTCGGAAACGGCCTTTGACAAAAAGTTCCGCTTGGTCATTGTAGTGCGGACTGGAACGTACCCCCGATTGACCCGTAGGTAGTATACTCACACTATTTTCCACATCAGAAAAATCGATAATACGACGGGTTGAAGGACCCCCGCCCACGTTGTACTTCCCGTCTTCGGCCAAATAAAACAATAAGTTATTGATGACTTCATTCCCGCCAGGCACCTCGTAAGTTCCCACATTAAATAGGGGTCGTAAGGCCGCTACTTTCCCCAACGGGTGTTGGTGTTCCAATGTATGTACTTTTCCCCAGCGCCAATTTGTATAGTCTGAACCTAATTGATTTTCTAATGCTTTAATCGCTTCTTGAAAGGAACGGTTCATTACTTGATTTCGGGTTTCTTTACTGCCTTTGGTGTTCACATCATCCCACCATGGTGAATTGGGATTGTTACTTTGGCCTGCCACCATTTGTTTGAGGATATGCGTTCCTAAGAAAAGGGTAAATCGATCTTCTCCCAATTCGTCCTGGAAAGTGTTTTTTAAATAAAAATACAACCATTTGTTATAAATCGTGGGCGCAATATCATAGACGGCATGCGTTCCTTCCCATTGTTGCAGGGTTTCTAAGGCGCTTTTTTCGGTCGCTGTCAGTCCGTTTTTTGGGATACATTTTATCCAATTTTTCACTAAATCAGGATAAATTAAGGACGTATGGTCATTGATCATGCGTTCCACATCGGAACGATCCCAATTGCTTTTGGTAGCCAACAACGACTGAATGCGTTTGGCGCGGTCTTGGGGCAAATAATAGCCGGGATACAAATAACCGTTTATGGGTTCGGGTTGATTATTAGCCGAATAGACATAATGCCAGTTGGGATTGATCGCATAGGGATTTTCTTCAAAAGGCAAGAAGGTCCGTTGGTCGTCTTTGCCATTCGTTCCATCCAAAATAAAGTTGGGATTTACGCCTTCGGGCATGCGATACAATTTCCCCGACGTGATCCAAGCGATATTATTTTTGGCATCTCCATACATCACGTTCAACCCGGGGGCGTGCACGAGACCTACCTTTTGATAAAAATCATCCAAATTTTTGGCATGACTCAACCCATAGACGGCTTCCAAAATATGATTGGCGTGTTGGGTGTAAATCCACGACATGGTTACCGGATTTTTGGCTTTCAATCCTTTCAACAATCCATTCATTACTGGCCCGTGTTGGGTTGATTGTATGGTCAATGCAACATCGGCGGTGTCTTTTACTTTGATGGTTATGGTACGCACAGCATAATTCGCATAGCCGGAAGCTGTTTTGTATTGCTTGGCATTTTGGGGATGATTTTTCTCTTGGAAAAAGTCCAAATCATCGTTTTCAAACATGGTCAACCCATACGCATACTCACGGTTATGGCCGAGCAAAGGAAAAGGAGTTCCGGCCAAATAATAGCCGTACATTTCATAACCGGGACAAGAAATATGTGCTTCATACCATGTGCCCGGTTGGGAGAACATGATATGTGGGTCGTTGGCAAAAATAACCCTATTGTTCTTGGTTTTTTCGGCACCGATTACCCAGCTGTTGCTCCCGATAAAAGGAGGCACGGGTGAGTTTTCGAGAAGTTCAGTGATTGATTTTGAAATGGCAGCATAATCGTTGGCTTTGCCTTTATAGGATTTCAAACGGGTTTTGGCCAAAGCACCGTCCAGCCCAAAATCAGTTAAGTAGTCCATTCCCCATTCGTCACGGATTTCCGTCAACAACGGGTCGGTTTTTTGCGCCATGGCAAAACTGAAGGACATGAATCCGAAGATGTTGTACATGTCTTTGAGGGTAAATGGAGTCTTTTCAACTCCGATCAAATCAAATTCAACGGGGGTTTTTCCTACCTCCATGTAGTGATTTACCCCATCGATATAGGCTTGGGCCAATTGGTAGGCTTCTGAATTTCTATCCAAAGCCGCTACCGCTTGGGCTGAATTTTCATCAATTCCGATACCGGCAAAGAACTTGTCGTTTTCTAACGCTTTTACCCCAAACAATTCCGACAAGCGTCCGGGAGCAATACGCCGCATCAACTCCATTTGCCACAAGCGATCTTGGGCATGCACATAACCAAGCGCTCGTAAAGCATCTTTTTGATTTTGGGCATAAATATGAGGCACCCCGTAGTCATCAAAATAGACTTTGGTTTCGTTTGACAAGCCTGCTAGTGACTGTTCGCCTTCGTATTGGGGTGCTTTCGTTTGGAAATAAATATAAATTCCAAGGCAAATGGCCAATACAATGGACAATGCAATCAGTACAATTCGTTTCACTATTTTCATGATAACAAGTAAGATAAACTTTAGTCGTTGGATACGATTATTTGTTTCAACAAAAAAAGCCTTTGGGTAAGGCTTTCAAATTTATTGTTTTTGCAAGGCTAAAATTCCCGTTTTCAAAATCTGTCCAAATGCATACATATCTTCATACGAACAATAGAAAGGAGCGGGCGCTAGCCGAATTACATTGGGTTCACGCCAATCGGTAATGACGCCATTTTGCATCAAATAATCGAATAAACTTCGCCCTTGTCCATGTAAATACACCGACAATTGGCAAGCGCGTTCATCGGGATTGCTGGGCGTGATGACTTCAAAATCGGCACCGTCCAACTGTTGATCGATATCGTGCAATACAAATTCGAGGTAAGCCGTCAATTGGTTTCGCTTGGCAATCAGTCGTTCCATACCTACTTCATCAAAGAGTTGTACCGATGCCAAATACGGCGCCAATGACAATATGGGCAAATTGCTCACTTGCCAACCGTTGGCACCTTGTACGGGATCAAAGTCGGGTTCCATTTTGAAACGACGTTCTTTATTGTGTCCCCACCACCCTGCAAAACGGGGTAAATTGGTGTGGTGGTGTTTTTCGTGAACAAAACAACCCGAGGCATTTCCGGGCCCAGAGTTCATGTATTTATAACTGCACCAAGCGGCAAAATCGACATTCCAGTCGTGCAAGTTCAATTGTATATTCCCCGCAGCGTGCGCCAAGTCGAATCCTACATAAGCGCCTACGGCATGACCGGCTTCGGTGATAGTTTTTAGATCAAACACTTGACCCGTGTAATAATTCACACCGCCCCACAATACCAGTGCCAACTCCTCGCCGACTTCATTGATTTTGGCGATAATATCTTCGTGGCGAATATTGTGTTCGCCCTCACGACGTTTTACCTCAACTATCGCATCTTTTGGGTCAAATCCGTGGACACGAACTTGGGATTGAAACATATATTGATCGGAAGGGAAAGCTTTTTCTTCGCAAATGATTTTGTAGCGTTTGCCTTGCGGGCGGTAAAATGACACCATCAATAAGTGCAGGTTCACCGTCAAGGTATTCATTACCGTCACTTCTGAAGGCAAGGCGCCTACAATTTTACTCAGTGGATTGGCAAAACGTTCATGGTAATCCCACCAGGGTTTTTCGGCATAAAAATGTCCTTCTACCGCCAAATTCGCCCAATCATCCATAACCTCTTGTACAAATTGAGCCGCCGATTTGGGTTGCAACCCCAAGGAATTCCCTGTAAAATAAATTACATTTTTACCTTCATGTTGAGGAAAAATAAACTGATCGCGGTACGCTCGCAGGTCGTCTTGGCTATCGAGTTGTTGTGCGAATTCACGCGTATTTTGAAATGTCATCGTTTTGTTGGTTTGAAGGGTAAATGTAGTAATCTTGGAGGAGATTTGAAATAGTAATTATGGGTTATGAATTATGAGTTATGAATTATGAGTTATGAATGAATTACTGATTATGTAATAGCTTCATCGACACATCGACACATCGACAAATTGACACATCGACAAATTAAAAAAGGCCTTCATTTCTGAAAGCCTTTTCTACATTATAAGATCAACATCGCGTCGCCATAGGAATAAAAACGATAGCGTTCTTTCACGGCTTCTTCGTAGGCTTTTTTCATTAAATCATGTCCACAAAAGGCTGAAATCATCATAAGCAGTGTTGATTTTGGCGTGTGGAAATTGGTCACCATACAATTGGCAATACTAAAATCATAGGGTGGGAAGATGAATTTATTGGTCCAACCATCATAAGGGTTTAGCGTACGGTTGGATGAAACCGAACTTTCAATGGCGCGCATCGAAGTGGTTCCAATGCAACACACACGGCGTTTGTTTTCGATGGCTTTATTGACGATATCACATGCCTCTTGAGAAATGCGTAATTCTTCGGAGTCCATTTTATGTTTGGATAAATCCTCTACTTCAACAGGATTGAACGTTCCTAATCCCACGTGAAGCGTAACTTCAGCAAAGTTGATACCTTTGATTTCAAGACGTTTCAACAAATGCTTTGAAAAGTGCAATCCTGCAGTGGGAGCGGCTACGGCGCCTTCTTCTTTAGCGTAGATGGTTTGGTAACGTTCGGCGTCCTCTTCGGTAACTTCACGGTTGATGTATTTAGGAATCGGCGTTTCCCCTAATTCCTTCAATTTATAACGGAATTCTTCGTAGGAACCGTCGTATAAGAAACGAAGGGTACGTCCACGGGAAGTGGTGTTATCGATAACTTCTGCCACCAATGAATCGTCATCGCCGAAATACAATTTATTCCCGATACGGATTTTACGGGCAGGATCGACCAAAACATCCCATAGGCGTTGTTCCGCATTTAATTCACGTAACAAGAACACTTCGATACGCGCTCCTGTTTTCTCTTTGTTTCCATACATACGCGCTGGAAACACTTTGGTATTGTTTAAAATCATCACATCGCCATCATCAAAATAGTCGATAATGTCTTTAAACAATTTATGTTCGATTTGCCCAGTGCTGCGGTGAACCACCATTAAGCGCGACTCATCACGGTTTTCAGCAGGAAATTCGGCCAGTAACTCTGGAGGTAAATGGAAATTAAAATGGGATAGTTTCATCTTTTTATAGCCTTTAGATTACATTATTTTGCCTCACGGCAAACGGGTGCAAATATACTATCCGTAAAAGGGGGTTGTCAAGTAAATTAGGATTTATTTTCCGACATTTTCCCTGAAATCCCTACCTGCGCGAGATCGCTCCAAAAAGTGGGATATGATTTTGAGACCACTTCGGCATTTTCAATGTGTATAGGCACACGAAGCGCTAATGGTGCAAAGGCCATGGCCATTCGATGGTCTTGATATGTTGCTATGGCCACATTGGGAATTAGGTGGGTTGACGATTCAAGATGTAAGGTATCAGCAGTGGTTTGGATTTGTCCCCCTAGTTTTGAAATCTCTTGCTGCAGGGCTACTAACCGGTCGGTTTCTTTAATTTTAAGCGTATGCAATCCGGTCAATGTACATGAAATCCCGAGTCCGAAACAAGTCACCGCAATGGTTTGTGCGATATCGGGAGCTCCAATTAAATGGGCTTCAAAATGCGAGGTTGTAGGAGGTGATACTTTGGTGAGACGAAGGCGAAAATGGGGTAAAAATGTGGTCGCTACCCCTAATTTTTCGTACAAGGAAATCAAAACTTGATCGCCTTGTAAACTATTGGGACGGTAGCTCGACAACGTAACTTCGGCACCCACATCCGATAAAGCGATGATACTATACCAATAGGAAGCCGAAGACCAATCGCTTTCTACGGTAATCGACATCGAAGCACTTTCTTTTGGTGGAGCCATCATGGGGTACACCCGAATCTGATTTCCTTCAAACGAACTAGTAACACCGATTTGTTGTAGTAAAGCTAAGGTCATTTGAATATACGGAATTGACGTAATTTCACCTTCCAACGTCAGCTCGATACCCCTTTCCAAACTGGGAGCTATGAGTAGAAGGGCTGAAATGTATTGGCTGCTGACATGGGCGGGCAAACTAACTTTATCCTGTGATACCTTTTTCCCTGTGATTTTCAAAGGCGGAAAACCATTTTGTTCCGCATAAGTTATGTCGGCACCAAGTTGTTGTAGGGCTTCGACTAGAATTTGAATTGGGCGTTCTTTCATTCGCGAGGACCCTGTAAGCAAAACTTTTTTTCCTTCTTGAATAGCAAAAAATGCGGTGAGAAATCGCATGGCTGTCCCAGCATGATGTACATCAATCACAAGTTCATTCTGATTTTCGACCCGTAGTTTCTGAAGAGCTTGCATCATAACGTCCGAATCATCGGAGTTGGAGGTGTTTTCCAAGTGTAAAAACGGATATAACGCTTGGAGCAAAAGGAGTCGGTTGGTTTCTGACTTAGAACCGGTTATGGCAATTTCTTTTCCAGGGATTAATATCGAATGCAGTAAGTGGTTAGTCATGTAGCGAGTCAAATTTGAATCCAATGCAAGGCGTCATTCGTACGAGTTGTGAATTATGAGTTATGAATTATGAGTTATGAATTATGAGTTGAAAGTAACTAACTCTACTCGAGGCTAGGAGTCTAGTCACTAGTTACTAGTCACTAATCACTAGTCACTAATCACTAATCACTAATCACTAATCACTAGTCACTAATCACTAATCACCAGTCACTAACCTGCCTGCCGGCATAGGCAGGTCACTAGTCCCTACTTCAACTTCTCGTTATTGTGATGGCGATCGTGGTCACGTTTTGTTTTCAAGTCCATTTTTTTATCAAATGCGGCTTGCAAATCGACCCCTGTTTGATTGGCCAAACAGAGCACGACAAATACGACATCGGCAAGTTCTTCGCCAAGATCTTTATTTTTGTCACTTTCTTTCTCCGATTGTTCGCCATAGCGGCGTGCAATGATACGGGCTACTTCTCCGACTTCTTCGGTGAGTTGCGCCATATTCGTGAGTTCATTAAAATAGCGAACTCCATGATTTTTTATCCAATGATCGACGTCGAGTTGGGCGTTTTTTAGGTTCATGATTATTTTTTTACCAAGACAATTTTCTCTGTCTCTTTTGCAACGACCAAGGTAAAAAATTCTTTAAGTTCGAGATACTGTTCAGCTGGAATTTCTGATTTATTTAAGGATAATGTAGTAGTAATGACTAGCTGATTGGGTTTTCGTTCAATGAAAAAACGAAAAGAACCTGTATCGTTGGACATTTTAAACACTTTGTCGACTGGAGCTGATTCCAATTGAAATTCAGCGGGATATGAAAAAATTACCGTAGTCATTTCCCTTTTTGGATACGTAAAATTCACCGGGTATTGACGGTTTTCAGCCGTAAACCATGGGATTGTATGCGTGTTAAACAACAAGGGGTCAACATACCATTTTTCGCCTATCTTTTCTACAAATTTATCGGTCTCAAATGAGAAAATCTCTTTAGCTACGGCTTCTTCACTTTTGTTTTGAATGTCGTGTTTGTTGATGACAATATTTTTGAATTTATTTTCTCGATTCCTAATCCACGTATCTTTATCCATTCGTTGTGAATCGGCCATGACATCCCAACAATCATAATTTGTAAATTGAGCTACACAATCTCCAATTAAGCCCTTATCCTCCTGCCAATTCACTTGAATATTGTAGAAAGAGATGGAGGGTGTTTTGGGCGTTAGACTCACTTCTTCAGAGGTGCCGTTTTTACGAATTAATCGTCCTTTTTCGTTTAGAGCATGAACAGGAAGTAAGGTAGTTTTGCCTGCTTTTTGAGTCGCATCCAAAAGGAGTTGCTCGCCATCAAGATTTACAGCGGTGATCACATAGTTGAATTTGGAATAGGATGGAAACGAAACAAATCCATTTTCTCTTGTGCTTAAAAGAACAGGATGAGCATCAATTCCAGCTTGCGTTAACATTGCTGTTAGGATTAAATTGACATCAGCTACATTACCATTTCGTTTATTATAAGCTTCTTCGAGTGATTGACTTGTATTATATCCCATTTTCCCGTTCCAAGCGATTTGTTTCTTGACCCATTCAAAAATTGCCAAGGTCGTTGTTCGAGTATCCATCTCCTTTTGAACAATTCGGTCTAAATCTGATAAAAAGTAGGATGTTTTTTGTAATTCACCCCCAAAAGAAGGATTACTAAACACCGTTTTTACCACATCATCCCATGTTACAGCAATCTTTTTTTGCGGTTCATCGGGAAATTGAACGGATTCTAATTCAAGGCTAATCTTTGCATAATAATCATTGCGATTCGCCGTAAAGGGTTCATTTTTTAGGGCAGGAACATCCCATTGCTCTAGTTCGTAGACCGCCGTTTTAAAATTCAAAATATAATCGCGTTTAGCACGTGTTCCTTCAATATAAGCTGAATAATTGATAGAACCATCCCCATAGTTGGATTGCATTGGAATATCTACAAATCCAGAGCGAATAATTTTGTAGGTATACAGCAAAGGCAATTCCATTTTTAAATAGGCTTTACGCACTGGAATATCAAATTGGTATTGAAACAAATCGATAGTTTGGATATCTTCCGAACGAATTTCGTAAGTCAGCTCAATAATAGAACCTGGTTTGACGCCAGGAAACGTAATCAATTTTGTTTCCCAAAATTCGTTTGTTTTTTCCAACAGGACTCCAGATGAAGTCACTTTTTGTTTTTTTACTTTGCCTTCTTCTAGATTGTATGAATACGCTTTGAGGTTGACAATGCGATCTTTGTTCAGCTTTTTATAGCCAACGTAAAAGGGAATTTTCACATCAGCCCATCGAAGCCCTTCAGTCTTGTAAATCTTTATTTTCTGTTTATATTCGGCTATATACGAAAAGCCGTTTTCGGCCGAATAATCAAATCGCAGGGCACACGTTGTAAACAAATACGCCGCCGAAGCTGAAGAATCTACAGAACAAGAGCGCTCTTCTAATTCTTGTTTTGTTACCTCGTTTAACTCGAATTTTTGGCCAAAACAAAGCGCCGTAAAAGAGAGAAAAAGAAGAACAGCGCTATACTTTTTTAAGTACAATCTTCTCATTGACTTTATCTACAATTAGCTTAAAAAACTCTTTTAAACTCTCGTATTCATCTGGAGGCATAATAGCTGTTTTTATCTCCAAATTGGTTTGAATCACGAGTTTGTTTTCATTTTTAGTAATGGAAAAACTGAATGTCCCGTAATTTTTATCCAATCCGAGAGCCATGTTTTCGGGTAAGGTTTCTATGGTATATCCTTCGGGCAGATTAACTATAATCATTTGCTTTTCGCGAAATGGAAATGAAAAATCTATTGGATATTCTCGGGTTTCCTGTTTGAATGGATTTTCATCCAAACCAAGGTGAAATAACGGACGAACAAACATTTTTCCGCCAATTACTTCCACACTATTGGTACTCTCAAAAGAATATTTTTCCACCAAAGCTTCACTCACACCATTATCGGCCAATTCAAACTCGGTCACTTCAATGCCGGTATAATTTTTTTGCAAGCGTTCGATTTGCGACTCTTTGGATAGTTGACGGTAACGGTCGCGAAAACGCAAGGCACTATAGTCGACCATTTGATTGCGCACTTTACCCGAAACTGACCCATCTGCAGCCAAATCGATAGCCGCATTTTCTTGATTTAAGGAGACCATTTTGGGCATTAAATCGACTAATTCAGCCGTCCCGTCATCGAGCAGCATACGACCATACCAATTCAAATCCCGTAACGGTAATATATCGGGACTGGCATACTTACTGGTTGCATCTAAAAACAAAACACCGCCATTTCTTTTCACTCCTACAATGACTGCATTATAGGCATTAAAACTTGGATACATGGCAATACCGTTGGCACGAGTACTCAACAAAATAGGGTGTGCGTTAATTCCAAGATGACGTAACATTCCTACCATCATCAAATTGATCTCGGCGTAATTTCCTGTTTTCTCTTCATAAGCTTTTCGCACCCCTTTGTCGGTAAAAATGCGATAGGACTCATTCCAATTCATACGATTTTGCACGTATTGAAACACCATAGCAATTTTTTCATCATCGGTTGTCAAACCTTCTACCAACTTGGTGAGATCGGCTTCAAAATAACCCGTTTTTCGCATCTGAGGGCCAAACTCTTCATCCTCATAAATTTTGCGGCATACATCTTCCCAAGTTTTGGCATAATACTGATAGGTACTCTGTGGCAACATAGTAGAAGCGTGCTCATGAATGAGGGTCGAACGATAATTACTGATGTTATTGACAAACGATTCTTCTTTCATGGCGGCAACATCCTTTACCTTATACGTCATACGATTGTCAAAATATTCAAAACGATTCCCTACTGAAAATGTAACCGACCGATTCACCTTTTCTTGGGCTATATCCAAAATTAAGGCTCCACGATAGTAATTGTTAAACTTATAATATTCGGGGATGTCGACTACATATTCACAATAGTTGATAGGTACATCATATTGAAAAAACCAATCCCGAATGTTGGAGATAAATGGGGATAAAATAGAGTATTTGTATTCGATAATACAGCCTTCTTTCACTGCTGGCATCGACAGTTTCTTTACTTTGGTATTTTTATTGACCTGTTCTGTAAAAATATTTTCAGACTTCGCTTTGGTTTTTTCGATTTGTCCATTAACCAAGTTATAGGTCACCGCTTTGGTGAAATCTACCTGTTCCCCCGGACCTGAATTGGGGGCATAGTGATATAATGAAAAATTGGCTTTCTCATAAGCTTCCTTTTTATATATTTTAATCTTAACACTTACTTCAGTGATCACATTAAATTGCCCATCGGTTAGTGTAAAATAGGTTCGTCCTTTTTTAAACAAAATAGCTGCACTCGCCGAAGTATCTTTGGGATGCACTTTTTCTTGTAATTCAGCTTGGGTTACTTCACCCAAATCATACGATTGTGCAAAACCAAAAGAAAAAAAGGCCGTGCAAACAAAACAAATTAAAATTAAACGCATTTTCATGGCTATTACGATTTAATGAATACAATTTTAGCATTATCGGCTCGGGCGATTTGTTCCCGAAACTTTCGATACAATTCATAGGATTCTTTAGGATATTTGCCTTTTCGTAGTAAAAAAGTACGTTTGACCAGTACCTCTTTCTCTTTTACAGTCACCGTCATGGAGTAACTTCCAAAAGTATCTTCTAATTGCACTGCATCGGGTATGACATCTACTTTTAATCCCTCGGGAATTGTAAACGTAAATGTATCTTCATCGTAGAACCCTCGGGTTATTTCAACCGGATTTTTTCGATTTCGGTACCGTGCGGGGACTTGTACACTTTGATTAAAAGGGTTCACATTGACCAAAATCATATTTCCTGAAGGCTTTGCATAACCTAAAGCAGAAATTTCGAGCTCTTGTGTAAACTGAACTGTTTTTTTATCATTGGTTAGGCGACATTTATCAACTTTCAAGTTATTAATCCAACTAAAATAGGATTTATAATGCTCATCCAGTTTGTCTTTGGGTTGCCCTTCTAAAGCACTCGCTTGGTCGTATTGAATCCCTGTACTGACTATTTGAAGAGATCCTTTAAAATCTCCTTCGGGAGTAATTTGAAAAGATCCTTTACTAAGTTGAGTGCTTTTCTTTTCCGAATAATTTTGTGTACGAACCACCTCCCCTTTATCAGGTTTTATCAACAAGGCAAAGCGATCATCTGTAAAATCTCCTTGAAAACCAAAGGGCACCGTTTGACTTGTACATTCCATAAAGGTATACCCACCTTTTCCATCGGGCATAGCTAAAACGGCATGATTTCCTTGCATGCCCACAAAGTCGGGCGTAATATCAAACTGTTCGTCACCTCCATAAATTATGGTGTAATACGATTCGATTCCCACCGCCTGAAGCAAGGCACGGGTATAATTGGATAACGCTTTACAATCGCCATATCCCAATCGATCAACATCTTTGGCTAACATGGGTTTCCAACCTCCGATACCCAATTGAACACTCACATAACGCGTTCGCCCTTGTACATATTCATATATTTTTCGCGCTTTTTCTAGAGGATCTTTGCAATCGGCGGTCAATGTTTTAACCTTAGCGATTGTCTCCGGACTTAATTCGTCGGTACCTTTTAAAATGCCTTCATACATCCATTTTCCAAAATCTGCCCAAGTATTCACTTCTCCGTCAACACCTTCCAATGAAAAGCGATTCAAAGCAACGCGAACCTTTGGGAAAATTTGATCTGTACTGGGTGCATAATCTTCTCTTTTTTCAGCGGGTAAATTTTCTACCGCATACGATAAAACGCCTTTCTGTTCGGTTTTGGTTATGGTGCGCCCTTCAAAATTCTCTTCTTTAATTCTAAGCGTTAAATCCTCAGGATATTTGTACGTTACAGAGGATTTTTGAATGGACGAATAATAATTTTCATAGGGGCTCCACGAAGCAATAAACGCTGTATTTATGGTTTTTAGCTCGGATTCAAAAACAAATGTAAGCGGAAACTCCGTTGGGGTATAATCCAAAAAAAGGACACGATTATCAGTGAGAAGTGAAAATCCATCCGCTACACTTTGGTCGGTAAAATCACTCTTTTTAAATTTTTTAATCTCCACCCCCATGGCATTGTAAACCGTGAGCTGTAGTTGTATAACTTTTTCCGAAGGACTATACGAAAGATAAGCATCGATATGGTCTTCTCCTTTTTTATTTAAAATGGTAACCACCCGTTTACGACTGATGGTGTAAGACTTGGATGATGTAATATTGACTACAATATCATCTGCACGAACAATACTATTTGCGGATTCTTTTAATGCATCTGGAACCGTAAGGGCGGTGTAATTTGGATTTTGACCGAAAAAAAATTGGGGTACCAACAACAGTAGGAGTAAAGGCTTATACATCTCGAACTAATTTTTTCCAAATATATTTTTTTTGGAAAAAATTTACAAACAAAATTTACAATTTATTTTGAGTATCCATAAATATCGTCACCGGACCGTCATTGAGTAAGGCAACTTTCATATCGGCACCAAAAATCCCTGTACCCACTTTTTTCCCCAATTCCCGTTCCATCGCCAACACAAAGGCTTCGTATAAAGGAATCGCTTGTTCGGGTCGGGCGGCCTTAATGTACGAAGGGCGATTGCCTTTTTTGGTCATGGCATGTAAGGTAAACTGACTCACTACTATACAATCCCCTTGGCAATCTTTCACAGATAAATTCATCACACCCTGCTCATCGCCAAAAATCCGAAGGTTAGCAATTTTGGACGCCAACCATTGCACATCGTCCATTCCATCGGCTTCTTCTACCCCCAACAAGATCAACAAACCCGTTTGAATTTCAGACACTATTTTTCCATCAACTGTAACCGAAGCTTGTGTGACTCTTTGAAGAACTGCACGCATAGGGAAGAGTTATGAATTATGAGTTATGAATTTTGAAATTTGAAATTTGAAATTTGAAATTTGAAATTGAATTTTGATATTGAAATTGATATTGATATTGAATTTTAAACTAACCTCCTAACCGCCTTAGAAACTCCACCAATCACGATTCAGCCCCGAAGTTTCGGAACTAGTCACTAGTCACTAATCACTAGTCACTAATCACCAGTCACTAACCTGCCTGCCGGCATAGGCAGGTCACTAATCACTAGTCACTAATCACTAGTCACTAGTCACTAGTCACTACAAACTCTTCCGTTCCTCCGCATATTGGTCTCCGCGGTACTGCTCGTCATCTCCAGCTAAAATTTGTAAATAGCTACGGTAGCGCGACCACGCAATGGTATCGGCTTCTAATGCTTTTTTCACAGCGCAATGCGGCTCTTCTTTGTGCAAGCAATTGTTGAACTTGCACGATTCTTTTAACGCAAAAAACTCAGGAAAGTAATCACTTACTTCTTCGGGCTCCATATCGACCACGCCAAAACCACGAATACCCGGAGTATCAATAATTTTTGTCCCAAACGACAAATCAAACATCTCGGCAAATGTTGTCGTATGTTGCCCCTGTTGATGGGAATCCGAAATCGACGCAGTACGTAAATCCAACCCCGGTTCCAACGCATTGACCAAAGTCGACTTCCCTACTCCGGAATGTCCCGAAAACATACATACTTTATCCACCATTAATGCTTTAAGTTCTTCAAGACCTTTGGCTTCCAAGGCCGAAACACGTAAGCAACGGTAGCCAATCTGACTGTAAACATATTGCAAATACAATTGCTCATCCAAAGCTGCGTCGTCATAGGTGTCTATTTTATTGAACACGAGAACCGCTTCAATACCATAAGCCTCAGCAGTTACTAAAAAACGATCAATAAAACTGGTCGTTGTTGTAGGGTTATTGATGGTTATCAGCAAAAAAACAACATCTACATTGGCCGCAATAATATGTACTTGTTTGGACAGGTTAACCGATTTTCGAATAATATAATTTTTTCGGTCGTGAATGGTATGAATTTGCCCTATGGTTTCGTCAGTGGACTGGTCTAGGTCAAAATCAACGCGGTCGCCTACAGCAATCGGATTGGTACTTTTGATGCCTTGGATGCGAAATTTCCCTTTTATCCGACAATCATAGAGCTCTCCCGTATCCGTTTTTACCGTATAGTAACTTCCCGTCGATTTGTAAACCCATCCTGTCATGCTACAAAAATAAAACAAAAAAGGCACCGAAGTGCCTTTAGTATTTTGAAATAATGCGGAATTAGTATTTGTAAGCTACTCCTTTTTTGATGACTTGTGAGCCTCCCAATTGGTTGGAATTAGCCCCTACAGTCGCTTTATCAGCAGTCAATAAAATAAAAGGACATCCTAACTTAGCGGCTTCCATTTTTAATTTTTTCTCTGCTTTTTTATCTCCAGTGTTTCCGGTTTGAAAGTTGATCAAACCTGTTTTTCCACGTACTTCTTCTCCTTTTTTCAAACCTGAGATGTACGCTTTGTCTTCTAAGATGACCACTTTTTCCCAATCGTCCTCACCGTTCACTACAATTTTCTCTGTAACTTCTTCTACACGACCCGATTTTCCGTAAACGATTTTTTCAATAGCATACTTACTTACTGTGTTTTCTGCATCCTCGCCATCATATTTGAATACGATGGTGTACTCTTCTAATTTAACTACTTTTCCGGTAATCACTTCACCGTTGTGCTTGTAAATTTTGTCTGCCTGTGCTGATACGATGGAGGTGATCAGGGCAAATAGTAAAACTAATTTTTTCATGATTAATAATTTAGAGGTTATCGAACGCAATATTAAGAAATTATTCTGATTTAAACACTTTTTCTTGATGCGCTATACTTTCTTGGTGGATGGCTTTAAAGAACTGAACGATAAACTCTTCGCTCAAGCCTCGTTGCGACCCTTCTTTGACCATACGTTCCAAAATTTCATTCCAACGTTTATTTTGTAAAACAGCCACATTCTTTGCCTTTTTCAACGCTCCAATATCTTCCGCTACTTTCATCCGTTGCCCAATCACATCCAATAATTTGGAATCATAATCGTCGATCTTGACGCGAAGTTTTGATAGTTGCTGCAAATAATCCCCATCGGCATCGTCTTCTTTCCGAATAACCAAGTCAAAAATGATCTGCTTTAACCGCTCGGGAGTCACTTGCTGTGCGGCATCGCTCCAGGCATTATCGGGATCACAATGGGTTTCAATAATCATCCCATCGTAGTTGAAATCCAAGGCTTGTTGGGTCACTTGAAAAATCATATCGCGTTTCCCCGTGATGTGCGACGGATCGATAATCAACGGAATATCGGGAAACTTACTCTGAAAATCAATGGCAATTTGCCACTCGGGGTTATTGCGGTACTTGGTTTTTTCATAGGTCGAAAAACCACGGTGAATCACGCCCAATTTCTTGATGCCCGCATGGTATAAGCGCTCCACCCCACCAATCCATAAGGCCAAATCGGGGTTAACCGGATTTTTCACCAATACAATCTTCTCTGTATTTTGCAAAGCATCGGCAATTTCTTGTACCGCAAAAGGATTTACCGTTGTGCGCGCACCAATCCACAACACATCAATATCGTGTTCCAAAGCCAATTTCACATGCGCTGCTGTAGCGACTTCGACCGCCATCAACAACCCAGTTTCGGCTTTGGCTTTTTGCAACCATTTTAATCCAATTTCGCCCACGCCTTCAAATCCGCCCGGACGTGTTCGGGGTTTCCAAATACCTGCGCGAAAAATCGACACTTTGGAATCTTGTAATTCACGGGCAATTTGTAATACTTGATTTTCGGTTTCAGCACTACACGGACCCGCAATTACCAACGGGTGGGGCAAGTGAAAATCATCCAACCAAGTGCGCATTTCTTTTTTATTTTCCATAGGGCTTATTTTTTGATTCCGTTTAATATCTCTTTGATGCGATTGGTATGCTGCATTTCTTGATATAAGGCTTCATACTGATCGGCTTCCAATAATTGCCGAAATCGGGACAAATTTCGGATATATTCTTCTAAAGTGGCTAAAACATTTGCTTTGTTTTGGTTAAAAATGGGCGTCCACATGTCGGGCGAACTCTTTGCCAAGCGCACCGTACTTTCAAAACCACTGCCCGCCATGTCAAAAATATCACGTTCGTCTTGCTCTTTCTCAATGACGGTTTTGCCCAACATGAACGAACTGATGTGCGACAAATGGGAAACGTAAGCAATATGTTTGTCGTGCGACTGTGGGTCCATATACCGGATGCGCATCCCCAATTTCCGAAACAATTCCATGGCGCGTTCTTGCAACCCAAATGCGGTTTTTTCCACTTCACAAATGATATTCGTTTTGCCTTCAAACAATCCTTGTAAGGCGGCGGTTGGTCCCGAAAACTCGGTTCCCGCAATGGGATGTGTCGCCAAAAAATTATGGCGGTTGGGATGGTGTTGCACGGCTTCACATAAGGGTTGCTTGGTCGAACCCACATCCATGACCAAAGTGTTTTCATTAACCAAATCCAAGACGTGAGGTACCACGGTAAGCGCTTTATCTACCGGCACCGAAACAATCACCATATCCATTTGCGGAATTTCTTCCCATTGTCCTTCACGGTTGACTAGGCCGAGTTCGATCGCTTGTTGTACATGACCCGCATGGGCATCCAAGCCAATGATTGCTGCCTGATCCCAAATCAAACGGATATCACGAGCGAGCGAACCGCCTATCAAACCTATTCCGATAACTGCTATTTTCATGTTGTAAATCGTTGTATTACTTCTTTAATTTTTTCTTCGGTGACACAGATTGAAAACCGAATATATCCTTTTCCGTTGCTGCCAAAAATGATGCCTGGGGTGATAAATACATGGTAGTGGTACAACCATTCATCAATCAAACTTTCGGCGTCACTGCCTTCGGGTAACTTCGCCCAAACAAAGAGACCGACGCCTTTTCTATCATACGTACACCCCAACAAATCGGCCAGTTGCCAAATCAGTTCCCGGCGTTTGCTATAGATCTTATATTGTTGTTCAAACCAATCGGCACCCAATGCCAAAGCAGCCACAGCGCCTTTTTGAATGCCTAAAAACATGCCGCTATCCATATTGCTTTTGACTTTTAACACGGCATCGATAAATTCAGGTTTCCCAACTGCCATGCCCACACGCCAACCCGCCATATTGAATGTTTTGCTGAGGGAGTTGAGTTCGATAGCTACCTCAACCGCACCCTCACAATTAAATATTGAAATCGGGTTGTGGTGTAGCACAAAACTGTACGGATTGTCATTGACCAAAAGCAGTTGGTGTTTGCGGGCAAAATCGACCCATTGCTGCAAAAGCTTTACACTTCCTGGTGCACCCGTAGGCATGTGCGGGTAGCCTATAAAAATCATTTTTACCTTGGACAAATCCAAAGCTTCCAAAGCGGCAAAGTCGGGTACCCAATCCTGCTCCGGCTGAAGGTCGTAATACACCGCCTCAGCCTGCACCAATTCGGTTACCGAGGCATACGTTGGATACCCCGGATTGGGCAACAACACTTGATCGCCTGGGTTTAGAAACGCCATGGCGATGTGTAAAATTCCTTCTTTGGAACCCATTAACGGCAAAAAATCAACGGGGACATCGGGAGCCAAATCAAATTGCGTTTCGTAAAACCGACGCATGCCCGCGCGGAGTTCGGGAATCCCTTGATAACTCTGGTATTCGTGCGCTTTGGGTAAAGCGAGGGACTCGACTAAGGCTTGTTGCACAGAAGGGTGCGGCGGCAAATCGGGACTCCCAATACCCATATTGATCACGGGGTGTCCTTGAGCCACGAGGGCTTGGACTTCTTTCAATTTACGTGAGAAATAATATTCCTGCACGGATTGTAAGCGATTGGCTGGGGTAATCATACTAATGTATTTTGGTAAATTCCTAATAATTTAAATGAGGAAGCCATCAAGGTGAGTAACGCAGCGGCCTTTTCAAAATCGGCATAGTCTTCAAACGTCACATCGACAAAAAAGGCATAGGTAAACGGCGACTCGATTTTGGGCAGGGATTGAATCTTGGTAAGGTTCAAACGGCAATCGCTCATTACGTTGAGCACGGCAGCCAAACTCCCGCGTTGGTGGTGGAGTTCAAACTTCACCGACGCTTTGTTGATTTGAGCTGAAGGCCTATTGGCTTGACGCGACACGATGGCAAACCGCGTAAGGTTGTTGTTCACGGTTTGAATTTGTGGCGCGATGATTTCGAGGTCAAATAATTCAGCGGCTACGACACTCCCAATGGCAGCGATACCCTGTAATTGCTGCGCTTGAATGCGGCGGGCGGTTTCGGCGGTATCTTTATCCTCAACGAGTTTGAGATGGGGATGTTGTTTTAAAAACTCCATACACTGAAGCAAGGCCATCGGGTGAGAATGGACTTCTTGCAGGGAAGCCAACGACTGCCCGGGGAGTGCCATCAGATTTTGTTGGATTTCCAAATAGTGTTCTCCAACAATATGAAAATCGTTGCGATCAATCAGGGCGTAATTGGGCAATAATGCTCCGGCAATGGAATTTTCCAAGGCCATGACGGCTTGGGTGGCGTGACCCTGCAGTAAACTATCGGCGACGGCTTCAAACGAGAGGCATTCTACCAATTCAAAGGCATCTTGAAAATACGCAAGAGCAACTTGATGGTGGAACGAACCTTGAATTCCTTGGATGGCAATTTGTGGTTTCATAGGCAAAAAAAAATCCCGATGGGAATCGGGATTTTAGTATTGGTGCTTAATTTTTTACTTCTTGATGTAACACAAAACCATTCCCTTTTCCTTCGGTGAGAAGAAATAAAAGAAATATGTAAAATAAGTATGGATTGTGTTTGACATGAATAATTGTTTGTGAGGCTAATGTAGCAAAAAATTGGTATCCTCCCATGGTTACGTCAAAAAAAAGTTACGAAAACGATTGAAACAAATTTGAACCTTTTATTGGGTGTCTTTTGCAGAAAAAATAAATCTTGCTCCATACTTTCTATTGGCAACTCGCGTTAAGGATGGAGGCCTTGCGGAGCTCGCCTGAGGGAACGAAGGCAGCGACGGCCGACAGCCTGACCTTGTGGGGTGAAAAACAAGCGTCGTAGCGTTGTTTTTCACCCCACAAGGGAACGCCCCAAAAAATTGAATGAGAATCTTTACCTTTGTGTGAAATAAATTACCATCATGTCTATAGAAGTGCAAGCGGTTTCGAAATATTACGGGGCGCAAAAAGCCTTGGATTCCGTATCGTTTTCGGTCCAAAAAGGAGAAATTGTGGGATTCTTGGGTCCGAACGGCGCCGGAAAATCAACCTTAATGAAAATCCTAACCACCTATTTAAACGCCGACGAAGGTTCGGCCGCCATCAACGGACATGATGTAGTGGGTCAAGCGAAGGCGGTGCAACGTGTTGTTGGGTATTTGCCCGAACATAATCCGCTGTATTTGGACTTGTATGTTCGTGAATATTTGGCGTTTAATGCCGACGTCTATCGCATTTCGAAAGCGCGAATCGAAGAAGTGATTACGTTAACCGGTTTGACGCCCGAAGCGCATAAAAAAATCGGGCAACTCTCGAAAGGTTATCGGCAACGTGTGGGATTGGCCACGGCTTTACTGCATGACCCAGAAGTGTTGATTTTGGACGAACCCACCACGGGACTTGATCCGAATCAGTTGGTTGAGATTCGCAATGTGATTCGTCAGGTGGGAAAAAATAAAACGGTGTTTTTATCTACCCATATTATGCAAGAGGTGGAAGCTTTGTGCGATCGGGTTATCATCATCAATCAGGGAAAAATCGTAACCGACAAAAAGTTGGATAAACTGGTCGACGAAGTCACCGTTCAAGTGCTGGAAGTTGAGTTTGATCAAGACGTTGAAGCGAACGTTTTGGAAGCGCTCGTGGGACTAACCCAAGTTCGAAAAACCAAAGATCGCGTTTGGGAACTTACCTTTCAAACCGAGGAAGATCCACGGGTACAATTGTTTGATTTTGCCACGGCACAGGGCGTTCGTGCGTTACAAATCGTTACAAAAAGTAAGAATCTGGAGCAAATTTTCCGCGAAAAAACGACGACCAAACATTAAGGATACAACAGTTGCCCTTGGTAGGTGGTTTCTACCGCTACCAGCGGAGGTACATGGGTCAAACGTACATTTCCGGTACTAACAATCTTACCCGAAATTTTTTGAATGGGATGCACCAAAAGGTCGTTGGACCCGCGGTGGAAAATCACCACTTCATCAGCCACCAGTTGGGGTGCTTCGACACGACTGTCTCCGGCCCAAATTAGATATTGTGCTTGTTGGGTTTGACCGCTGAGATAAAAGCGTGCCACATTGTTGGATTGCACAACGACTTGATTGTTTTGAACTTCTATAAAAAAATCGCCCGTACCTGCACCACTTACGCCATCAGCATCTTCATCCAAGGCAAATAACCGCAGTGTAGGATAGGTCAAAATCCCATTTGAGCGAATATCCTGTTCAGTTTTGGAGTAAATTTCTTCTATATTGGGTGCGGTAATTTTTAAGATTGCCGTTCCGTATTCGCGGGTCCAATTGCATTGCGAAGCATCGCGTAACATCAGCCGGTTCCCGTCTTGGGTGACTTGCACGTTGTTGATGAGATTCTCCCCCGCTTCGATAAAAACCTTGTATTCGGGTCCTTGGGTGATTTCGACGCCGATGCCGCGGTAGACTTCGAGGCGTGTAAACGGACTTACGGGAACTTCCCGCAGGATGCGCTGCCCTTCCGCCTCGATACAATCCATGGGACGTTCGCAGCGAATAAACAATACTACCAAACAGCAATAGAACAACAGTTTCATACTTATAATCGAATTCCTATGCCCCACTCGATGGCTTCGGCGAGGAACAGATGGGTTTTTAAACTTAATGAGGAATATACCTTTGGAGTCCAATAATATTTGAGTCCGATACGGTCGTAAAGGGGAATATCATTTTGCAAACGGTCGTACACATAATAACCCACTTGTGCTTCAAAGGAGAGGCGGTTGATGTACCATTCGTACCCCGCAAACAACCCTACTCTTCGGTAATCGGTATTGGGGTCGATTTGATCTTCGGGAAAGGCTGCCGATTTGTAGCGGATGAAATCTTTGAGACTTTGAGTAAGAAACACATCGACACCCAATTGGAGTCCCGTTTTACGATTCAAACGCTTATCGAAATAGGCGCCCAAATGTAAAAAAGGATATTGGCCACTGTTGATGACCGAACTTTCATTGACGCCCGTTCGAACCACCACGTTGTAATGCAATTTTTGACGGTAGTTGAGGGTGTCTTTGACGCTAATGTCGATGGTTTTTTCGGCTGATTTTGGGGAACTGTAGGTAAGTCCGAGGTTGAGCCCATACGAGTTGATGCCGCTGTTGGGGGACTTGGTACGTCCGTTGGAGTAGTGGGTAAAAAGAAAACCCGCTTGCATCGTCCAAGGAGAGCGAAACAAGGGAATTTGGTAGTGCAATCCCAAGTTGATATTGGCCAACAAAGGACTCCCAAACGCTTTATTTTTACTGTTGGTGACCTTATCATAAGGCTGATTCATATAGGCCACCCCAGCCGCCGTGGTGAGTCGCAAATGACGGTTTAGAAAAAAGAATTGAAACTGCCCACCGACAGCCCAACTGTGGCCGAGAAAACGATTGTTGAAATCCTGATACAACAGATACATTCCGTAATTGGGATTATCGTAAGTGCGGTGCCACTCTTTACTGCCGTGGGTTTGCCAATTATAGGCCAACATAACCCCTTCAGGATGCCCTTGCAAATGGTATAAATCAGGTGTATGTGGCAGTACATTCCCGCGAAACAAACTTACTTCCCATTGCGGTGTAACCCCAGGCGCCTGCGCCCATAGGAGTTGTAGTCCACACAAAAACAAAAAAATACTGCGCATCGCAATGGGTTAGGTGAAGCAAATATAAAGGAAATTGGGAATTTGAAATTTGGAATTTGAAATTTTAAATTTTAAATTTTAAATTTTAAATGAGAGTAAACAACATAGTCTGTTCTCTCTTTGTAATTTTACCTTATGGAAGAAAACTTTACACCGCCTCAAAACATTTATCTGTTCCTTTTGGTGACCTTTTTTGTGGCTTTACTGTTTCAAAGTGAAATTGGTATCCTGATGTGGTTAGGATTGCATTTTATTTTGAATGGATATATTCTTTACAAAATTCCGCATTGGTCGTTACAACATCCAAAACGATGTCGAGTGCTGTCTCTTGTTTTGATAGGAATTCCGTTACTATGTCTCGGATTTTTATACTTCGTTTTTAAAAATGCACGAATGTGTTAATTCTTGGGTGACTTTTTTACTACCCCAAAAAGCTATTCTTTAATCACTTTCCGTGTCACACGTTCTCCAGTAGGTAAAGCGACTTGTACATAGTACACCCCGGCTTCTAGCGAAGACAAGTCAAGTGTTTCGACTTGATTGCGACTGAAGACTTGTTTTCCTAAGGCGTCAAAAAGGATCACTTCATCATAGGTCTGTCCCAAGTCTAAACTTGCTTTGGTCGGATTGGGATACATAACAGGAAGAACCGTTTGCACTTCAGGTGAGGTAAGTGCAATATAATCTTGATAGCGGTATAAAATAGCACTCACCATAACTACCAATTTATTATCACTTTGCAAGTGAGCAAAACGCGCCCAATCCCATGCGGTAACATCGTTCAAAAAATAGCCATTCGACATAAACGCGGTGTCGAGTGTCGTATCTTCATTGAGTTGTGCAATGATGTAATTGTACGAATTGCTTTGACGAACGGTCATGCATAAAATATAATCTCCGTTGGGCATTTGTTTGATTAAATCTGAACTAATCCCAGGGTAATTCTCAGCCCCAATAGTGAAATGATTGGGGACGGCAATATTGGTTAAATTGATTCCATCACCGCTAAAAGTGGTGTCCAATAGGCCATTGGCGTCCAGCTTTGCAAAAGCCAACCCGCCGGTTACATTCAACCCACTCACCATCAAACTTCCATTAGATTGAGGGAAAATTCTCGCTGGATATGTTTTACCTCCAAAAGCCAATTGAGCAATTCCATTGGTGCCGAAAGCTGTATTGAGTGTCCCGTTGGAGGTAATTTTCATAACGGTCAAATTGGAACTTGTACTGGAGGGGATAACATTGCCAAGAAGGAGCAAATTGCCATTTTCAGCTTCATAGATATCCGAGAAACTGTCGGTACCTGTAAGTGGGGATTCAAAAATACCATTGACCCCAAAAGTGGTATCCACCGCACCGTTCGCCGTAAAACGAATCGCCAATCCGCTACCGTCGTAACTGGTTCCGCCTAAAAACCAATAATTATATCCCACAGCCGTAATACGCCCTTGACTATCAACCCAAACATCGGTCAAGCGCTCGTCGTTGGGATCGGCACTATTTTCTACATAGGTATTCAAAATTCGAACGCCATTAGTTCCAAAACTAATGTCTTTTGTCCCATTGGCATTCAAACGACAAATAAAAACGCGGTAATCCGTGGTAAATCCCCCTAAGTTGTGACTGCGCCCTACTAAAAGAATTTTACCATCACTTTGCACCGTTATACCCGAAACATCAAACCTTTCCGCATGATTGTTTGAGGTAAACAAAGCAATACCATTGGTTCCAAAAGAAGCATCTAAACTCCCATTTTCGAGGTATTTTCTAACACCAATCGTAGGGGCTAAATTAGGAAACTGTATACTGAAATTCGGATTCAACGAATACGGGATCAACACTTTGTTGTCCGCATAAAAATAATGGGCATTCGACACCCCACTAATTCCACTGCCATAAACATTCCCTGAAGGCAATCCCGTATCATTAACCCCCGCATTGCCATAGGTAGGATCCAATACCAGCTGGGAAAACGTAAATGAGGAATAGCACACAACAACAAGGAAGATAATCTTTTTCATAGCGTTATTTTTTACAAATATAAGGGAAACTCCTTCTAGTCAAAAGGTTATGAATGATGAGTTATGAATTATGAGTTATGAATTATGAGTTATGAATTATGAGTTATGAATTATGAGTTATGAATTATGAATTATGAGTTATGAATTATGAATTATGAATTATGAATTATGAATTAAAAGGCCAAAAACTCTGAAAGAGGAGTTAACCTTTTCAAATCAACCGACTTTTGACTTACGACTTTACGACTTACGACTTTCCGACTTACGACTTACGACTCCTTTGACTTACGACTTATGACTTTCTCCACTTACGACTACAAAAAAAACCTGCCCCACCGAAGTGCAACAGGTTTCTCGATATAAAGGTTAGTTAGTAGCGGTTAAAACACTTCTTGAGCAATCGCCTTAATGTTGTCGGCTTTCCCCATGGAATAATAATGCAACACGGGAACGCCCGCTGCCAAGAGTTCTTTACTCTGCGCAATGCACCATTCAATCCCAATTTGCTTCACCGCATCGTTGTCTTTGGCACGCACCACTTCCATAATCAAACTGTCGGGCAATTCCAGACTGAATCGGTGCGGAATTAAATTCAACTGCTTCTTCGTAGCAATCGGTTTGAGTCCCGGAATAATCGGCACCTCAATACCTGCTTTCCGACATTTGTCCACAAAATCAAAAAACTTTTGATTGTCAAAAAACATTTGCGTGATGATATAATCGGCGCCATTTTTAATCTTTTGCTTTAAAAAATGGATATCCGAATCCAAACTCGGCGCTTCCATATGCTTTTCAGGATAGCCCGCCACCCCAATACAAAAATTGGTTTTAGCGGTATTTTTCAGGTCTTCGTCCAAATAAATGCCACGGTTCAGGTTGCTAATTTGCTCCACCAAATCCGAAGCATAATGGTTCCCGTCTTTCTCGGGTTTGAAATAGGTTTCCGTTTTCAACGCATCCCCGCGCAACGCCACCACATTGTCAATACCGAGGAAGTCCAAGTCGATTAGCAAGTTCTCGGTATCTTCTTTCGTAAAGCCACCGCACAGTACGTGTGGAATCGCATCCACGTCGTATTTCCCTTGAATGGCCGCACAAATTCCTACAGTCCCCGGACGTTTTTTTACAATTTTCTTTTGCAACAAACCGTTCTCCAACTCCTTAAATTCGTACTCCTCACGGTGGTAGGTCACGTCAATAAACGGCGGTTGAAATTCCATCAACGGATCAATCCCGTCAAAAATCGACTGGATATTCTGCCCTTTCAACGGCGGTAAAATCTCAAAAGAAAACAACGGTTTTCCTTGCGCATTTTCGATATGTTGAGTTACTTTCATGAAATTTTTGTTTCAAGTTTAATGTTTAAAGTTCAATGTTTTTTTTGGGCGCGTCCCTGTGGCAGCACCTTGGTCTTTATTTTGTGAAACTGCACCCACAGGGTCGGGTTATCCGCGGTGCACGGCACCTTGCTTCTACCCCTCGCGCACTCCCTGCACCTATCAACCCAATTGCATCGGAACAAGTCACTAATCACTAGTCACTAGCCACTAATCACTAATTACTAATCACCAGTCACTAATCACCAGTCACTAATCACTAATCACTAATCACTAATCACTAATCACTAGTCACTAACCACTAATCCGCCACATTCGGCGCCAGCCACTTATGCGCCACCTCCACCGAGACACCACGACGTTGTGCGTAATCTTCGACCTGATCGGCTTTGATTTTCCCCAATCCGAAATACTTGCTTTCTGGATGGGCAAAATAGTACCCCGACACCGAAGCCGCAGGCCACATCGCCATACTTTCGGTCAAGGTTACCCCAATGCGTTCTTCTACTTGCAAAAGTTTCCAAATCGTCGGTTTTTCCAAATGGTCGGGACAAGCGGGATAGCCCGGTGCGGGTCGGATACCCTTATAATCTTCGGCAATCAAGGCTAGGTTATCCAACTGTTCGTCGCTGGCATAGCCCCAAATTTCTTTCCGAACTTTCAAATGCAAATATTCGGCAAACGCCTCCGCCAATCGGTCGCCCAAGGCTTTGACCATAATCGCCTGGTAATCGTCTAAATCCTGTTCAAACACGGCTGCTTTTTCATCCACCCCAAAACCCGTCGTCACACAAAAACATCCGATGTAATCTTGTATGCCCGATTCTTTGGGTGCGATAAAGTCGGCCAACGCGATATTCGGAGCTCCAATATTCTTCTTCGACTGCTGACGCAGGGTGAGAAAGGTTGTCGGTTGTGGGTAGTCGGTGGTTGGTAACACTTCGATATCATCATCGTTGATGGTATTTGCGGGAAAAATCCCCACCAATCCTTTGGCGGTAAACCAATTTTCCTCAACGATTTGCGCCAACATTTTTTGGGCATCGTCAAACAACTGTTGCGCTTGTTCGCCCACAACATCATCGTTCAATATCGCGGGGTATTTCCCAAACAACTGCCACGAATGGAAGAACGGCGTCCAATCGATAAACGGCACCAATTCCGCCAAGGTTACCTTCACTTCTTGTACCCCAATAAAATTGGGCTGTGCCGGTTGGTATTGAGACCAATCCAAACGCAATTTATTGGCACGGGCTTCACTGAGACGCAAGAACTCCTTTTCGCGACTGCGGTTCAAATACCCTTCGCGCAATTGATCGTATTCCTCCCGAATTTGTTCGGCATAAGTTGCTTTATTTTCGGGTTGCAACAAATTACTCGCTACCGTCACGGCACGCGAGGCATCGTTGACATGCACCACACTTCCCGTGTATTCAGGGGCAATCTTCACCGCAGTATGGGCACGCGAAGTCGTTGCGCCTCCAATCATAATCGGAATGGAAATATTCAAACGTTCCATCTCTTTGGCGAGATAGACCATTTCGTCCAAAGACGGTGTAATCAAACCGCTCAATCCAATAATGTCTACATTTTCAGCGACAGCGGTTTGTATAATTTTCTCAGGCGGTACCATCACCCCCAAGTCGATAATTTCAAAGTTATTACAGGCCAACACCACCGATACGATGTTTTTTCCAATATCGTGTACGTCGCCTTTTACAGTAGCCATCAGCACCTTCCCAGCCCCCGCCGAGTGACCGTCTTTGCTGGCTTCAATAAATGGCAATAGGTACGCTACAGCTTTTTTCATAACCCGAGCCGATTTCACCACTTGCGGCAAGAACATTTTTCCCGATCCAAACAAATCGCCGACTACATTCATTCCGTTCATCAAGTGTTGTTCGATGACTTGGATGGGTTTATCAACCAATTGACGTGCTTCTTCCACATCCTGTTCGATAAATTCGTCCAAACCTTTCACTAGGGAATGCGTAAGGCGTTCTTGTACCGAACCGTTACGCCATTCTTGAACAACCTTATCTGTAGTTTTGGTATCCGATTTTAAGTTTTCGGCGTAGTCAAGCAAACGTTCTGTCGCATCGTCACGACGGTCAAGCAAGACATCTTCAACATAGGTAAGTAAATCGGAATCAATTTCGTCATAAATCTCCAGCATTTCCGGATTCACAATCCCCATCGTCATGCCGTGTTGGATGGCATGGTAGAGAAAAGCGGAGTGCATGGCTTCACGCACTTTGTCATTCCCACGGAAGGAAAACGATACGTTACTCACCCCTCCCGAAACATGGGCATAGGGCAGATTTTCACGAATCCATTTTGTCGCTAAAAAGAAATCCAACGCATTGCGGCGGTGTTCCTCCATACCGGTAGCGACGGGAAAAATATTGGGATCGAAAATGATATCGGTAGCTGGAAATCCCACTTGATGCACCAAGATATCGTAACTGCGTTTACAGATTTCGATTCGGCGCTCGTAGGTATCCGCTTGTCCCACCTCATCAAAAGCCATAACAATCACGGCAGCGCCATAACGTTTGATCAATTTAGCATGATGAATAAAAGCGGCTTCTCCTTCTTTCAAGGAAATCGAGTTCACGACCCCTTTTCCTTGAATGACTTTGAGTCCAGCTTCAATAATTTCCCACTTCGAACTGTCGATCATCACGGGAACACGAGCAATATCGGGTTCTGCGGCAATTAAATTCAGGAATTTGGTCATGGCTTCTACCCCATCAAGCATTCCTTCGTCCATGTTGACGTCGATGATTTGCGCACCACCTTCAACTTGCGCGCGAGCGATATCTACAGCGGCCTCGTAATTTCCCTCCTTAATCAAACGTAAAAACTTACGCGAACCCGTTACATTGGTCCGTTCCCCTACGTTCACAAAGTTGGTTTCTGGAGTGATGATTAGTGGTTCTAGACCGGATAATTGCAAATATTGGGTTATCGGTTGTCGGTTATCGGTTGTCGGTATCTCCTTACTCATGATGCACTTATAAACGGGCTACTGATGACTGTATACTGCTCTCGGTTCTCGGCTTAAATTCGGCGGCCACTTGCGCAATCGCACGAATATGCTCGGGAGTAGTCCCGCAACAGCCACCGATAATGTTCACTAAGTTTTCATTCAAATACTCGCGAATTAACGCTTGCATTTCTTCGGGCGTTTGATCGTACTGTCCGAAAGCATTAGGCAAACCGGCATTAGGATGTGCTGAAATATTGAGTTGGGTATGTTGGCCCAAGCGTTTTAAATACGGTTTCAATTGATCCGCCCCGAGTGCACAATTGAAGCCCACACTCAATAAAGGAATGTGTGCAATCGAAATCAAAAAGGCCTCCACCGTTTGCCCAGACAAGGTTCGTCCCGAGGCGTCGGTAATGGTTCCAGAAACCATCACGGGGATATCGGATTGGCGTTCTTCTTTTACTTCTTCAATGGCAAACAAGGCGGCTTTCGCGTTCAGCGTATCAAATATGGTTTCCACCAAAAGTAGGTCGGCTCCCCCATCGATTAGTGCTTCCACTTGTTGGCGGTAAGCCATTCGCAAATCGTCGAAGGTTACGGCACGATAGCCGGGATCGTTGACATCCGGACTCATACTGGCGGTACGGTTGGTTGGACCGATAGATCCCGCCACAAAACGGGGCTTTTCGGTAAACTCATCGGCGACTTCACGGGCAATTTTAGCGGATTGATAATTGAGTTCGTATACCAAATCTTCCATATGGTAATCGGCCATCCCAATCGTGGTTCCCGAAAAGGTATTGGTTTCCACGATATCGGCACCCGCTTCAAAATAGGCACGATGCACGGCTTTTACAGCCTCGGGTTGGGTAATAGAAAGCAAGTCGTTATTCCCTTTTAGGGGATGAGGAAAATCTTTAAACCGTTTGCCACGAAAATCGGCTTCTTCAAACTGATTGCGTTGCAACATTGTTCCCATAGCGCCATCGAGCACAAGGATTCGCTGTTTTAAGATTTCATAAATAGAGGTTCGCATACTGATAACAAGTCTTTGGGGGCGTTATCAGGAAAGAGAAGATTCTCCTAAGTTATCTTTTTCTGAAAAAATCAGAATAGAATGTAGCACCTTCCTCAAGGTTGAGGGGTTGCTAAGCGTTCGTAGGGTCTATTCCCTCCCGCTTTCGTGATAACGCCATTATTTTTAAGAACAATGCAAAGGTAAGACAAGAAAATCCTCATTTCAAAATAATTATTTGAAAAAAAGCGCAAACGTTTGCGAAAAATTTAAAGATATATTTGGATTTATTGGAATTGATTTTCATAAATTTGCAACCGAAAAATAGAAGAGGAGAAATTTGTTCTGATTGCAACCTCGTAAAAAAATGCTAAAGCAGTAATTCTTCTTTAGTTGTTGCACCACCCTTTTTTCCCTCTTATCATTTAAAACAAAAATTTTAAAGGTATAATTATGGCTTATTTATTTACTTCTGAGTCGGTAAGTGAAGGACACCCAGACAAAGTGGCGGATCAGATTTCTGACGCGTTAATTGACAACTTTTTGGCATTTGATGCTGATTCCAAAGTAGCTTGTGAAACGTTGGTTACCACCGGACAAGTAATTTTGGCGGGTGAGGTGAAGTCCAACACCTATTTGGATGTGCAGCAAATTGCACGTGATGTGATCAAGAAAATTGGGTACACCAAAAGCGAATACATGTTTGAAGCCAATTCTTGTGGGGTTTTATCTGCGATTCACGAACAATCGGCAGACATCAACCAAGGAGTAGACCGAGCCACCAAAGAAGAGCAAGGGGCGGGTGACCAAGGAATGATGTTTGGCTATGCTACCAATGAAACCAACAATTACATGCCCTTGGCGTTGGATTTGTCGCATGCCTTATTGATTGAATTGGCGAATTTACGTCGCGAAAACAATGAAATCACCTATTTACGTCCGGATGCCAAGTCGCAAGTGACTTTGGAATATTCTGATGATAACAAACCTCAACGTATTGACGCAATTGTGATTTCGACGCAACACGATGACTTCGATCAAGAAGAAGCGATGTTGGCAAAAATCAAGAAAGACATGATCGAAATCTTGATTCCACGTGTCAAAGCAAAATACCCCCAATACGCACACTTATTTAACGATGACATCACCTACCACATCAACCCAACGGGTAAATTCGTTATCGGAGGACCTCACGGAGATACCGGTTTAACAGGTCGTAAAATCATCGTGGATACCTACGGTGGAAAAGGCGCTCACGGTGGTGGTGCTTTCTCAGGAAAAGACCCAAGTAAAGTAGACCGTTCAGCAGCGTATGCTACACGTCATATTGCGAAAAACTTGGTAGCCGCTGGTTTGTGTGACGAAGTTTTAGTACAAGTGTCGTATGCCATTGGGGTGGCGAAACCAACCTCTATCAACGTGAATACTTACGGTACGGCTAAAGTTGACTTAAAAGACGGCGATATCAGCAAAATTGTAGAAACGATTTTTGATATGCGTCCGTACTACATCGAACAACGTTTGAAATTACGTAATCCGATTTATAGTGAAACAGCGGCTTATGGGCACATGGGACGTACGCCAGAAGTAGTAACCAAATCCTTCAAATCACCTGATGGGCAAACCAAAACCGTTGAAGTTGAATTGTTTACTTGGGAAAAATTAGATCACGTAGAAAAAGTAAAAGCGGCTTTCAACTTGTAGTCATTTTTACTTAGAGCATAAAAAAAACCTGACTTTCGCGAGTCAGGTTTTTTTGTTTATAAATTATAACGCAACGTCAACATAACGTATCGGGGTTGCACAAAAAACTGAGAGTCTGTGATACGGAACTGGTCAAACGAGTTGTCGTTCAAAGCTTTTGTATTTAACAAGTTGGTTCCCGAAATACGGTATTCCCATTTGCTTCCTTTTTTCTGATAGCTGAAACTCGCCGAAAGAAAATCGTATTCATTATCGACGCTTTTGTCGCTATTGTAATAATGGTAAAACTCATATTCAGACACAAATGAAAATCCGTCTAAGAAGAAATATTCTAAACGTGCAAAAGGTTTGTCGGTAAAAAATTTGGTTATCCCGCGTGGATTATCAAACTCACTGATTGAATAGGTATACCCCAACTCTAAGTTGGGTATATTTTTAAAATTGGTAGATAATCGAACGGTATGATTTTGATTGACGCTTCGCGACAAGGCACTTTCACCTCCCAAGAAGTTATATAATTTAGACCAACTGACACTAGAGGACAACGCAACTTTGTAATATTTCAAAAAGGAACGTCCGTATTGACCAAAACCGCTGAGTGTCTCATCCACAAAATTGGTGTTGTTAAAGGGCGATGAGATTTGGTTCACTCCCACGAATTCCGTCTGTGATTTGATGGCATCCAAGCGTCGGGTGTAGGAAACGGACGCATTGATGTTTTCAAAATTAAACATGTTGTACTTGAAATAACGCAGAGTGTGTGTTTGGGCAATTGCATTTTCTAACCTTCTGTTTCCGCTTGACAAACTGGCATAATTGTTAATGATAAACCCTTGGGCTAACCGTGTTACATCGGCAAAATCATTGGTGAGGGCAAAATTATACGTCAAGGTCTCCGATTTCTTAATTTGATACATCGCATAGAAGTCAGGCAAGACGCGAGCAAAACTTTGTTTAAAACTTGACCCTAACTGCACGTTATTCAAATGATAGTAATGCACACTGACGCCGGGATTAAAGGTGAACTTTTTGTATAAAATTTTATAATGAACGCCTAAAAACACATCATTAAAATCATAGGAAACATCGTTGTTATTTTCAGGTGCCGTCAAATTGTTTTGAGTACCGTTGTCCAAAAGCTGAAAAATAGAGGAATTAAATCGCTGTTTGGAATAGGTATTCCCTAAGGTAAGATTCAAATTGGCTTTGGGTGTCACCATGTAATAATAATCCAATTTAGCATCGACTTTGTGTGTTTTTATCAAGCGCGATTGGTTGTAATCATTGCGATTTTGCGTGATATATCCATTCAACTGAAACGGTTGCAACGCTAGATTGGCATTGTAAAAAGGATCTTCGTTTTGGTACAAATGCTGGGCTTCAAACGCAATGACATGCTTTTCTGAAGGCGTATGGTAGAGCGCTACATTTTGATTGACTGAAATCGGTTGTTGATCTTTGTTGGTCAAGATGGTTTCGTCAAAAACAGAACTTCCTGAAATAATATTTCGGAACAAGTTTCCATTTTCCAATTGATCTGATTTTTTGACAAGAATGTCATAATCCACCTGTAAGGTAGTGCTCGGTTTGTAACTTGCACTCCCTTTCATCAATCCGAAACGGCTGTTTTGACGGGTTCGATCAATGGTATTGGCAATGGTATTGTTGGCAAAATTAGTGGTAACCGTTTGCGTTTCCAATTCGGTTTTGGAGCCAGAATAAATTCCAAACCCACTCAATGTCCAGGACTTCGATGGATTATAAGAAAAATTAACGGCACCAAATTGCGTATCGATATTCTTCGCGCGATTGTTTCGCAACAAGGAAAGCCCCAAATCGTTGGAGCTCACATTGAAACTGCTCCCGCCTTTGGACATCATATTGCGAAAACCCCCAGTAATTTTAAAATAATCTTGAATCGTTAGCGGTAATTCTCCAATATTATTGATGTTGGTAATCACGTTAATGCTGTATTTAGGATTGTAATAAAACAGCTTCGGATTTACATTGTAGCGGTCAAACTTGGCTTCCGGTTGAAAACCACCGGCAGCCGTCACATCCCCAAACCAGAAGTTCTTTTTCCCTTCTTTGAGTTTGATGTTCATCGCAATATTATCCTGGTTGTTTTCAACGCCTTTGAGGATCGAATTTTCATTGTAATTGCGCAGTACTTGAATCTTATCAATGGCATCGGCAGGAATGTTTTTGACTCCAAGTTTGGTATCGCCGTCAAAGAAATCTTTTCCTTCGACCATCAATTTGGAAACTTTTTTCCCTTCAACTTCAACTTCGCCATCGGCATTGACTTCAACACCAGGGAGTTTTTTCAACACATCTTCCAACTTACGCTCGGTCCCGTTTTTAAACGAATCGGCGTTATACATAATGGTATCACCTTTGATCGAAACGGGCATTTCTTTGATAATCTCGACGCCATCCAACTGAATCCCTCCCGGCTCCATAGCGATGTTTTGCGTAAGGTTCTCCGATTTGGTTTGCAAGGTAATTTCCTTATTTTGCATCCCGATATAACTCAACTTCAATACATAAGTAGCATTGGCTTTGAGGGTTAGCGCATACTTTCCTTTATCATTGGTTATGGCATACGAATCGACCCCTTTGGTCTCTTGATTTACGGCCATAATGTTGGCCATTTCCAAAGGTGTTTTCCCTGATTCGGTCACGATGCCCTCCACACGAATACTCTGAGCCACTGTGAATAACGAACTCAACAGCGCCAAAAAAAAGCTAATTTTTTTCATGAAAAAAAGAATTAACGAGAGAAACGCATTTCCATTCGTCGACCGCCACCGGGACCGCCATTCATTTCACGAAACTCCTCCATTTTTTTCAGTACAATATCGTCGTATTCTTTTTGTTTGACCTCTTTTCCGTTGGTAGGTGCTTTGATTTCGGCTTTATCTTTTGGGTTTAATACAATTTTGGAGCACAAGATAATCGTCTTGCCATCGTTGACTTCCAAAATCAACCCGGGAAGTCCCCAATACCCTTCAGGTCCTTGATTAATAGGGATTTCAGGCGTATACCATGCAGTGATTGTGATGTCTTTGGGTAAATCAAAATCTTCCATAAAATTGGTACGGGTTTGTTTTTTCTCTGCGGTCGACTCAGTTTTCGCCTCAGTAGTTCCCTCTTCTTTCTTGGGTTCAGCAGCCGTTTCTTCCTTCTTTTTGGGACGGAAATTGCGGAAATCGGTTTTGCTTGCTGGGATAACACAGGTCGCTTTAAAACAGTTGTAGCCCCCGATTTGTTTGGTCTCGCCAGTCATTTGCCATTTGTAGTGGGTAAGGGTATCTTTCACTAAAAACTCCTTGCCCATAAACTCTTTATCGACGGTATACATTTGGTCTTTCACATTTTTGTAGTAGGTTCCGCCGCCGCCCATAAACGAGCTCATCATTCGGAAACCGCCGCCATTTTGACCGGGAGCGTCCAGTTTTTCCTCTTCTTTGTAGATAGAGGCTTGCTTATCAAATTGAAGTACAAAGGTTTTCTCAAACATTTTTTTCATGCGTTCTTCAATCATTTTTTGCATTTCAGGCGTCATGTCTTTGTTGCCTTCAAAACGGGACTTAAAATCGGCGGTACTTGTTTTGGATTCATACACGGCCATGCCTTGAAAATCCTTTTGGGCCAATGCCAAAGCAGAAAAGCACAAAGCTAATCCGAGGAAAATTGTATTTTTCATGTGCGATAAAATTGTTTTTTTGGTCAACAAATATGACGAGGCTTAAGCCAAAAAGTTACCAATATTATGTTAAATTGCATTTTAGACCATTTAAATAATCCAAAGGTTTAAAGTATCTTAGCGATATGAAGTTACGCTGGCTCCTATTATTCTGTCTTGCACTCCCTTTTTGGGGGGAGGCACAACTTGAAACGCAGCAGCCCGAAAAGCGCTCTCATCTTGCTATTCAGGCCGATGCTTTTTGGGGGTTTGACGGGTTGGGGAACTATTTTTACAGCAAAAACAATGTGCTGTTTAAACACCATGAATCGGGTGTTTTGCAATACCAAAACCTTCCCTTTGGCAGATTAAAAAGTGTGGATATCACTCAACCGTTGCGTCCCATTTTGTTTTACGAAAATTTCAATGCGGTGGTAGTGTTGGATAATTTTTTAAATGAAATTCAAGTCGTCGAGTTTTCAACTATTCCAACACCTATTATGATTACTGCCGTAGGAATGGCCAATCAAAATCGCCTATGGGGGTACGATGCTGTGATGCAACAAATTGGAATGTATCACCTCACCACAGGCTCCTTTAGTCCCATTGGAAACCCTGTCCCTGGAAGTTGGAAATATTACCAATGTGCCTTCAATAGCTTAACTTGGATTGATGCAAAAAACCATTGGAAATCAATAACCATTTATGGCCACATAAGCGACTACGGTCAACTCCCCGAAGGCATGTATTACTTTGTGAATGAGAACGTCGTGTTGGTATACAACCATGAAACATGGACGCTATGGAATAGGCTTACGGGAAAAAAATCCAGCTTTGAAATTGTTGAGAAATCGGTCAAAAATTTTTCGTGTAACGACCAAATTTTATCTATTTTTACCGCAGAAGGAATTACAAATTATAAAATCACCGTACCCTAATGCACATCGCAGTCGCAGGAAATATTGGCGCCGGAAAAACCACTTTAACTCGGTTTTTGGCGAAACATTACAAGTGGGAACCCCATTATGAAGACGTTGTTGACAATCCCTATTTGGATGATTTTTACCATCAAATGGAGCGCTGGTCGTTTAATCTTCAGATTTACTTTTTGAATAGTCGTTTTCGTCAAATTTTACAAATTCGCGAAAGCGGGAAAAAGATTATTCAAGACCGAACGATTTATGAGGACGCCCATATTTTCGCCCCCAACCTACATGCGATGGGGTTGATGACGAATCGTGATTTTGAAAACTACAGTTCCTTATTTGAACTCATGGAAGCTTTAGTTAAAGCGCCCGATTTACTAATTTACCTTCGCAGTTCTATACCCAATTTGGTGAAGCAAATCCACATGCGAGGTCGCGATTATGAAAACACCATTTCGATTGATTATCTGAGCCGCCTTAACGAACGTTATGAAGCGTGGATTCACACCTATGACAAAGGTAAATTACTGGTGATTGATGTCGATCATATTGATTTTGTCAATAATCCTGAAGATTTGGGAACAATTATCAACCGTATTGATGCTGAAATCAACGGATTGTTTTAAACTATAGCCCAGCGTACTTACTGAGGAAATGTATCAAATAATGAGATTATCTTTACCGTATCGGTTGGTCGATCGGTTTTGATTATTCTTGGAATCCCTGGAATTACATCAAAAAAATTATCGCCAAAAGAATGGCCTTCTGCTTGTAGAAATACATTTTTGGCAAGGGTATTTGTGCTGACTTCTAGCAATGTTTCGCCAACAATTTTAACATTTATTGTAGGTTTTTCCAGTCGCAATTCCTTTGGTTTTACAAAATAATGGTAGGCCACAGTTTTTTTATGATTGCTGGTGAACTCTATGTATAAAACTGTTTTTTCTTTTTCAAATTCAGGCAAAGTCGTAAACGGAATCGGCATTAGTGCAGTGCTTTTTTCATCGTCCAACACACATTCTTTGGAAGCCCTCCATAGTTCTATCCCCGAAAAATCAATCAAGCGTACTGTTAGGATTCCTGCATTTTCCTCCAAAGTATCCGTATGCCCATGAATTGAAATGCCGGTTTCATTTTGTGTCACCGCTAAAAAAACAGGAGCAAAACTTTCTTTCACTTGATAATGAGATGCCTTCCATTGGCCCAAATAATCTAAGGAACTCCAAGAAGTTACCGGCCAACAATCGTTCAATTGCCAATAGAGACTGCCCATACAATAGGGTTTGGCCAAACGATGGGCTTCGATCGCGATTTTCATTCCTCGAGCTTGGAGTAATTGAGAAACATACTGGTATTTTTCAACATCGGTGGGCAACCAAAAGTCGCGTTGCATGTATTCATCAATAGTAGCATACCCCGTAGGGTGTTTTTGATGGTGTCGAACGGCTTTTGAGGTTAACGACAAGGATTCGCCATCAGACAAATACCGTAATGTTTGTAGGGATGGCATGGCTTGAAATCCGTATTCACTCATGAATCGCCCTACTTTTTCCCTGTATTTTTCAAAAGGTTCTTTTCCCCACCACACACCCCAATAATGGGAATCGCCTTGGCTTAAACTTTCTTTTCGCCCCCAACCAATAGATGGAGAAGATGGCCAATAGCGATTTTCATTCGAGGGCAGTAGTCGCTTTAGCGTATTGGGAATACGTTGGTGAAACAACTGCTCATAGTCGTTCCAAATCTGGGCAGCATCTTGTGTTGTATAGTTGTATTTTTTTTGCCAACCCCAATTGTGCCACCCTTCATCGCTTTCATTGTTGCCACACCATAAAGCCAAGGAGGGATGATTTTGCAAACGTTTCACTTGATCTTCGACTTCCTGTTCAACCGATTTTAAAAAAGGCTCATCGCCGGGATACATGGCACAAGCAAACATAAAATCCTGCCAAACCAAAATTCCTTTTTCATCACAAGCGGTATAAAAAGCATCATCGGCATACACACCACCACCCCAAACGCGGAGCATGTTTTGATGGGAAAGTCGGGCATTCTCCACCAAGGCTACCCATTGCGCTGCAGTCACCCGCGGCACAAAACTATCGGGCGGAATGACATTCGAACCCTTTATAAAAACGGGTTTTCCATTCAGTTTGAAATAAAAACTCTTGCCTTGGGCATCGGTCTCTTGGACGAGTTCGAGCGTTCGAATACCTATCTTTAGTTCCCGTTGCTCAATATGCTTTCCTTGCTGTTGAAGTATTACGGATAGGGTATACAAATGCGGCGCTCCCAATCCGTTACACCACCATAACTTGGGATTTGTAATCGTCAAGGGGAAATCGAGTTGAGTTGTACCCTTTTCCACTGCGACACGGTGCTTTTGGTTGTTGATTAAAAAATCGAGCGTCGTAGAAACAGTGCTTTCCAAAGCAACCTTCACCTTAATTTCGGCTTTTTCGGGAGTCACGGCAACTTGTTCATGAAACACTTGTTGGATACGCACATCATTCCAAAACTGTAATTTAACAGGCTTCCAAATACCGCACGTTACCAAGCGTGGCCCCCAGTCCCAACCAAATTGATAGGGTGCTTTACGAGCAAAAACGCGATTATCATCGGGGAGTTGATAAGGTATTTTTTGGGCTAAGGCATTCGTGCGTTGTACCGCTGATTTAAATTGAATTTTTAGATGATTTTGCGCTTTCGCGAAAGGTTTTATCTCCACCCGCCAGGTGCGAAACATATTATCTGCATCGAGCAGGGATTGCCCATTCAAAAAAACACTCGCAAACGTATCTAGGCCTTCAAATACAAGTTCGATATGAGCATTTTGAAGTTCGCTCTTCGTCAATTCAAATTCGGTTTCATACACCCAATCTTCGTGTTCAATCCACTGCACCTCATTTTCATTGGATTGTAAAAAAGGATCGGGAATACGCTGGTTGGCAAATAAGTCGGTATGAATAGTCCCGGGAACTGTGGCTTTAAGTTTTTCATTTTTTCCCAACTGATGAACGGTCCATGACAAATTACGTAAGTCTTTCTCAACTACTTGAGCGGTAAGTCCGATCGACCAAAAAAGAAAAAACAACCACTTTTTACGCATTGGACTCTTTTTTTACAGCTATAATTTCTTCGGGATTGGCTAAGGTACCTCCATCGGTAATGGCCGAAGAATGCACGAAATGCACCCCTGTAGCGTGTACAATTTGACGAACATTAGACGAACGTAATCCGCCGCCCGGCATAATTGTAATTCGATCTCCCGCTTGTTGTTGCATTGCTTGCAGTTCGTGTAAACCTTCCACAACATTGGCTTTTGTGCCTGAAGTGAGTACCGTTGAAAAGCCACAATCGATGATTTGTTCCAAGGCGGATTCCCAATGCTTCACACGATCAAAAGCCCGGTGAAACGTACACGGAATAGGATGCGCGAGTGCAACTAATAGTCGGTTGCGCGCCTCATCCAGCGTATCGTCTTCCATTAATATTCCGAATACCAAACCCTGCACCTGTAGTTTTTTGAATGCGGCAATACTGGCTTTCATGGCCTGAAATTCTGCATCGGTATAGACAAAATCACCGCCTCGTGGCCGCACCATTACATAGACTGGAATGGGCACTTGGGTCAGGACTTTTTTGGTGGTTTCTAAATCGGGAGTAGTTCCTCCTACTTCGATTCCGTCACACAATTCGATGCGATCGGCTCCAGCCTGTGCAGCGATGATGGCTGACTCGGGATTAAAGCAAGCGATTTCGAGTTGGATCATTTTAAATAATAATTAGCGTCAATCAAACGGTTGCCCATAGCATCGTGCACGGCATAATTGAATCCCCCTTGCACGCAATAGGAACCATAATTTCCTTGTTTATCAAGGGCAATGAAACCCACCTGAATATCTTTGAGATTCTTTTTACGGATTTGGGTCAGTTTCACAATGCGCATCACGGCTTCTTCACAAGCTTGCTGCGGCGACTTCCCTTGGCGCATGAGTTCGACCACCAAATGACATCCGGCAATACGAATTACTTCTTCGCCATGACCGGTGGCTGTTGCGGCGCCAATTTCGTTGTCGACATAGAGTCCGGCACCAATAATCGGCGAATCCCCTACTCTACCGTGCATTTTATAGGCCATACCACTCGTGGTACAAGCGCCCGACAGATTTCCAGTTGCATCAAGAGCAATCATGCCAATGGTATCGTGGTTTTCGATATTGACTTTGGGTTGGTATTGACTCGTTTTCAGCCATTCTTTCCATTCTTTTTCGGAAGCTTCTACCAACAAATTCTCTTTTTTAAATCCTTGCGACAAGGCAAAATCGAGTGCACCTTGTCCGACCAACATCACATGCGGTGTTTTTTCCATAACGGCACGTGCCACGGATATAGGGTGCTTGATATGTTCGAGACAGGCTACCGAACCAATATTGGATAATTCGTCCATGATACAAGCGTCAAGGGTAACTTTACCATCGCGATCAGGACGCCCGCCGTAGCCTACACTGCGCTCGTTGGGGTCTCCCTCAGGAATACGGACCCCCGCTTCTACCGCATCGAGAGCACGGCCTTTTTTGGATAAAATTGACCAAGCGGCTTCATTGGCTTGCAATCCGAAATTCCATGTCGACAAGACAATTGGTTTTGTCCCTACGCGTGAAGAAACATCGCCCAGTTGGACGGCTTTTGAGGTCCAAGAAGTGAGGGACAACCCTACGGTCCCGATGGCAGCTGATTTTAAAAATTTACGACGGGTATTTTCCATATTATTCTACGATTAATTCATCCACAAACAGCCACGATCCGTTTCCAGCGCCGGGCATACCTTCTTGGATTTTACCCTTATTTTTAGCCGTAACTTTAATGAATTGGGCTTTTACTTTTTTTCCTTTCCAATCAATAGTTCCTTTGGCTTGTTGAATCTCCGATTGGGAAAAAGTTTGAATTGTTTCGAATTTAATACCATCGGTAGATACTTCAAAAACAACTTCTTCAGGGAAATAAATCCAACTTGACGGACTTTCTAAGGTTCCCAAATTAAGATGTGAAATGGATTGTTTTTTTCCCAAATCAAGGAGAGCGACCAAGTCGTTACCCCAGAATCCCAACCAATCGCGACCAAATTTTTGAGGATCGCCTTTGACTCCATTGACCAAAGCAAAGGCACCCCCTATATTATAGCGTTTATCGGGCTGGTTTTGTAAATGGACCAAACAACTGGTGGCTTTATGAATCGTAAACGCTTGCTCAGAAAGCGCACTTTTTTGCATTTCATTTTCAAAATAGGCCGCTTTTACCGTTTGCGATTGTTGTATCGTAAACGCGGAAGAAAAAGCAGGCGATTGTGCAGTGGGCTGACTCCCATCCAAGGTATAATGAATATTCGCTGGATTTTGGTTGGATTTCAACACGTACATTACGCCATTTACGCCCCCGGGATTTGGCATAACCTCAGCGGTAATTTCGAAAACGGCTTTGCTAAAGTTGATTTTTTTGGCTTCCCAATCTTTAAAATGTTGGGTCACACGGTTAAAATAATTGGAATAGTTATTGGGATTTGCCGTTCCCCATAACACTTCAGAAAGTGCAGTCATTCGGGGGAAAATCATATATTCAACCTGTTCAAAAGTAGGGATGTATTCGGTCCAAACATTGGCTTGTGCCCCGAGAATATATGTAGCTTCTTCCGAAGTGAGTTCGCTGGGAATGGGTTGGTAGCTGTATACTTTTTCCAAGGGCGTATAGCCACCAATCGCTAGGGGTTCATTTTTGGGTTCCCCCTGATAATGATCAAAATAACAATGTGAGCCAGGCGTCATCACCACTTGATGTTTTTGTTGTGCCGCTGCGATTCCGCCCTCTGTACCGCGCCAACTCATTACAGCGGCATTGGGTGCCAATCCACCTTCGAGAATTTCATCCCAACCGATGATTTTTTTGCCTTTACTATTGACAAATTTTTCAATGCGTTGGATAAAATAACTTTGCAATTCATGCTCGTCTTTTAGGTTATTATCCTTCATGCGTTTTTGGCAATTGGGACAAGCTTTCCAACGGGTTTTGGGACATTCATCGCCCCCAATATGGATGTATTGCCCCGGAAATAAGGCCATCACTTCGGTAAGCACGTCTTGTAAAAAGGTGAAGGTTTCTTCTTTGGGACAAAACACATCTTCCAAAACACCCCATTCTTTGGCCACTTCAAACGGTCCGCCCGTACAAGAAAACTGGGGATAAGCCGCTAATGCCGCACGTGCGTGGCCCGGCATTTCGATTTCGGGCACTACGGTGATATGACGAATACGAGCATAATTGACTACCTCACGAATTTCCTCTTGGGTGTAAAAACCACCGTACCTTTCGGTATTAAATTTTTGTTCATTATAATGCCCTACCATCGACCCGTTGCGCCAAGCGCCTACTTCGGTGAGTTTAGGGTATTTGTTGATTTCAATGCGCCAACCTTGATCGTCGGTAAGATGCCAATGAAAGGTATTGTACTTGTATGCCGCGAGGTAATCGATGTATTTAAAAATGGCTTCTTTCGGGAAAAAGTGACGACTTACATCGAGGTGCATGCCGCGCCATTTGAATCGAGGAGCATCTTTAATGATCCCACAAGGCAGCTTCAATTGATTTTTAGGAACCCCGAGAAGCAATTGGGTTAATGTTTGAAAACCATATTGAACTCCCGTATAATCGCTTGCCTTTAAGAAAACCACTTTGGGATTAATTTCCAAAACATAGGCTTCGGGGGCGATACTTGTTTCTAGTTGGACCACAATGGCATTCTCAACGACTCCCGCTTTGTTTGAAATGTAAAGGGCTTTTTTTCGCGCGCGAACCTCGTTGATAAAAACTTCAGCTTCGGCATCCATTTCTAGGGGAGCGGTGAGGATAATTGTTTCATCAATGGTAAAAAAACCCTCTTGGAACGCGGCAAATTGGGGTTGGGGAATCAGGGGATACTCTTGTTGCGCCCACATCCATGTGGAACATAGTAGAAAAAAAA
>Ga0209278_1000071_pt1 | contig 174329 bp, 152 predicted proteins | sample JI81BgreenDNA_FD_187504 | JGI IMG/M metagenome (GOLD analysis project Ga0209278, IMG submission 187504) | Wastewater effluent complex algal communities from Wisconsin, to seasonally profile nutrient transformation and Carbon sequestration -... | ecosystem: Engineered > WWTP > Effluent > Algae... | reverse complement strand
ACCCTACAAATCCAACTGAAATACCGATTCAATCCCCATAAGAACCTCACCGAACCGATAGCTATCGGTTTCGTGCAACAGCGCTTTCATTGTTCGTGCTCCGCACGCAACGAAAGCTTAGTTGTTAGCGGTAGGCGAATTGATCCTCTATTTTGATTTTTCTTCTTTTGCTTTTGTGCTTTGTATCAGATCAAAATCATAGTATTCGTTGGAAGGTTCTCCCCAATTTAGAATGTATTGGTAATTATCAATGATTTCCTCTTTTGGAATATTTGTTCGTAATAGTTTACCGTTTAGGTCGAAATAACTCCAGACACTGTCACGTAACGTCACGATTTTGGAGATAATTTCCTCATTTCCAAAGTCAAACATAGGAATATCTAATATGATTTTTTCATAGAGAAAAGGCATTATTTCCTTGTTATCCCATGATATTACACCATATCTGCCATTTTTTCTAACATGTATAATTCCATTTTGAGGTATTCCTACATATTCATATTCAATGGGTATTATGATTTCTCCTTTATGTGATATTAACCCAAATTTGTCATTGTCTTTTACAAAATGAGCTTCTGGTCCATATTCTACCCAACCCGATAGTGCATCATAAATAATTGGAATTATCACATTGTTTTTATCATCAACGGTTCCAATTTTTCCCTCTTTCTGCACTATGTATATCTCATCTACACCTGGAAATAAATTGTCATAGGTGGATTTGTTGTAATAAGTTTGATTGATTGCTTCATATTCAAAGGGAATCATGATTTCACCGTTATCGTCAAACATTCCTACTTTATTATCTTGATTCACATATACTGCGAATCCATTTAATACATAAATGAATTTGTATTTAAATGGTTGAATGACTTGGTTATCAATAGAGATTAGGCCAAAATATTCATTCCTTTTTGCAATGAATCCCTTCATTCTAGGAACAGACCACATTTGATATAATGTGTCATACAGAAAAGGTATCGTTTGTTGCCCTTTGTAATTGACAAGACCTTTCTTGTTTTCATTATTAGTTACAAATACATTTCCATTATAATCTAAATATGAGGTTATGTTTGTTATTGGTATGACATTTAAATTTTCATCCAAAACTGTCACCTTATTCTGTTTCGTTGCTAAAAAGATAACTGAATAGTTGGAGTACAAAGAGGGCTGTTCTATAAAATCATATTCTAATGGCAAAACTAATTTGCCGTGCTCATCTATGATTCCGTATTTACCGCTCTTTGCTACAATTGCCTTTCGACCTAGACCGAAGGCATCTGCAAAATCATACACTCCAAAAGGAACAACTAATTTATTGTTGATTTCATAACCAAATTTTATCCCGGATTTGGCTATCATCGAATTTTTTTCTTTCTTCTTTGCATTCAGAAAATCAATATTGGATCGAAGTTTTTGAAATAAAATATTATCCTCTTTAGTAATAACAACTTTTGGCAATACATTGTCTTTAGACAAATATTTAAATGGTGTTTCAAAAGCTGTTTCACGACCCCTATTCTCATTGACTTGGCAATACGTAAAAGAATGTGTAGCGAAATAAAAAACGATTACACCTACTATTCTAAGAATTGTTCCACTTAAATTATCTGGATAAATCAATGTTTTCATAACTCAACAACTCCTTCTTTGAATGATTCTTGCAGTTTTGAAGCTTACCGCTAACGTTTGTGTTTGCGAAACCAGTTTCGTAAAGCACGCCCATTGGAATACATGGCGAAACTGGTTTCGGGTATTTCTGAATTAAATCCGTTTTTCTGATTTCTTGGGGCTTGGTTTTCGGAGTCTTTTCCTTACCAAAAATGCCTGTTGGCTTTCCCCTAAAAATCTATTTCAAGATAAGTGCTCGACTCTATGTATCCAAACTGTTTTTATAAAAGAGCTTTCTTTTTCTGCAAATTCTATTGCTCTTGGCGGTAAACCGAGTGATTATTCGGTCATACTTCTTTAAGGCAAGGGAATGGATTGTTTTGGGCTGGTCTGATTCGGTTTGGGCCTGTCCGTTTCTCGGTTTTCAGAAGGTTCCGCCGTTCCGGTTTATATCCCTACCTTTGTCGCTATCAACTAGCACAGCATGAAGCGCATCAACGAGTACAAGAAACTTTTTAACATCGAAGGACCGATTGACCTAAAGCAATTAAAAACCACCTACCGAAATCTGGTGAAGGAATGGCATCCGGACAAGTTTCGGGAAGGGGATGAACAGGCAAAAGAGGCGGAAAAGAAAAGCGCCAAAATCATCGATGGGTATCATTTCCTGGTGAGTATCGCACCGGAGACCATCGCCGCCAATCTGGAAGAATATACCAAAACCGCCACCGAGTCGGGCATCGCAGACTTTCAATACAAGAATCAGGTGATGGAGATTACCTTCTTGGACGGGAATACTTATGAGTACTTTGGGGTTTCCAAAAACACCTACACCAAGTTTCTCAGCGCGGATAATGCCTATCGTTTTGCCCGTAGAAATATCTTGAATTCCCACCTTTACCGTAAGTCGAAGAGGACTGCGGAGACGGTTTAGTAGCTGGTATGACAAAGTTTTGGGAGCGAAATAGGGAGTTCCGATTTTACCAGTTCGCTCTCAAATACTCTTTAGGAATTCTGAATAATTGAGTGGCTACGGGTATTGATGGGTCATTTTTTCTTAATTCCCTCAATTCCTTAATGGTAAAAATGCAATCCCCAAAATCACGCTGGCTCGATATGAATCAGCACATGTCCTAGCTGTGGGATTTCCCGGCGGAGGGTGTCTTTGAGTTCGTGGGCGATGTCGTGACCTTGGCGTACAGTCAATTTGCCATCCACATGGGCATGCAGGTCCACATGGTATTTCATCCCGGCCTTTCGGATAAAGCACTTTTCCGTATCGCTCACCCCGGGGACGCTGAGGGCGACCTTTCGGATTTCATCGACCAAGTCCTCGTGGTTGTTTTCATCCATCACTTCACTCAGTGCCGGGCGAAAGATCCCGTAGCAGTTGTACAGGATAAAGCCACAGGCCAGCAATGCGGCATAATCATCCGCCACCTCGTAGCCTTCTCCTCCGAAAAGCGCAATAGAAATCCCGATAAATGCTGCCACGGAAGTGATGGCGTCTGAGCGATGGTGCCAAGCTTCGGCCTTCAGGGAAGAACTCCCCAGTTTTTTGCTTCGGCGCAAGACCACTTGAAAGCTGGTTTCTTTCCAAGCGATAATCCCCGCCAAGATCCAAAGCGTCCAAGCTTCCGGCAAGGCATGGGGAGTTTGGATGTTTTTGATGGATTGCCAGGCGATGGTAAAGGCAGAAAGTACCAAGAAAACCACCACCGCAAAGGTGATCAAAGGTTCGGCTTTGCCGTGACCATAAGGATGGTTTTCGTCTGCAGGACGTGCCGCATAGCGAAGGCCAAGCAAGACCAAAAAGGAAGAGAAAATATCCACCGTCGACTCAATTCCGTCCGCAATCAGCGCATAGGAATTTCCAAAAATCCCTGCCAGAAACTTGATCCCCGCCAAGGCTGCATTTCCCAGCATGCTAAAAATTACGGTTCGTATGGCGAGGTTGGGAGCAGACATGTTGTGAAAGTACGAAATACGAAGTACGATTTACGAGATTTTTGAGGACTTCAAAGTGCTTTCTCGAAGCTAGACACTCTTCATCATTCGGCGTTCATCATTCGGTGTTCGATATTTTTTCTAAATGAAAGAACCTAGAATTTTTTAAATAATGAATGTCGAACATCGAATGTCGAATATCGAAGAAGACTCAAATCCCAAATCCGACCTCAGTTTTGCTTTTTCCCCATCCAATACAAGCCCGTTCCGATCCCCACAAAAATCGCGGTCATCCAAATCGAGCGTTCGCTTACCTGCATCATCAGCCAGAGACAAGCCAAAATCCCCAACACCGGAATCAGGTAGCCACCTTTCAGAATGAATCGGCCTTCTCCACGAAACTGTGGTCTGAGCTTAGGAATTGCCGCGCAACTCATGATAAACAGAAACAATCGGGAAAGTACGGTCATTGCGGCCAAAGCGGTAAACGAACCGAAAGCGGAAAGCAGAAAGGCCGCCAAACCAAAGAAAATTACCGAGTTGGCGGGAGTCAAGAACTTAGGATGAACCTCCCCAAACCAGCGGGGAAGGGACTTTTCCAAGGAAAGAGCATAGGTCACCCGAGTGGCGGAAAACATGGAACTGATCAGGTTGGCAATCACGGATGCAGCCACTCCGATCATCAAAATCACCGCTCCAGGACTGCCAAAAAGTGTGGCCGACACATCCAACAGCGGGGTTTTAGAATTGGCAATATTAGGAACTGCGGCCTGAGAAACGACCTGAATCAGCATATAAAGCACTGCCACGACCGCCAAGCCCAGCAACAAGCCCAAAGGCATATCCCGTTCCGGTCGCTTGGCTTCTCCAGCCGGCACCACCGCGCCTTCAAATCCCACAAAGGCATAAATCAAGAGCAAAGCAGCTGCTCCCAAATCCGAAACCGGAGGTAGGGGAGAGGTAAAATTGGGAATGACTGCCGGCCCAAGCAGGATAAATCCTCCTACGGGAAGCAGGATCAAGACAGCAAATTTGATCACGGTGAACAGGGTCATAGAGCGGATGGACTCCACCGAACCCAAGACATTGATCACGCTCAAGCCGATGCAGATCACCGCCAAAGAGATCAATCGTCCCGTTCCTTCACCGGCTCCAGCGATGAAATAGGCGATGGAATCCGTGAGCAAAACGGTATTGGCAGAAAAGGAAATCAACCTAGCCAAGTAGTATAGCCAACCTCCCTGAAATCCTACAAATGGCCCAAAGGCTAAGGTTCCGTACCGAATCGGTCCGCCTGTTCCCCGGAAGTAGCTTCCCAATTCTGCAAAGCAGAGGATCACAGGCAAGATCAAGAGTGCACAAAATGCATAGACCAACACGCTGTATTCACCCGCTAGCGCCGCAGCACCACTAGGCAAACCAAATATCCCAGCTCCAATCAATCCGTTGACCACAAGCATCCAAATGCCCCAAAGGCCAAGATTTCGGGGGAGTTTTTCTTCGGAAGAGGGAGTGGAATTCGTTGGTACGGACACGGGATGGGTTGGGCTTCAACTCGGAAAATAAAAGAAATCCCTCTCGCAGGAAAGGGTTTTCAGTTTAATGTCTTAGAGAAATAATTTTTGAACATTCTGAAATTTTTGAATGAATCAAATGATTTGAAACATTTAGAAATTAAGGTCATTAAGAAAGGGTTGGTTTTCTGAAATTTAGAATTCCAACAACCTTAATTTTCTAAATTCCTTAATGGTAAAAAGATCTGGGCGTGACCTAGTTCAATGGTGTTACTGAGACTTTACTTTTTCCACTCCAGCACTTCCATGGTGCTGATTTCTGGTCCGCCGCCACGATTGGCCGAACCAGCCTGTACGTAGATTTTTCCATCCAAAAATGCTGCTCCTGTGCCGTGTCTGCCTTGATTGAGATTTGGAAGTTTGCTCCAGGTATGAGTTCGGGTATCGAGCACTTCCACTTCCGCATGGGCAGCAGTCTGAGCTTGGCTTTCGCCGTTTAGAATCACCAAATAAGGTCCAATTCCAAGGTTTGAGTTGCCAGCACGTGGGGTGGGAATTTCCGCCTCAATCGTGGTCCACGTATTCGTTTTGAAGTCAAAGTAATCGATCTCATTGTTCGTCAACTCCAGTACCTTTCCGATTTTGGCATAGGAGGTCCGTCCACCTGCGAGGTAAAGTCTATCTCCAACCATGGCTGCGCTGACGTGGTCACGAGCCCTTGGCGCGCTTGGGAGCGATATCCAGGTTCCTGTTTTTGGATCCAATTCATCAAACCAGCGGACAAATCCAGCGAAGTGGCCGTCCTGAATTCCGCAGACCATATAGATTTTATCATTTCGAACAATAACTCCAGCCGAACCCCGCAATCTGTTTTCAGGAAGTTTTGGTCCATCCCGCCAAGTCTTGGTTTTAGGGTTGAAAATCAACGCATTTGGGATGGGAGTTTCGTGGGGATATCCTCCGGTCAAAGCACCAACAATCCAGATTTCACCTTGGTAGGATACTGCTTGGAAATGGTGGATTTCCATGGGTGCATTCGCCAGTTTGGTCCAGGTGTTGGTTTTGGGATCGTATTCTTCCACGGGTCGTTCGCCTCGACCGCCAAGAGAATAGAGCTTACCCTCACAGGCTACAAAAGAGCTTTCGTGTCGGGAAGTCGCTTCGGTTTTTGGGGTGATGATTGTCCAGGATTCCTGAGCGAACAGGCTGATAGAAATTAGACAGAAGAGTAGGATTAAGCTGGGTTTCATAGGTTTTTCAATTTCGGATGCTTCGACGAGCTCAGCAAAGGTTTAGGTTTAGTCCAAGTTAAGGATAATTGAACATGCAGCTTTTGCTTTTTTATTTCCCAAAGATTCTCACGGATAAAACCACTGATTTTGAGGATTAATCTGTAAAGTGTGCAGGATTTTCCCGCAGATGCTCGCAGAAAAATCCGCAGAACTCCGCTGATTTCATCAGTTCAGCCATTATCTGCGTTAATCAGCGATTTTTTCTGCGCAGATCAGCGGGAAACAAAAAACCACGAATCACTCCGTGGTTTCCAAATTCTTTTCATGTATTTCGATTCTGACTAGTTTTTAGATTGCTTTAAATCCAAAAGTTCAATTTCAGTCTGTTTTGCGGAATCGAATGTTTTTAGTTCGTCCTGAGGAAACCTTCATTTCAATGACTTCGCCCTTTTCATTTCGAATGAATTCAGCTTGGCCAAAAAACCACATGTCTCCCGAGAAAATATCAGTTTTAATGGGAATGAAATGAATATCTGAATGTCTGGAATGGATTGCGACAAGGCTACCATTTTTAACTTCCAATTGGTAGGCAGTTGATAATTCATCGCTGTAAAATCTGCCTTCAAAATCCGAGAGATTCACTGTGGAGGGGTCAAAGGGCTGGATTCTTTTGCCTTCTTCTATATCATTTTCTGATGTATAAACTTTTACTGATTGGCTCAAGCTTTCACTTTCGTTTAGAAATTCAATTTCAATTTCAAACCCGTCCAATCTGAAACGGGTACTTGAAATAGGAGTAAGCGGATAAGTTTCCTCGCCCGTGGCTTTTACAAAAAGTTGATTATCATTCTCAGAGAAATAAAGAAGTGTGCCTGATTTCAGCTCAAAATCTCCAAGATACTTTGCTAAAATTCCAATATTAAGTTTTTCGGTTTTTGTTAGATCTGATTTTGTTGTTTCTTTTCTTTTTTCAATTGGAATCTCGAGAAAAAGATCGGCGATCTGATGGGCATAGTTGCTGGAAATGAAATCAGCTGAATTGCCGAGAACTATCACTGAAAGATTTTGATCTGGATATCTAACAAAATAGGTTCGATAACCTGCATCTGCACCCCCGTGGGAGAATTCATCAATTCCTTTGTATTTACCCACAAATTGCCCCATCGCACCTCCAAAGGTTTTCCCATTGTTTAAGATGGCGAGCTTGTTTAGCTTGTCAATGATTGACTGATCTCCAACTTTTGGATTGGAAAAATTAAGTGACCATTTACTTAAGTCTTTAACCGTGGTAAATAAACTAGTAGCTCCTGTATTAGCGTAACTTAACACACTTTTTTTATAGCCCAATAAACTGTCTGGATAGTACGAGTACGCTCGATTGCGGACGATTTTCTCATGGTCATCATAAAATAAAGTTTGATCCATTTGAAGGGGTTGGAAAATTCGTTCTTTGCAAAATTCTGCAAAAGTTTTACCCGACACTCTAGCCACAACCTCAGCTAGGAGTGTAAATCCAGTATTGCAATAAATAAATTCCTCTCCAGGGTCGAAATTGAGATCTTTTTGCTTACTCACAAGTTTGAGCACATGTTCCGTGGTGATCACATCATCAAGCCTCCATCCACCTAATGCAAGAAGATCCCATTGATCCCGAAGGCCACTTGTATGAGTTGCTAAGTGCCTTAGCGTGATAGTTTTGCCAAAATCTGGTACTTCAAGAATATACTTTCGAATGTCATCGTCCATGGAAATTCTCCCATCTTTCTCCAAAAGAAGGGCCGCAAATGCAGTAAACTGCTTTGATACAGAGGCTATGTGGAAAACGGTGTTCGGAGTTATAGCAATTTCATACTCCATGTTGGCTAATCCATAGCCTTTTTTAACTATGATTTCTCCGTCTTTAACTACCGCAACCGCAGCACCAGGAGTATCTGAGTGATCCCACTTTTCGAAAATTTGGTCTATTTCTTTTTCGTGGTTTGGGTTGCAAGCGATCAAAAGGGAGATAAGTACAAAGAGGAAAGGTCGATTAGTCATTTGAGAAAAGTTTGTGAGCATAGATAGCCATAATCTGTAAGAGTATATTGATTTTCAAAAAGTTAGAGGATAAATTTAGGTTTTATTAAGAATTCCTTAAGTAACTCCTGACTTCTAGAATTAGAATTTACGGGATTTATTTTTCCCACAGATTCTCACGGATAAAATCACCGATTTTGAGGATTAGTGTAAATTGTATGTATGACTTTCCCGCAGATGCTTGCAGAAAAATCCGCAGAACTCCGCTGATTTCATCAGTTCAGCCATTATCTGCGTTATTCAGCGATTTTTTCTGCGCAGATCAGCGGGAAACAAAAAAACCACGAATCACTCCGTGGTTTCCAAATTTCAAACTTCGAATTTCAAATCATTTATTCAGGTCCAAAATATCCCGAATCTTATTGATCTCCTTCATTTCATCAAATAGCCCTTGGGTGTCGTCAGTGGCGATTTTGTTACGGAAATCAGTTAAGTTGGTAATAAATCCATCTAGAGCAGCGAGGATATTTTCCTTGTTTTCGATGAAAATCGGGGCCCACATCGCCGGGCTGGATTTGGCCAGTCGCACGGTTGAGGCAAAGCCCGAACCCGCCATGTCGAAGATGTTTTTGTCATCCTGCATTTTTTGTAGGACGGTCTGACCCAGCATAAACGAGGAGGCATGGGAAAGGTGAGATACAAACGCCAAATGACGGTCATGCTCCTCCGGATCCATAAATCGAAGCTTCAGATTCAAGGCGTCAAAGAGTTTGTAAGCCTTTTCCTTCAAGTGCAGATCTGTCTTTTCGAGTTCGCAGATGATGGTTACTTTTCGATCCAGGAGGTCAGCAAAAGCGGCTTTTGGGCCGGAATATTCCGTGCCGGCAATCGGGTGAGCCGCCAAATACTGCTTTCTTTTCGGATGGTTGGCCATCATCGCGCAGAGTTTGGCTTTGGTTGAGCCTACGTCAAAAATGAGGGTGTTTTCACCCACTTGCTCTAAGGTCTGAAGCAACAGGTCTCCCAAGGTATCTGCAGGAGTGGCCAAAATCACCAGTTCGGTATCGGCATCCGGAGTCTCTTTGGCTTCGGTAATGATGCCTAAAGTCAGGGCGTCTTTTAGGTTTTGAGGGTTGGAATCGTGGCCAGTAATGACCAATTCTGGGAATTTTTGTCTGGCTCCCAGTCCAAAGGAACCTCCCAAAAGTCCAAGTCCGATGATGTGTATTTTTTGCATAGCAAGGTTAAGATTTGATGCGGTTTATAGCCTCCAGGATTTTGAATTCGGGCATGCAGAGAGAAAAACGCACGTACTCGTTTCCTCCTGTGCCGAAGATTTTTCCGGGAGTGATGAAGATATTTTTTTCGTAAAGCAGCCAATCGACCAGCTCCTCGGGGGATTTTTCTCCCTGAACCTTACACCAAACAAACAGTCCGGTGGATTTGGTATCGTAGCTGAGTCCAATCTGATCTGCCAGTTTCCAGACGAGCTTTCGGCGGTTGGTGTAGATTTCGTTTTGGTCGGAAAACCAGTTTTTGCCCAAGGAAAGCGCTGCAATGGCACCCTTCTGAAGGCCGAGAAACATGCCTGAATCCATGTTGGATTTTACTTTGAGCACCGCTTCTACCAAGTCTTCCCGACCGCAAAGCATGCCCACTCTCCAACCCGGCATGTTGAACGTTTTGCTCAAGGAGTTGAGCTCGAGGGCGACGTCTTTTCCTCCCGGAATGCTCAACACGCTCAGGGGTTGCGGATTCAGGATATGGCTGTAGGGATTGTCGTTGACAAGAAGAATGTCATGCTTTTGGGCAAAAGCAACCAATTCGGTAAGGATTTCCACTGAACCGGAAGCACCGGTAGGCATGTGTGGATAGTTGATCCACATCAGTTTGACTTTGGAAAGATCTTTTTGCGCCAGCTCTTCCAGATTGGGTCTTCCTTTTTTCTCCAAGTCTAGAGAATAAAAAATCGGCTCTGCTTCCAGCAAACGGGTCACCGAAGTATATGTAGGATAGCCCGGATCAGGGATCAGCACTTGGTCACCGGGATTGAGAAAAGCCATGCTGACATGCATGATGCCTTCCTTGGAGCCCATCAAGGGCAACATTTCTTTGTTGGGAACCAACTCCACCCCAAACTCCCGATGGTAAAAGGAGGCCATAGCAATCCGCAACTCGGGGATACCCTGATAGCTTTGGTATCCATGGGCCTGACCGTTTTCGGCGGTGCCTTTGAGCGCTTCAATCACACTGCGGTCAGGAGCGAGATCGGGCGAACCAATCCCCAGATTGATCACGGGTTTTCCTCCTGTGATCAGTTGGTTGACTTCTCTGAGTTTGGCCGAAAAGTAATACTCCTCGACACTGTTGATTCTGTTTGCAAATCCCTTCATCCTTTTCTGCTGCTGTATTCTCCAAAAATTTTCAAGTCGCCAAATTCTTTGACAACCAATTTCATTGCTTCTCTAAACTGACTGTAATCCCCAAATTCAGCATCGATGAAAAAGGCATATTCCCAGGGTTTTTCCATGACCGGAATCGACTGGATTTTGCTCAGATTCAATCCTTTTTCAGACAGCATCGTGAGCAACTTGGCCAAACCTCCGGCTTCGTTTCGAATGGTGATTTTGAAGGAAGCTTTATTTGGAAGCGTCTGATTCTGGACTTTTTCCTTTTGTAAAATGATAAATCGGGTGAAATTGTCCTTCACCGTCTGAATGTCTCGGGCCAAAATCTCCAATCCATAAATCTCTGCGGCGATCTCGCTGGCGATGGCGGCAAGTCCGGTGAGTTTTTCCTCCGAAATCCGCTTAGCTACTGAAGCCGTATCCACATCGTCAAATTGCTGAATATGCGGATGTTTGGCCAAAAAGGACTTGCACTGAAGCAAAGCCATGGGATGGGAACGTACTTCTAGAATGTCTTGGATGGTTTGTCCTGGCAAGGCCATCAATTGATGGGCAATGGGCAGGTAGTATTCGTCCCTGATGAATAACTCGTATCGGTCGATCAGGTCGTAATTGGGCAAAATAGCTCCTGCGATGGAGTTTTCGATGGCCATTACGCCAAAATCAGCCTGACCAAGCGCCACAGATTTGGCTACAGGTTCGAAGGTATTGAAAGCCAAAATCTCCGAATCCAAGCCGAAGTTTTTCAAGGCTACTTGATGGTGGAAAGAGCCGGGAACTCCCTGTATGGCGATTTTCAGGCTCATGCTTCGCTCAGGGTTTGTGATTCTACTCCTGTCAAAGCCACATGCTTCCAGAAGCTCGGGTAAGATTTGTTGACCACCTCAGGCTCCTCGATCAGCACGTCCGTTTTGGTCAAAAGCGGCATAAATGCCATCGCCATTCGGTGGTCGTCGTAGGTGTGAATCTGAACTTGGCGAGGCATAGTCACCGATGGGATGACCTGGAAAACCTCGGGTTCGATTTCCTTCAGCTCGGCGTTAAACTTGGCCAATTCCTGCTGTAGGGCATAGATTCGGTCGGTTTCTTTGATTCTCAGACTTTCCAATCCTGTGAAAACGGCATTTTGTCCCAAGATCGCGCAGGTCACTGCGACGGTCTGCGCCAGGTCAGGGCAATGGGTGAAGTCCCAGTTTTTAAGGCCTTTTACAGCTTGCTTTTGAAGGAGTACGCCTCCGTTTTGGAAGTTGGATTTCACTCCTAAGTGATCCATGATTTCCACGATGGCGGAGTCACCCTGAAGGCTGTTTTCCTTTAAGCCATCCAAAAATAGCGCTCCCGAATCTGCACAGGCCAAAAGGCTAAACCAATAACTCGCTCCGGACCAGTCACTTTCCACGGCAAAGCGTGTAGGACGATAGGATTGATGAGCCACGTGGATTTTATTTCCTTCCCAGGTGTATTGAATGCCGAATTGCGCCATCAATTCCAGGGTCATCTCGATGTAGGTTCGGCTTCCCACTTTTCCTTCCAGTTCGATTTCCAAGCCCATGGGCAAAATCGGCGCAATCATCAGCATGGCTGAGATGTATTGACTGGAGACATCCCCGCGGATTTTCACCTTGTCGGTGGTCTGCTTGGGAAGTCCGTGAATGGCAAGAGGAGGGAAGCCCTCTTTGTTGAGGTAATGGATATCTGCACCGATGGCCCGAAGCGCATCCACCAAAATTCCAATTGGGCGCTCACACATGCGGGCAGTGCCTGTCATGACTTTTTTCTGATTGGTCACGGTGGCGTAGGCGGTGAGAAAGCGCATGGTCGTCCCCGCGTCGAGCACGTCAAACACAGGTGGACTCGTTTCCAACAAGCGAATCATCGTCTGCGTGTCGCGTGCTTCTGCCAAGTTGGTGATTTCGTTTTTCCCCAAAGTCAAGGCATCGATGACCAAAGCCCGATTGGACTCGCTTTTGGAAGAAGGAAGAGGTATTTGTATGGAATTAAATTCGCTTTTTTGAGCTAGGCGAAGGATATGCATGGTTGGGATCGTCTAGGCTTGAGCCGTTTGGAGTTGGTGGTAATAGTGAATGGCGTGTTTGATTTCCTCTCGGGTCACCGGGATGTTGAAGGTGCAGTTGCCGATGGATTCGAGAAGGGAAAAAAGGATCGTTTGACCTTCATTTTTCTTGTCCTGAGTGCAGAGGTCGAGAATCGGGTCGAGTTCATGTAGGGAAAAATCTACTTTTCCGTACACCTGAAGCAGGAATTGACTCATTTGCTCAAACTCTTCGAAGCTGAATCCGACTTTTTCGAAGGAAAGAAAACCCTCGGCGATCATTCCCAAGGCGATGGCTTCTCCGTGAAGCAGGTGATTTTTGGTGTCCAGAAAATAGGACTCAAAGGCATGACCGATGGTATGGCCGAAGTTGAGGATTTTGCGAAGTCCGTTTTCTTTTGGATCCGCCTCTACGACTGCTTTTTTGATGCCGACAGAATGACGGATCAGGCTTTCCCAATCCTGGTTTTCCCAGTTTTGAGCTTGAAGTTTTTGGAAATAGGCCTTGTCCCGAATCAAGCCATGCTTGATGATTTCCGCATACCCGGATCGCAACTCGGCATGTGGTAGGGTTTTTAGAAATTCGGGTGCGATGACTACCGTTTCGGGTTCATTGAAGACGCCTAAGTGGTTTTTCAGCCCGTTGAAATCGATGCCCAATTTGCCTCCCACACTGGCATCCACTTGGGAAAGCAGGGTAGTGGGGCAGTTAATAAATCGGATACCTCTTTTATAGATGCTCGCGCAAAAGCCTCCCATGTCACCGATGACTCCTCCTCCAAGATTGAGCATCAGGGCTTTTCGGTCCAGCGCTTCTTCTGTCATTCTGTTCCAGATCAAGGAGCAGGTGTCCAAGTTTTTGTGGATTTCCCCCGCAGCAACAGAGATAAATGCGGTGTTGGTTGGGAGAATTTCCTGAATGATCGGCAGGCAGTGACGCTGCGTATTCAAGTCGGTCAGGACTACCAATCTTGAAAAGGAAAGTTGGGCTAAAATCTCCGAAAGGGATTGCTTGATGTCTGAGGAGAAAATGACGGATTCCACAGGGAGGGCCGGTTTGGTGAGGAGGCTAAGTTAGGAAAGCGGCCCCGATTGAGGCCGCCTTCCGAGATTTGAGAGCAGATTTATTTTTTAACAGCTTCGGCTTCACGAAGTTGTTTTTCCTGACGCTTTACCGATTCCTCGTGGATACAGTACAGCAATTCCTTCATGAATTTTTCGCTGAGGTGTTTTTTGATTCCTTTCTGGGTACGGGAGTCCATCACTTCTTTCCAGCGGTCAGACTGAAATACGGTCAAATGATGTTCTCTTTTGTGAGCACCGATCTGATCGATCACGGCAAATCTTTCCTGAAGGATATCCAATAGCTGATCATCCAAGTGATCCACTGCGCGGCGAAGATCCTGCAATCTTTCATCCGGCTTCATGTTTTCCAAAGGCTGTTTGAAGTCGATCGAGTCGATCATTTCTTTCAAACGAGCCGGAGTCACTTGCTGCTTTGCATCAGACCAAGCCTTGTCAGGATCGTGGTGCGTTTCGATCATCAAGCCATCTAGGCCGAAGTTCATCGCGCTCTGCGCTACTTCGAGAAGACCGTCTCTTCTGCCCACGATGTGTGAAGGATCGTTGATCACTTCCATACCTGTCCACTCGCGCTTGAGGTGAATTGGCATAGACCAGTTTGGCTTGTTTCTGTAGCGCTTGTCGTAAGCGTCAGAGAATCCACGGTGAATCGCAGCAAGCTTGTCGATACCTACCGCATACATTCTCTCCAAAGCCCCCATCCAAAGTTCGAGATCAGGGTTCATTGGATTTTTAATCATCACAGGCACGTCTACACCTCTGAGGGCTTCGGCGATTTCCTGTACTGCAAAGGGATTGACGGTAGTTCTGGCACCGATCCAAAGAACATCCACCTTGTGCTTCAAGGCCAATTCCACGTGAGCGGCATTTCCCACTTCCACCGTGACGGGGATGTTGAGGTGGTGACGCACGATTTCCAACCAGCGCAATCCTTCTTCACCAACGCCTTCGAAAGATCCCGGTCTTGTTCTTGGCTTCCAAATACCCGCTCTGAACAGCTGAGGTACCATATTCTCTTCTTTCATCTCCTTGCAGATCTGCTCGATTTGCTCGGGTGTTTCGGCAGAACAAGGTCCTGCGATGATCAGCGGGGTGGTGAGTCCAAGACCCCAATCTTTAATCTGTTTGTGTGGCTTCATAGTACTGAGCGTTTGAAATGAAAAAAGCCCGACTCTTTCGAACCGGGCTTTTGTGTTTTATTTTCTTTTAGTTTTTGGCTAGACAATACACAGCTCCGATTCGATTTTCCCGTCGAAAGTAAAAGTAAAAGAAGGTAAAATAGATCGCTGCCGTGGTTAACATGCCGTAAATGTAGGAGGTGATTTTTTAAATCCAAAATTATTTTTCAATCCTTCGATTGCCGAATTGCTAACTAATCGACCGATTCCTTCAAAAAATTTCAATTTCGATCAAATTCCTAATCGATTTGGAATTTTATCCACTTTTTTAAAATAAAAACAGAATAATATTTTTTAAAAAATCTATTCTATTTCAATTGGAATAAGGAGAATGCCTTTTGTTTGATCAAAGATTTTGAGTTTGGTCTCAAATCAGGTGGTTTGTTGTTAGCCTTTTTTTAAAACTAGAATGTGGTAGATTGATTTAGGTCTTAAGCAGGCTCGTTTTCTGTATCCTATTTCTATCCAAAAACCTGTCCATTTTACATGGCTTCTAAGAGTCCAAATTCCCAACAAAAACAAGGCCTTGAGGTTTTTTTAAATATCTTTGCAGCCTTAAATGAGCGATATGCCCGTCAAACCCAATATTTCTTTTGAGAATCTGGAAGTGGCCTTTGCTTCCAAAAGTGACGCCGAACTCAGGAAAATGTACCTGATTTTTGCAACGCTGAATAATAACCTGATTTCTGACTTGGGGATTGGTTTGGCCAATTTGGCATTCAAACTCAAGTTGCCGGTCAAGGGCATCATGAAAAAAACCATGTTTGGACACTTTTGTGGAGGGGAAACCATCTCGGAAAGTATCCATGCATGCAAGCATTTGGCAGATTACGGAGTCCATTCCATCTTGGATTTGTCTGTAGAAGGCAAAGGCGATGAAGAATCTTTCGATCAGACCTGTGAGGAGATTTATCAAACCATGGTCGAGTCAGCCAAAACGGACTACATGCCCTTTGGAGTGTTTAAAGTGACAGGACTTGGAGATTACCACATCATGGAAAAAATCCAAGCAGGGGAAAAGTTGACTTCGGATGAAGAGGCGGCTTTTGCAAAGCTCAAAGGTCGGGTGGACAAATTGTGTATAGCAGCCCATGATTTGGGATTGAAAATATTGGTAGACGCGGAGGAATCCTGGTTCCAAAATGTCATCGATGACTTGGCTTACGAGGCCATGGAAAAGTATAACCGGGAGCGTTGTGTGGTCTACAATACCTACCAGATGTACCGTCATGATTCCTTGGCTCGACTGCAAAAAGCGCATCAAGTGGCCTTGGAAAAAGGCTACCTGTTTGGAGCTAAGCCGGTGCGAGGCGCTTATATGGAGAAGGAGCGGGAGCGTGCTCAGGAAATGGGCTATGTGGATCCTATCCAGCCAAACAAAGCGGCAACTGACCGAGATTACGATGCGGCAATCAAGTATTGTGTGGAGAATGGTGCTTACCTAGTATGTGCCACACACAATGAGAAAAGTAGCCTTCAGCTGACCGAACTGATGAATCTCCATGGCTTGGAGCCTAAATCGGATCGTGTCTTTTTCTCCCAACTCTATGGCATGAGTGATGTGATTTCCTTCAATCTTGCTAAAGCAGGTTACCATGTAGTGAAATACGTGCCTTATGGACCGGTGGAAAAAGTGATGCCTTACCTGACCCGTCGCGCTGCCGAGAATACCTCGATCGCAGGGCAAAGCAGCCGGGAGTTTGAGCAGATCAAGCGGGAAATGAGAAGACGGAAGACCGAAGACAGAAGACCGAAATCCTAACTTCCGACTCCTGTCTTCGGTCTTCCAGCTTATTCAAATTTAGAATTTCAAATATCAAATCTATATAAATGCAACTTCTTAGCGAACAGGAATTAGAACGCAGAAAAGACCGGGAAGAACTCTATGCCCTGGGTATCAATCCCTATCCGGCGGAGTCTTTTCATATCAATGTCACTGCGGAAGACATCCATCGAAACTACGAAAACAACAAGACGGACTATAAAGATATTTCCATTGCGGGTAGATTGATGAGTCGTCGAATTATGGGTTCAGCCTCTTTCGGGGAAATCCAGGATTCTACCGGTCGTCTTCAGTTTTATGTTCGTCGGGATGACATTTGTTCCGGGGAAGATGCTACGCTTTACAATACAGTATTCAAAAAGCTTCTTGGAATCGGTGATTTTATCGGGTTGAAGGGATATATTTTTACGACTCAAACAGGTGAAATTTCACTTCATGTCACCGAGCTGAAAGTGCTTTCTAAAGCAGTAAAGCCCCTTCCGATCGTGAAAAGAGACGAGGAAGGAAATGTCTATGACGGCTTTACCGATCCAGAGCAACGCTATCGTCAGCGCTACGTGGACTTGACGGTGAATCCTCAGATCAAGGAGACGTTCATCACCCGCTCGCGAATCATCTCCAACATGCGTCGCTACTTTGACGACCATGGTTGGTTGGAAGTGGAAACTCCGATCCTTCAGGCTGTTCATGGGGGTGCTGCGGCAAGACCTTTCCAGACTCACCACAATACCCTTGATATGCCTCTTTTCTTGCGGATTGCCAATGAGCTATACCTCAAAAGGCTGATCGTAGGTGGTTTTGACGGGGTGTATGAGTTTGGGAAAATGTTCCGTAACGAGGGCATGGACCGTACCCACAATCCGGAATTCACCTCCATGGAAATCTATGTGGCCTACAAAGACTATGTATGGATGATGGAAATGGTGGAGGAGTTGCTCGAAAAAGTGACCGAGACCATCCATGGCAAAACCGTAGTGAAAGTGGGCGGAAAAGAAATTGATTTTGCAGGACCTTACCGCAGACTTACCATGTTTGATTCCATCAAGGAATACGCTGGAGTGGATGTCAGTGAAATGGATGAGGCTAGATTAAGACAATTATGCGCAGACCTTGGTATCGAAGTGGATGCTTCCATGGGCAAAGGCAAATTGATCGATGAGATCTTTGGTGCCAAAGTAGAAGCCAACCTGGTGCAGCCAACTTACATCACTGATTATCCTATCGAGATGACGCCTTTGGCGAAAAAGCACCGAAGCAAAGCCGGATTGGTAGAGCGATTCGAGCTTTTTGTGAATGGAAAAGAAATCGCCAATGCCTACTCTGAGTTGAATGATCCGATCGATCAGCGTGAGCGATTTGAGGAACAGTTGAAGCTTGCTGCCCGTGGGGATGACGAAGCGATGGCAATGGATGAGGACTTCCTTCGTTCCTTGGAATATGGGATGCCTCCTACAGCAGGTTTGGGAATCGGTATTGATCGATTGACCATGCTCTTGACGGATAATTCCACGATTCAAGAAGTGTTGTTCTTCCCTCAAATGAGACCTGAGAAGAAGGCGGTCGAACTCACCGAAGAGGAAAAAATCATTATGGATTTGCTGAGCAAAAACCATCCGGCTTCTCTGCCCGACCTCAAAGCCCAATCCGGCCTAAGTGGCAAAAAATGGGACGTGTCCATGAAAGGCCTTTCTCAAAAAGGCTTAGTCAAAGTGACTAAAGAAGGGGAAAGCCTGACTGTTTATTTGGTTTAAGCTGATTTTATCTTGAAAATTTAAACCCTGGATTTTATTCGGGGTTTTTTTGTTCGCTAATTTGAAAAATGAAATCATATGTTTTTAGTTTATTTTTGATTTTAGCAGCTTGTAAATCAAGCAATCCAACCATCGAAAATGATTATGTATTCGATGTTGGGGTAATAATTACCGAGTTAATCGAAAGTGGGTATATAGATCGAAAAGTGCCAATCGCTGATCGATTGAAAACAATAGAATACTACAATTTGGAGTATTTCGATGATAGCCTACTAGCGCCTCCTCCAAATCCCTTTGCTCAAAATGAAGTGGTGATTATTAATTGGGTTGATTCTGAATATTTTCCAAATGACTCAACTACAAGAAATCATGTTCAATATCAACTCAAATATTTAAACGAAAATAGAAGTCAATTTCGCTTGATAAAAGGGGATTTGAAGTTGAGAAAATTTGAAAGGGCATTTCCGGGTCATTGTTATTTTTTTTATAAGCCCATTTTTAATCAGGATTCCTCTGCTATGTTTCTTCAACACGACAGATATTACGGTTATTTAGGTGAGGGGGGAATTCATTTGTTGGTAAAGGAAAATGGTAAATGGGTATTTGAAAAATTTATTCATACTTGGGAGAATTGATGGGATTAGGCCCAAAGCCATGTTTTCCATCTTTTTTTTAAGCTAGAGCCAAAACCCAGTTTTGAATAAGAGGGATGCAGATTTCCCTCGTTCGTTCTTATATTTGATTATGTTTAGAATGAACCAAAATCAGGAAAATCAGCTGGAATCAATTTGCAAGAAGCATTTGGTTGCCAACTTGTTTTTGTTTGGCTCGGCAGTTTCAGCTTCTTTTTCAGCATCAAGTGATCTCGATTTTGCGGTTTTGTTTTCAGAAAATCTCTCACCTATTGAGTATGGAGAGGCTTTTTTTAGGCTAAAGGAGGATTTGGAAAACTTGTTTCTTAGAAAAGTTGATCTAGTTTCCTATAGAGTAGTGAAGAATCCTATTTTCAAAAAAGAATTGGACGATACAAAAGTCTTGCTTTATGCCGCCTAGCAAGATTTTAAAATTTATCCTGGACATTGAATCAGTGATCCAAGAATTGGAAAAAGTGGTTGAAATCAACTCACGGGATTACTCAAAATTCAGTTCAAATTTTATGGCGGTTAGAACTGTGGAAAGAGATCTGGAGATTATCGGAGAAGCAGTTAGAAGAATTACTCTAATTGATCCATCCACATCCATTTCAAGTTCGAAAGATATTATTGGCCTTCGGAATATGATTGTTCATGCCTATGATTCGATTGATCCGGCTACACTTTGGAAAATTTTGATTAAAGATCTTCCCATCTTAAAAGAAGAAATCAGAAATATTAAAAATAGGTAGGTTCTCTTTTTTCAAAATTATTTGGGTTAGAAAGCTGCACTTACATCCTTTGATGATTTTTGGCCATCTCCTTTTTTTTTCACTGACTTTGCAAAAACGGGAAAGCTGACTAAACACTTTTCAGCTTTCTCACTTCATCCCAAGTCCGCGGTGAGTGTCTCCACGCACCGCTTTTTTTGACTTCTAATTGCCTTCCATTCAAAACCTGCCAAACTCTATATTTTGGGACCTGAGCGAAGTCGAAGGGTCAGCTTTCTCACTTTATCCTTCTGAATTTCAAAACTGCCCGCTTAATTCTACTCCAAAAGCTTCTCTTTCAGCTCCACCACTCTCCTCAGCTCGCGGATTTCCTTTTGGACATTTTTTCGGATCAGCAGCGTGAGGATTATCCCCGGGATAAAGTAGGAACACACGAAGGCGGCCATCCAAAAGGCCGAGATGTACTTCGAAAATTCCGGCAAAAGCAATAAGAATCCCAAGGTATAAGCACCAAGTGTCAGGTAAGTGCCTGCACCATGTATCCAAAGTCGGAGTTGTAGAAAACTCTTTTCGTTTTCCAAATTGGATAGGGCTGATTCGGAAAGCTGTTTTTTTCTGCCTTGCGCCAAGCTGTAGGCTTCAAGTAAAATTCTCGCTAGGAAAAAGCCTAGCATCAAACCCACTCCCAAATGGCTAAGCTTATCTCGAAAGCCAAAATAGAACAGCAAGAAGTAGCACATCATCAAAAAGGTAGAACTTAAGATCAATAGTGTGCTTCGCTGGAATTTGAAGCTTTCCTGCTGGAGTCGATTGGCCTCTTCGATGAGTTGCTGGGTAGGAGGCGGAGCGGGGATGTCGGAGGCTGAATTTTGCCATCCCGATTTGAGTAGGTTTCCTAATTCATTCATGGTGGATCAATTTTTTGAGTCTGAGTTTGATGCGGTGGATTTTGACACGAAGGTTGACCTCGGTGATTCCTAGAATAGCTGCTATTTCCTCTTGCGGGACATCTTCCAAAAGTAGACCGGTGACCAGTCGGTCTACTTCGGAGAGTTTGCTCATGGCTTCAAATAGCATTTTGCTCGGGTCTGTCTCGGTAAATTCTATTTCTTCGGTGGTTTCCTGGTTTCTGATAATCTCACCCAATTTTTCATCCTGAGATTTTTGCTTTTTCAAGTGGTTAAGACAGGTGTTTACCGTGATCCGGTAGATCCAGGTTTTGGGAGAAGACTCTTGCCTGAAGCTTTGGAGATTGTTCCAAACTTGGATAAAAACCTCCTGGGTGAGATCCTTCGCCTGATCTTGATCGCCTTTGACAAAACCCATACAAAGCTGCGTCACCATCCGATAGTGCGATTGGTAGAGGAAGTCAAAGCTGTTTTTTGTACTGGAATTCACTGGGCGATAAAAGAAGTAAGTTGCTGATGAAACCACTCTGGCTGATCCATCATGAGGTAGTGCTTGCTGTCAGCGGCAAAGGCGAAAGATTTGTTCGGAAGTGATTCGTATTGTTTTTTCATCGTTTCCAAGGCGCCCGGGCCATAAGGTTGACCTGCTACCAACACCAGTACAGGAGCCTGGATGGATGGTAAGATAGGTCTGCTGTCCAATTTAAGCAGATCCACATACCCATACACAAAGGTTTTGCGATCGGCGGCGGCCATCCAAGCCTTCACCTGTGCCTGATCTGCTGGTTTGGAGATCATGTTTTGGGTCATTTGATCCAAGTAGGCACTTTGAGCTGCCTCGTTCATCGCGAGTAGTTGGTCATTGTAAGGACTTTGGTAAGCCAAGGCTTCAGCAGGCACGCCGGGCATCATCACTTCACGCATACAGGCTAGTGCATCGGCCACCACGACTTTGGCTACTCGATCAGGCAAGGCCGCAGCCAAGTCCAAAGCAAGATTTCCTCCCATGCTGTGACCCACAAGGATTATTTTTTGGAGTTGATTGGCTTCGATGTACTGGATCAGGTCCGTTTTTAATTTGGCGTACCAGGGCATTTCAACCGGAGCGACTTCTCCAAAACCTGCATAAGTCACGACATGAGATTGGAAATTGGGAAGATTGGATGAGGTAGCATTCCAAACCTCTCCCGGAGTGGCAAAGCCTGGAAGAAATAGAATCGGCTGACCTTTTCCGGAGCTTTTGACAGAAATGGAAGACTGCGCGAAAAGGAAGTTCTGAACCAACATCAGAGCGAAAAGCAGAAGTAGGGATTTTTTCATTTGAAGAAGAGTTTGTTTTTCTTCTTGGAAAATGAAAAAGCTCATTTGTTACAGGGGGAGTGGAAAAAAAAATGAGGAGTGGATTTTTCTGCTCAAAAGCCAATCCTTTTTATAAATCTAACTTTGAAAGAACCATTTTTAAAAATTACAATAGCCACATAGAGGTACCTAGCAATTGACCTGATTAACCTATTCCCATGTGTTTTCTATGTATCTATTGTGGTTCAAAATTTTATTCTTTTTTGCTTTGGGTGAAGTAGAAAAACCAAATCATTCATCTGTAGAACAGCCTGTCTTCTAGAACAAGCTTTGCAAAAACTGAATACAGCCAACCGAATAGTTTTTTTCAGCTTTCTAACTTTAGCTTTTAGACTTTCCAAAACTTACTGAGACTACCAACTGTGAATGCTCACTTTTTTTCAGCTTTCTTACTTCATCCTTCTGACTTTCAAACTGTTTACTTTTTCTCTCGTTCCGCATACCCAAACACCTTCTGCAGCAATGGGCTGGTTCGGGCGCCGGCCTGCTGACGGATTTTGAGTTCTTCCTTGGCGATTTCGACAAATAGGCCTTGGATCGCTTTTTCGGTGACGTAAGCAGTGAGGTTGGTGTTGACTGGCTTCACCAGTGGAACTTTATTGTACCTAGTCATCACGTCATCCCAATACTTGGTGGCTTCTACCTTTTCGAGGCTGTTATTGATGATAGGAGAGAATTTTGCCGATAGCGAATTGGTAGTAGTACGCTGAAAATACTGGGTTGCGGCATTGTTTTCTCCCAAAAGGATCTGCTGCACATCCTGGAAGCTCATCTGCTTGATGGCGTCTGTGAAAATCGGTTTGGCCTCTTTGGCGGCGTCCTCGGCGGCACGGTTGAGGCTGGTGATGACCTGATCGCACATAGAGCCTAGTCCGAGATTGCGAAGTGTTCGCTCCACTTGCCTGGCTTCCTCCGGGAAAAGGATTTTGACATCCAAATTGCCGAGGTAGCCATTTTCCAGAGAAAGCCGATCCGAACTGATTCCTGTGCCTTTTTCCAAAGCTTCTTTGAGTCCAGAGGTTATTTCTGAGGCAGTTGGATTTCCAGTGACCTGACCAGCCTTTTCCAGAAATTTCCCGATCTGCGCTGTGGATTGGCAGGAGGTAAGAGAGAAAATGGCGAAGAGTACTAAGGAAAAGGTTTTTGCGCAGAATTGGAGTTTCATGGTAGATTGTGAATTGGTCTTCAAGTTATACCGAGAATGGACCGGTCTAGTTTTTTATTTACCCTAAATCCTGTTAAATCTGGTTTTTTGATCTTTAGCCGTGAATTCTATTTCATAATTAAATCTTGATTAGATGAAAAAACAGAAATTAAATATCCATTTTATTTTTACTTTGGAAGTAATTCTATCGAATAATTGAAAATTCAAAAAATATGAATCTTCGAATCAACTCTGAGTTTGGAACCCTGCGAGCGGTGCTGATGCATCGACCGGGAAAGGAAATTGACCGACTTACGCCTTACAATAAAGACTACCTGCTTTTTGAAGATGTGCCTTACTTGGAGGCTTTGCAGAAGGAGCATGATACCTTTTCCAATCTGATCAAGGAGACCACAGGTGCCCAGGTTTTCCAACTTCGGGAGTTGTTGATTCGGGTGCTTTATGACCAAAAGGTATTGCTTCATTTGGTTCAGGAGTCGCTGAAGCGTTCCGGGCTTTCGCACATTGCTGAGGAGATTTTGGAGCGGTATTCTACCGCGGAGTGTGCCACGATTTTGACGGCAGGATTGAAGATTCATGAGCTCAAGCGCAAGATTCCAAGCTTGAATGCCGGGGAACTGATGGATTCTGCTTTTGCGATAGCACCCTGTCCCAATCTCTATTTTCAGCGTGATCCGATGGCGTTGACTCCGGGAGGAATCATTTTTTCCTCGATGAAAATGGAAGGCAGGCAGCGTGAGGCTGATTTGTTGAGGACCGTATTTGAACATCATCCCGAATTCAAAGACCATGTCAAAACCCTCTATCCGATCAATGGACATGATTCTCCGCCAAGCATTGAAGGGGGAGATGTGATTATTCTTTCTCACGAAGCGGTCGCGATAGGCAACTCTGAGCGGACGGATGAAAAAGCGATTTACCACGCTGCTAAGGCACTTTTGGGAGAAGGAACAGTCAAGCGTGTCTATGAAGTTCACCTCCCCAAAAAGCGGCAATACATGCACTTGGATACGGTGTTTACCGTGTTGGATGAAAACCTCGTTTTAGCCTATCCCGATGCGATGAATGCCGTTTTGCAAACTTCCCTTTACACACTCAAAGACGTCAATGGGGATCGGGTGAATATCAAGCGAGAGGTTTTGAAGGAATCCTTGCTGACCGTGCTGGGTAGGGAGATTCCTCACTTGGAAGTGCTTTCCACAGGTGATGGCAACTCGGATTATTCTCAGCGAGAGCAGTGGTTTGATGGAGCCAATGTCTTTGCGGTCGGGCCTAGACGTGTGATTTCCTACAACAGAAATATTCACACCAATAGGGCTTTGAGAAATATGGGCGTGGAGGTTTTGGAAATCCCAAGTTCGGAGCTTTCCCGAGGTTTGGGAGGTCCGAGATGTATGACGATGCCGCTGAGTCGAGCGAGGGTATGATCTTCTCTAAAGTTAGCTTCTAGATTAAGTCTCTGTTTGAGACAGGTTTTTTTCTCGCAAAGTCGGTAAGGCGCAAAGAGTCAATAAAGCTTTGCGCCTTTTGCGTCTTCGCGAGACTGAAAAATCACCTCTTTCTAGAAAATCAGAGTAAGATTAGCCGATCAATGTTCAAGTTCTTGAAAAAACTTAATCATTGGCTTTAACTGATAGTAATCTGATTTTAACGATCAAAGAATGATCTTCTTCTCGACACTTTCAGGTCCTGAAGGATGCTGGATTTCACCCGGATGTCAATATTATATGAAGTAAATCGTCCAAACGGCACCCAGTTGACGTTCATCTGCCAGCAGTGCAGATCTCGGGCAATCCCGATCATGGTTTGGGTGATTTCCTTGGAATCAAAGTTGAATCCTGTGTTGAAATTGATTTTCCACATCTCAGAAATAGACAAGTCTCCACTCACATTCATAGCAGAGGTCACATTGATGGTGTTGTTGGTCTGCTTGGTGTAGGAGAGGTTGTAGCCCATCGTCAGGTTCCAAGGAATATCCCAATTGATATATTGACTTGGATCAGCTACGATTCGGTTAATTTCATTTTCGACGACTTCATTCATGATACCACCTCTGGTAAGGAAGTCTTGCGTGAGTTCATCACGAACCTGTCCCGGATTCTGTCCATTATTTGGATTGAAGGATGCATTGATATTGAGTGAGGCATTTCTAATGACTCCGATTCCTTGGCCTCTATTCCAAGTGTAGTCATTGATTCTGCGGAAGGAGGTTGTTCCGTTGCTTAAGACAGTGGATTGCACCGCATAAGGATCAAGCGAACCACTCACGTTGACGGATACTTTTCTATCGAAAAAGCTGGTACGGGCCGAAAGTTGGAAAGGCGCCAATTGAAAGGAGTCAGCCGCAAAGTTGTAAGCCGTATTGATATTGAAGGATTCCAATAGCGGGATTTTCTTTGTTTCTGCCTCGGTGCTATCGGACTGGGTTCGGATTTTGGCTTCCACCACATTTCGCAGACTAATACTTATAGCCCTCGATTCACCTCGAGGAGCTTCTCCGAATATCAAGCCTTGATGTCTGGAAAATCTCTGTATTCGTCCACTGGCATTCTCTTGAACTTCTTGGTAATAGCCGTAAGCAGGGTCAGAAAAGTCCGGGTTGAAATTGAATGAAAAAGTAGGTGCTATGTGGTGTCGGATGGTTTGCAGCTTCCCGTTTCCTTTGAAATTGTAAAACCCGTAAAAGTTGGTGTTCATCGCAAAGGAAGTCGTGTAATACCCCACGCGGTTAAATCCATCTTGGGTGATTCGATCTACGCGCTGTGTGGCAGGATTGTAGAAATAGCTATACCGCTGCATATACCACAGCTCGGTGTAATCTACCGAGGCAGTCCCGGTGAAGTATTTGAACAGGGTGAAGTTGGAGCTCAATGGGATGGTGTTTCGGGCGCCATTGTTTCCGTTTCTCAAGAGTAATCCAAAGTTGTCAATCGTAAATGGAATTGTCCCCGGTCTTGAGCCTGTTTCGGGATTGTTTACCCCAAACTGCTGCTGGATTCGGTTGGTAATGGAGTTTTGTAGGTTGAAATTCCAGGCGATATTGAGCGTTTTGAGCGGTTCAAACTTTACGTTTTTGAATGGACTCTGTCGGTTCATGTTTACTCCTATGGTAGGCAAGTCCATGCGTACCTCACCGGTTTGCACACTCTGAGAATGCCTGAGGTTGGCAGACATGGAGAAAGGTGTTCCTGCAAAAGTTTTGGAATAAGAGACGTTCGAACTCAGGTCAGAGGTGACGTTATTGGTGAAGTTGTTTGGGTTGACAATGTTGTTAAAGTAGCTGGTCGAGCCTGCATTGACCGAAGCCGAAAATCTGCCTGTGCCCCTGGTTTGTGGCGTATGATTCCATTGTACGCGGAAGGTGTTGTAATCTACGGGATTGAGCTCTGTCTCCGGGCTGACAAACTTTTGAAAGTCCAAATTAAACCCGCCATTGAATCGGTACCGCTTGGTGTACATGGATTGGGATTTGACTCCCCATCCACCTTTTGAAAAGACATCGGCAGTCACCCGCATGTGGATGTAATCATTGAAAGCGAAATAATACCCAATGTCCCTTAAACTTAAGCCACGGACTTGCTCTCTTCCATAAGATGGAAAAATCACCCCGGAAGCCTTTTCTTCAGGTGTATCAGGGATCAATCCAAAGGGCAATCCCAACGGTGTAGGAATGCCATTGAAGTACAGGTTAAATGGTCCGGATACTACTTGTTTTCCGGTGATGGACTTGATTTTGGAAGAGGAAATGTGCCAGTGTGGCTTCGTCAGCTTACAGGTTGTGTAGTACCCGTGATCCAGATAGATGCTACCATCTTCGGTTTTTTTGATGGTAGTACCTCGCAATATTCCGTCTTGCTGCTCTGTGACGACATCCTTGATGATGGCTTTTTGGGTTTTGAAGTTGTACCGCATCTCTTTGCGGATTTCATAAACTGAGTTGCCGTCTTTGAAAAAAGGGTTTCCTGAAATATTTCCTAAACTGTCCGGAAGGCCATAAGCGTAGAGTTCGGAGTTTTTCCAGTCGATCACAATGCGATCCGCATCGAGTCGCATCTCACCGTACTCAAACCAGGCTTTCTTATAGAGGTAAACTTTGTTTTCGGTGAAATCGGTGATAATACTATCCTCTGCGAAATACAGAATATCCGTTTTGATATCGCTTGTAGGCATAGTATTTGCCGAATCCAGCTTAACCAAGGTGTCTGCCTTAGCAAGAAGAGAATCAGATATCTGAAGATTTCGAGAAGGGGGAGTGAGGGTGTCAGGTTCGACGAGGCGTCTTTCACGCGGTGGTCTGCCGCCTCGCTGCGCTTCCGCCTCAAGAGGTAAAGTCCAAAGCCCTACAATAATCAAAAAAAGGATTCTGAAACTCGACACTGTTGCCTGCGCTTTGTTTAATTTGTAAATATTTCGTGTAAAGTTAATTCGATTGCCCTCATGGAACGGTTCAACAACAAAAAAATTCTCTTAAGTTTTGTTATAGCGATCCCATTTTTGTTTGGAGGATTTATTCCCAATGAAACGATGATGCCCGCTTTCCGCATGAAAAAGATCGTGTTGGATGCGGGACATGGTGGAAGTGATCCTGGGAATATCGGATCCAAGGCTAGGGAAAAAGACATCAATCTTGCGGTCACACTCTTGGTAGGGAAGTACATCAAAGAAAACTTACCGGATGTGGAAGTGATCTATACCCGAAATGATGACAGTTTTCCCACATTGAAGCAACGCCCAAATATCGCTAATATCAATAAAGCAGATCTTTTTGTATCCATTCACTCCAATTCTGCTCCAAACAAAACTGCTTATGGTACCGAAACTTTTGTGATGGGAACCAAGCACTTTGAGGCCAACTTTGATATTGTGAAAAAAGAGAACTCGGTAATTCTTCTGGAAGAAAATTACCAAGAAGAGTACGAAGGATTTGATCCTACCTCTCCGGAATCCTACATGCTTTTTAATCTTACTCAAAAGGCCTACATCGGTAATAGCATCACCTTGGCAGATCACATTGAGACTCAGTTTAGAGATAAAGTAGGTCGAAAAAGCCGTGGGGTAAAGCAGGGGCCATTTTATGTGCTTTGGACTCCTTCAATGCCTAGTGTGTTGGTAGAGTTGGGCTTTTTGTCCAATTATGAAGAGGAGAAATTTTTGATGACCAAAGAAGGCCAAGAGTACATGGCTTCAGCGATCTTCCGCTCCATCCGAGATTACAAAAATGAGATTGAGATGAATTAATTTCTTGCTTGATAGCAAAGCATTTAGGCCCTTTTCTGTTTGGAGAAGGGCTTTTTTGTATCTTAATCGCTAAACCTCTGCCAAGTGGTTGGAGTTTTAACTGTTGTAAACCCACTGTAACTTCTTCTTTTTTCCATGGAATCATCCCTTACTTCTTTCGAGGCACACCTCGAGCTACTCCGTAAAAAAACTACCCAAGTCCAGCTCGGCGGAGGACCAAAACGAATCGCAGCTGAGCATGAAAAAGGTAAGCTCACCGCAAGAGAGCGCATCGACTACCTGATCGACTCAGGATCTGAATTTTTGGAGATCGGAGCATTTGCTGCGGATGGCATGTACGAGGAGGAAGGTGGCTGCCCTTCAGCAGGAGTGGTGACCGGGATGGGATATGTGAGTGGAAGGATGTGTGTGATTGTAGCCAATGACGCCACAGTGAAGGCGGGGGCTTGGTTTCCGATGACTGCGAAAAAGAACCTTCGTGCTCAGGAAGTAGCCATGGAAAATCGACTGCCGATCATCTATCTGGTGGATAGTGCAGGGGTTTTTCTTCCGATGCAAAATGAGATTTTTCCCGACAAGGAGCATTTCGGCCGTCAATTCCGTAATAATGCTAAAATGTCTGCCATGGGAATTGTCCAACTGGCGGCCATCATGGGAAGCTGCGTGGCGGGCGGAGCTTACCTGCCGATTATGTCGGATGAGGCCTTGATCGTAGATAAAACGGGTTCCATATTTCTGGCAGGCTCGTATTTGGTCAAGGCTGCGATCGGCGAAAGTGTCGATAATGAGACGCTCGGAGGAGCTACCACCCACTGTGAGATTTCCGGAGTCACAGACAATAAATACCCGAATGATCAGGAATGCTTGGAGGCCATTCGGAGGATTTTCGCTACCCTGGGAGAGCAGCCTAAGGCGGGTTTCGATCGGGTGGAGGCTAAGCATCCTTCGATATCGGGAGAAAAATTGATGGAGATTTTCCCGATCGACCGGGCAAAGCCATACGACATGCATCAGATCATCGAGGGATTGATCGATGCAGGTTCACTGGATGAATACAAAAAAGACTACGGCAAAACCCTAATTTGTGGGACAGCGAGAATTGAGGGTTGGGTAGTGGGGATCATTGCCAATCAGCGGAAAATCGTCAAAACAGCCAAAGGGGAAATGCAGATGGGAGGGGTGATTTATTCAGATTCTGCAGATAAGGCAGCCCGCTTTATCATGAATTGCAATCAGCGGAAAATCCCACTGGTGTTTATCCAAGATGTAAGCGGATTTATGGTGGGTTCCAAAGCTGAGCACGGAGGCATCATCAAAGACGGGGCGAAAATGGTCAATACCATGGCCAATTCAGTTGTGCCAAAATTCACCATCGTGGTGGGTAATTCCTACGGGGCGGGTAACTATGCCATGTGTGGCAAAGCCTATGATCCGCGCCTGATTTATTCCTGGCCGACTGCTCAGATGGCAGTCATGTCAGGCGCTTCTGCTGCCAAAACCTTACTGCAGATTAAAGTTTCTTCCTTGAAAAAAACCGGAAAGGAGATATCTCCAGAAGAAGAAAAGCAGTTGCTGGAAGAGATCATCGCCAAGTACAATGAGGAATTGAGCCCGTACTATGCAGCGGCTAGACTTTGGGTGGATGGGGTAATTGATCCCAGGGAAACACGAAAAGTGATCAGTATGGGGATCGAAGCCGCAAATCATGCCCCGATCACGGAAAGATTCAATGTGGGCGTTTTACAAACCTGAACTTTTGATTAACTTATTGGAATACACAACAAGATGATGAACGAGTTGAGTCCCTCACAACTGGATGCCTTGGTTTCCCTTTTGGATGACCCGGATTGGGAAGTAAAGTCTCACGTCCGAAACAAAATCATTTCCTTGGGATCAGAGGTGATTCCTTATTTGGAGCAAAAATGGGAAAGCGCTTTTGACCCCACCATCCAAAAAGAAATTGAAGAGTTGGTTCATCAACTTCAGTTTGGATTGTTGAAAAGAAGACTCGCCGAATGGCGGGATTCGGAAGATCGGGATTTACTCACCGGCCTCTGGATCATCAATACCTATCAGTATCCCGACTTGGATTTTGCCAAGCTCAATGCAGACATGCATCAAATCTATTTTGAAGTTTGGACGGCTTTCAACAATGAAATGCAGCCCTACGATCAGGTAAGAGTGATCAACAATGTGCTTTTCAATACGCTTCGCTTTTCTGCTAATACCAAAAACTTCCACTCTCCGGGCAACAGCATGCTTTCGACGGTGCTGGATACCAAAAAGGGCAATCCCATCAGTTTATGTGCGGTCTACATGTTGGTGGCCAAAAAGTTGGGCTTGCCCATTTACGGAGTCAATCTTCCCAACCTCTTTGTCCTGACTTACAAAAGTGCGGATGTAACGTTTTACATCAATGCCTTTAACAGAGGCTTGGTTTTCAGTAGGCAAGATGTATCAAATTACCTCGAACACCTTAAAGTAGACCCCAAAGAGGAGTTTTTCGAGCCGTGTTCTCACTTGGATATCATCCTCAGATCCCTTCGAAACCTCGGGAATGCCTTCGAGAAATTGGGAGAAGTAAACAAGGTGGAAGAGGTGAGGGAGATGCTTGCTATCCTCGAAAATCAATAAGTCCGGATGTTGCAGCCCACTGGTCTTACCTGAGCGGCCATCGGATTTTCCCCTTTCAAGATCTGATTCAGCGCTCGCTCGAGGTGTTTTTCTGAGACAGCACTTTCAGCTTGAGGATTGTTGTCAATAGCGCCTCGGTATTTGATTTCAAGACCATTCGCTCCCGGAACAAGCACGATCACTTCCGGTATTTTTGTGGCCTCAAATTTTTTGGTCCAGACCTGACCTGCATCGATGAGGTAGGACATATTCAAACCGCTTTGGTCGATGTAGGCTCTAAGTGGAAGCTGATCTGCTTCGCTTGTGGTGACTTCTGGATTGATTAGCGCAAAGCTGATGCCTTGGCTTTGAAAGGTACTTCGAAGGTATTTGATCCGGTCTTCGTACATTTTGGCAAAGGGACAGTTGACGCTGTGAAAAATCAACACCATTCCTTTTCCTTTCACCATTGCTCCGAGTTCTTGGACTTTTCCGGTGACTGCATCGGTCGCAGTAAGTTGGTTGTAGCCTTGCGCATTGGATCCAAGCCAAATGCCGATTAGTAGTGCGGAACTCAGGATTAGCTTTTTCATAGTCTTTTTTTACCAAGTGGTATAGGTTAGGATTACATTTTCCAGCTTTCTCACTTGGATCTGATAGTAATGATCGGCAAAATCCGTTCCTCTAATTTTTCCCTTGATCACTGAGTCATTTACTCCAAAGGGTTCGAGTAGAATATTTTCCCGAAAAGACACACCTCTTTTCCCTTGGCATTTGAAGATAGATTCCTTGGCAGACCAAGCCATGGTGTAGTGTGCAGGGTCTTTTTCCAGAAAATCCAACTCAGAGGAGTCCAAAAAGCGGAAACCAATTTTAAGGATTTTTTCACGGATAAGGTCCATATCAATTCCGACGGGCTGCTCGCGATGGAAAATAGCCCCTGCGAATCCGGGGGTATGGGTCAACGAGACAAAGCCTTGCCCATTCATTGATTGGGATTTGCCGTGCTCGTCTTTGAAAAAACCTGGATAAGGGAGTTGTAACGCTTTAAGCGCTTCGTGAATGGCAAGTCTTGCCGTAGCCCATTCACGTCGTTTTTCGGGATGGGAAATATTGGCATAGGATAGCTTCTCTCTAAAACTAAGGAAATCCAAAGGCTCCTCAGCCGGACTCCCGATTATCTTCACCGCCAAGGCAGAGGAAGAGTCAATTTTTTCTATTTTTGTTTGCATATGCCTAGGTGGCTCTGCTGAGTGATTTCCGAATATATGTCAAAAATCCAAGTAAATAAATTACATACCCTTACCGGCCACAACGACTGCATCTATGCTTTAACCGAGGGTAGCGATCCCCGATTTTTTTATACAGGAGCAGGCGACGGAATGGTGGTAGAGTGGGATTTGGACAATCCAAAGGACGGAAAGCTGATTGCAAAATTGCCCCATTCGGTCTATGCGATGGTAGTAGATCGTGAGCGAAATCTTTTGGTCATCGGGCACAATTTTGAAGGGATTCACGTCATTGACCTCAACGAAAACAAGGAAATTTGGAGTTTGAAACTTACCGATCAGGCAATTTTTGATCTGAAAGTTTTTGGTACAGAGTTGTTTGTGGGGACAGGGGATGGGGTGTTGATTATTGTGGACATGCTGGAAAGGTCTATCAAAAAGCACATCAAGCTCAGTTCTAAAAGTATTCGAGTGATTGCCGTAGCTCCAATCAAAAGGCAGATGGCCTTAGGTCTGAGTGACCATACCATCAAAGTCCTTGACTTGGCTAACAATAGTCAGCCGATCGCAAATCTTTCAGGCCACACCAATTCCGTGTTTGCTTTGGGGTATTCTCCGGATGAAAAGACCCTGATTTCAGGTGCACGTGATGCCCATTTGAAATTTTGGAATACCATCAATTATTCCCTTGAAGAAAACATCGTGGCACACATGTATGCCATTAATTATTTATCTTACCGTGAGGACGGAAAATACCTGGCCACCTGCTCCATGGACAAATCAATCAAGATTTGGGACGTGGAAAATCGTAAGCTTTTGAAAGTCATAGATAAAGCACGAAATGCAGGCCATGGCACATCCATCAATAAAGTCCTATGGAGTACTTATTCGGGTAATATCGTGTCTGTCTCTGATGACCGCACCATATCTATCTGGCAACTTGAAACAGATAACAAATGAAAATTTCCCCAACAGCCATCCGCCAAAAAGCCTTCGAAACCGCCTTCCGTGGTTTTGAGAAAAAACAAGTGACCGATTTTCTGGAAGAAATGAGTGTGGCGATGGAGCAGATTAATCAGGAGAATTTTGAGCTTCGAAGCAGACTTCAGCTGGTGGAGGGGGAAGCCAAAAGGCTTAAAGATGTGGAGGATTCACTTTTTCGTACACTGAAGACAGCAGAAGATACAGGCGCTAGCATCATTACTGAAGCTTCGGAGGCTGCAGATCAGATTATTGCCGAAGCAAACCAAATTGCAGAACACACCACCAAGCAGGCGCATCAGTATGCAGATCAGCTGAAAAAACAAGCGGATGAACACGCAAGGGTCATCACGTCAGCTGCAGAAGCAAAAGCCAAGGATACCATCAAAGAAATTCGCGAAAGCATGCAGAGTCTAGTGAGGAGCTATGACGGTCTACTTGAGCAGCGGGAAGCCATTGTGAAGAGCCTAAAACGCCTTTCGCAGGATGCATTGAATCAAATTGAACTTTCGGATGCTCATTTTTTCCGTATTGATGCAAAAGCATACCAGCGAGCAATCGATGAGCTAAGCCGTTCCAGTCATTTTACGGTAGCCAATGTAAGTACTCTCGCAACTACCATCCCAACACAGGTTCCGCCAATTGAAGAAGAGGCGGAAAGCCAGTTTGAGGAAGACATGAGCTCTGCACATCTTGATGACGATACCCAAGAGACCATCGAAGCGCTTCAGCATGATCTTGAAGATATGGGAGAACTAGCTGTGGAGGAGGAAGTAGTGGTAGAAGAAGAACCCATGCCTGAATTAGAAGAGGAGCCTATGATGGAAGAGGAGCAAGAAATTGTGGAAGAACTGCCCGAAACTCCAAAAGCGGAAGTACAACAACCACAGGAGGAACCAACCCCTGAAGACCCTAAAAAATCCTCAGGATCCTTTTTTGATCAATTTGACTGATGGGTAAAGTTGCGCTGGAAGGGATAGAATTTCATGCCTACCACGGTGTCTATCCGGAGGAGTCCATCCTCGGAAATCGTTTTACGTTGGACTTGGAATTGGAGACTGACTTCAAGGAGGCCATGCTTCACGACAGTCTGAAAGATACTGTGGATTACGCCAAGTTGTACAAACTGATCAAAGCTAGAATGGACGTCAAAGTGAAGCTGTTGGAGCATTTGGGCCATTTGATCGTAGGTGATATTCTTCAGGCCTATCCAAAAGTAAAAAGCGTCAAGCTCACCCTAAAAAAGCATCACCCTGCTCTTGGAGGTATCGTCCAATATTCGGCGGTGACGGTCTGCTATCCGGAAGATTTTAGCTGATTTTCATGTATTCACGTGCCGAACTTTCCAAAATCCGGACTGACTTCTGGATTGCTTTTGGGCAGTACATGAAGCCCATTCCCAATGCCCAAGGCCGTAAAATCAATTGGCCCAATTACAAGACCGGGATCAAGGATGTTTACTTTCGCATGCGAGCCGAACGTGGTTTTGCATCGATTGGAATCGAACTGGGACATGGGGATCCAGAGCTTCAGGAATTATTTTTTGATCAGTTTAAGGAATTGAAAAATCTGCTCAAGGGAAGTCTCGGAGAAGAGTGGGACTGGAAGCTTCATGAAGCAAATGAATTTGGTCAGCTGGTCACCAAAATCGAAAAAATCCTTTTTGGAGTCAATGTACTCGAGCGGGAAGACTGGCCGAAAATCATTTCTTTTTTGAAACCAAGAATCATCGCTTTGGATGAGTTTTGGGACAATGTGAAGCCGGGATTTGAGGAGTAGTATGAAGTGATAAGTGGTCAGTCGCAGTAATAAAATGTGACTTAAACATTTTTCATGAATACTAAAATTTCCTTCAATAAGTCCAAAGGTGCAAAATACACAAGCGAATTGCCTGACTTTTTGAGAGAGAAAAAAGTCTAGTCTTAGCTATGAATTCGTGTTATGCTGCTTTTCCGAAAGCAGCATTTCCAGAAAATATAAGTCCTGCGTCTGGAGACGCAGGACAACACAAATCTATTTCAATCCCGCAATCAACTGATCCAACGCCGTTTTGATTTCTTTGGTGTCCAAGACTTCATTTGAAGTCAAGATTCCTGTCCCTGTTCCCATCCAAAGCACTTCGTTAGTTTTAGCATCTTGGATTAGGAAAATTACTTTTCCGTATTGACCTGACTCTTTTTTTGGAGGGGAGTAAGCAGAATTATCTGTTAATCCTACGGAAGAAGAAAAGCCAAGCTTTTCAGTCTCAAAATTTACAGAAGAGATGGCTGCTTGAATAAGGAGATCTGGATTTTCGTCTTGAGTTATAAAACCATTTTCAACCAGTTTTTTCTCAAACATGCGATTTAGCTGGATGACATCTTTGTCGGCGGAAGACTGTTCAATTACCTTAAATGTCTTCTTTTTGGCAAGTTCATTGGATTTGGTCACCTGATCGTGTACCAATTGCTCGGACGATTTTTTGCCTTGATTGAAAGTGACAGTTTCAGAGACTTTACAAGAAGTGAAGGCAAAAAGAGCGAGAAGAATTACTAAAATGTTTTTCATGGCATTTGGGTTTGGTAGTGAATAAATTGGTTCACGTCTAAACATAGAATAAGGTTCAAAATAACCAATCACCAAAGACTTAGAGTGATTTTTTAGTGTAAGTAAAGGTCTCTACCTGCGGTTCCCCGCCTTCAGAAATATTCACCTGAAAAATCAACTGATCTCCTTTCCGCTCGATGGTCATGCCATTGAGATATGCCTTTTTATCTCCAAGTTCGATTAGTTCAAAGATCGTCCACTCTTCCTTTTCCTCCCAACCGACTAGGTCCGACCCAAAGTGCTTCAGCTTCATGGAGACACTTTCACCGTCCTCCACGAGGTTCATAAATTCGGAAAATACCAACTTTCCATTTTCCCAAAAACGAAAGGTACCAATCATGTGACCGTCCACGGCAGGCATCCAGACTTCCTCGCATTCTCCTCCGAGACCTGTTCCGGACCAATAACCTACCAGCCAATTAAAATCTGTTATGCTTCCTTTTCCGGGACTTTGACCGGGGGACAGTTGTCTCACCTGAGCGGTTGACCAATGACTAATTGTCAGAAAAAGCAAAATGCTGAAAAGTGCCTTCATGTTCTTTTGGTTTAAAGACAGAAGGTACAAAAAAATCACTGATCATGTCTTTTTGGGATATCTGGATTTACAAAAGTGAAGCCCCTCGCTTCGTCTCCTTCAAAGAAATCGATCTGCATGCCCATCAAAAACATGTAGTGCTTTTTCTCGATCAAGACCGGAATCTCATGGATTTCAAACTGCTGATCCTCAGGCTTCGCTTTATCAAATCCCAATGCATAGGACATCCCTCCACAGCCTCCGCCTTTGACTCCTACTCGTAGGAAATAGTCTGCGGGGATATTTTTTGTTGCCATGATGTGCTTGATCTCAGCTTCGGCTTTTGGGGTGATTTGAATGGGAATCAGCATGAGGCAAAAATCAAAATTGGATAGCTTTGGTTCATAATTCGTGGCAAAAATATGTGTTCGGCCGGTTTTTTGACAAGATAGAATTACTGATATTCGAACAGAAACTTTAACACATGGAGTACCTTCTAGATCTTCTGAAAATCATCCTACCTGCGGGTGCTGTCATTTATGGCATGTACCTCGTGGTTATTTCTTTTCTTTCCAAGGATCGGGAAAAAATGCTGGTCGAACTCAAAACCCAAAGTACTCAAGTCATTTTACCCATCCGCCTTCAAGCAGCCGAAAGACTTTGTTTGCTCTTGGAAAGAATCACGCCAAATAACCTGGTGAGGAGATCCAATCCTTCCCAATTCAGTGCTTCAGAACTTCATCCGATGCTGCTTTCTGAAGTCAGGGAAGAGTTTAATCATAACCTCAGCCAGCAAGTTTATTTTTCAGAAGAGACATGGGAGGCAGTCAGAAGAGCGGTGGAAGAAGTTACCACAATCATCAACCTGAGCAGGCAATCACTTGAAGGAGAAGCATCAGGAATGGACTTGGCGAAAGCTATTTTTGCCCAGTCTTTGGAGCGAAAAAATGATGCAATCAATTTCGCATTGAAGCAGGTGAAATCTGAAATTCAACTTTATTTCTGATCAAGATGACTGCATTTTCAGAACCTAGTCCGGGAATTGTCGAAAAAGCGAAAGCTTTGTTTGGAAAGCAAGTGGAAGTCATTGTTCGGCAGGAGCAAAAACTCATCGAGCTCGCTCAAAATGTAGTAGCCAAGCTTTCCAAAGTCGCTAATAATCCCAAAGTCCAAAGGTTCATTCAGCCTATCCAGATTTTTATCCGGATGATCAAGGCTCACTTCCGAGGTGATCATAAGATTGCTTTCAGTACATTGGGCTTAATCGTACTGGCATTGGTGTACTTCCTTTCTCCGGTTGATTTTATTCCAGATTTTTTGGGAGTGTTGGGTTTTGCAGATGACCTCTCGGTGGTGATGGCGGTGTATGCCAAAGTCAAAGATGAGGTCGAGCAATTTTTAGACTGGGAGCGAACCCAAGATTGATTCAAGCTGTTTACTCTCAAAATCTTATTTAAATGGAATTTTTGAGTCACCCAGTCACTCACGAAGTGATTGAAAAAGGTTTTTCCTATTCTGAGTTTGTCCAATTTACTCAACAGCTGGTTGAAGAGAAGAGAACCACGGGAACAAATCAGAGTGAAGCTTATTTGGAGTACACACGAATGTGCCTTCAGCGGATGAACCGATGGAATAAAACCGCAAAGGTTTCGGCAAAAATGGCTTCCCTGATTGAGTCTATTCGAGAACCTCAAGTATGGTTGGTAATCACCGAAGCCTGGTGTGGAGATGGCGCACAATCCATTCCCTATTTGGCAAAGCTGGCCGAACTCAATTCCAAAATCAGGTTAAGGATCATAATGAGAGATGAGTATCCTGAAATCATGGAGGCCTATTTGACGAATGGCGCAAGGTCGATTCCTAAATTGGTATCGTTTACAGAAGATTTGAAAGTAGAGTTATTTACGTGGGGGCCTAAGCCACTTTACCTGATGAATCGTCACAAAGAGTACAAACATGATTCAAAGGGGCTTTCTTACGCAGGTTTTTTGGAAGAAATACACCTTTGGTATGCCAAAAACAAGAATCATGATCTTGAATCAGAGCTTTTTCCACTAATCCAGGCATCTTTACTGTAATGAAATCGAGCATGACTCAGAAGACTTATCGAAGTAGAATTGTTTTCCATGCGAGATTCCATCTGGCCTTAAGAAAAGAAAATTAAAAGATGAAAATCGCTATACTTTCTGGTACCTCAGGACTGGTGGGAATGCAATTGCTGCATCAGCTGATGAAAAGTGCCCACTATGATTTTATCCTCAGTGTGGGCAGAAGAAAGCTCGCCCTGAAGCACAATAAACTCATCCAAATCGAGGGAGATTTATCCAAAATCTCAACTTGGGATTGGCAGGGGAAAATCCAAGCCGAATCATTGGGTGGAGAATACAACAGTCTTCTCGAAGCGATTCTCGAGAAAAAAGCCGAAATCCATGCCTATTCCAGCATCGGCACTACAATTAAGGTGGCTGGGTCGAAGGAAAATTTCTATGCGATTGATCACGATTTGGTCATTGGTTTTGCCGCTTGGACCAAAAAGCTGGGCGCTTCCAAGTTTCTCTATGTGTCAGCCATGGGGGCAGATGCTTCCTCTTCCATTTTTTACAACAAAGTCAAAGGAGAAACCGAAGAGGATCTTAAAGCATTTCAATTCTCCTATTTGGGTTTGTTCAGACCTTCTCTTTTGCTTGGAAACAGACATGAGTTTCGGTTTGGAGAGCAAATGGCTTCGGTCGTGATGAAGCCATTGGTTTGGCTTAGGCTGGCCAAAAATATCCGCCCGATTTACGACCATCAGGTTGCCAAATCCATGGTGAAAACCGCTCTTACTTCTCCTTCCAATCCGGTTGAAATCATCACTTCCGGTCAAATGCAAGACCTCAGCAAATGATAGCCGTCATCCAAAGAGTCAGTGAATCCTCGGTGAAAATCGATGGAAAAATCAAAGCCGAAATAGGTCTTGGGTTGATGGTTTTGCTCGGAATCGAAGAGGCCGATGGCCCAGAGGATATTGAGTGGCTATCCAAGAAAATCGTCAATCTCCGCATTTTCCCCGATGAAAATGAGGTCATGAACCGAAGCCTTTTGGACGTAAACGGGGAGATTTTATTGATTTCCCAGTTTACCCTACATGCCAGCACCAAAAAAGGAAATCGACCTTCCTACATCAAGGCAGCCAAGCCGGATATTGCTGTTCAGATCTATGAAAAAATGATCGTTGCTCTTGAAACAGAGCTTGGGAAACCAATTGGAACGGGTGAATTCGGTGCGGATATGAAGGTGAGTTTGATCAATGACGGACCGGTGACGATTTTGATGGATTCGAAGAATAGGATTTAAGATTTTTTAACAGCATTCTTTATTTCAAGATGAATTAGGACTGAATACGCAATCGTAATTAACTATTGAAAATAGTAGGTCAGTCGATTCGCTTTCCTTTTTCATCAAATCGGATAAGGTCAATTTGATTGCCACTGAAACCTGAAATGTATACCTCATTTTTTTTTCCATTTTCACTGTATAAAACTTTGACGATTCGGTCTCTATTACGGTTGAAATTGGTTTTTTCACTCAAATATGACTTTTGACCATCATATCCAAAGTCAAGAAACTTTTTGAGATTCCCTTTTCTGTCAAAGTAGGAAATCATGCTAGGGCTTTTTTCTTGACTACTTAATTTGTAAAATATTCGTTTTTTGAAGTCTTTTCCCCTTCTTTTCCTCCCCTCCAAATTAATGGAGCCATTGGAGTTCATCCATCTATATGGTCCATGCTGAACACCATTTTTGAAAGAAACGAAGCCATAGCTTTGACCATCTGGGTAGAGGTAGGTCACTTTTCCATGGAGTTTTCCATTTTTAAATTGTTGCGCCCGCTCTAGTTTTCCGTTTTCGTAAAAAATGGAATCCTTATCTAGTTCAAGGTAATCCCGTGATTTTTTGTTGTATGTGCTGTCCAAAAGTGTCAATTCCTTAATTCCGTTGAGATATTGCCACTGTCTCAGACCAATTTCAGTCTTATAAATAGTTGTATGGGAGCAGTAGCTGAATATTATTTCTCCTTCGAACCTTTCTCCAAATACAATCCATTCCTCCCCGGTATCTATTCCAAGATCGCATGAAGTTTGATATTGAAAGTCTCTATGCCCTCCAAAAACTTTGATTTTTGACATAGACTCTCCTTTGAAGCGATTGATCTCAAAGATTTCTGCTTCAAAAAACCTTGGCAGTTCTTCCTTATCATTGGTGTCTACTGGAGGAATTAGCTTTCCAACTTTGATCAATGCTACATAATCGTAGTCTTCCATTTTTTCAATAGAAAAATCTCCTGTGTAGGCGCAGACACATGCAAATGAAAAATCGGGGAGGAATAAGAGTATAATACCAAAAATATAACTGAATAATGCAGATCTCATTAACTAAAGAAATTTGTTTGTATTTTCTATTCACCTCAATTTAGGTGATTATTTAACTTAAGAAAAAAAGAAGGCTGAAGTTTTACCTCCAGCCCTTCTTGTTTCTTGTATCTAATCTCTCGTTTCTCAAAAATGCTTCCACCCCTGTGCTTTTAGCTGCACGGCAGTTCCGCTTTTGGTTACCAAGTATTTTCCTTCGGCTGCCTTGGTCATGTGACCGATAAAGTGGATATCAGGATGCTTTTCCAGCTTTGCAAAGTCCTTTTGATCAATCGTGAAAAGCAATTCATAGTCTTCTCCGCCATTGAGCACGCAGGTGATCGGATCCATGTTTAGCTCCACCGCGGTATCAAACGTCTGCTTGTCAATTGGAAGTTTGTCTTCATAGATGGTAGCGCCGACTCCTGAGGCTTTGCAAATATGAAAAATCTCAGAAGCTAATCCATCTGAAATATCCATCATGCTGGTAGGCACGACTCCCAGTTCTCTCAACTCATGAATGATGTCCATCCGGGCATCTGGGCGAAGTTGACGGCCGGTCACAACAGTGAATTTTTCCAATTCGGGCTTCATGTCAGGATTCGAAAGATAGACCTGCTTTTCCCGCTCGAGGATCTGCAAACCCACTAATGCCGCTCCCAAATCGCCGGTAACGCAAAGGATGTCATTGACTTTAGCACCTGATCTGTAGCTAAGCTGCTCTTTTTTCGCTTCACCAATCGCGGTAATAGAGATCACTAAACCACTTCGTGAAGCTGTAGTGTCGCCACCGACCAAATCCACACCATAGTGTTCGCAAGCGGCATTGATTCCTTCGTAGAGAGCATCAACAGCTTCTACAGAAAATCGATTTGAAAGGGCAATGCTTACCGTGATTTGTTTTGGAATGGCATTCATCGCTGCAATGTCAGAAACATTGACCGCCACAGCTTTGAAACCCACATGGGGAAGTGGGGCATAGGCCAAGTCGAAGTGTACTCCTTCCAAAAGCAAATCGGTGGAAACCACCTTCACGTGATCTCCTGCGTCAATGACTGCAGCATCGTCTCCGATCCCTTTGAGCGTGGAGGAGTTTTTGAGGTTTACTTGTTTATTCAAATGGTCAATCAGGCCAAATTCACCCAATTCACTGATTTCTGTTCGTTTCGCGGACATTATTTTTTCTTGGTTGGAAATGCAAAGATACTTCTAATTCCAAATTGAGTTATACCATCCCAATTGGTTGGGAAAAATGGGTTTGCATTCAACGTTGGTGAAATTAACAGTGAATACTTCTCTCCCAATTTAAACTCCTTGCCAAATCCTAATGAAAACCCAAGCCGGAAATAACCAAAGGAATCACGACTGGGCTGTGATAAATTAGGACCAGCCTGAATGAAAAATCGTTTGGGAAGATATTTTCTGAAATTGGCTGAAATGACCCAATTATTGATTTTTGTATCGTAAGGACGACCATCAGGAAATCCAGGAGGAAGATTTGGTGTGATTTGGAACTTATTACTTGAATAAGTGACTCCTGTCTCAAACTCCCATTTTTCTGATATAGGAGTTAGAAACAAAAAGCCAAGATCAAAAAAGAACTTTCCTTCATAGGATGGGGCACCATCCGCGAAACTTGGGATATAACCCGGATTTCCATACGAAGTTTGAATTCCAAATCTGTTGGCCTTTTTTTCTTGAGCTAAGGTTAAAGTTGACCACACGCAAAAGCATATTAAAGCAGTAAACAAGGTTAAAATTTTCATATTGAACAATTTAATAGTTGATTACCAAAACTTTTAGAAAAAACGAAAAACCCTTCGAAAAAGATTTACTTAGTGCAGAGTTTTAAGGGTAATCCCGTATAATATTTTCCGGAAATGGAAACCTTATTAGATCAACCTACCATTTCAAAAACCTTTCAACATTGTCACTTTACCACTTTTCAACCTCGATCCTGACACAACTCCACCAACACTCCATTGGTGCTGCGCGGATGCAAAAAAACCACTAATTTATTGTCGGCGCCTTCTTTCGGTGTTTCATTCAGGATTTCAAAACCTGCGGCTTTGAGTCGGGCTACTTCGGCATGGATGTCTTCTACATCAAAAGCGATGTGATGGATTCCCTCTGATTTTTTCTCCAAATACTTGGCAATCGGACTGTCCGGACGTGTCGCCTGAAGCAATTCTACCTTAGTTTCTCCGACTTGGAAAAAGCTCGTTTCCACGCCTTCTCCTTCGACGATTTCGGTTTTAAAGTATTCTTTTCCAAGGATTTTTCGGAAGAGCTCATTGGATTTTTCGAGATCCTTCACGGCAATTCCGATATGTTCGATTTTCCTCATGAGGTATTTTTATATATTTGAGTTGAATCTTTTTCTAAAGGGGTGTGTTTTCCCCACATTCGAAAGCAATATCAAAAAGTAAAGGTATAAAAGATATGATCACCGTTTCTGACAAAGCCAAAGAGAGAATTCTCGAATTGAAGAAAGAAGAAGGTCGGGCTGAAAATGAAAACATCCGGGTTTCTGTGAAAGGAGGGGGCTGTTCTGGCTTGATGTATGATTTGGGATTTGATGCCACGCTGGCAGATTCCGACCATGTCTTCGAAGACAAAGGAGTCAAAATCCTGGTCGACAGAAAAAGCCTGCTTTACCTTGCCGGTACCACCTTGGAATTTTCCGATGGACTCAATGGCAAAGGATTCCAATTTGTCAACCCAAATGCAAGCCGAACCTGCGGATGTGGGGAGAGCTTCTCTGTCTGATTATTTTCCGTTTTACAAACTCTACCAGAAAGCAGCTCCAAAGGCTGCTTTTTTCATAAATACTTTTGGATAAAATCGATTTTCTCGACGCCTAAATCATCCTCAATCCTTACCTTTGCCCACGTTAAAAAAACGACCCAAATATGGAAACTACCGTCAAAAACATTCCTTTAAATGACCTACATGCAGCCCTTGGTGGCAAAATGGTTCCTTTTGCAGGTTTCAATATGCCCGTGCGCTATAGTTCGGACAATGAAGAGCATCTATGCGTGCGAAATGGAGTAGGGGTGTTTGACGTTTCCCACATGGGTGAGTTTTTTGTAGAAGGTCCACATGCGTTGGAACTGATCCAAAAAGTGACTTCCAACGACGCATCCAAGATGATCGTGGGTCAGGCTCAGTATTCCTGCTTTCCAAATGAGACAGGCGGGATCGTGGATGATTTGATCGTTTATAAGTTTTCTGACGAAAAATATATGCTTGTAGTCAATGCGTCCAACATTGATAAAGACTGGGCTTGGGTTAATAAATACAATACGATGGGAGCGAAATTGACAAACGCTTCCGATGAGTATTGCTTGTTTGCCGTGCAAGGTCCAAAGGCGATCGAAGCGGTACAGTCATTGACTTCCGTGAATCTTTCAGAGGTGAAATTCTATCATTTCACCGTTGGTGATTTTGCTGGTGTGCAGGATGTGATTATTTCCGGTACTGGCTACACTGGTGCAGGAGGTTTTGAGATCTATGTGAAAAATGCAGATGCCGAGCACGTTTGGAAGGCGATTTTTGAAGCTGGAAAAGACTTTGACATCAAGCCAATTGGCTTAGGTGCAAGAGATACTTTGAGACTGGAGATGGGTTATTGCCTGTATGGAAATGACATCACAGACACTACTTCACCAATCGAAGCAGGTTTAGGATGGATTACCAAATTCACCAAGGACTTCACCAATTCCGAAGCTATCAAAAAGCATAAAGAAGAAGGTGTTTCCCGAAAGTTGGTTGGATTTATCATGCAAGAGCGGGGTATCCCAAGAGGGCATTATCCAATTGTGGATGCGGCGGGTGAGGTCATCGGTGAGGTGACTTCGGGTACGCAATCTCCGAGCATGGGCGTGGGTATTGGTTTGGGTTATGTGAAAACCGAATTCAGCAAGCCCGGAACCGAGATTTTTATCCAGATCCGTAACAAAAACCTAAAAGCTCAAGTCGAAAAACTTCCGCTTTTGAAAGCCTAATGAATTCCATCGAAGTCTGCTTCAGTCCAGAATTAATCCATCTCCATGAGGTAAAAGGCAAAATCGTGGTCGTGGTCGATATCTTTCGCGCCACATCCACGATGGTAGCCGCCTTGGTCAGTGGAGTCACAGAAATCCTTCCTTTTGCCGATTTGGAAGAATGTAGAGCAATGCAGGCAGAGGGATTTTTAATCGGTGGAGAGCGAAATGGATTGACTGCACCGGGTTTTGAAATGGGTAATTCACCTGTGGCCTACCTTTCAGGAGCCTATCAAGGACGAAAGTTGGCCATGACGACTACAAATGGCACCCAAGCCATAGACAAATCCAAAGGAGCAGCTGAGATCCTGATTGGAGCTTTTCCCAACCTCCAAGCTACCGTGTCTTATATCCAAGCTCAACAGTTGGATGTATTGGTTCACTGTGCAGGTTGGAAGGGTAGATTTAATCTGGAAGATTCACTTTACGCAGGTGCTTTGGTTAAATCACTTGAGTCAACGCATCAAGCAGATGAAGACGGGGCATTAGCGATGAAGTCACTTTTTGAGCGTGAGGGGCATAATTTAAAAGGGTACCTTTCAAAGGCTTCACATGCCAAGCGGCTCCAAAATCACGGCATCGAGTCGGATATCGATTTCTGCCTGACCTTGGATTTGTACCAAGAGGTTGTAAAAGTGGACGAAAGAGGCTTCTTGGTGAGAGTATAATAGCTTTTTACTTATTTGGGGCATTCCATTTTTTCATCTTTCCCCGGCTAGCAACTTCTTCATCGATCACATTTTTCATTAAGCTTAGAAAACCATTTATACATTGGTTACTTTCTAAATTTGGGCTAAGGCTAATTTTTACCTTATTTCAAAAGGAAATCCCTTCACTATGAAAAATCTATTCCTTTTGAGTTTCTTTTTGCTCTCTCTTTTTTCCTGTGCTGAAAAAGAAAAACCGCTTCCCCGTATCGCCATTGCCGGAATCGCCATTGAGTCCAGTACTTTTTCTCCGGCGGTGACTGAGGAAGCCGCCTTCAAATCCCGAATAGGAGAGGAAGTTTTTACCTATTATCCCTTCATGGATGCGGATTCTTCAACCCGAGCTCGGGCCCAGTGGTTTCCCACGCTTCGAGGTCATGCGATTCCGGGAGGGATTGTGAGTAAGGAGGCTTATGAATCACTTTTGGGGAAGACCTTGGAGATGCTGAAGCAAAATCTTCCTTATGACGGACTTTTTCTGGATATCCATGGTGCCATGAGTGTAGTGGGTTTGGATGATCCGGAGGGGGATATGATTGCCCGCATTCGGGAAGTGGTGGGACCGGAAACCATCATTTCAACCTCGATGGACTTGCATGGGAATGTGTCTGAGCGACTGGCAGGGCACTCAGATTTGATTACTTGCTACCGTATGGCTCCACATGAGGACGCGATAGAATCCAAAAAGCGCGCCCTAGTCAATCTATTAGACCGCATCGAAAGCGGAAAAGGCAAACCGAAGTACAAAGCTTGGATTCCTGTTCCGATCTTACTTCCAGGAGAAAAGACCAGCACCCGCATCGAACCGGGAAAGGGATTGTATGCTAAAGTGGATCCTGAAACCAAAAAAGAAGGAGTAATCGATGCGGCCATCTGGATTGGGTATGCTTGGGCCGACGAACCCCGAAATCATGCGGTGGTCATGGTGACAGGCGATGATGAAAAGCAAGTTAAAGAAAGTGCCGAATACCTCGCTCGAAGTTTCTGGGAGGTTCGAAATCAATTTGAATTTGTGGCGCCTGTAGCCTATTTGGAGGAAAGTGTGGAGATGGCATTGAAAAGTGAGAAAAAGCCATTTGTGATCTCGGATATGGGAGATAATCCTACTGCAGGAGGTGCAGGCGATGTTACTTGGACTTTGACCGAACTCTTGAAAAGACCGGAATTCAAATCCGAAACCGGCCCTGAGTTGATTTACGCCTCGATTCCAGGACCGGACCTGGTGACCAAAGCCAAGGTGGCAGGAATTGGCAATGTGGTGGAAGGCTATGCAGGAGCGATGGTGGATAATCGTTTTGCTCCGCCGGTATTACTCAAGGGAAAAGTCCTCTCGATCAAAGAAGGAGACCAAGATGCTAAAGTAGAAGTAGTGGTGCAGGTCGGTTCATTGAAGATCATCGTGACCGAAAAGAGGAAGCCCTACCATTATGTAAAAGATTTCAGCGAATTGGGCCTTGACCCTGCCAAGACGGATATTCTGGTAGTGAAAATCGGGTATTTGGTGCCTGAGCTCTATGACCTCCGTGGGGATTGGATTATGGCCTTGACCCCGGGAGGAGTGGATCAGGACTTGGAAAGATTGGGTTACAAAAGAATCAAGCGCCCGATGTTTCCCTTGGACAAGGACATGCCTGAACCGGATTTAAGCGTGAGATGGATTCCGAGTTCAGAAAACTTTTAATGAATCTTGAAATTAATTCGGATAGAAAATAAAGGCTCGAAAAATAGTAGAGACTTTCTGTGACCAGATTTGAATTATGAAACAAAAAATATTCCTCGAAGGATCGGAGGTCCGATTAAACGGAGACGATCAGTGTTATAGATTTTTAAAAACTCAAGCTATTTCAGGTTCTTTAGCGAAAAGCAGTGCAGATGCTTTAGAATTGGTTTTCGAAAATGGGAAATTGACCCAGAAGTTCAATTGGCAATACGAATTTCGATATCAAATTGACCTTGAAGAAGATGAGATTGATTTTCCTTTTTTTCCAGTTCAAGTGCATGATTATTATGCATTTCAGAAAGCAAAACAAGGAAATTCTTTTTTAGGAGGAGAGTTACCGGAAGGTTTTCAACTACCAAAACTCGATGCTTGTCCTGCTTTTCAATTTCTTGGAACGCTTTCTCCAAAGACCGAAGGTTTGGAATGGCTTCCTTTTGATTTTCATTTAACAGCCCCAATTTATGGAAGCTTTTTGCAGCTGTTTTTAGATTATTCTGATCCTATGCATCTTCAGATATGGGATCCTGAATCCTATTTAAATTCAGATTATGACGATAACTATGTCAAGTTTGATACAGAGTTAGTTTATGAAAAGCAATTCATAAAATCCAAAAAGCTAAAGAAAATGCCGGATTTCTTTGAAGAAAATCCAGGTTACTTGGGTGTGCCTCATTGGATACAAAACCCCCATATCCTAAACTGTCCCAAAACTGGAGAACTAATGAGATTTGTGGCACAATTTGGAAGTGGTGTTGATATTAAGCTTAAAAGAGCCAACATCGAAGTTCCTGACGAAGGTTATTATGCTGAACTTTTAGGCAGAATGAATTTTTGGGCCGATGGTGATTTGTATGTTTTTCTTAATCCAAACTCCAAAATGGCCTGCATTATTATTCAGCACTAGATTCAGCAAGTAATAGGTTTTTTCATTTCAACTTCTCATTATTCTTATGCCGATCAAGGTCTCGGATGTTTTTTTTCTCAAAGTTCTTCTGTAAGGCTTGGGTCAAATCCACTCCGGTCTGATTGGCCAGACAGATCAATACCCACAGCACGTCGGCCATTTCATCACCTAGGTCTTTTCCTTTGTCCGATTCTTTGAAAGACTGCTCCCCGTAGGTTCGGGACATGATTCGGGCCAGTTCTCCAACCTCTTCCATCAGAATGGTCATGTTAGTGAGTTCGTTAAAATAGCGTACTCCAACAGTCTTGATCCACCGGTCTACGAGTTCTTGGGCTTGGGCGATGGTGAGGTTTTTTTCCATAATTTCAGTCTTGTTTCCAAAGATAAAAATCCCAGTCTCAATGATGAACCCCAAACCCACCTCAGTTGAAGAATACTTTTCCTGGTTTCCACCGGAAATACAGTCTAGGCTTAGGCAAATTCAGGAAACCCTGAGAGCTGCCCTTCCTGGTGCCAAGGAAGTGATCAGCTATCACATGCCGGCGTTTAAAACCACCGAGGTGTTGGTCTACTATGCTGCCGCAAAAAATCACTTAGGTTACTATCCCACCAACTCTGGGGTGGAGGAATTCAAGAAGGAACTGGCCGAGTATGTGACCTCCAAAGGTGCGATCCAGTTTCCTTACGATAAAGAGCTGCCACTCGAACTGATTGCCGAAATTGCTCAGTTTAGGGCGGAGCAAGCGAAACACCGAGCCGAATTAAAGAAATAGCGTTAGGCTAAAATCCTCTTCAGTTCTACCAATAAAGCATCTAGTTCTGTCTTGGTATTGTAGATATGCGTAGAAACGCGCACGGCATTTACTTTTCCCTCATGTACCAGTCGGATGCGGAAGCCTGCCTTTCCCAATTCTGCCCCACAGGCATTATAATCCATGTTTTTGGGCCGAAAGGAAATTACTGAAATCCTACCTTCTTTTTCTTCCGGAGTCAAAATCTCAATTCTTGAACCGAGTTCAGACAGTTCTTCAAAAAGGTACTGGTTCAGTTCCCGGATTCTGGATTCGACTTTTGGCTTTCCTATCTGCGAATGAAAATCAGCCGCGGCGACCATTCCGACGGCGAGGGTTTTACTTTGAGTGCCATAGTCAAACCGACGGGCTGAAGGCACATAGCCTTTAAATTCGGGAGGAGTGACGGTCATATCCCAGCCCGTATCCGAATGGCCTCCGATCATGACTGCTCTGAGTTTTTCCAAAGCGTCTTCTCTTACAAAAAGAAACGCGGTGCCGCTGGGGCCCAACATCCATTTGTGAAAGCATCCTGCATAAAAGTCACATCCCAAATCATAGAGATCTAAGTCGAAAGTTCCCGCCCCGTGTGCTCCATCAATGGCGGTCAATATTCCCTTTTGACGGGCTAAAGCGCAGATTTCTTTGATCGGAAACACCAAACCCGTGGTGCAAGTCACATGAGGTATCCCTATGACTTTGGTTCGGGGATTAATTAGTTTTTGAATCTCGTTCAGGTTTTCTTCTTGGGTGGGTTTGGGTCCAAAAGTTCGAAGTACAATTCCCTCCAATTTGGCCCGATTGAGCCAAGGAAGGGCATTTCCTGCGTGCTCGTGGGTAGTGAGGATGACCTCATCTCCAGCTTTCATCGGGACTCCCCAAGCCATGATGTTGATTCCCTCAGTGGTGTTGTGTGTGATGGAAAACTCAGTGGGTTTGATTCGGAAAAAGTCGGCCAACTTTATTCGTTCCTGATCAGAATTACCATACTCGCCCGATGTATTGATTTGAAGATTGCTTGCTTCCATGGCTTTCAAAACAGCGTAGGGAGCAGGTCCAAAGGTTCCGTTATTGAGGTAAACCCGATCAGGAGTCAAGGGGAATTGCTTTCTCAATTCCATCCAAAATTCTTCTTCAGGAAGTTGGGAAGAAGGAAATGTTGGGACTGATTTTGCAGGAAAGTCAAAGCTAGAAAGGGCTGGAATGGCCATTCCAAAGCCAAGTTGCTGAATGAAGGTTCTTCTACTTTTCATAGATCGGGTGGATAATTGAAAAATAAGAAAGGGTATCCTGATATCTGTCCCGCTTGTCAAAAATTGGTTTGCGGATATTTTGGGAATTAAGGAATCAACCTAAAAACAGCCTCAACTTCGAGCAATGTAGGCTTTTGAATAAGGGTCATAAGTTTGTTATTGGATGAAAAACCCTGTTTGGTTCCAAAAAGGAAAGAATCTTTTTATCAAGTGTCCAAAGTTTAAGGTCATTTTCTATGGTGCAAACAATCAAAATGGCATCTATGAGACCTATCCCTTTTTCGATTAACCGATTTTGCTGAGAAAAAACACCTGCCTTAAAAATCAATCCGGGGCTATCCAAAAGCTTCATATTGGAGAAGAAAGCAAGGATTACTTCCATTTCTCGTTTGCCTTTTGCCCCTTGCGCCAATTCGGCAAAAACAACCTCCAGACTATAGGCCATACCCAAGTCGATCAACTCCAACCCTGGATTGATATAATTTCTGTTTCCCCGGAAATACTCAATCCAAACCGAGGTATCGATTAGGACTCCGTTCATTTCCGGTTTTGCTCGCGTAGGTAAGCGGCACCGTATTCAAACTCCAAAGGCTCGGCAACCAGCTGCTCAGAGTAATCTCGAATCTTCTTTTTTGATAAATATTCCTTAATAGCGATGCGCAGGCCTTCAGTAATGTTTTTTGCGCCGGACTCTCTGACCAATTCTTCGATCAGCTCATCCTCGATTATTGCCGTGACTTTCATCTGTTAATAATTTTTATAAAAATACGATCATTAATCGTATATAAAATTATAACTCAAAAATCTTATCAACTTTCTCCGGAATATCCTCCTGATAGTGACTTACATAAATTAGTGTAAGAGGCGTGAGTTCCACGATTTTTTGAACCGTTTCCCTGAAAATCACCCGCTGTCGCTCATCCATTCCTTGGGAAGCCTCGTCCAAAATCAGCAGCTTTGGTTCTTTAATCAGTGATCGGGCTAGCAAAGTCCAACGTTGTTGTTCCAAGGGAACTCGCTGAATAGGTAGACTTGCAAAACTCTCCAGTTGAAACAGTTGAAGCCATTGATCTGCTTTTGACTCTTGTTCAGGGCTAGTCTTTTTGAATAAACCCATCATATCAAAAAAGCCCGAAAGGATCACTTTTCGCACTGTTTGGTTGGCAGGGAAGAAGCGAACCAGTTCAGGAGCAACAAAACCTATCGGTCGCTTCAGCTCCCAAATGCTTTCTCCGCTCCCTCTTTTTCGCCCAAAAAGCCAGAAATTTTGAGAGTAAGCTTGGGGATTTTCGCCGATCAAAAGACTGATTAAAGTCGATTTTCCTGAGCCATTTTTTCCTTTTAGCTGCCACCGTTCTCCTGCTTTTACTATCCAGTTGACTCGGTCAAGAATGGCCTTTTCACCGTATCGGATACTTACATTTTCGAGTCGAATTACTTCTTCGTCCACCTCTGGAAACCCAGCCAAAAGCGCTTTCAAAAGCTCAAGATTCCAAGGTAAATCTAGAGTTTGACTTCTGGTCAGTGGGTAATTTTTTCTTTCCCAAAACTGAATTTTCCCACCTGATTTTAGCTCCCCTACATGAGTTATTCCTTCGGGAATTTCAGCAGAAGAGGTGGTGATCAGGACATGAATTCCTTCCAAAATAATGGCCCGAAGAAAGTCTCCAAACGCCGCTCGACTTTCCTGATCTAGGCCAGTCATAGGTTGATCCATAAGGTAAATTTTGGGTTGACGAAGCAGTCCCAATGCCAGAGCCAAACGTCTTGTTTCACCATTGGAAAGCTTCAGAATCGAGGAGTCCAATAGGGGAGTGAGACGCAGCAAATCGGACACTTTTTCCAAGCTCCAAGGACCCGACATCGGTGTGGAATTTTCCAGTAAATACTCTTTGACGGTGGCAGCTTCATCCGACTCAGAGCTGTTGAAACGTTGCTGAAAATAGAAATTTTGGAGGTTGGATTTGTTGCGGAATCGGTACTGTTGGGAGACGTAAGCAATTAAGTCCCGAAAGCTATGAACGCTCCCTTCCTCCGTTTTTTGAGTGGTATACTCGTCTGCAAAAGGCTTGAAAAATCGCCCTTCCGGTAGGTGGGTACTTCCTCTCAGCGTCTCCAAAAACGCGGTCAATTCACGGCCTGAATCTCCAGTGATCGCCCAGTGTTGACCCGATTCCCAAGTAAAATTGAGGTTTTCAAATGTGGCTTTACCCATGTAATTCACACGGGCATTATCGATTTGAAGCAGTGTTTTGGAAGTCAAGGAATTAGGTGTTGAGATGCTCGTCTAAAGTAAGTGCTTTTGTGTTGATTATGAAAAAGAATGGTTTTTTGCTTCAAATTGATCTAAAAGTAACTGAATTTAAAACTTTGATTATTAATATGAAAAAAGGCTTTAGATCATGTGATGCTAAAGCCTTTTTTAAGTTAATCAGTCGGGTATGGGATATACACAAAACTGGTAAATGCTCCATCCATAACAAAGAGACAACAGAATTCATCGGGATCTTTATAGGCCTTTTTAAACTCCTCCAAAGCTTCCTCTGCGATCAGTTTTCGCTGTACAAATTCATCCACGTAGGTGATGAAATAATTCCAGTCCAGATCCTTCTCGGCCTTACCGACAAAGATCTTTCCGATAGGTTGCATATCCTTAGAAATCGGGAAAATCGGATAGTCGGAAAATCCTCTTGATCGCACCTGATAAGAGGCCTCTTTGAGCACGTCGCAGATCTTAACAAAGTCGCTGGTAATCGTGCCTAGGTACTTGCCGCTGAGTTCGGGATCGTTGAAATCTGAGATCATGATTTGAGGGTTAAGCGTACGACATTTTCGACGTGGTAGGTTTGGGGAAACATGTCCACGGGCTGCACTTTTTCCACATGGTATTTTTCTCCCAAAAGTGCCAAATCCCGAGCTTGTGTGGCGGGGTTACAGGAGACATAGACGATGGTTGGAGCTTCTAGTCGGAGGAGCATCTGAACCACCTTTTCGTCCATGCCCGCGCGAGGAGGATCGGTGATGATTACGTCCGGTTTCGCATGGTTGGAGATGAACTCTTCGTTGAGGATATCCTTCATGTCACCGGCATAGAAAAGGGTGTTCTCAATACCGTTGATTAAGGAGTTGAGTTTGGCGTCTTCGATGGCAGCTTGGACGTACTCGACCCCGATCACCTGCTTGGCTTGCTTAGCCACAAAGTTGGCAATCGTACCCGTGCCGGTGTAAAGGTCATAGACCACTTCATCGCCTTTTAGCTGGGCAAAATCCCGGGCTACTTTGTAGAGTTCATAAGCCTGCTCAGAGTTGGTCTGGTAGAAGGACTTTGGACCGATGCGGAATTTCAAGCCTTCCATTTCCTCTTCGATGTAGGGAAGACCTGCGAAGGTCACCAATTCCAAGTCATGGAAGGTCTCGTTGCCTTTGGTATTGATGACGTAGAGGAGGGAGGTGATGGTTGGGAATTGCCCTTTCAAAAATTCCATCACGAATTGAATTGACTCTGGGTCATTTTCTCCAAACTGGACAATCACCATCGTTTGGTTGGTGCTTGTGGTCCGAATGATAAGATTTCGGAGTAAACCGACCTGATTTCGGATATCGTAGAAGCTGAGTTTGTTTTCTCTGGCAAATTCTCTCAGCGCATTTCGAACTTCATTCGAAATCCCGCCTTGCAGGTAACAATGCTCGATGTCGATGATTTTGTCAAACATCTTGGGAATATGGAAGCCCAAGGCATTTCGCTCAAATTCTTGTCCCGAGTTGATCTCTTCACGGGTCAGCCAGCGGGAATTGGAAAAAGTAAAGTCGAGTTTGTTACGGTAATATTGCGTTTTTTCTGAACCCAAGATCGGAGCCACTTCAGGAATAGGAACTTTCGCTATGCGCTGGAACTGATCTAGGACTTGCTGACGCTTGTAGGTCTTTTGCAGGTCGTAGTTGATGTGCTGCCACTTGCAGCCTCCGCAAGTGCCAAAATGCGAGCAGAAAGGTTCGATGCGGTCTTTTGAGTATTCATGGAATCGGATGGCTTCGCCTTCCATAAAGGAGCTTTTTCCTTTAGTGATCCGCACATCTACCACATCTCCCGGTGCGACATTGGAGACAAACACCACCTTTCCTTCATGATGCCCGACGCATTTCCCTTCGGAGGCGATGCGCTCGATCAGCAGGTTGGTGATGACCTTATTTTTCATTTTTCTCGACATGGGCGCAAAATTAGGGAAAATGAGTCAGAAGACCTTTGGGGTTTTCAAAACCCCAAAGATCTACAATCTGATCAGATCAAGAAAAAACATATTTTTAGATCATGAAAGTTGTTTTGATTGAAGCCTTCAATGGCTTTTTAGAGCGGGAATATTCCATTGAAGAATGGCAAGAAATTGAAGTGTTATTTGACTCAGTGGATTGGACTAAATTTCACATCTTTTCAATTCATTATGATGCTGGAAACTCAATGGATATTAGCGGAAATACTTCTGATGATGGCTTGTCAGCTTCGTTGGTAAGAGATGGAAAAATTCATATTATTTCAAATGCTCCTGAAAGTCTGAACCATTCCAAATCCATTTTGAAATCATTTTTTTTCAACAGAGATGCGTCGTATGAAAAATATTTTAAGGAAATAAAGACCTCATCAATTAGCCCAAAAAGAAGTCAAAATCGATTCTTTCGATTGATAATGGTTTTATTTTTCTCTTCAATTGTTTTGGTCCCCTTAATTTATTTCTCTTGGGATGACTTAAAGTTTATGGGTCGTGAAGTTGGATTTGCAAGGGCAAAAATTGTCGACGTTAAAATGGAGAGTTTTGGCGGTCGTTTTTTTTGGCAGAAAGTTCAATATGAATTTGAAGTTAAGGGATCTATATTCTCAGGTACCTTTAAGGGAGGTAAAAGGCAAGGTTATTCAAATCTTGGAGACGAACTTAAAGTCAGATACCTTTTGTCAGATCCAAGAGAAAATGATTTTGTTGGTCGGTTTGTTAAGAAAAAAGTGAGGATAAACAATACATCAACAAAAGCGCAAAAAGCATATTTCTCGAAAGGACTTAGGAGCGAAAACCAAATGGATAATACCAACTTGGACAGTTTAAATTCAAACTAGCCCTATCTTTACCTCAAATTTTACCCATGATTTTCAAAGACAAAGTCGTCATCATCACCGGTGCCACTTCTGGAATCGGCGAGGCTTGTGCCGAGGTGTTTGGTCGTCAAGGTGCCAAAATCGCCATCACCGGAAGAAATCCTCAAAAGCTGGAACAAACCACACTTAAACTTCAGTCAAAAAATATAGAGGTGCTTCCAATCCTCGCAGATGCTGGTTCGGAGGCTGATAATCAACGAATGGCGGAGGAGACGCTTTCTCATTTTGGTCGCATTGACATCCTGATCAATAATGCGGGAATTTCAATGAGGGCGCTGTTTGAAGATTTGGATATGGAGGTTTTCCGAAAAGTGATGGATACCAATTTCTACGGAACAGTTTATGCGACCAAGTATTGCCTCCCGGCAATTTTGGCTGCCAAGGGTTCCATTGTCGGAATTTCCTCGATCAATGGGTATCGGGGTACTCCGGCACGTACGGCCTACACGGCAAGTAAATATGCGATGAATGGCTTTTTCGAATCACTTCGTACCGAGGTGATGAAAAAGGGAATTCATGTCCTAGTTGTTGCTCCGGGTTTCACGGCTTCGAACATCCGAAATACGGCGCTCACCGCGGACGGTTCCTCTCAGGGCGAATCTCCGCGTGACGAGGCCAAAATGATGACTTCGGAGGAAGTGGCTGAGCATATTTTGAAAGCCACGCTGAAACGAAAGCGAGACATCGTTCTGACTTCTCAGGGGAAATTGGCCGTATTTCTGAACAAGTGGATGCCGGGAATTCTCGACGGAATTGTCTATAATCAAATGGCCAAAGAAAAAGACTCGCCCTTTAAATAAATGCCCGAATCCATCTTCCAAACCTACCTGAATCGGCTCACGGATTTGTCTACCAAAAACAGGTCTTTGTATTTGCCGAAGCTGGAGGGATATGGGATGCTGGATCTTCGGGAGTTTGATTTTTTGATGGGTGAATCTGCCTTTGAACTTTTGCGAAGGAGCATCGAAGGCAAAAAGAAAATCACGTTGACACCTGATCTCGACCCAAGGTCAGGGGAAGCCAATCAGGTCTCCAAGGCACTTTCCCGAATGGCTTTTCGAGATCAGTTGACTCAGGAGGAAACCGGAGAGCAAAGTTTCTATCTGGCTTGGCTTTTTGCCGAGGGAAAGCTGATCAACGGGCAAATCGTCCGTAGTCCCTTGCTCTTGAAACCTGTTCAACTCAGTAAAGAAAATGGCTTTTGGAATTTGATTTCGGAAGAAAATTGGCAGTGGAATCCTGCCTTTTTGCTTGCTTGGAGACATGCCACTGGTCAGCAGTTGTCTGATGATTTTTCCGATGAACTTCTGGAAAATCTACCCAAGGATGCGCTGGAGTTTCGGACGGCCTTGGCCAAACTAATTCCCGAGCATTTCGCCATTCAGGTTCAATCCAACCTGCTGGAGGATCAGATTCTTCCTTTTCCCAATTCCCAGATTTCGCTCGATCAAGAGCGATTTTGCGATGGAAAAGTCAGTCTCAAGCCTTATGCGGTTTTGGGTCAATTTGCGCAAAAGGGGAGTTTTCTGTTTTCGGATTACGAGACCTTGATGAAGGACCATTCCGAAAGTTCACTGGAGGAATTGTTTCAGCACTTTTTCCTTTCGGAGAAAAAAGAAACAGCAATTAGGGAGGAAAATCTTTTTCCGGTTTTTCCGCTAGATGCTTCCCAAGAAAGCGCCTTGATTAAAGTCAGACAGGGCAAAAGCTTGGTAATCCAAGGCCCTCCCGGTACGGGCAAGTCCCAATTGATTGCCAATCTGGTGTCGGATTTTATTGCCCGGGGTAAAAAAGTCCTCTTGGTTTCCCAAAAGCGGGCTGCTTTGGATATGGTTTTTGAGCGATTGGAAAAAGCCGGTTTCGGTCCGTTCTTGGGTTTGGTGCATGATTTCCGAGGGGATCAGAAAGCTTTATTTGAAAAGATCAAAACCCAGATTGAGTCCATCGAGGATTACCAAGGTCAAAATCGGGGAATCGATGCGATTCAATTGGAGCGGGAACTCAGTCTGCTGTCCAAAACCATTTCCAGACTTTCGGGGAAGTTTGAAGAACTTCGAACGGCCCTATTTGATGAAAAGCCTGCGAGTCTTCCCATCAAGGCACTTTACCTTCAAGCCGATTTGAATAGTTCCGCTTTTTCCCATCCCCAGCTGCTTCAGTTGGATTTTGAAAAAGCAAAAGGGTTTGAACAGGATTTAATCATTTTTTCAAGGTATCAGAATCGGTTTTCAGAGAGTTTTTGGGAAAAGAGAATCTCTTTTTCATCGGTTCAGCCGTCTGACTTTGCCAAAATTTCCGATGCACTTATCGGTTTGGAAAATGCCCGAAACCAGCTTCCCAAGGTGCTTTTGGGCGAAAAAGTGAAGCCGTATTTTCAAGCACTTTGGTCGAAGCAGGGATTTTTGGAGAAGTTTCAAAAACTCCGATTTTCCTTGACACAGCTTAGTTATCCTGAAAAGGATTTCGCACTAATTTTTCAATCCAAAGAACAAAAAGCCCTCATCAAGATCCGTCAATTCCTGGTTCAGTCTATTGAGACTTCCCAAAAATGGAAGATGGAGCTAGGATCTGATTTGACTGGTTTGAGTAAGGAACTGGAAGCTTTAATTCCGCTTTCTCAAAGCTTTTTTGGAAAGCTTCAAGCTAGATTTTCCAAGTCGAAATTTCCGCTGGTTTTTCAGGCCTTAGCCCAAAATCAACTGACTTTTGAAACTCAACATCTGCTTGCCATTCAGCTAGAATGTGAGTCAAAACTTCAAATTCAAGCTCAGTCAGCCGAACTGCCAAAGTCAGCTTTTTTCAGTGCTTCTGGACAGTTTTCTGATGATTTGATTCAGGTTGAAAAGCTTCTGGCTTGGAAAGAAAGCTGGAAAGCAGTTCCTGAGATTCAAGAATTGTTGGATTGGAAAAAACTTTCCTTTTCAGAGTTTGGAGCTGCCTTGGATCAGATTCAAACTTGGTCTGAAGGCTTGTCTTCCCAACTGGTTTCGTATCGACTTTGGTTAAGTGAAGCGCAGTTTTTGGAACTCATGGAGAAGAGTGTGGAACAGGTCTTTCCAGAGAATCCGATAAACTGGCCTTCGGTTTTTGCCGAACTGAAGGGATTCGATCAATTTTTGGAAAGTTGGAAATTCCGAGAATTAGGACAGCAACTGGCCCGGGATTTCTCCGCCTTAGAGTTGAAAGAAGTCGTCTCGGCTTTTTGGAATGGTTGGAGACTGGCATGGATAGTGGAGATCGAGCGACAGTATCCGGTTTTGAGTGAGATGGGTTCCTTGCGTCTCCATCATGAAATGGAAGAACTCAAAAACGGCCTTCTTGAAAAGCGAAAAAATGCCCGTCATCTTGCCTTGCTCAGGCTTCGGGAGCAGGTTGCCGAGCACTTGGATTACAACCGCCTTGGCAACCGCCTGACCTATCGGGAAGTATTGCATCAAGTGAGCAAAAAGCGCCAAAAGTGGTCTATCCGTAAGTTGGTGGAGGAGTTGGGAGAAGAGGTCTTTCGGGTGCTTCCTTGCTGGTTGGGCAGTCCTGAGACGGTCTCAGCAGTTTTTCCAACTAGTCAGGTGTTTGATTTGGTGATTTTTGATGAGGCTTCTCAATGTCCAGTGGAGCGCGGTCTTCCAGCGATGCTAAGAGGAAAGCAAATAGTCGTAGCCGGGGATTCGAAACAGCTTCGACCTTCGGATTTTTACCAGGTGAAGTGGGAAAGTGAGGAAGAAGGAATGGAGTACGAAGCCGAATCGCTACTGGAGTTGGCGGCTCATTTTTTTGAAAACTTGCAATTGAGAGGGCATTACCGTTCCGCTGATTCGGGATTGATCCACTTTTCCAATACCCATTTTTACGGGAATCGATTGGAGACTTTACCCGATTATGCCACGGTCAAGGCTGGAAAAACTCCTTTTTCTTGGGAAAAAGTGGAGGGAATTTGGGAAAATCAGATCAACCGAATGGAAGCGGAGGCTGTCTTGAATCGAGTTCGGTTGATTTTGAAGGAAGCTCCTCACGACGCTATAGGAATCGTAACGGGCAATTACTTTCAGATGGAGTTAATCCGTGAACTGCTATGGAAAGCTGGTTTTCAGGATGCTGTCATCAAAGTACGCAATATTGAAAATGTGCAGGGGGATGAATTTGATCAGGTGATTTTGTCTTTGGGCTATGCACCTAATCGGGAGGGTAAGCTGGTGACCAATTTTGGTCTGTTGGGCAAGTCAGGTGCTGAAAACCGACTGAATGTCGCTATCACCCGGGCAAGGAAAATGCTGCATGTCATTTCATCCATTGAGCCTGAGGATTTTCGTCCCGGTCAACTCAGTAATCCGGGTTTAGCTTTGCTGAGAGAGTTTTTGGCTTTTGTGAAAGTGCAGAGCAACGGGAGAGCGATTCCCGCGCCTGATTTAAAAGTTCTACGTTTTGAGTTGGATTGGAGTTTGAAAAATCAGCTTTTGAAGTCGGGAAGTGGATTTTCCAAGGAAGTTCCATCTGCGGTGATGGATTTGATTTTTAGGGATAAGGAAGGAAATCAAAAGGCGATTTTGACCGATGATCAGCGTTTTTTTGATGCTTCTACGGCAAAAGCCGCGATGGGATATCATCCGATTTTGCTGGAGGAGAAAGGCTGGAATTGGGAGTGGACGTGGAGCAGATTCTGGAAGGCAGAAAGATGAAGTCAGAAATCTGAAGAAAGTTAGCAGTGCTTGGGCTGAGCTCTGTCGAAGCAGGCAGTCTCAGTAGGCAGATTTTGAAAGGCTTAAGGCTAAAATCAGAAAGCTGAAAAAAAGAATAAACTGTTTTGAAGTTCTGAATTCATCTCGAGATAGAAGTTCAAATTGTCAAGAGGCGGGAATTACCATTGAAAGAGCATATGCAAATCTCTACTATCCTTAGCTGATATTATTATAATGAATGATTTATCATTCTTTATAATATATTTTTTGATTTATTGAATGAATATTAATTCATATATTAATTTTAAAATTTTAGAAGTCTCGATTGTAATGTCTGGCATCTTGATTCTTAAATTTGATTGAATTTTCATTCATTAACTTGTAATTTTGGATTTAATGAATGAAATTTAAGTCATGGATATCGCGCAGCTATCAGATATGGCCATTCTCCGGATGATCGGAGACTTCATCAAAAAGAAGCGTATGGCTATCAATAAGACTCAGGACGAGCTAGCCACGGAGGCGGGGATGAGCAGATCTACGCTCAGTCTGCTAGAGCGTGGCGAAAAGGTGCATTTACTGACCTTGATCCAAGCCCTTCGGGTGTTGGATGAGTTGCAGTTGCTCGAGGCCTTCGAGGCACGTCAGCAGATCAGTCCGCTCGAATACATCAAGCTCCAAAAGAAATATCAGCGGCAGCGGGTGAGGCATCCGGATATTGCTGCTGAAGAAGACCGGCCTTCAGAATGGTAGTTGCAGCAGAAGTTTGGCTTTGGGATCGTTTGGCAGGTGCGATTTTTTGGGATGAGACCCAGCAGTTGGCGAGCTTTGAGTTTGATCAGGGCTTCCTGCGCTCGGGATGGGATATTGCGCCTGTCACGATGCCATTGAGACAGGGGAAGCGTTTGTACACGTTTCCAGAGATCAGACGCGGGCGAAATGATGCTTTTGATACCTTCAAAGGTCTCCCGGGACTTTTAGCCGATATGCTTCCCGACAAATATGGCAATCAGCTCATCAATGCCTGGCTGGTGCAAAACGGCCGACCGACGGACAGCCTGAATCCCGTGGAGTTGCTTTGCTTTATCGGAAAGCGTGGAGTGGGGGCGCTCGAGATCAAGCCTTCGCTTCGTACCGAAACCACGACCTCTACCAGTCTTGAATTGGATAGCTTGGTAGCGATTGCAAATAAAATCCTGAACACTCGGGAAAGCTTCCAAACCGATTTATCCAAGGAAGAGGAGGCTGCATTGGCGGACATTTTGAAGATCGGTACATCCGCCGGTGGAGCGCGAGCCAAGGCTGTGATCGCTTTCAATCCTGGGACCGGAGAAGTAAAAAGTGGTCAAGTAAGGGCTCCGGAAGGCTTTTCTCATTGGCTCATCAAGTTTGATGGAGTAACAGATAGTCAATTTGGGGCATCGGTGGGCTATGGTCGCGTAGAAATGGCCTATTACCTGATGGCAAAAGAAGCAGGAATTGAGATGAATGAATCCCGTCTTTTGGAAGAAAACGGACGGGCCCACTTTATGACCAAGCGTTTCGACCGAACCGACAGCGGTGAAAAAATCCACATGCAAAGTCTTTGCGGAATCCGGCACTTCGATTTCAATCAAGTGGGCGTCTATAGCTACGAACAGGTTTTTGAGACGATGCGGATGTTGCGTCTTACTTATCCTGAAGCGGAGCAACTTTTTGTACGGATGGTTTTTAATGTTCTGGCCAGAAATTGTGACGATCACACCAAAAACTTTGCGTTTCTGATGGATCAAAGCGGAAAGTGGACCCTTTCACCTGCCTATGACATTTGCCATGCCTATCGACCGGGAAGTCTATGGGTCAGCAGCCAATCCCTGAAGGTCAATGGAAAAAGGGATGGAATCATGGATGCGGATTTCCTGGAAATCGCCCGCAAAATGAATATCAAAAAGCCGGAAGAAAAGATCGAAAGGGTCCGAAATTCGGTGAAGCGATGGAAAGAATTTGCCGAAGAGGTCAAAGTGGAACCCAAACTTAGGGATTCGATTCAGGCCACGCTTTTGGTTTAGTCTTTAGGTTTTGTGCCTGATCCTCTCAGGTTTACCAGCTTATTCAAAGTTTGAAACCAAAAAGGTGCTCCCACTATTCCGGCAACTGTAGAGAAGAGAAGACCTAGAATTTTCCGAAAGACTTCTCCAAAAGAAATTTCTCCATCTCCTGATTGCCATCCCAAGGGTATTTTTGTTGAATTCAGGGAAGCTTGGATGCTTTTCAGTTCATTTATTCTTAGATCTATTTTTTCTTCTTGGCTGAGTGAGTCCTCAGAAGTCTTATTTTCTGATGGATCCATGTCTTTAATAGACTCTCCAATACGGTTTGCCAGTGCCTCTGATTGTGCCGGATGATCATAGAGGTATTGAATGATTTGAATGGTATCTATATTAAGCAAAGACACCACAGCCAATGAAATGACAATCACTATTTTTTGTGTCTTTTTCTTGTAAGTGCCTGAAATACGCTCCATGCTGTCATTAAACCACCCTTCGATTTCCCTACGGACATCATCCAACCCATTCTTAGCTTCAGCTATACTTTGAAGGAGCTTTCGCTTAAAATCATCCGGCAGATCAGATTTGCCTATAGAATCCTTCAATGATTCTATGGAGTAAGTTCCATTCTTTTGATTTACCAAATCAAGCATCACTCCTGAAAAAACCTTGGCAGGAATGTAACTTGCACGCCTGCCTTGGGCAGTAAGCCCGTCAATTAGTCTGTGATTCAAAAATTTTTCACCAAACTGATTCTCTCGAAAAGTGTCTTTAAGCCATTTCTCCAAGTTTTCAGATCTCAAGTCCAAATATTGAGCGATGAGTTCTTGAATAGTGGAGCATATAAGGCCGATCAGGAAATAAATAAAAATCAGACCAATGACCAGATTGATGATTGACGAAAAGTCCATAAGTGTATGTATTTGAGTTTGATAGAAATGATAAAAACTATCCTTATTTACTCAAATTACATGAAAATTTCAAGTCAGTAAAAGTTTTGTTCAATTCTCAATGTGTGCCAAAACTAAGGGTTAAATATATCCCGTCATGCTATACACCAAGATACCAACCCACTCTTTGGCGAGCCTGTGCCAATAAGAAATAGAATTGGAATCCGGGATTAGAAGAGAAGGAATATCATATTTGACTTCGTGGGAATAGTAGTCTACAGGAAAAGTGACAGTTTTCAGCCCTACTTTGTCAAAACACCCTTTTGCCCGGGTCATATGAAAAGCTGAAGTGATCAGCAAAAATTCTTGGTCTATGGAGATCCCATTTTTCTCTAAAAAAGCCTTGGTAAACTGTGCGTTTTGGGCCGTGTTTTTACTCTGATCTTCGATTAGTATGTCCGATTCGGGCATTCCGGTCATGATCAAAAACCTTTTGAGCACTTCCGCTTCCGATTGTGGATTAACAGGATTAAGTCCTTGACCTCCGGTGATCAGGATTTTTTTGATTTTGCCCATGCGGTAGAGTTGAAGGGCGTGGGTGATGCGGTCGGCGCCTTTGTTAAAAAACGTGCGATCGTAAGCGGTTTTGCTTAGGTTGGTGACTCCGGTGAGGACGATGCCGATTTCATGGGTTTCGATTTCCTCAAAGGACTTGAAATCAGGTTCCCAAGCCAATAAGGCCAGATTGGAAAGGAAAGGATTGGTAAAAAAGAGAAAAAGCCCCATACCCGCCCAAAGCAGCTTTTTCCCCCATTTTCTCTTTAGAAAAATTGTCCCTGAGACAATCAAAATCAATATAATCGTCAGCGGCATGGCCAAAAAACTCAGAAACTGGGAGAGGTAGAAGAACATGTTTGTGATTTATTTTGTAGGCAAAAAAGGGTTTAAATGATCAATTTTCAAATTCAATGGTCAATGTTCAAGGCCGTTGAGATTCTTGACAATTGGTTATAGAGTTTGGTCATTGATAATTGAGCAGTGATTTTTCTCCCAAGGTAATTGTGGTAAATTGAACCATTGATACAGAAGTTTATGGAAAAGGATATTCGTTGGATTCAGCGCTTGGATAACTTTCAGAAGGCAGTCAATCTGCTTTTGGAAGTGCAATCAATGGACTTGGACGAGCTTTCTCAATTAGAAAAGGAAGGAATAGTCCAGAGATTTGAATATACTCTGGAATTGGGGAGGAAGACGCTAAAAGATAAAATGGAGTCAGACGGCTCGATTTTGGATCGGATTTCTCCAAAAGTAGTATTAAAGGAAGCGTTTCAAGCCAAGTACATAGATCAGATTGACGTTTGGCTGGAGATGATTAATGACAGGAATCTGCTAAGTCATAGCTATGATTTAGAGACCTTCGAATCGGTAATCCCTGATATTCAGTCTGTTTATACGCCGTTGTTAGCTACTTTGGCGAAAAATCTTTCGGAGATGCAATGATGGAAAACTTTGGCCTAAGCGATAAATCCTTCGAAATCCTAAAGAGCATTTTTAGGAATTATCCTGCTATTTCCGAGGTGAAAGTTTATGGATCACGTGCCAAAGGAACCTACACCGATCGCAGTGATTTGGATTTGGTAATCATGGACGATCTCGAACGAAAGACTTTGGGTGAGATTTGGATGGAGATCAATTCCAGTGATTTTCCCTTAACTGTTGACCTCCAGGTTTGGAAGGATATCAAAAATGAAAACCTCAAAGAACACATCCGAAGGGTTGGAAAGGTGATTTTTTCCTTGGACCATAGCAAGGTGTCCTAAATAAAGCGAATGTTATTATTGATAGACGGATGTCTGATTATTGAATTAGCTCAATGAATATTGATTATTGTCTTTGGTAATTGATCATTTAATTTCTTTAATCTAGGCAGAAAGCTATTTTTGACCATGCTTTCAGACCAACCTAACCTAGTTCCTCATTTAGAAAAACTTGCCACCCAACTGGAAGGCAGTTTGCAATTTGACCGACTCACCCGTACCCTGTATGCCACCGATGCTTCCGTTTATCGGGAGATGCCTTTGGCGGTGGCTTTTCCAATGTCTGAGTCGGATATTCAAAAGTTAATTCAATTTGCTACCGAGCAAGGCACCTCGCTGATTCCCCGCACGGCTGGTACATCCCTTGCAGGGCAATGTGTGGGAAATGGCATTGTAGTGGATGTTTCCAAGCATTTCACCCAAATCCTGGAATTCAACCAAGAAGAACGCTGGGTTCGTGTACAGCCGGGTGTAGTTCGAGACGAGTTGAACCGCTACCTCAAGCCTCATGGCCTCTTTTTCAGCCCGATCACTTCCACAGCCAATCGTGCGATGATTGGTGGCATGGTGGGGAATAATTCTTCAGGGACGACTTCCATCGTTTATGGAGTGACTCGGGACAAGGTGATTTCACTGAATACCATTCTAAGCGATGGGAAAAAGGTCGTTTTTGGAGAAATCACCCAAGACGACTTTGATCGAAAATGTGGGCAAAAAGACCTCGAGGGGACGATTTACCGTCAAATCTTCGACGAACTCAACAATCCCGAAATCCGGGAAGAGATTCATGCCCAATTTCCCAAAAAGTCAATTCATAGACGAAATACTGGCTATGCGGTCGATGAATTGCTAAAGGCGGAGCTTTTTGAAGGCAAAGAAAAGTTCAACTTCTGCAAACTTTTGGCGGGTTCGGAAGGAACATTGGCCTTCACGACCGAAATCAAAATCAGTCTCGATCCACTTCCTGATCCGGTCGAAATCGTGGTGGCAGCGCATTTTGAAAGCATCCACGAAAGCATGAAATCTGCTCAAGTCGCCATGAAGCATCCGGCAACTGCGGTGGAACTGATGGATAAAATCATACTTGACTGCACTAAAGAAAGCATCGAATACTCCAAAAACCGCTACTTCGTCGAGGGTGATCCAAAGGCGATTTTGATGATCGAGTTCAGAGGAAAATCTTTGGAAGAAGCCATGGCAAAAGGAGAAGCACTAGTTGCTGACCTGAAAGCAGGTGGCTATGGCTATGCCTATCCGATCATCGAGCCTGCCCGAGTCGCGTCAGCTTGGGCGCTTCGTGCAGCTGGTTTGGGGCTTTTGGGGAATATTCCCGGCGATCCCAAGGCTGTGGCCTGTATCGAAGACACGGCAGTGGATATCGAGGACTTGGCGGATTACATCGACGAGTTGGATGAGATTCTGAAAGGTTTCAATCAAAATCCGGTTCACTACGCCCACGCAGGTGCAGGAGAGATCCACATGAGACCGATTCTGGATTTGAAAAAGGCGGAGGATGTGGAGGAGTTTTATCAGATTTCTTTGGCTTCCGCCAAATTGGTGAAGAAATATCAGGGTTCCCTATCTGGGGAACATGGAGATGGTCGGGTGCGAGCTGCCTTTATCCCGCTGATGGTTGGTGAAAAGAATTACGAGCTTTTCCGCAGAATCAAATACACCTGGGATCCGAAAAATATCTTCAATCCCGGTAAGATCGTGGACGCCGCTCCGATGAATAAGTTCTTGCGCTACGAGCCGGGCATGGTCACTCCTGAGCATGAGACGGTTTTTGACTACTCAGCCGATGGAGGTATTCTTCGCTTGGCCGAGAAATGTAACGGATCCGGTGATTGTCGCAAACTGCCAGGTTCAGGTGGAACGATGTGTCCTAGCTTTATGGCTACCCGAAACGAGCGGGATACGGTTCGTGGTCGGGCAAACACCTTACGCGAGTTTTTGACTTTGGACAAAACCGAAAATGCTTTTGATCATCCTGAAATCAAGGAAGCTTTGGATTTGTGTCTGAGTTGCAAAGGCTGTACAGCAGAGTGTCCATCTGGTGTAGATATGGCCAGCATGAAGGCCGAATTTCTCTACCAATACCAAAAAACCAATGGAGTTCCGTTGCGCTCCAAGGCGTTTGCCTACATCAACGAGCTGAACGAATTGGGGGCTAAAGTACCAGGAATCGCCAATTTCTTCTTAAGCAATTCTCTGACTGGAGGACTGATGAAGAAGGCTCTAAATGTGGCTCCAAGAAGAAATCTGCCTGAAATCAGTCCGATCAGCCTCCGTAAATGGTACAAAAAGAACTATGCAACCTTGGCTGGTCCAACAAAAACCATCAAATCAGTGTACTTTTTTGTTGATGAGTTTACCAATCATAACGATACCCAAATCGGGATTAAGGCCATTTCTTTGTTGAAAAAGCTGGGCTACGAAGTCAAGGTGATCGATCACGAGGAAAGCGGGCGCTCGGCACTTTCCAAAGGATTGTTGCAGAAAGCCAAAAAACATGCGGAAGCCAATGTGCGGCTTTTCGAAAAATTGATCGATGGAAATACACCTTTGATCGGGTTGGAACCCTCGGCGATTTTGAGTTTCCGGGATGAATACCCACGGATTGTAAGCCCTGAGTTGGTGCCTGCTGCGAAAAAACTCAAGTTTCATGTGAAGTTGATCGATGAGTTTCTCGGTCAGGAAGTAGCTGCCGGCAACATCAAACCGGAGGCCTTCACCTCCAAATCTCAAAAGATCAAGCTGCACGGACATTGCCATCAAAAGGCGCTTTCTTCGTTGACTTGGACTCAGAAGATCCTTTCACTTCCGACCAATTATTCTGTGGAAACCATTCCTAGCGGTTGCTGTGGCATGGCGGGAAGCTTTGGTTATGAAGCTGAGCACTTCGAAGTTTCGCAGCAGATCGGGGAGTTGGTGCTGTTTCCGGCCGTGAGAAAAGCCGAAGCGGATACCCTCATCGCTGCACCGGGCACTTCCTGCCGGCATCAGATTGCCGATGGGACAGGCAGAAAAGCTAAACATCCGGTGGAGATTCTTTGGGAGGCTTTGAATTTCTGATTTGTGCATCGTTCTCTAAGACAAAATAATTCGAGGTTTGATAAAGTCGTAAATGGACTCATTGAATTATGTTCAAGAAAAAATCTAAAAGAAACAATAACTGTTAATGATAATAGTTTGATTATAAGGTCAGCTCGGCCAAAACTTTGGGAAACCCTTTTTTATCCTACTCCAATTATTGCACTTTGGGCTTGGTATTTTATCGACAAATCAAAAGATGATTTTGGTTTTATAGCTCTTTTGGGCTTATCGGTCTATTGGATTTGGGTATATTTTGAGATCGCTAAGGGTATTAATCAAATAGCTGTATATCATGATGTTGATGAGATCGAGATTATTAACCTTGACAGAATAGGTAGCTATTTTTATAAACCAGTACTATTTAAAATTGACCCAGAGAATAGAGTTTTTGAAAAGGAAAAAAGATTCAGCCGTTTATCTAAGACTAATAGGATATCTGTTCAAACTAAGTCAGAAAAACTTACCTTGATTGATATTGACGACTTTTTTGCCTCTAATAGATTTAAATTTGCTTTAACCTATTTGGTGACTACGAAGCGCCCAGCTCAATAATTCCTTATTTCCTGCTTCTCTGGAAGCAGGACTTTTACTTTTACAGCCTTTCCAAAAGCTGAATTGGTGTCAAAACAGGAAGATGTGGTTTTGAGTGTTTTAAAAATTTCTGATCGTTGGTCACGATTCCTTCCATATCAGCATGACTACAAATAAAATAGTGGATGGCATCCTCGATATCATCAAATTCTGATTCAATCGCACTCAAAACTTCGTATTTGGAACCATCCAAAAAATCAAACCTTCTGGCAATTACCCCGGCGATTTGTTTGGTTACTTCCAAACCTTTTGCAAGCTCGAGGTAATAGCAACAGGTCTGTAGAACTGAAATGGAAATAAAACCTTGAATTTTTCCTTCTTCGAGTTTTTGGAATAGTTCGTTCAACTGATCTTGGTTGGGGCTTCTTTCCAGAAAAAAATCCAAGATCACATTCACATCAAAGAAGATCTTCATAGCCCCATTTCTTTGCTTTTGCTCTATAATACTCGTCTTTCCAATCCATTCCTTCCGGGAATTCAATCTTGGATTTTGGCAGAGACTTCATGTACTCCACCAAAGTCATCCCATTAGGTAAAGTGGGGCGAGGCTTGAGCAAAGTCTCAAAATGCTCCTGAACCAAATCAGAAACGCTTCTGTCTTTTGACTCGGCGTAGGCTTTGATTTTTTCCAGGAGATTTTCCTCGATGGTAATATTGAGTTTCTTTTTCATCGTATACGTATGAATGCTCTAATGTACGTATAAAAGCTTGGAAATGATACCCTTCCAAAAATCAGATAAACTGTGGAAATAGAATAGAAATACAGCCTTCGACTGAAATGCTGGGTTAGAGTTATCCTGCTTCTCCAGAAGCAGGATAACGCTTCTCAGGATTTGTAATCTGGAGATCCTATCTCTGGATTTTTAATCCAGTTTTCTGATAGATCAGATTCAAAATCTGATGATAGGGCTTCGATCCCGATAATTATCGGGATCGACGAGCTCCTAGAGCCTTTACCACTTTGGCCGAATTCCCGGTGCCGTTGGGAAGCTCAAGCTTTTGTAATAGTCCAAATCTCCTTCGGGTTGTTCGATTTCGGAAGGAAATGGTCTTTTTGAAATAGACTGAAAGTACAGCAGGCAGGCATTTCTCCACCATTCGGCTTCTTTAACCTGGATTCCAAGCAATTGACTGACATGGGAATGTTGTTCCGGATCGATTTTTCCAGAGAGGGATTCCCAATTGGTTTTCATTTTTCGGGCATTTTTCACACCCTGATCGTAATGGAGTCCGATTTCCTCCCAAAGTGTTTTTCCTGATTTCATCTGATAATCCCAAGGCAAGTGGTGAAACCAAAGCAGGTATTTCTCAGGAATCTGGTTTGGATCAGACCAAGTTTGATGGAGTTCAGGAGCATATTGTTCCAAAGCCTTGCTACCCGCTGAAGTACGATCAAAGCCGATTCCCAAGCTATCCGCACGATGGTAGTAGATCGCTGTCCAGTCGGCCCTTCCCCTAGATACCCAAGGACCAGGTCCGTAGTGGTGATCCCAACCCATGATGTGATGCAATCCCAGAGGAGTCATGTAGTTGACGGCTGCTTCGTGGGAATCGAGCATGATTTCCTTGATTTTGGAAAGGTTTTCAGGATTTTGACCAAAGGTGAGTTTGGTCCATTCCTCTGCGATTTGCTCCGAATTCAAGTAAGGATCCCAGGCCAATCGCCCAAAGGCATACCAATTGGCCTGACCAAAGAGGTGTCCGGTCCAGTTGCGGTCGGTGCCGATATTGGAAACGCCAGCCATCAGGGTGAACTTTTGACCAGAGTCCGAACCATCTACAATACCAGCTACAGTTGAGCTTGGAGTAGGGCGGTAGGATTTACTTTCCAGCACCTCCTTCCACATCGGCGATAGGTACACGAGTTGGGTAGCTTGGCCGAGGTATTCTTGGGTGATTTGAAACTCTATTCCCAGATTTGTCTGCTTCACCGATCCAAAAAGCGGATGGAAAGGTTCTCTTGGCTGAAAGTCAATAGCGCCATTTTTAACCTGAATGATCACATTGGCCCTGAATTTCCCATCCAAAGGGACAAATTCCAAGTTGGCTTGCTTGTGCCGGTCCTCGTCGATTTCATGAGAATACACAAAGGCCCTCCAGATTAACACTCCTCCATGGGGTGCAAGGGCATCTGCCAGCATGTTAGCCCCTTCGGCATGGTTACGCTTGTATTCATGCGGGCCGGGCTGACCTTCGGAATTGGCTTTGACGAGGTATCCTCCAAAGTCAGGGATATATTGATACATCTCATCCGTTTTCTTTTTCCAAAAATCGATCACTTCAGGATCGAGGGGATCGGCAGTTTTTAGCCCTCCGATTTCGATAGGTGCGGAAAATCTAGCGGTGAGAAAAACCTTAATCCCATAAGGTCGAAAAAGATCTGCCAGCACCTTGGCCTTTTTCATAAAGTCCGTCGTCAGGATGCGGGCGTTGGCATTTACGTTTGTAAGGGAAACCGCATTGATTCCGATACTTGCATTGGCCCGTGCATAATCTAGGTAACGAGGATCGATATAACCTGGCAGCCTATGCCAGTCCCAAATGGAAAACCCTGCATAACCTCGCTCAACTGTTCGGTCCAGGTTGTCCCAGTGATTGAGCATTCGGAGCTGGATTTTTGGACTTTCTGTTTTGATTGAGGATGGGCCAAAAGTTCCGCTTTGTAGGCTTTTGAGCCAGTCAAAAACTCCATAGAGCACGCCCACAGGCCGATTTCCGACGATGGTGAAATAAGTTTTTCCCTGGAAAGTCACAGGGCCCATCCAATAGCCATCTTCACCCAAGCTTCGGATCGTTACCTGATCCTGAAGTCCAAATACCTGCGCTAATTCCTCCCTCGTTCCCAGCCAAACCTGTGTTTGATTCAAGCGCTCAATAGAGAAAACAGGTGCTTTTCCCGTCAGTTTAGGAGCGGCAAGTTGAACCTCTTTTTGGATAGCCTCATAGGTTGGATTTTTCCCGAAAAAGAAGATGCCTGAGAAAAGTCGATCTGCCTCGGATCGCATCACTGGGTTTTCAATGGTTCGGTAATCCAGCCAAAGTTCGTAGCCGTCTTTGGCAATCAGGATTTTGGAAAAAATGAGCAACAGAAACAGAATCAGGTATTTCTTCATGGGTTTATCGGATTTATGAATATTCGGATTTTGGTTCTTAGGCAGTTTTATGAAAGATTTTTTGAAAAATCCCCCTAACCCCCTTGAGAAGGGTGAATTGCCTCTTTTTGAACCTCAATCCTTTGCTTTTCTAGCTGACTTGAAAATTTTCTAGAATTCAGCTTATGTTTCAAACGCTTGAAAATGGCCAAAAAGCCATGGATTTCCAATTGGAACTACGCATTCGATTTCTGACAATATTCGTCAATGTGTTTTGATTAAGGTAGGAAAAAGGCTCCACCTTCCTATCTTCGGAGGCTTACTTTTTGGCACATGAATCAAAGACCCTTCATCATCTACAAATCCTCTGCAGGTTCAGGCAAAACTTACACCCTGACTTTAGAATACCTCAAGCTGGCCTTACAAAATCCAAGGTCGGGCTTCAAGCAGATATTGGCGGTGACATTTACCAACAAGGCCACAGCCGAGATGAAAGAGCGGATTTTGGAAGTGCTCGAGCGAATGAGTCATCATGTGAAAACCGGAGAGTTTTTGGATCAGGAACTGATGAAACACCTGAACCTCGACGAACAGCAACTCCAAACCAGAGCCAAAGAAACGCTTTTGAGTATTCTTCATGGCTATGGCTATTTCTCGGTAAGTACCATTGATTCATTTTTCCAAAAAGTCATCAGGTCATTTGCCAGAGAAATGGACTTGCAGGCCAAGTTTGACTTGGAGATGGATACCGATGCGGTTTTGGAGCGTTTGGTGGATCGACTGGTGGAGAAAGTGGCCCAAGACAAAAATCTCCGAACTTGGCTGATAGGCTATGCTGAGGAGCAAATCGAGGACGGAAAATCCTGGGATATCCGAACTGGGATCAAAGGCTTGGGTCGGGAGATTTTTCAAGAACGGTTTAAGGCTTTCAGATCACTTTTTCAGGAAAGTGTGGCGCAGGAAGGTTTTTTGGGAGAATTCCGGAAACAATTGCACGCCGAGCGTCGAAAACTGATCGCTGAGGCAGAAGAATTGAAGGCGAAAGCGGAGTCGATTCGGGCTCAGTTTGGCTTGGAGTGGACGGATTTCAAAGGAGGTTCACGAAGTTTTGCTTTGCGCTTTTCTCGTTTGGGTGATCCCAAATTCCCTTTTCCTGAGCTCACTGAACCCATGCTTCGGGATTTGCCGGACACAAATTATTGGTTTTCCAAAGGAGCGAAAAATGCTTCCAAAATCATTTCAGCCGTGGAGGCTGGATTAAGTACGATTCTTTTTTCCTGGCCTGAAAAATTAACTCATTGGAACACACTTTCTGCCTTGCAGCGTAATTTGAACGCTTTCGGGGTCTTCCGTGACTTGATTTTGGAGCTTCGGGACCTGAAAGACGAAGAAAGCATCCTACTGATTTCGGATGTCAACGACTTTCTCAAGCAAATCACGGAAGGCAACGAGGCGCCTTTTATCTATGAAAAAATAGGCAATCAATACCGTCATTTTCTGATTGATGAGTTTCAGGATACATCCGATTTCCAGTGGTCGAGTTTTCGGCCTTTGCTGGAAAACTCATTGGCGTCCGGAAACACCAACCTACTCGTAGGCGATGTGAAGCAATCCATTTATCGCTGGAGAGGAGGGAAGTTGGAACTCCTGCTGAATGAAGTGCAGCGACAGATTCGGGAGGATTTGATCGAGGTTAAAAACTTGGCTGTCAATTACCGAAGTCTTCCGGGAATTATCGGTTTCAATAACACGGTCTTCGAAAAATTGCCTGCTCTCATGCAGATCGGGATGCAGGACAGCTTTGGAATTGATGCACAAAATCTGCTGATAGACGCATTTTTGGATGTAACTCAAGAAGTTTCTGAAAGAAAAAAAGGGCTGGAGTTTCAGGGAAAGATTCATTTGGAATTTACTGAGAAGAGCAATTCTCGAAGTTCATCAGAGGAAGAGGAATCGGAGGAAGATGAAGGGGACGGAACGGTTCTGGACAAGCTTCCTGCCTTGGTAATGCAACTTCAGGATAAGGGGTATGGATTGAGTGATATTGCATTCCTCGTAAGGAAAAACAGTCAAGGTGCCGAGATCGCCGATTACCTGATGAATTACGGTCGGGAAAATCCTGATTCAGGCTATCGCTTTGATGTGCTTTCGGAGGAATCTCTTTTTATCGACAAATCGATAGCGGTCAAATGCCTTTTGGCTTTTTTCACCTACCTCAATAATCCTTCGGACAAAGTCGCACTGAAGACGCTTTGGCACTATTACGCCCTGCTTCATGAGGTGGTATTGAGTCACTCGCTGTTTTACCAACACAGTCTTCCCGAATCATTAAAAGAAAAAGAACAACAGCTGCTTTCCATGGAAAACAGGCTGCTTCAGCTTCCATTGGTGGAGTTAATGGAGGAGGGCTTGGCCTTTTTGGGTTTGACCGAAAAGCAGCAGGACTTGGCGTATGTCTCCGGATTCAAGGAAGCAGTTTTTGATTTTGTGAAAAAAAACCGGGCCGATTTGATGGGTTTCCTCGATTGGTGGGAACTGAATAAGGGCAAGCGAACCGTCAAAATCCCTGAGGATCACGACGCGATGCGCATCCTGACTATTCACAAGTCCAAAGGGCTTCAATACAAAGTGGTCATTATGCCCTATTTGGATTGGGGAATTGTAGCCAGTGGACAGCAGGCTCCTGTGATTTGGGCTCCCTATCCGATGGAAAACCCTACCACAGTGGTACCACTTACCCATCAAGCTCTTCTCAGGAATTCCAATTTTGCTCCTTTTTACGAAGATGAGGTTCGGCTTGCCTACTTGGATTCACTTAACATGCTTTATGTGGCTTATACCCGTGCGGAAGAGGTGATTTGGGGCTTTTCGGATTTTGCCAGAAGTAAGGATGGAGTAAAGCTTAATCGAACCGGAAATGTGCTTTACACGCTTCTTTCCAATGGTTTTCAACTTCCTGATCCATCTGGAGAGGGCTGGAATACGGAGACACTGACCTTCGATTGGGGAGAATGGGGAAGGAAAATTCCTCCGAAAGATAAAAATCCAGAAGCTGCCTTGGGATTGCGTTGGGAGATTTTGGACTGGAAGGAAAAGCTCAAAACTCGGAATTATGCCTGGGATTTTTCTGAAGATGGTCTTCAAGCCCGAAATCAGAGAAAGCTAGGCGTGATTATCCACGAACTCTTGGCTGAGTCCCAAAGTCTGGAGGATTCCTTGGGATTACTTCGTGAGTTTACCTTCGAAGGAAGATGGGATGAGGCTACTGCAGCTGAGGTGAAAGTCCAATTGGAAATGCTTTTTGGCTTGAACCAAATTCAGGACTGGTTTAGTCCGGCTTATCAGTCGCTTTCAGAGCAAGGTATTCTCCTTCCCGGCGGAGCTCAAAAGCGTCCTGACCGCATCCTGATCGGAACAGACCAAGCTTTGGTGATTGATTTTAAAACCGGAGAAAAGCGAGAAACTCATCTCCAGCAAGTGAAAGAATACATGGGTTTGGTCGCAAAACTCAGTCAATTGCCCGTCAAAGGCTATTTGTGCTATCTCGAACCCACTGAAATTTTGGAAGTATGAACCCATTTTTGAAAGAAACCGCCAAGAAAATTCTTGAATCAGGTCGAGACCTGAAGGAATTCACCGTTGTACTCCCAAATCGACGTGCAGGCTTGTTTTTTACTCGGTATATGGGAGAGTTGATCGAGGAGCCGGTTTGGATGCCGGAGGTGATTACCATCGAGCAGCTTTTTTACCGATTGGCTGGAAATACGCCTGCGGATGAGTTGACCTTGATCTTTGAGCTGTATGAGTTGTATCGTCAGATTCAGACCGAACCGGAGGATTTTGACCGATTTTATTTCTGGGGTGAATTGATTCTAAAGGACTTCAACGACCTCGACCAGTTTTTGGCTCCAGCAAAGACTGTTTATACCAATCTGGCCGAAATCAAAGAATTTGAATCTGATTTAAGCTACCTCTCTGAGGAGCAAAAAGAGCTCATTTCTCAGTTTTGGAAGGCTTTTGAGCGGCAAAATGAATCTGAGCAGGAGCGATTCCTTCGGTTTTGGCAGATTTTGGCTCAGCTATATGAGGGATTTCAAGCAAGGCTTCGTACAGCAGGTTTGGCCTATTCCGGTCAATTGTACAGACAGGTCGTAGAAAATACCCATCTAATCCAAAAACCCGAGAAACAGGTGGTTTTTGTTGGTTTCAACGCATTTACCCTGACCGAAGAAAAGTTGATTAAGCATTTTGTGAAGGAATTTGGAGCGGTGATTTTCTGGGATGTAGATGCTTATTACTTGGAAGACCGACTTCAGGAAGCTGGATTATTTTTCAGGGATTATCAAAAAGATCCGGTTTTGGGAAAGACTTTCCCTCAAGAAATCCCGGCTGAAATCAGCCAAAAAGCTGCTTTGATTCACACCCACGCCATTCCTCTGAAAACCAACCAAGCCAACTTGGTCGGAAAGCTCCTGGAAAAAGTAGGAGCTGAAGAAGCCTTGGAGGAAACTGTCATCATTCTTCCCGATGAGCAATTGCTTTTTCCAATGCTTCATTCGCTCCCGGAGACGATTTCCAAGCTTAACGTAACCATGGGTTACCCTATCAGAAATGCTCCCATCTATGCGTTTTTGGATGCGATCTTGGATTTGCAGCGCTATGCGAAATGGAAAGGTGGGCAGGTGTTTTTTTACCACAAGCCGGTCATTGACTTGCTTTCATTTTCCTATTTGAAGGCTTCAGACTCTGAGTTTTCCAAAGAAATCTCAGAAAAAATCAAGCTGGAAAACCTCTTGGATGTCCCTGTGGAGCTTTTGGCTAAGGAAAGAACGCTGTTTGAGCTCGTATTCCGCAAGGTTGAGCCGCAGGATCTTTTTGACTATTTGGGTGAAATCATCCAATTCTTGGCGCAAGAGCTAAAGGAAGATGTGATCCAGCGGAGCTATTTGTATCAAGCCTTTAAGCAGTTGAATCGATTGAAGGAAATTTTCCGAAGTAATCTGGACAAAGGGCTCAAGATGGACTTTGTATTGAAGCTGTTTCGGCAGATTTTCCGTGAGCTGAAGTTGCCTTTTGAGGGAGAACCGCTTCAAGGCTTGCAGATCATGGGGGTACTGGAGTCGAGAAACTTGGACTTTCGACGCGTGATCATTTGCGATGTCAATGAGGGAAGCTTTCCTCCCGGAGGCGGGATCAACTCCATGATTCCGTTTAACCTCCGTCGGGCTTTTGGATTGCCAGTTCAGGAGCAAAATGACGCGATTTATGCCTACACCTTTTACCGACTATTGCATCGGGCGGAAGAAGTTCATTTGATTTATACGACTGCGGCAGATCAGGGCAAAGCCAATGAAGTCAGCCGTTTTGTGCAGCAGATGCAGGCGGAGCTCCATGTCTCAAAGCCACAGCCTGTGATGATTCCCGTAGAACTGACTCCTAGTAAAGAAATTCGTTTGCAAAAGACCCCTGAGATATTGGAGCGCCTTTTTCGCTATGTGAAAAAGGAGGAAGTGGATCCTTTTGCCAAAAGCTTTTCCGCATCTGCGCTTTCCATGTATTTGGATTGCAGGTTGAGGTTTTATTTCCGTTATGTGGCAGGATTAAAGGAAAAGGAAGAAGTGGTTTCGGAGATCGATCCGATGACATTCGGGACGCTTTTGCACAGTGCTTTGGAGTTTCTGTATGAAGTAGATGAGGGTAAATCTCACAGAGATATAGATTCTCATACCATCGATCGCTTGCTGCCTCAGGTACCGGAAGCGGTCGATAAGTCCATTCGTAAGTTTTACAAAAAGGAGAACGAAGAAGAATTGGATCTTAGCGGGCAGCTGCTGATTGCCAGGGAGGTTTTTATCAAGTATGTGAAAGAAATTCTGAGTTATGACCAGAAAAACGGCCAGTTCAGAGTCATAGGTTTGGAAAAAGAATATGAGGCAGGAATTCCGGTAGAAACTCCTCAGGGTAGGGTAGAGATTGCGCTCAAAGGCGTGATCGATCGAATGGACATCAAAGACGGCGTGGTCCGATTGCTCGACTATAAGACGGGAAAAGACAACAAAAAGGTAAGTTCTATCGCTTCGCTTTTTGATCGGGAAGACGACAAGCGAAACAAGGCAGCGATGCAAACTTTACTTTATGCCTATTTCTACCAATACAAACACCGGGATAACCTACTTCCGCTGAAACCCGGAATTTTCAATATCAAGGAAATCTACAATCCTCAGTTCAGTCCATTTTTGATGATGGATAAGGAGGAAATCACGAACTACCGCGATTTTGCAGCTGAGTTTGAAAGCGGATTGAGCGGGCTTTTAGCGGAGATTTTCAATCCAGAAGTACCTTTTGACCAAACCGAGGATGAGAAAAAGTGTGCCTATTGTGCATACAAGGAGATTTGTGGAAGGTAGTCTCAATAAGCAGAGGTTAGTTACCAAAAGCCGTTTGTAGGAATTTAGTAAGTCAGAAAGCTAAAGGATGAAAGCTGAAAAAAATTTAGCTTTCTGAATTTAGACTTCTGACTTTCAACCTCCCCACTGCGACTGATCACTGAATACTGGTCTTAGCTACTTTTGGATACAATTCCGGCAGCATCATCAGCGCAGCGGAACCGTACCATTCTTTGAGGTCCATTTTGAGGACTCCGGCTTTGATAGCGGGGTCAGTTTCGGTGAGTGCTTTGGCTTCTTCAAGCGTCTGAACATCGAAAATGTAAATGCCTCGTAGGTCATCATTTCCAAAGAAAGGACCGGCGACAATCAGCTTTCCCATGTCTGCCATTTTTCCAATATTGACCATGTGGCCAGCCTGTATTTCTGACCGCTGCTCAGGTGAGTATTCTGCCACGCGATCACCTCTCAGTAAGAAAGCCATGACGTACTTTTTCATTCCTCTTTCATCAGCACCAAGTTTTTGAGCGAGAGCTTCGTCATATTGACTTTGAGCTTGGGCATGAAAAGAGAAAACCAGGCAAGTGAGAAAGGTGATAAGTAAGGTTTTCATAGTTTCTTGGGTTATTTTAAAAGCAAGGCTAGGGTATCTGATTTGGTTCTGACCTTTAGCCAGTCTTTGAACTTTTTCATTTCAGCGTCTGAAGGTTTAGGCTGAAAGTCTGCATAGACAGCAAGTAAGGTATCCGTCTTTTGGGTTTTCAAGTCATTAAATATTGTCCTTCCTAGGCTGAATTTTTGAAGACCTGGATGGTTAACTTTTGCCTCAGCGGAAATTTCCAAACCTAAAATTCGGGTTTCTGCATCCTCAGCGAGTTCTTTTTCCAAAAAGGCAATCCGAGCATCTTTGTCTTTGATCAGAGATTCATTTCGTTCGTAGAGATTTTTCAGAATATCATTAGTCAAGACTTTGATATCTGTACCATTTCCACTTTGATTGACAATTAGCTCGGTCTCATTCAGTCCAAATTCTTTGATTTTTTTCTCCAATACCAAAATTTCATCTTCCGACACTTGATCGCCAATAAGGCTTACCTCAATGACCCTTTGATCCTTTGAATACTTAAAATCACTGTTTAAAATCTGGGTTCGCGGAAATTGCATTTCTACTCTCACAAAATCCCTTGCTTGTTGATTCCAAATGGACTGTCGGACGATACCATAGGCCAAGTAAACACTTGGGATAACGGTCAAAAGTGTGAAAAGAGTAATGTAAGTCTGAACACGCTTTTCCTTCTTTGGATCAAGAAACTGTTTTTTAGGATACTTCATAAATCTCACAATCACATAAGTGGAGAGGCTGATGAAGACCGAGTTGATGAAGAACAAGTAAAACGCACCAAAGAAGTATAGGAGATTGCCAGTCGCCAAACCATAGCCTGCGGTACAGAGTGGGGGCATGAGGGCAGTCGCAATGGCAACACCGGGAATAGCATTGCTTTTTTCTTTTCTGGAGCCAGCCACAATGCCTGCAAGGCCACCGAATAGAGCAATCAGCACATCCCAAACGGTAGGTTCTGTCCTTGCTAATAGTTCAGACTGCGCATCGTGAATAGGAGTGATGTAAAAGTAAAGTGAAGAGGTAAGAATAGAAATAAAGACAGCGACCGCCAGATTTCTAAAGGATCGTTTGAGTAATTCAAAGTCGTTTACTCCTGCGGCTAACCCAATGCCCATGATAGGGCCCATGAGGGGAGAGATGAGCATTGCGCCGATGATGACTGCTGTGGAATTGACATTCAATCCAATAGAGGCAACGAAGATTGCAAAGATCAAAATCCAAAGGTTAGCTCCTTTGAACTCCACATTTTTGGAGATGTAATCGATGGTCTCCAATTCATCCTCTTTGCCATCTTCCAAATCGAATCGGTCTCGGAGATAGATGATCGCGCGAATTAATTTTCCTTTACTTTTCCGCTTTAGGTTTTCACTTTCCATGGTGGCAATATATCGATCTGCAGGAATTTCATTGTTGGTCATGCTTTAATTTTTGATCTTGTTTTCTGCTTTTGGAATGGTAAAGGGCGATTTTAATCAGGCGAAGATCAACGGGTTTGAGCATTGAAAAATGACTAAAAATATTGAAAGTTTGACTTTATAAAATTGGATATAAACATCTGATTATATACTAATTAAGAATTTTTTTCATAAACCTTAATTTGTCACGTCTAATAAAATTAGATTAGACTAAAAAAATCATAAAACATGATAGATCAGGCTTCTTGATTTTTTTTAACTTTTGGGTAAATCCAGCTTTCAGTTTTCTTTCGTTTCTTTGGAATGATTATTCCATTTTCCACTTTTACACTGAGCCGAAGAAAGTAGAGTCGTATGACTGAATTTAAAAAAAGAAAGATAGTTGTGCTGGATGATGACCAAATTCAACACATCCTTTTTAGAAAAAGAGCGGTCAAATTTGCAGAGGATATTGACCTTCATTTTTTCGAAGAACCAAAGAAACTATTGGAATTCATGAAGGGTCAGGAGATAGAGACTGTCATTTCAGACTTAAATTTGGAATCTATGAGTGGTTGGATTTTTATCGAAGATTTATTCAAGTCGGGCTTTGCAGGGAAGTTGTTTATTATGACTGCATCGATTTTTCCGGCAGATAGGATAAAAGCTAAAAAAGACCAACGGATACAGGGTTTTTATGAAAAACCATTAACCGACTCTGATCTAATTCAAATCCTTACCGCTTAAGTGAATTTATCAAAGTCATTTGATAAAATTCCGTATTTTGGCCAATCTGAATCAAACTATGGCAGGACAAGCAGATGATCGAAAGCCCCTGCTTTCGAAAAAAATTGATAAGTTTTTTACCGGACTGGCGGACGCTTGGAATTTTGTAAAAAGGTTCTTTCAAGAAGTCTTTATCCCCCCTTATGAGTTTAAGGAGGTAATTCACCAATGTTATAGAATAGGCGTTGAATCTCTCCCGTTGATTTCTTTGACAGGGTTTATTGTGGGTATTGTATTTACTAATCAATCCCGACCGTCTCTGTCTGAATTTGGAGCTACTTCTTGGTTGCCTGCTTTAATTGCAATTGCTATTGTAAGAGCGATGGGGCCTTTGGTGACTGCTCTGATCGCAGCAGGCAAGGTGGGTTCCAGTATTGGTGCGGAGATCGGATCAATGAAGGTGACCGAGCAAATAGATGCTATGGAAGTCTCAGCCACCAATCCTTTTAAGTTTTTGGTTGTGACACGTGTGTTGGCTACCACCTTTATGATTCCAATCTTGGTGATGTACACCGATTTTGTTGCTTTGATTGGATCCTTTATCAATGTAAATGGAAAAGAACTGGTCAGCCTTTCGACCTTTTTTGTCCAAGTATTCGATGCCATTACCTTTCTTGATGTCTTTTCTTCCGTAATCAAATCCATAGTTTTCGGATTTACGATAGGAATAGTAGGATGCTATAAGGGGTACAATTCATCAAAAGGTACTGAGGGCGTGGGTCGGGCTGCCAACTCGGCCGTAGTTATTTCAATGTTTCTGATCTTTATCGAAGAATTACTCGCCCTTCAGATCGTTAATGCTATAAGGGCAATGTAGGCTTATGGATACTAGAGAAAAAGTTGTTGTCGTTCGTAATCTTTACAAATCCTTTGGAGACTTAGATGTATTGGAAGGGGTGGACTTGGATTTGTTCAGAGAAGAAAATCTAGTGGTTCTTGGTCGGTCCGGCACAGGAAAATCCGTATTGATCAAAATTATGGTAGGTCTTTTGAAGCAAGATAGTGGCAGCATGCAGGTGCTGGGCAAGGAAGTTTCTACGCTGAATACAAAAGACCTCAACGCACTAAGGCTGAAAATCGGGTTTTCTTTCCAAAACTCTGCCCTGTACGATTCCATGACCGTGAGAGAAAATATGGAGTTTCCCCTGGTGAGAAATGTAAAGAATCTGACCAAAAAGGAAGTAACTATGAGGATAGAAGAACTCCTTGACGCTGTGGGACTTCCGCAGACGATCAATCAGATGCCTTCCGAATTGTCCGGCGGTCAAAAGAAGCGAATTGGTGTAGCAAGAACTTTGATTCTCAATCCCGAGATTATGCTTTACGATGAGCCTACTGCAGGTTTGGACCCGATCACCTGTGTGGATATCAACAACCTGATCTCCGAAGTTCGAGAACGGTATAAAACAACATCGATAGTTATCACCCACGATTTGGCCTGTGCCAAACAGACAGGTGACCGAATGGCTGTCCTTTTGGATGGCAAATTTAAAGCGATAGGCACCTTTGAGGAAGTATTTCCCCGTGCTGTCGATGAGCGAATCAAATCTTTCTACGATTATAATTTTATCAACTCATGAGAGGAGAAAATAAACGATCTGTCCTAGTGGGCATTTTTGTCTTTTTGGGAATCGCCATTTTGGTGGTCGGAATCCTGACTTTGGGAGGACAGCAGAAAAAATTTGTAAAGGCAATTCACCTCAAAGCGGTATTTGACGACATCGGAGGTCTGCAGACGGGGAATAACATCTGGTTCTCTGGGGTGAAAATCGGTACAGTCCGAAAAATCAATTTCTACGGAGATTCTCAGGTGGAAGTGGAGATGAATGTAGAACAGTCCGTTTCTGAATTTATCCGCAAAAACTCCAAAGCGACTATCAGCTCGGATGGTCTAATCGGAAATAAAATTATCGTCATCTATGGTGGGAGTACAGATTATCCTGTCGTAGAAGAGGGTGACAGACTAGAGGCCGTCATGCCACTGGATACTGACAAAATGATGGAGACCCTTCAGGAAAATAATAAAAACCTGGTGGACATCACCAATGACCTGAAACTACTGACTGGTAAGTTAGCCGCCGGTGAGGGCATTGTAGGTGCGGTGATGACTGATTCTACTTTAGCCAAAAATTTCAGAACGATTCTGGTCAACCTAGAAAGAGCCTCTATCAATAGCAATAAAATGATAGCTGACCTGAATACCTTCAGTGCCAAACTAAATCAAAAAGGAAATATGCTCAACGACCTCGTCACAGATCAGACAATAGTTCCTGACCTGAAAGCTACGATGGAAAACCTCAAGGCTACCAGTGCAAACACCGAGGTACTCACCAAAGAGTTTAAAGCCATCACTGATAAGCTGAACTCTAGGGAAAATTCCTTTGGTATGTTGCTCAATGATCCTGAGTTTGCCACATCCCTTAAAAGCACCTTGGAAAATACCGACTCCGCTACCTACAATCTCAATAAAGGGATGGAAGCCTTGGAGTATACTTGGCCTTTCAACAAAGGATTCAGGCGAAAAGCTAAAGCTGAAGAGAAAGCGGGAGGAAATTGAAAGTCCAGAATCCAAAAAACAATGGCCAAAGTAGAGCAAGTCGACTTTGGCCGTTTTTTTACCCCAATTTGAAACTGATGGGTAAATAAAGCCAGGCTTTCACAGGCTGTCCCTTGACATCTAGGGCAGGTTTGAAGTTTCCTTTAAATTCTTCTACCATTCTGAGCGCTTCTTTCACCAGATTTTTATCCATGATTGCTTCATTGGCTACTTCGTATTCCAGTAATTCGCCGGTCTCAGAGATAAGTAAAGCGAGGTAGACAGTCCCTGATATTCCTGACCTTCTTGCCGCCATGGGGTAGAATAGATTTTTAGCCAAAAAAGCTGTCCACTTTTCCACCTCATAGCCCGGTAAAAAGTCAGAATAAGGCAGTTCGTAAGGTTCTGGATTTCCTTCGCGCCATATTTCATAGCGGTCATAGTTATGTCTGATTACTTGCCCTTTTTTGACCCCCTTGTCAAAATATAGGGTCAAAGACTTTCGATTATCTAGATTAAGGAGTGTTTGACTGATCAGATTTCCTGCTGAATCATAGGTGTCAGTCAATTCCTGATTAAACTTTTCTGCTTCATTATAGCTGACTTTGATCTGTTTGATTTTCCTGTTTTGATTGTCAAAAATCAAGTAAAGCATCTCTTTGGAAGCCAGTTTAGACTCTGTCATGGAGTAGACTTTTTTGTCAGGATCCTTGGTTGCGATTTCGTAAAAATGCCTGTTGAGTGAAGTGGTTTTTTGGGCGAATACGCTGATAGTAAAGAGTATAAGTGAAACGAGTAAAGAAAGTGATTTCATGATATGGTTTGAATTAGTTTGGTGTTGGTTTTTGGGAAAACCTGTAGAGTTATTTGCCAGATGAGGATATTTACAATTAATTGATTAGGCAGAAGTACTGATTTTGGTTTTGCCACGTATTGAGTTTTATGGTATGTTAAACTTGACGATCAGCTGTGCATTATCTAGTCTACCTCCGGAATAAAAAAGGTAATACTTACATGCGCTTACTGCTTTGCCTGATTCATTCAGCGCAGGATGAAATCCTTTTTTCCAAGATCGAAGGGCATTAAGGTATTTTTCTGCTATCCTCTTTTCACATCCAAGGGAATTGGACCAAACGATCTCTTTGACTTCACCTAACTCATCCACGTGCACTCCAAAGTCCACATGCTGTCGGATGGCAGGCCATTCAATTTTATCATATTTGGTACACTCCCTCAGGAAAAAGCCGATATCGGTCTTTTCTTCTTTTGGCCGCGGTTCAAAATCATTTTCCAATCTTTCCTTGGGAGCATTGTATCCTTTGCGATAGATCGTGTGTTTGTCTTCTCCTTGATGCCTTACCTGTGCGATTTGTTCACCTTTGTCGAAATAGCTCGTTATGAACTTGCCGTTTGTCAGGTTAGCTGTCGTTTTTGAAGTCAATTGTCCTTTACTATCATACTTCTCGACCGTCAATTCTTGATAATCGTCCACTTTTGGCAAGGATCTTTTGATTTGGATAAGTTGATTTTCCAAGTTGAAAACCCGTTCAATTCGCTTGAAATCAGTTCTGTAGCTTCCTATCATATCGTAAACATGATTTGTCGAGTCCTCTATATCAATTTCAAAAAAGTGCATATTCAATGGAACAGGTTGGTAGGATTCTCCGAAAGAAAAAAATGAGGGCTCTGCTAAAACCAAGGAACAAATTTGCAAAAGTAAAAACACGAAGCATTAGTAATCAACTAAAATTAATTTTAAAAATAGCAGACACCAAACTAATTAGCAAGAGTTTTCAGTGATGTTTATTCATTTGCTTACTTGTACTTGTATTCAATTCGAGAAGATCAAGTACAAAAGCAGAGGATAAATTATATTTTTGTCCAAACCTTACCTATAGCTCATGAATACTATCAATCCCACAGCTACTCCTGCATGGGGTAGGTTGATTTCCTTGCAAGAAAAATACAAGGATCTCACCATAAAATCTTTATTTGAACAACCCGAACGCTTCGAGTGCTATAGCCTACAACTAGAGGATCTTCTGGTTGATTATTCCAAAAACAGGGTAAATGGCGAGATTTTTTCAGCGCTAATGGATTTGGCTAGGGAGACTGAATTGCATCAGGCTATTGAAAGCATGTTTTCTGGAGAAGCCATCAACCAAACCGAAAACAGGGCAGTCCTTCACACCGCACTTCGCAATCGTTCCAATCATCCTGTCTATGTAGACAAGCAAGATGTCATGCCTGAGATCAATGCTGTTTTAGCACAAATGAAGGGTTTTGCAGATCAAATCCACGGCGGAACATGGCTTGGCTACACAGGAAAGCCAATCAAGTCTTTGGTGAATATTGGAATCGGTGGCTCTGACTTAGGTCCAGTGATGGTCACCGAAGCTTTGAAACCCTTCCAAAATCCGGATTTAGAGATCTTTTTTGTTTCCAATGTAGACGGCACGCATATCGCTGAGACGCTTAAGAAAGTCGACCCGGAAACCACCCTATTCTTCATCGCCTCCAAGACCTTCACTACTCAGGAGACCATGACCAATGCACATACTGCCAGGTCCTGGTTTTTGGAGCAGTCAAAGGATGAATCTGCCGTGGCCAAGCACTTTGTAGCACTATCCACCAATGCCAAAGCAGTTTCAGCTTTTGGGATAGATACCAACAATATGTTTGCGTTTTGGGATTGGGTAGGAGGAAGGTACTCACTTTGGTCTGCGATCGGATTACCGATCGCCTGCGTAATCGGTTTTGATAAGTTTGAGCAGCTATTGTCAGGTGCCTATTCCATGGACGAGCATTTTCGCCATACCACCTTCGAGCGTAATATCCCTGTGGTATTGGCTATGATTGGGATTTGGAATACCAATTTCCTAGGAGCGGCCTCTGAAGCCATTCTTCCATATGACCAATACCTGCACCGGTTTGCTGCCTATTTCCAGCAAGGAAATATGGAAAGCAATGGGAAATATGTCACTCGGCAAAGTGTTAAGGTTAATTATTCTACCGGACCAATCATCTGGGGTGAGCCTGGTACCAATGGGCAACATGCCTTTTACCAATTGATCCATCAGGGTACTCATTTGATTCCTTGCGATTTCATAGCGCCTGCGATCTCACACAATCCCATCGGGGATCATCATCAAAAATTGCTTTCCAATTTCTTTGCCCAAACAGAAGCCTTGATGAAAGGTAAACCACTCGAGGAAGTGCAAGCCGAAATGAGAAAAGCCGGAAAATCAGAATCAGAAATCGGTCAAATCGCCCCTCATCGGGTTTTTGAAGGAAACCGTCCGACCAATTCTATTTTGGTGAAAAAAATAACACCATACACACTAGGGCAACTGATCGCCATGTATGAGCACAAGATTTTTGTACAGGGTGTGGTGTGGAATATCTTCAGCTTTGATCAGTGGGGCGTAGAGTTGGGTAAGGTGCTCGCCAATGGTATTCTCCCGGAACTTGCAGGTGAAGAAGAGGTGACCTCTCACGACAGCTCCACCAATGGCTTGATCAATGCCTATAAAGAGATGAGAAAAGATATAGTCAGGGAGTAAAAATTCCGTTCCAGTCCAATTCAAACATTCTCGGGGGAGTGCTGCTGCCTGCTAGGCTAAGCGACTCTCCCGAGATTTTTGTTTCTAGGGTTCCTTTAAAGACAATCCCTTCTGTCTGGCCTAGACTGATGGGACTTCCTAGGAAAAACTGGTATCCTTTGCTCGATGCGATGTTATTTCCATTGAAATTTGGAATACCCCAGGCAAATGCCCGTGAGGAAATCCCTTTGTTTTCATAACCGATCAGCACCAGGTGCTTTCCATCAGAAGTCACATCCGCACCTGTGATCAATCCCTGCGTATCCAACTCTCCAACCAAGGTAGCGCTGTGCTTTCCTGCTTCGCTGCTTAGAGTATAGTGTTTGGTTTTGGAATCTGTCCAATTTTTGGAGAAAAGGTGGAGTTTACCATTAGCATGAACCATCGCTTCGCAGTCAAAATTGTGTGAATTGGCTGTGAAGGAAAACTGGCTTTGATCGCTAAAGCTAAATTCGATGAGTTGAGGCTGTACGTTGGTTTGGCTGATCAGATCAGCAATCGAAATCTTCAGGATTCGAAGGTCCTTTCGATTTCCAAGGTTATTGCCAAAGTCTCCTACAAATAAGTGCGTCTGACTCGCAGCCAAGTCCTCCCAATCGATATTGCTAACACCTTCTACCGTAACGGTACGGAGCAAAGTACCGGTCTGAGGGTTGAGCTCGTAGATTTCCGCGGCATTTCCTCCGTCGTTGATCGAAAATAGTTTTCCTTGTACCCATGCTAAGCCTGAAGTTTCACGCTGACTTTGGGGAAGATCCAGAGGTAGATAAGGAACCAATTCGGTGGGGAATCCCTCGGGAGAAAGTGTAAAACTGCGCTGATTTAGGGTAAAATCCCTAGTGATAAATTGATCCGGATCATTATCTCCTATTGCTCTAAATTGAAACTGGGCATGTGAAAAAGCCGAATTGGTGACCGGTAGTCTGATTTTTTTGCCCCCAGTCAGGGGGACATCCACTTTCAGAGAAGTTTCCCTGTGATAGACATAGTAAAAGCCTGATTTTTCAACTAGTGGAGAGGATGTGCCATTCGCTAGCGCAGGTGGAGTCGGGACATTCCGTTTGGAAAATGTAAGTAGTCCATACGTGGAATACCCTTTCAGTTTGAGGTCTAGAGTTGATGTGCCAACCTGAATCTCCCCGGTGACCGTGATTGGGAGTTCTGAAGAAATTGGATTGCTATTGGAAGGGTTTCCTTGGTAAGAGTACGATCCTGCTGGAAGTTCAATGGAATAACTTTTTGAAAAATCGTTTGGATTGATTCTCAGATCATAACTTTTTCCATCCTGACCGTTTTTAAATGAAATCTGCAAATCTGAGGAGAAAATGTGATTCCAGCTGACACTTGCATTGGTTCTTCCGTTTGGAACGGTACCGGATATCAACTCTATTCCAGTGACATTTATTTTGGTTTGGGATGCATTAGGTTTTTCCTTTTCCTCACAGGAAAAAAGTATGAAAACCAGCACTAGAACTGACCAGAGAACTCCCAATTGCGGTTTTTTAAAAAAGTCGGCTCTCATCATAATATTAGTTCTAAGTTCCTGACAAATATAATCTCTTTATCCTCCCAATATTTCAAACAATATCATTACCCGTCTGTTAAATCAACAAAACTTCCCGAGGTATGAAAGAACTGTTAGAGGGTATAAAGCGGAATAGCAATGGAAATGGCAACGGTAACGGAGAGAAAAAGCCATTTTCCCAAGAATCGAAGCTTCTGGTTAAGGATGCGGTGTTTGTCAGGCATGAAGGCAGTTTGGTCAAAGTTAAGTTTGATGATATTTTATGGCTCAAAGGTGATGGAAACTACACCACGCTGATTACTAAAAAGGCTGTTTTTTCAGTGAGAAATATTCTTAAAGAATTTGAAGGCGTTTTGCCTCAAGACCAATTTTTGCGCATTCACAAAAGCTATATCGTGCAAGTGTCAGAGATCCAGTCGATCAATACCAAAGAAGTGATGGTGGGCAATGATTTAGTTCCGGTGGGCAGAACATACTATCACGACCTTATCAGCGGTATTCAGAAGCTGGGTAATCTAGGAGATTAAATCCACAGCAAACTGCTGTCACCATAACTCAGGAAGCGGTAATCTCTGTCGAGCGCTTCTTGATATACTTTTTTCCAATCTCCCCCTAGAATCGCCGAAATCAACAAGATTAAAGTGGATCCTGGTTGATGGAAATTGGTGATCAATCCATCCACCAACTGAAATCGATATCCAGGGAAAAGAAAAATCTCCGTTGTTCCTAAGATTGTATCGGTAGATTTCTCATTCATCTCATCCAAAATAGCAGTCAAAGCTTCTTTTCTAGTAGGTATTCCTAATCGGTTTTGGTAGGGGAAAAGCTTTTCAATTTGAAAGCTGCTGCCTTTCGATTCTAAAAGTTTGACCCCGTACCAAAACAGACTTTCTAAAGTGCGGACAGAAGTGGTGCCCACAGCCACGATTTTGCCGGAGTGAGAAAGAAGCTTTTCCACGGTTTCCCTTCTGATTTCCATTTGCTCGGAATGCATCGGGTGCTCTAGGACATTATCGACTTTGATGGGCTGAAAGGTTCCTGCACTCACATGAAGTGTGACTTCCGCTTTTTGCACTCCTTTTGATCTCAATTTTTCAAAAACCTCCTCCGTAAAATGAAGGCCTGCTGTCGGGGCTGCCACGGCTCCTTCTTTTTTGCTGTAAACCGTCTGATATCGTGATTTGTCATCCTCGACTGGTTTCCTATTCAGGTAGGGAGGCAAAGGAACCTCACCGCTAGCTTCGACCAGGTCCACAAAAGTTACTTGATCGTCACTCCACGAAAATTCAACTTGCTTTTTGTCCCGATCCACGATTCTGGCACTCAAAATAACCTCTTTCTCCTCAAGTGGAATCCTACCGGTCAGAAGTTCACCTTCCTTCCATTTTTTGGCATTACCGATCATGGTCTCCCATGTCACGGGCTTTTTGGAAAGCATGATTTCTGAAATCACGGTCGTTGGAGCAACAGGCTGCAACAGAAAAACCTCGATGCGGGCACCTGTCTCCCGCTGGAAAATCAGTCGGGCAGGAATCACCTTGGTATTGTTGTAAACTAATAACGTGTCGCTGGCAAGGAGATCGGGCAAATCGTAGAAATGGAAATGATTAATTTCCCCGTTTTTGTACTGAAGCAATTTGGATGAATCCCGCTTTTGGAGCGGAAACTTGGCAATGCGCTCTTCAGGTAATGTATATTCGAAGTCTCTTAAGTCGATTGTTGGGATTTCCATGAGAAATACTGATTTCGGCGGCAAATATACTTAACCGAATTTATCCCTCAGGGTTACTCTTCTATGACAATGTCTTCCAAACTCAATTTTTCCTACATCAAAAGAACTCTGACTTTCCGATTTGATGCCGGTACCTCTCGCGGAGTGTTGAAAACTAGAGATGTATATTGGATTAAGTGCTGGAGTGAATCCATTCCAGAAGTGATCGGGTGGGGTGAAGCAGCCCCTTTGATCGGCCTTAGTCCTGATTTTCTGGAGGATTTTGAACAAAGGCTTCACAAGCAATTGGTGGCAGCGGAAAACCAGTCTTGGCCAACTACAGCGGATGATCTCCTGCTTCTGATCAAAGAGCTTGTTCCGGCGGACTTACCGTCCATTCGTTTTGGACTGGAAACAGCTGTCTTGGACCTTTTGAACGGGGGCCAAAAGCGAATTTTCGCCAATAAGTTTTTTGATCATCAGCTTCCCATTCCCATCAATGGCCTGATCTGGATGGGCGACAGGAATTTCATGCTTAGACAGATCGATCAGAAATTGGAAGAGGGCTTTGACTGCATCAAGATGAAAATCGGAGCGATTGACTTTGATCAGGAGCTAGAGTTGCTTAGATACATTAGAGAAAGGGTGTCTCCTGAAAAGATGGTGCTTAGAGTTGATGCAAATGGTGCTTTTTCTTTTGAAGAGGCGTTGGGGAAATTAGAACGACTCTCAGAATATTATCTCCACAGCATCGAGCAGCCGATCAAAGCAGGTCAATGGAAGCAGATGAGAGCCTTGTGTCAATCCACTCCGTTGCCCATCGCACTTGATGAAGAATTGATCGGAGTCAAGGATAAAGCGGAACTTCTTGACGAAATACGTCCCCAGCACATCATCTTGAAGCCAACCTTGGTAGGGGGAATTTTGGAAACCCGAGAGTGGATTCAACTAGCAGAGGAGCGGGGAATCGGCTGGTGGATGACTTCAGCTTTGGAAAGCAATATCGGGCTCAATGCCATTTCCCAACTGGCATCCTCTCTCAAGCCGCGTATTCCACAAGGACTTGGTACCGGAAAACTGTATCACAATAACATCGATTCACCACTGCAAGTACACAGCGGGCAGATTCATTACAACGTTACTATTCCTTGGGAGACACCCACTTAATTGGGCAATCGGTGGAGGTAAACTGGCTTGTGTACGTTAGCTTTCCAAGGTGTAAGGGATAAAATCCCTGAAACTGAATCTCGTTCAAAAATCACAATGTCGTGGCTGGCTTGATGGGCCGCAAGTAAATATTTCCCGTCACCGGTCAGATTGAAATTTCGTGGCATTAATCCGCCCGATGGGATGTTTTGCACTCGGGTATAGCTTCCGTCGGGCTTTTTTCCAAAGACAGAAATGGTATTTGCCTCTCCGCGATTGGATACATAGACGTGTCTGCCGTCGGGTGAAACTCTTATTTCCGCAGCACCCACTTTGCCTTTAAAACCTTCATCCAATAGGCTGAGGCGCTGTTTTGGGGTAAGTACTCCCTTTTCATATCCGAAAATATCCAACACTGCACTCATCTCTTCGACTACAAGGACCTCTGTTGCATCAGCAGAAAAGGCCAAATGCCTAGGTCCGTCTCCGGGAGTCATTGGATATTCTCCAGCCAATCGGAGCGGCTCATTATTTTGAGCATTGAAATCATAAACATAAATCTTATCCGTACCCAAATCAGCTACGAGCACTCGTTTTCCCTCGGGATCAAAAGTGGTAGAATGGACATGAGGACCTTCCTGTCTTTCAGGATTGATACTCTTTCCGCTATGCTGAATCTTTTGCACGAAATTGACCTGACCGACACTGTCAACTTTGAAGACTGTCAGGCTGCCACCTGAATAATTTCCCAAAATCAGGAAGTCTTCCTCGGGAGAAAGAGAAATATGACAAGGATGATCCCCTTCCGAATCATCTTGGTCAATCAGATTAAGTTCGTTGTTTTCAGGATTTCTGGTAAATGAAAGGACCCTGCCTCCTTTGATTCCCGCTTCCTCTTCCAGAGAAAAGACCATTTTTCCATCTTTTGAGGCAATGACAAAGGACGGATTTGCAATGCCGGCAGCGATGGTCTCTACAGTCATGAGGTTTTCATCGGGAGAAAAATAGAGGTGATTGATCCCGTGGTGTAGCGAATCGGTGTAGGTCCCAACCAAGAATTTGTACGAAATCGGAGCGGCTATTTCTACTTTTGGGGCGGTTTCGGGTTTGCTGCAAGCAGTCATCAATAGGACGGATGAAAGTAAAAGGAGCTGTTTCATGCAAGGAAATTAGCAAAAAAATCAACGATGGGTGCCTTTTTGATTTTTTATAAAAAGTGAATTTTTGAATGAGAAAATAAAATTTTATGCTCATTTGGTTACTAAAAATTCAAATAATATTCCAAAAAACGGAAATATTCCTAATTTGCCTAACCTATTAAATTTAGACCCTAATGCACCAGATTTACGATACACAGGTTGCGAAGCGATTTACGATCTACAACAGCCTGTTTTTGGACCTTCCTTTTGATGATATCTATGTGACAGGCACCCTTCTTCCTTTTTTGGGAAGGGCCTGCGAGCAAGGTTACGCTTCAGGTAAATCTCCAAGAGAGATCATCGATGGATTTTTTGAAGAAATGATGCATGGCCAATCCGAGGAAGCGAAGATTGATTTCCTTTTTCAAATGATCCAATACGTGGAGCGTCAGGTGGTGCTTTTTGACTCCATCGAAGATGCCGCTTTTGAAAAAATCAATGATATCTCAGGCAAAGGCTCTGTGAAAGCCCTCATCAGCCGGGTAGAAAATGACCGCAAAAAAGAGGCATTGATCGAGAAGCTGAAGAATTTCTCCGTTCGATTGACGCTGACTGCACACCCTACGCAGTTTTATCCGGGCAATGTATTGGGAATAATCACGGATTTGGAAAATGCCATCCGTTCCAATGATTTGGAAAACATCAATCTCCTCATGCAGCAATTGGGAAAGACAGGATTTATCAACCGTGAAAAGCCAACCCCATTTGATGAGGCGATCAGCTTGATCTGGTATCTTGAAAATGTCTTTTATCATGCTATTCCCGAGATCATCATTCGTCTGCTGAATGGTCTCGGCGAACCACTCCATACTTGGGAAAATCCGGGGATTCTGAAAGTGGGTTTTTGGCCGGGAGGAGATCGGGACGGCAATCCGTTTGTCACCCATGAGACGACCATCCAAGTTGCCGATCGTTTGAAAAAATGGTTGATGCGATGCTATTATCGAGACTTGAGAAAGTTGAAGAAAAGGCTCACCTTCAAAAAAGTGGAGGAACTCATCACCAAAGCAGAGCGAGGCATTTATTATACTTTATTTGAAAACAAGGAGGTTTATTCTTCCAAGGAAGATCTGTTAGCCATTCTTTTGGAGGCTAGAGAGGCTTTGATTACGTATCACGACGGTTTGTTCCTCAATTTGCTGGATCAGTTTATTCTGAAAGTGAAAATCTTCGGGTTTCACTTCGCGCACATGGACCTTCGTCAGGATAGCCGGAAGCACGATGCGTTTTGGGAGGAAGTATTCAGCATTCAGGGAAAAGAGTTTACAGGTACAGAGGACGAACTGATCTCCAAAGTAATGAAGACGAAAGGGCTACCAGCATTGGAGCACTTTGAGGAGCCTTTTCACAAAGAAATGCTTCAATCCATGGCCGCTGCCAAGGTAATTCAAAAGTCGAATGGAGAAGAAGGTTTACATCGATACATTATTTCCAACTGTCAGTCTGTGCTTCATATTTTAGAAGTGTATCAGATGGCCAAACTTACTTTTGCTGCCGAAGTAGGGAAGCTTCCATTGGATATTGTGCCGCTTTTCGAGACTATCGATGATTTGTCAAGCGCGCCTGCGATCATGACCAAGCTGTATGAGTTGCCAGAGTATCGACTTCATCTGAAGAGCCGTGGAAACAAGCAAAATATCATGTTGGGATTCTCAGATGGCACCAAGGACGGGGGGTATTTGAAGGCCAATTGGTCGATCTTCAAAGCTAAAGAGGAACTGACTCGAGTATCGAGACAGCATGGTATTCAAGTAGTTTTCTTTGATGGTCGGGGCGGTCCTGTAGCTAGAGGAGGAGGAAATCTCCATAATTTCTATGCTTCCCTTGGAGAAAAAGTAGAAAACTCCGAGATCCAAGTTACGATCCAAGGACAAACAATCTCTTCCAACTATGGAAAAATTGTGTCCTCTACGTTCAATTTTGAGCAGCTTCTCAGTGCCGGATTAGAAAATCACCTGTATCCTGATGCAGAAAAAAATCTAAATGATTCGCAGCGCGAGTTGATTGAGGCACTGGCCGATGCTGGCTATCAGGCCTACAAAGACCTCAAAAGCCATCCTAAATTTGTCCCATACCTAGAGCATGTGGCTCCCCTCAAATTCTTTGGAATGACAAATATTGGTTCCCGTCCTACCAAAAGAGGAAAGGAACCTGGATTGAAGTTTGAAGACCTCAGAGCAATTCCATTTGTAGGATCTTGGGCTCAGATGAAGCAAAATATTCCCGGATTTTATGGAGTAGGATCGGCTTTGGAAAAGCTTGAGAAAGAAGGTAAAATGGATGAGCTCAAAAAGCTCTATCAAGAAAGCCTCTTCTTCCGAACGCTTCTGAGTAACTCCATGCAATCCCTGAAAAAGTGCTTTTATCCGGCTTCGGCTTACCTCAGGGATAATCCGGAGTTTGGTGAGTTTTGGGGTTTGCTCAATACTGAGTTTTTGCGATCGGTGGAGGAATTGAAAAAAGTCGCAGGAATGGAAGAACTTATGCAGGACAATCCGGTTTCCAAAGCGTCGATCGAGATCCGTGAGCGCATTGTCCTGCCGCTGATTACCATACAACAGTATGCGATTCAGATGGGATTGGAAAAAGGTGCTTCAACCGCGATTTTGGACAAACTGATCCTACGAACCATGTTTGGTATCATCAATGCCACTCGGAATGCAGCTTAAAAAAAGGCCTTGGAACTTAGCCAAGGCCTTTTTTAGGTAAAAATTTATTTTTTGATGAGTATTCCGTCTTTTACCATTTGTCCTGTGATCGTAGTGGCAAAGGAATTGGCAAAGGATTCTAAATTGGCTGGGTTGGTGGTTTGCGATTGTGCAGACCAAACTAATTGCTCGGAGGCTACATCATACAGATTGGCTTCGAGGTAGTAGTTTTTGTCAGTGGTATAGTAGCCCGGTTCGTACATGACTGGACTGAATCTGCTGTAATAACCCCAATAGGATCTGTAAAATCCACCATACATCATTGGTGCATACGAAGTGGTCCCGGGGACATAGCGAGATTCTTGGGTTTGGTCCAGCAATGCGACTGTCAGAACTGCCTCATGGCCCTGATCTTTGAGTTGTTTGGCTAGTTTATCTTTTTCAGAATCTGAGAGTCTCGTGCCAGGAGGAATCAAAATCAGGGAGTTGGAAGCTTTGATACCTGCCTGATTCAGGACATTTTGGATTTGATTTTCGAAAGTTTGGCGGCTGATGACACTTTCAGAAATGCCGAAAACAACAAGGTCTTGGTAACCGCCAGTTTTCTTTTCAGGATTGGACCAAGATCCTAAAATGAGAGTACCCGATGAACAAGATACAAGTAACGCTGCCAAAACTAATGAGGCGAATATTCTGATTTTTTTCATAGATGGTTGTTTTAAAAGTTAAAGCAAGTTATTGAAATCCTGAAAAATAATTGAACTTCATTGGGCGGGTATCATTCTGAGAATTTTGTTTTATGTGTATCCGCTTGTTTGCATGTTACCAATTTAAAATTAGCTTGGAGGTTCAAAACAGGCGGATTCCCTCTTGTCAAGGGGGCTAGGGAGATTTTTCAACTAGTTTATTGATCTTGAAGAATCCTACGTGCAATGTTCCGAATACACATATTTTGTTTTTTTGTTTTCAATTTTCAATTCCTCAATCTGATATTTAAGGATCTTTTAATTGAAAATCTCAAGAAGGACCTTATTCTACATAGCACTGTTTGAGAAAATGAAATATAAAATTAGTTCAAATTTCTTGTTTCCATTTTTCCTATCAAAAAGTCTCATTGATATTCAAGTAAAATCCTGAGTTGCCCTTTTGGCCAATCGCATAATCAGCGGCGATTGTGGTCCTTTTTTCTTTGTTGATCATCACCCGCAGTCCAAGGCCATAGCCGGGATTGATTTTTTCAAAGAGTTTTTCGGAGAAATAAGTTGCGCCAAGCATGGGAAGCGGCTTTCCTCCACTGAAAGTAGTCCCATTTACAAATACCGTTGCGCCAAAAGTCTCCTTATCTCGCTGCAAAGGAAATCTCCATTCAGCTTCTCCATACACCATATTGGCTCCCCTAAATCTGCCTTGGGCATAAGCCCTGCCGCTCCGTCCAAACATATCCCAACCGATGGAAGGCAGATTCATATAGGGCAAATCTCCTGAAATAAGAAAATTACCCATTCCCCAAACTCCGATCAGGTGGCGCTTTCGTTTCGGATTCAGGTTGAAATAGTGTCGATAGTCGAGCAGAAGTGTGCTGGAGGATTGATCCGAACCCAGAAAAGAAGGATTGATTTTGTACTGCATCCAAGCAAAATTTCGCTCGTAAGGAGAGACGGCCATGTCTCTGTTTTCCATTACGGCATTCAGTGTGACGCCTGATAAAGTATAACGATTCGGATCAAAACCCTTGGAAAGGTTGTAGTCTTCATGGGCAAAGACTGCTAAAGGATCACTTGTCTCCGCGATAAAGTTGCTGATACGAGTATGAATATCGAGGTGATAGCCTACTCCTAAGTAGAATTTTGAATCCCCAATCCTTTTCAAATATGCCTCATAAAATCGGATCAAGGTAAAGTCCATCTGTTGCTCACCCCAATAGACTCCGTACCGGTTTGGATTTTCGGCTAGGTCATTTGGTGTAGAGCTGCCTAATCCAAACGTAGGCTGGGAAGTGAGGAAATACCTCCAGTCTCCGATTAGCATTGCCGAATTATCCGCTAAGTATATGGTATGTCTTGAACTGAAAATCCACTGCTTTTTGGTCGTGTATAGCAGGTTTCCAACCAAGTTAGAGAGCTTGGTCGTTTTTGGATTTCCCATGTACCAAGAGGCCGAAGGAGCAAATCCAAACATCCATCCGTTGGCTGGATTGGAGGCCACTGCAGGAAGAGGGATAAAGCTGAATTGGTGAATTTTATTGGGTGTAAACTGCTCTGATGAATCTGATTGGGAAAATAGATATGACGGAATCAGGAAAAGTAAACCGAGGAATAGAGCTTTTTTCATGGCAAAGTGAATCTTGGTGGACGGATTTATATTTAAAAATCTACTCGGAAAAGCCTTACCGTAATTAAGAAAAAATCGGCAGAAAATGAGTGATCTGACAAAGATTCTTTGGGGGAAGCTTTTTTTCTAAACTACTAAAACTGCCATCGACCATTAGATTGTATGGTTAAACTTGGGTGATATGGACTCTACCTTTGATTCGGATCGGTCTTTTTGGCTTGATTACTTGGTGAAAACAGGATAGCAGGATTGATTTAATTCAAAATTCGGGTATTTTCTGCTCGAATTCTCCACAACCCCATCCCAAAATGAAATCAAACTACTCCTACAATCAAACCTATATTTGGCTAATTTCCCTGACAGCGGCACTTGGAGGCTTTTTATTTGGATACGATTGGGTAGTAATAGGTGGCGCCAAGCCATTTTACGAACCTTTTTTTAACATCACTTCAGTTGAAGATCAGGGTTGGGGTACAAGTTCGGCATTGGTAGGATGTATGATCGGAGCTGCAGCGTGTATTTTGATCAGTGATCGACTTGGGAGAAAGCGATTGTTGATATTTTCCGGGTTTTTGTTTTCTCTGTCTGCGATCGGGACTGCCTTGGCAGACACCTTTTGGGCCTTTAATTTCTATAGAATCGTCGGTGGAGTAGCAATGGGAATAGCGCTCAATCTTTCTCCATTGTACATCTCTGAGCTTGCACCTGCTGACAAAAGAGGCCGGCTGGTCACGATCAACCAGCTGCTCATCATGTTTGGAGTCCTACTCGCCCAGTTGGCCAATTGGCAGATTTCGCTTTTGGATACTCAGCTTTCGGAACAGGCAGGTTTTGAAGAAATCGCTCAAAGTTGGAATGGTCAGATGGGTTGGAGATGGATGTTTGGTGCGGAACTGATTCCTGCGGCTTTGTTTTTTGTTTTGATGTTTTTCGTCCCGGAGAGCACCCGCTGGCTTGTCAAAAACAATCAAATCGAGAAAGCAAGAAAAATTCTGACGAAAATCGGAGGGGCTGTTTATGCAGAAGATTCTATCCGCGAGACCAAATCAACATTATCAGAAGGGGACCTTGGTCAAGTTAACCTAAAAGAGCTATTTCGAAAAAATGTCCTCTATTTGCTGGGAATTGGGATTTTCCTCGCATTCCTTCAGCAGTGGAGTGGGATCAATGTGGTGATTTACTATGCTGCGGATATTTTTCAGGCAGCTGGATTTAACCTAAAGCAAATGATGCTCAATATCGTAGTGGTGGGAGGGGTGATGGTACTTTCTGTTTTTGTCACGTTGGCTACGGTAGATCGTTTTGGTCGTAAAACACTCCTGCTAGTTTGCCTTGCGGCCATGACGTTTTTGTATACAGCGATTGGCTATTCGTTTTATGCAGATTTGGGAGGCTCGATAGTGGTGGTGTTGGTATTGGCCAATGTGATGTTTTATTCCATCTCATTGGCACCGCTGCTTTGGGTGATTTTGTCAGAGATCTTCCCTACGCGTGTACGAGGCGCTGCCATTTCAGTGGGAGCCTTGGCACACTGGGTGGGTAACTTTACTTTGACGTATTACTTCCCTGCGATCAAAGAAAATCTGGGTTGGGCCAATAACTTTTGGCTGTATGGAGCGATCTGTCTAGTGGGTTTGATTGTGATCTGGAAAATTCTTCCTGAAACCAAAGGAAAATCCCTTGAGCAGTTGGAAAAGGAATTGGGAGCTTAGAAATTCATATTCCAGGCTTGTATTAGTAAGAAACTATTGGATTTAACTGCACAACATTCGATTAAGAAAGTCTATTCCAGGACTTTCTTGATCAGTTGTCTTTTGACAAATACTATAAAAAACCAAGAAAACCACGCAGCAAGCGTTCCCATAGCCGCGCCTAGCAAGATGTCCCAAGGATAATGTACTCCCAAATAAATTCGGGTATAGCTTACCACAACAGCATACAAGTAAAGCCACCGGAGCCCTCTGATTTTACCCTTCAATTTTCGATTGAGGAATACCGCCAGTCCGAAGGTATTGGCCGCATGGGATGAGACAAAGCCATATAATCCTCCGCAACGCCCGTAATTATGCATTATTCCTTCCCACCGGGGATCATGACAGGGCCGAAGTCGCTCGAAAAATGGTTTCATGATTCCGGAGGTAACTTGATCAGCGATGAGGATCGTTAGTAGTATTCCTCCAAACACCCACCAGCTGTTTTTGGGATCAACTTTGTAAATTTTATAAATCAGGAAAATGAATAAAGGTAGCCAGGTAACCGTCTCCGTCATCTGAAAGATGATGGGATCCAAGAAATCCGAGTGGTAGGAATTGAGCCAGATAAACAGCGCTTCATCCCATTGTTTTACAAGTTCAATCATGGGTTAATTTCCAGCCAGTTTATACCTTTTTTCAAATGATTCAATGTGAATTCCTCGCGACTTCCTACTTCTGGTTGGTGCATGTAGGTCCACTCTGCCTGAGGAGGCATGCTCATTAGTATACTTTCCGTGCGTCCATTGGTGTCCAAACCAAACTTGGTGCCTGCATCCCATACCAGATTAAACTCTACGTATCTTCCTCTTCTGAGATTTTGCCAAGCTTTTTCTTCCGGTCCAAATGCCAACTTGGAATTCTTTTGCATGAAGTAGGTGTATACTTCTGGAAAAAGTCTTCCCAATGCAAGACTGAAATCAAGAATTAACTGAAACTGTTCGTCAGAATCAGCACTCAATCGATCGTAAAAGATACCGCCAATTCCTCTTGTTTCTTCTCGGTGCTTGAGGTAAAAATAGTCATCTGCCCAATTTTTGAATTTGGGATAATAGGAGAGATCAAAGGCATCGCAGGTCGTTTTGAGCTTTTGATGAAAGTAAGTCGCATCCTCTGGCACGATGTAGTGAGGCGTAAGGTCAATCCCTCCACCAAACCAGTGAACTCCATTTTCCATCTCGAAATACCGGATATTCATGTGGATGATGGGAACCATAGGGCTGTGGGGATGCAAAACAATCGAGACTCCTGTAGCAAAAAAATCAGCCTGCTGTAGTCCGAGTTTATTCAGAATTTTCTCCGGAGTTGGTCCATGTACCGCTGAAAAAGCCACACCGCCTTTTTCAATGATTGCCCCATTTTCAAAGATTCGGGTTCTTCCACCACCGCCAGCCTGTCTTTCCCACTTATCCTCAGTAAAACTTCCTCGTCTGTCGCCTTTTTCCAATCCCTTGCAGATATAGTCCTGCATTTGCTGATAGATAAGCGCGATTTCTTCTTTTGATTTTCTACTCATATGGTCGTTTTCTCAGAACGGATAGCCAATTCCAAAATTAAATACAGTTTGTCCACGTACCCCAAAAGGCTGACGGAAATTTATGTTATCAAATACCCAGCGACTACCCTCAGGCTTGGCAGGATCAACAGCTTTTGTAGCCAGATCCAGACGGATCACCAAAAAATCAAAATCCATACGAAGTCCTATGCCGGCACCTACTGCGATTTCTTTATAAAATCGATCATATCTAAAGTCTGCCCCAGGCCGTGCAGCATCTCTCCCAATCATCCAGGAGTTCCCTGCATCTATAAATAATGCCATGTCGAAGTACCCAACCAGCTTTCTTCTGTATTCCAACATAGATTCCAGAATCATTTCTGCGGGTTGTTCATTGGTATAGGCATATTCTCCGCCCTCGGCGGTGCGCGGGACTGAACTCCCCGGTCCAAGTCTTCTCGCCTGCCAAGCCCGGATACTGGTGCCTCCTCCTGCAAAGAAGTATTTCTCATAAGGAAGAATACCTGCACTCACACCATAAGGACTAGCCATTCCAAAGTTGAGTCGATAGGCGAAGGTTTGTTTTTCATTTACCGGATAGTACCTTCTAAAATCAATCTGCCCTTTGAGCCATTGAAAGTTTGCGTATTCGATGCCTGGTTCATCATTGCTTTTTGCATTGACAAAGTTCAAGGTAGTTCCACCGCTTTCTCCAAATAGTCTAAGCAGTGAAGCCCTCCTTGCATTGAAGTCACCATAACGATTGAAGTTGATGATGGTCTGACCAGAAAAGCTGCTGATCAAAGAAGGTAAAAATGACCAAATCAGATTGTTGCCATTGTTTTGAAGATCATTCAATATGGTCAAGAATTCCTGTTGGATAAAGGGAGTCCGGATATAGCTAATGTCGGCGGCATTTACTGTGAAAGACTGACGGTTGTTTTGTGTGGACCAAGTGTATGAAAGTAATCCATTGATTGCATTTCGTTTGTATTCGGGTCTACTGGTATTGAGGTATCCAAATGTGACACGGGTGTTGGGATTATACCTTCCAAATCGCTGCAAGGTGCCCGGTGAAAAAGGAATTAAAAATCTGGGAAAAATAACTGATACTGAGGTGTTCAATTCACTGCTTTGGTATACTCCCTGCCCTGTAGCAGAGGCTACTCCCTCTAGACCAGCTCTAAAGTTGAATTCAAGAATCTCTCCTGCCCGGAAGAAGTTTCGATTTCGGAGTGCTGTACTGAAGAATGGCCCTGGGAGTTGTTCTGTGATGGTCATACCCAGCTGATTGGTCAGCTGAAATTTTTGGTTGGGCTGGGTAAGTATATTGGCGGTCAGGGAATTCCCCAGAGTGTCAAAAGTAATATTGACAAAACGAAAGATGTCGAGATTATTGAGTAATCGTTGTGTCTCTATGGCTTGGGTCCTGCTGTAGGGAGTGCCTTTTTGGATTCGTATCCTTGAGGCTAGTACTTTTGCAGAATATCTGTCCCTGTAAAAAGAGAAATCAATACCGCTATAGTTAGTTTTTACTCTTCGGTCTGCAAATACGTCACTCGGAGGATTAATCTGAAAGTTGATCGAATCGATCGTATATACTTCATGCTTATCGGTGAAAGTAGGCTTTTGAATGACCTGCTCCAGGCGAATTGTTTTGGCTGAGGTATCCTGATAAGCCAGGTAGTTGACATAAGACTTAGAAAACATGTAAAATCCATTGTTTTTCAATAGGTCTTCAAGTCTGTTTCGCTCAGCGGCAATGTGATCCTGATTATAAATTTCTCCTTGTTTGATTTGAGCATTTCGAGAATATTGGCTCAAGAGTTTTAGAATTTCAGGATTATCGGATCGCGTGTATATGGAATCGATCAGATAGGGTGTATTCTCTTTGATTAGATAATTGATTGTTGCCTTTTGTTTTTCAACATCCACTGAAAAATTCACTTTCGAATCGAAAAACCCATGGTTTACCAAGTATCCCTGCATATTTCTGTAGGTTTTTTCCAGTAGTGCACTATCCAAAATCACCAACGGGTTACCCGTTTTCATTAGGGCATTTCCATACTCTAATTTATCCTGCAATCCTTCCGCCTTGGTTTTGAGCTTATCCTCTTTTTTGCGAAGCCTAAGACTAGAGGAAGCTGTATCGATTTGGGCTCTTACTTGAGAAAGTTCTTGATTCACAGCCTTGAGCTCTTCGACTACTTTGATGCTGTCATAAAACGATTCACCAAATCTGTAGATCAATACACCAATAGAAGTCCCAAAAAATCGGGTATTAGGCTCCTGTTCGATTAGACTTAAAAGCTCTTCCTGATTGGCTTTTTCGATGCCGGACAAGTTATTTTCGTAGACCATGTACTGTCCTTCATCGAGAGTTCTGGTTAGTGAACAGCCAAAGCAAAACCCAAGCAGTGTGAGAAAAAGTATATATTTGGAATGTTTCAATTCGGAATAAGCTGAGGGTATGCTAAGCAAAAATACAGTTAAGTTTATAAAATCCTTACATCAAAAAAAATACCGAGTAGCCGAGGGATTATTCTTTGTCGAAGGGGAGAAAAGTGTGGTAGAAGTACTCAAATCAGATTTTTTGGTGAATTTGCTACTAGTAACGGAGAGTTTTGAGGGTAGAAATTTATCCATGCTGAAAACCTATAAAGGTGAATTGATTCGTGTGACTCAAACCCAACTTGAGCAGCTTGGTCAATACCAATCCAACGATTCGGCATTGGCTATAGTACGTATGAAACCGAATGTATCTTTTCTTCCTGCTAAAAATGAATTGATAATAGCGCTTGAGGATGTGAGAGATCCGGGTAATCTTGGTACGATCATACGAATCGCCGATTGGTATGGCATCAAAAAAATGGTGCTTTCTCCTCAGACAGCAGAATTCTATAATCCCAAAGTGATCCAAGCTACTATGGGATCATTTACGAGGGTTGAGTTTTTTTATGAAAATCTGGACGTGGTTTTTTCTAAGTGGAAGTTACCGGTTTACGGCGCATTTTTGGAAGGTGATAATGTCCATGAGCTTGCCAAAATAGAACCTGGAGTGATTTTGATGGGAAATGAGTCCAAAGGAATTTCGCCTGAAATCGAAAAATGGGTGAGCAAAAAAGTAACCATTCCTGGGTTTGGGCAAGCAGAGTCTCTGAATGTCGCTATAGCCACGGCCATTCTCTGTGATAACTTCAAGAGATTGCTTGGTCAATGAAAAACAAATTGATCCAGACCCTCAACAAAGTAGGCATTAATGGATTTTTGCTAGGCCTTTTTGTTGCTATTGGCTTGGCTGCTGTATTCCCGGAAGTTGGCTCATCTCAGTCCAGTTTACCATGGAAACCTGTAATCAATGTAGGAATTGGATTAGTGTTCTTTTCTTATGGAGTAAAGCTTGATCCTTCTCAGTTGAGATCTGGACTTTCGAACTGGAAATTGCACCTGCTTATTCAGAGTTGTACGTTCTTATTTTTTCCTCTACTGGTGATGGTATTGCTAAAGTTTTTTCCTTGGATCGATGAGGATTTTAAACTTGGAGTCAGCTATTTATCTGCTTTGCCGTCTACAGTAAGTGCTTCAGTGGTGATGGTTTCTATAGCAGGAGGCAATTTGCCTGCGGCTATTTTCAATGCAAGTATTTCCAGCCTTTTCGGAGTTGTTCTCACGCCAGCTTGGCTGAGTGTGTTTGCTGGAGGAGTAGAGGGTGAATTGGATTTTTGGTCCACGCTCGGAGAACTCTCTTTAAAGGTATTGCTCCCAGTTACTTTGGGTATTTTGAGTCATGGATGGCTTTTTCCCAAGTTGAAAAACGTGCTGCCAAAACTCAGGTATGTAGATCAAAGTGTGATCATGATGATTGTCTTCACTTCGTTTTCTGATTCATTTTCAGAGCGGATTTTTTCTACTTATTCCATGGCCACGTTGGTGGGAATTGGAGCGCTGATGCTTGGAATTTTTGTTGCAGTTATGATTCTTGTGTATGGCTTGAGCACTTGGTTAGGATTTTCAGCACAAGATCGGATTACAGCACTTTTCTGTGGCTCCAAGAAGTCTTTGGTTCATGGAGTTGTAATCGGGAAAGTTATTTTTCCAGACCCTGCAATTTTGGGATTGGTGCTTTTGCCAGTAATGTTTTACCATATTCAACAGCTTATTCTTGGCAGTATGCTGGCAGGCTTTTTTGGGAGAAAAAATAAAGCCTGAAGTCATACTTCAGGCTATTGAAATCACATGTATTTATTGGATAGCTCTTCAACTAAGTCTAAGTAGTCAGAAGTTGCCTGCTCCTTCGATTTGCCTTTTAAAGTCAGCCAAGCATTGTATTTTGCAGCAGCCTTGAAGTCAAATCCTCCTGGCCTTTCTCCTTCATTGTCTCCTTCGGTGGCTTGTTTGTAAAGGCCATAAAGTCGAAGAAGCTCCTCATTGCTTGGTCTGGATGTGAATTTTTGTGTCAAAGCCACCGCTTCTTCTAGTGTAGTTGGTTTCATGTAAACTGGAATGTTGTTTTCGAGTTTCCAAATATCTGTAAATTTCCAAGTAAGGGAAGGCCTAAAAAGAAAAAACCAGCTTATTGAGGCTGGTTTTTTCAATTGTTTGACTTTCGTCAATTAACGCTTGTTCATAGTCACGTAATCTCTTTCGGTAGCACCGGTATACACCTGACGTGGTCTTCCGATAGGTTCGCCGTTTTCTCTCATTTCTTTCCACTGAGCGATCCAGCCCGGGAGTCTTCCTAAGGCAAACATTACGGTAAACATATCAGTAGGAATGCCAAGAGCTCTGTAGATTATTCCAGAGTAAAAATCTACGTTAGGGTATAGTTTTCTGTCCACGAAGTATTGGTCATTCAAAGCAGCATATTCGAGTTCTTTAGCGATATCCAAGACAGGATCTTTTACGCCAAGCTTGCCGAGAACATCATCAGCTGCCTTCTTGATGATTTTAGCTCTTGGGTCAAAGTTTTTGTAAACTCTGTGTCCAAAGCCCATCAATCGGAATGGATCGTTTTTATCTTTTGCTTTGTCGAGGTATTTTTTGGCATCACCACCGTCTGCTTTGATCGCTTCCAGCATTTCGATTACAGATTGGTTAGCACCACCGTGAAGTGGACCCCAAAGTGCATTGATACCTGCTGAAATGGAAGCATAAATTGAAGCCTGAGAAGAGCCTACAATTCTCACTGTGGAGGTAGAGCAGTTTTGCTCGTGATCTGCATGCAGGATTAGCAATGCATCCAAAGCTTTAGCTACCATTGGGTCGACTTCGTATCTTTCTGCTGGCAGTGCAAACATCATTTTTAAGAAGTTAGAGCAGTAATCCAAGGAATTGTCTGGATAATTTACGGGATGTCCAACTTTGTTTTTAAATGCCCAAGCAGCGAAAGTCGGCATTTTAGCAATCAGACGAATGATGCTAAGATTTACGTCATCAGCGCTTGCATTTGGATTTAGAGAATCAGGGTAAAATGCAGATAATGAGCAGATCAAGGAAGAAAGGACTCCCATTGGATGTGCATTGGAAGGGAATCCGTCTAGGATTTTTTTGATGTCTTCATGCACAAGGGTGTGCGTGGTGATTTGTCTGGTGAAATCCTCATATTGCGCTTGTGTAGGAAGTTCTCCATAGATCAAAAGGTAAGCGACTTCGATAAAGCTGGACTTTTCTGCCAAGTCCTCAATTCGGTAACCTCTGTATCTTAAAACTCCCTCTTCACCGTCCAGAAAAGTAATTGAACTAGTCGTAGAACCAGTGTTTTTGAAGCCTGAATCGAGGGTGATTAATCCAGTAGCACTTCTAAGTTTTGCGATGTCAATTGCTGGTTCGTTTTCTGTACCGATGATTACCGGGAATTCGTATTCTTGTCCTTTGTAGGACAGCTTGGCGGAGTCAGACATATAATGTTAGATTGGATTTCATTTTAAACTCTAAAATCGGCCTTAAGTTAAGAAAACTGACCATTTTTTAAGGATTTTATTCTATGATCAAGGCCATTATTATTTGAGATTTTCTGGTCAAACTATCCTTGACAGTAAATATCTGATTGTAAATCATTTACTGGCCGACTAGAAAATAAAATGGATTTATGGTTTTGATAATGTGTGTTTTACTAAGAAAAAAAGCCCCGAAGGGCTTTCATTAATCACAGAAATGTTCGAAAACTTCTACAAGGTGGTCACCGATCATTTTTGCATTTCTGCCTTCGATGTGGTGTCTTTCGATGAAGTGAACCAACTCTCCGTCTTTGAACAATGCCATAGCAGGAGAAGAAGGAGGATAAGGTAAAACCAACTCACGAACCTTGGCAACTGCCTCTCGGTCATTACCTGCAAAAACAGTAGCTAAAGTGGTTGGCTTTTTAGAAGCATGTTCGATGGCAAATCTTACCCCCGGACGTGCAGCACCTGCAGCACAGCCACACACCGAATTGACTACCACAAAAGTGGTTCCTCTATGATTTGGTCCAAGGTGTTCGGCTACTTGCTCCGCTGTGCGAAACTCCTGGAATCCTACGTTGGATAATTCCGCTCTCATTGGAGCGATTAGTTCTTCAGGATACATATTATTGAGTGTTTATTTTACAGTTTTAAAGAAATCCTAATTCGAGTTTTGCTACCTCAGACATCATATCTTGAGAGTATGGAGGATCAAAGGTTACTTCTACTTCCACGTTGTTGACTCCCATGATTTGTTGGATTTTATCCTTCACTTCCGAAGGAATAAATTCTGCTGAAGGACAGTTGGGAGAGGTCAATGTCATTTGGACATAGACATTGTTGACCGGGTAAACAGTGATCTCATAGATCAATCCCAGTTCATAGACATCTACAGGAATTTCCGGATCATAGACCAGCTTGATAGCTGCCACGACTTTGTCGCGTAGGTTTTCGACTTGGGTAGTGCTTTCGGTAGGTTTTTCAGCTTCCATATCAGGCGTTTTGCTTGGTTTGAAAAGCCATTGCGTATAATTTCATTTGCTTAATCATGGCGGCTAATCCATTGGACCGTTGGCTTCCGATGATGCCACCCATTCCGATTTTTTGAATAAAATCGAGATCTGCTCGGAGGATTTCTTCAGGTCGACGGTTATCCAATACTCTAATTAACAAAGAGATCAATCCTTTGGTAATATCCGTGTTTGAATCAGCCTGAAACTGAACTTTGCCATCTTTTTCGTCGGCAATCAACCAAACTTTGGACTGACAGCCTTTGATGATGTTTTCTTCTGTTCGTTCAGATTCGGGAAAAGGTTTCAGATTGCCTCCTAGTTCCATAATATAGAAAATGGTAGACTCTTTGTCATCCCCGAGGATTTCAAATTCTGAAATGATTTCGTCCTGGACCTCCTTGATTGTGCTCATTTGTTTTTCAATCGTGCGATTTGGGCGACACCTTCCGCCAGCCTTTCAATTTCTGATTTGGTATTGTAAACCGCAAAGGATGCCCTGACAGTTCCCTCGATTCCAAATCGTTTCATCAAAGGTTGAGTACAGTGATGTCCTGTCCTCACTGCAATTCCTTTGGCATCCAGCATTTGACCGACATCAAAAGGATGCATTCCGTTGATATTGAAGGATAAAACGGAGACCTTTTCATTGGCTATACCAACAGGAATAAATCCTTTGATATTCTTCATCAATTCATTGGCATGAGCCAAGAGACCATCTTCGTGAGCTCTTATTTTGGTTTTGGAAAGGCCTTGTATAAAATCCAAAGCGGCTTTGAATGCAATCACATCGGCAATATTGGGCGTTCCAGCTTCAAATTTGAATGGGATCTCATTATAGGTGGTCTTTTCAAACGTTACCTCTTTGATCATCTCTCCTCCTCCTAGAAATGGAGGCATTTCTTCTAGTACTTCTCTTTTTCCATATAATACTCCAAGACCAGTGGGGCCGTAGAGCTTATGTGCTGAAAAAGCCAAGAAATCACAATTCAAATCCAGTACGTCAATGTCCAGATGAGAAGTAGACTGAGCTCCATCCAAAAGGACTTTTGAACCCACAGCATGAGCTGCATCAATTATTTTTTTGACTGGATTGATGGTGCCAAGCGCGTTAGAGGCATGAACAATGCTTACCAGTTTGGTATTTGGGGTTAGCAGCTTTTCGAATTCTTCAAAAAGGATTTCTCCTGCCTCATTGATCGGAATGACCTTTAGTGTCGCTCCTTTTTCCTCACAGACCATCTGCCAAGGCACGATATTGCTGTGATGCTCCATGGTGGAAATGATGATTTCATCTCCTTTTCCAATGAATTTTCTTCCAAAAGTTTGAGCTACCAGATTGATGCTTTCGGTAGTTCCTTTGGTGAAAATGATCTCCGCTGCTTCTCTTGCACCAATAAAATCTTTAGCCGCTTCCCGAGTTTCTTCATAGTAGCGGGTGGCACGGTCAGCCAAGGCATGGGCCCCACGATGGATGTTGGAATTATCCTTTTCGTAGTAATCCTGAAGTGATTTCAGGACCGCCTTTGGCTTCTGTGTAGTTGCAGCGTTGTCAAAATAAATCAAGGGCTTGCCGTGCACTTCTTGGTGAAGTACAGGAAACAAGCCCCTGATTTGATCAATATTTAAACTCATGGGATTAGAATTTGCTTCCCAAGCGCTCCTGAATCAGGTTTACGACATGGTTGCGGAAGCTTTCTTCTTCGATTTTTTCAAGCACTTCACCTGCAAATGCATAGAGTAGAAGCCCCTTTGCCGAGAGCTTGTCGATACCTCTTGCCTGAAGATAGAAAAGCGCTTCTTCGTCCAACTGGCCTACAGTACAGCCATGTGAACATTTCACATCGTCTGCCCAAATCTCAAGTTGAGGTTTGGTATTAACGATGGCGTCTTCAGATAGGAGGATATTGTTGTTTTGCTGGAAAGCGTTGGTTTTTTGAGCATCCTGACGGACGAAAATCTTCCCGTTGAAGACACCACGACTTTGGTCTGCAAGTATTCCTTTATACAATTCGTTGGATTCTGCATGAGGAATGGTATGGTCTACATTGGTGTGGTTATCCACTAGCGTTTTACCGTTGAGCAAATACACGCCAAACATGTTTCCTTCAGAATTGCTTCCCAGTAGGTTTAGACTCAAATTATTTCTCACCATGTCTCCAGAAAGAGAAATATTCACGGAAGTGAATTTTGCATCTTTCTGAATATCAGTTTCAATATTGCTGACTTCGATGGCGCTTTTTACTTCGTTCTGAAGTCTGTAATAGTTGATTTGGGAATTAACTCCTCCTTTGATTTCCACCACCTTATTAACAAAGTAGGCAGAATCGCTCAAGCTAATGCTTTGATCAAGAAAAGTTACCTCTGCAAAATCTCCCACTTCAATCCAAACTCTTGGCTGAATGACCTTCCCTCCATTTTCTTGGTTGAAAGAAAGAAGGAGGATGGGCTTTTCGATTTGAGCTTTCTTTGGTACAGAAATGAAAATTCCATCTGCAAAAGAAGCTTGGTTTAGCGCCGCAAAAGCATCTTTGGAGGCTTTTGCAATGCTACCAATGGCTGTGTTTGGCTTTTCGGAAAGTTTGGAAATCTCTACGCCATCGATGCTTGATGAAAGTTCAGGAATGAATTCACCATTGGCGAAAACCAACACATCTCCTTCGAAACCTTCGAACAAAGCAGATTTAACCTGATCTTCGCTGACTTCAAAAGGAAGGGCAGGAGAGAAGTGCTGAATGGCATTCTCTAGCTTCTTGCTGATGTTGGTGAATTTATATTCTTCAGCTTTCACAGCAGGCAGACCTTGGGATAGAAATGTTTCCTTACCTAGGGTGCGAATGGAAATGAAATTTTCCGGAGCTGCTGCAAAAAGCCCTTGAAATGTATCTTGTTGGGTCAAGGTACTCATGAGTTATAGTTTTGAGTTCAGACAGTGGCAGCAGAATCGACTTCTTCTTTGATCCAGTCGTAGCCTTTTTCTTCTAGTTCCAAGGCAAGTTCCTTGGTGCCGGACTTCACGATTCTTCCTTTGTACAAAACATGCACATAGTCAGGCACGATGTAATCTAGCAAACGCTGATAGTGGGTCACCACAATGGTAGCGGTTTTGTCTGATTTCAATTTGTTTACCCCATTGGATACGATTCTCAAGGCATCGATATCCAATCCTGAGTCAGTTTCATCCAAGATGGATAGGGTTGGCTCCAACATGGCCATTTGGAAGATCTCATTTCTCTTCTTTTCCCCGCCTGAAAAACCTTCATTGAGCGAGCGGCTGAGCAATTTCTGATCGATCTCCACTAGAGCCATTTTCTCCTTCATCAAAGAGAGGAACTTCACAGCATCCAAAGGTTCTAGGCCTCTGTATTCACGAACTTGGTTGAGAGCAGTTCTCAAAAAGTTGGTAGAAGAAACACCCGGAATTTCTACAGGATATTGGAATGCCAAGAATACACCTTCTCTGGCGCGATCTTCTGGTGCCATTTCCAATAGTTCTTTACCTTGGAAAATAACTTCTCCTTCGGTCACTTCATATTCTTCACGACCGGCAAGAACGGAAGCCAAGGTGGATTTACCCGAACCGTTTGGACCCATGATTGCGTGCACTTCACCGGCTTTTACTTCAAGATTAATTCCTCTCAGGATTTCGTTTCCTTCGATTGATGCGTGGAGGTTTTTTATGCTTAACATGTCTCTAATTTTTCAATTTTTTAATGTTCCAATTTTTCAATTGGATTTATCCAACGGATCCCTCCAAGGTCAGAGCGAGAAGCTTCTGTGCTTCAACTGCAAATTCCATTGGAAGCTGGTTCAATACTTCTTTCGCGTAACCATTTACAATCAGGGCAACAGCATCTTCAGTGGCGATACCTCTTTGATTGCAATAGAAAATCTGGTCTTCACCGATTTTAGAAGTAGTAGCTTCATGCTCCACTTTTGCAGAAGGGTTGTTAATATCGATATAAGGGAAAGTATGAGCGCCACATCTATCTCCCATCAGCAAAGAGTCGCATTGAGAGAAGTTTCTCGCATTATCTGCACGCTTCATCACTTGAACTTGACCTCTGTAGGAGTTTTGGGATTTTCCGGCAGAGATACCTTTAGATACAATTCTTGATTTTGTATTCTTACCTATGTGGATCATTTTGGTTCCAGTATCGGCCTGCTGATAATTATTGGTTACAGCGACGGAGTAGAACTCACCGATAGAATAATCACCTTTTAGAATGCAAGAAGGGTATTTCCAAGTCACAGCTGAACCTGTTTCAACTTGTGTCCAAGAAATTTTGGAATGATCGCCAGCACAGATACCTCTCTTTGTCACAAAGTTGTAGATACCGCCTTTTCCTTCTTTATCACCAGGAAACCAGTTTTGTACTGTGGAATATTTAACCTCTGCATGTGCTCCTGCGTAGATTTCAACTACTGCGGCGTGAAGTTGATTTTCATCACGCTGAGGAGCTGTACAACCCTCTAAATAAGAAACATAAGAAGAGTCATCTGCTACTATCAAAGTCCTTTCAAACTGACCCGTATTGGCTGCGTTGATTCGGAAATAAGTAGAAAGTTCCATAGGACATCTCACACCTTTTGGAATATAGCAGAAGGAACCATCTGAAAAAACGGCTGAATTTAAAGCCGCATAGTAATTATCAGTCATCGGAACAACTGATCCCAAATACTTTTTAATGAGTTCTGGATGTTCTTTTACAGCTTCACTAAACGAGCAAAAAACAATACCAAGTTTACCAAGGGTATCTTTAAAAGTTGTCGCAACAGACACCGAATCCAAAACTGCGTCAACTGCAATGCCCTGAAGCCTCTTCTGCTCATTAAGGGATATGCCTAACCTTTCATAAATTGCAATCAATTCTGGATCGACTTCATTCAGGTTTTTTGGTTTTTTGGCTTGCTTTGGAGCTGAGTAATATTTCAAAGCCTGTAGATCAATCTTTGGATAGTGGACATTTGCCCATTCCGGTTCAATCATTTGTTGCCAAGTCCTAAATGCCTTTAATCTCCATTCCAAAAGCCATTCAGGTTCTTCTTTTTTGGAAGAGATCCATTTGATAATGTCTTCATTAAGTCCTGCTGGGGCTTCATCTGTTTCGTAATTGACAGACCAGCCATGCTCGTATTCCTTGGAGGTTAGTTCTTCTAGAATTTGGTTGTCTTTGCTCATGTGCTGAGTTATTTAGACTAATTATATTTTGGATGCGAATCTACAACATCTATTCAAAAAAATATGTTCGAAATCATTTTAAAAATCTATGGAGCATTGGTTTTTTAGCTTAAAAAAGAATGTTAAAGGCTTGATATTTTGATGTTTGTGTCAAAAATAAAAAACCGAAAAAGATCAATTCTTTTTCGGTTTAAACCATCTTTAGGCGTTAATTTTTTTAAATTAGATTTAATCTAAATAGTAGTATTGTTTACTTATCAAAAAATTGAATGGGTCTATTTATACTTTCTTCCAACACAATTAATGTTTCAGTTCGGTCAATACCATCTACTTTTTGGATTTTATCAAGTACCAATCTAAGATGATTGGTGTCTCGACAGATTATTTTTGCAAAAATCGAGTAGTTGCCTGTGGTATAGTAGGCGCTTACTACCTCAGTAATCTCCTTGAGTTTTTCAATTACATTATCGTAAAGCGAACTTTTTTCAAGGTAAATGCCAAGAAATGCAGAAATGTCGTAGCCGAGCTTTGCAAAGTCAATGTTGAGTGTCGCGCTTTTAACTATTCCCATATCTTCTAATTTCTTCATTCTTACATGGACAGTTCCGGAAGAGACAAATACCTTTTTTGCGATTTCAGTGTAAGGTGTTTTGGCATCTTCGTTCAAAAGAGAGATGATTTTGAGGTCTATGTTATCGATATCTAAAATTTTGTCCATTTTCCTTTAGCGGATTTAGATGATTGTTAATAAAGGATGCCGTAAATTAAAGATTGTTCAAAATATTGCAAAATTTTTTTTTCAATTTGTAATTCATGTTCAAATCTATTTATTTTGGGCCTGTAGATTAAAACAATTGAAAATTTGGGTTCCTTTGAATTCGCATTTGTAAAATATTGCCATGAAGGAATTGGCCAAATTTTTGATAATTATATCGGAAACTTTTAATCTCTAAAGTTATATTTGGGTTTATATTCTGAAAAGGGTCTTGCCATTGGCAAGACTTTTTTGTTTCAATTTTTTCTTCCATTTAGGGACTTCAGGAATGACTCAGTCGGTTTTTTTTGACTATTTCTCTTCCAAGTGCTTTTTTTGGGATATGATTGACTCATTTTATTTTTTTTTCTGCAAAAAAGTGGGGTCAAAACTTTGTGAGATAGCTACTTTGCTGTATACTTGTATCAAATATTTGGTGATGAAAACCTCTTTTCTCCATAGATTTGTCCTAGTGCTTGTGCTAGTCCTTCTGTCTTCAGAGGTTGTGTTTGCATCAGTTCCTGAAGAAAAAATTGATTTAATCATCAAATCTAGTAGTAAATCGGTTTCAGAATCACCAAGTTGGGAATTTGAAAGTGATGTTGATGATATTATCGATTCTTATTCCTCATTTATTTTCAGAACGAAGAAAAGCCAAGAGTTAAATCAGGTAAAGTTTTTGATTAATGTCGATTCCTTTGGACAAATTGTTGGTTTCGAACTTTTGGAAGTTGAGGATAAGGGTTTGAAAGAACGTCTTGATTATGTGGTAAGACAACTTCCTAAATGTAAACCTGCACAAGGACACACGGCATTGAAGGCTGAGACCTTCGAAATAATGATTAAAAAGTAAGACCTGTTTTGAGGTCTTTTTTTTTGAGTGGTTGGTGAGGCTAAATGCCTCTTTTTATTTTTACAATCAACCAAAACAATCATGAGAAAGAAATTACTCTTTTGCACAGCCTTTTTTCTTTCGGAAATAGCAACAGCACAGGTCAAGACCTTTTATCCAGAAAAGGTTTTTCCTGAAAATGCTACCAATTCTAAATTTTATACGGTTTCTGGAGAAAGACACGGCTCTTCATTTTTTAAGAAGTTTGTCTTTCCAGAAGTCGAATATACCCCGGGTGAAAAGCTTACCTTTAATAAATATCATACAGTTGATGTCATGTATCACTGGTATGAAAAATGGGCTCAGCTGTTTCCTGAACTAGTAGATCTTTATGTCATAGAGCATTCTTATGAAGGTCGGCCGATTTACCAAATGACCATTACCAATAAAAAGACTGGAAAAGATACCGATAAACCTGCTGCCTACTTTGAAGGTGGCCGCCATTCAGGAGAAATCACATCCAGTGAATCTATACTTTGGTTGACTCAACATTTGTTGGAGAACTACGGAAAAGATCCAGAAATCACTGCATTGATTGACTCAAAAGTTATTTACCTCCGCCCTCAAAATAACCCTGATGGATCGAATATGTATTTGTATACCGAACAGCGGAATAGAAGTACTGTTCGTCCTAACGATACCGATAAAGATGGGCTTATTGACGAGGACCCTGAAGAAGATTTGGACGGGGATGGTATCATCTATCAGATGAGGAAAAAAGCTTCCACTAAAGAAGAAAAGGAAAAGGCAAATTTCGTGGTTGATCCCAAGGATCCTAAAGGGCGATTAATGAAGCGTACTTTTCCAGGAAAAGGAGATTATTTGGTGTATACTGAAGGAATTGATAACGACGGCGATGGTTCCTACAATGAAGATGGGATAGGAGGACTAGACCTTCATCGCAATTATCCCGAAAACTGGAGACCAAATACAGGTGGAGATCTTACAGGCAGAGGTTATACCCAATTTGGCGCAGGTGAATATCCTCTCAGCGAAATAGAAACGCGTTCCACAGCCTTATGGGTACTCAGCCATCCAAATATTTCTGTGGTCAATTCCATGGATACACGTGTACCGATGCACTTGCGCCCACCATCGACTTCCAAATCCGAAGAGCGCATGTATCCTCAGGATTTAGCAATTTATAAAGAGATGGATCAATTGGGATTATCCTATACAGCCTATCCATGGGCTGGGGATGTTTACGAAACCTACGCTACTCGTTATAAAGTCAATTCCTTGACTGGTGATCCTTTGAAACCTGAACCACTATTTGGTCATGGACCTGATTTCGGGTATTTCTATTATGGCAGTATCTGGTATGGAGATGAGTTGTGGAACAACGGTGCCATGAAGGATTATGACGGAGATGGAGTATATGACGATTATGATGGATTGATGTGGGACGATGAGGCAAATGGAAGTAAGGGGTTCAAATCTTGGACTCCAATGACCCATCCTGTCTTGGGAGATGTTGAAATAGGTGGTTTCCATCCCAAATTTTTTGGACAAAACGGTCCTCCTTGGCAGTTAGAGGATTGGGCTAAAAAACAAGCACTCTTCAATCTTGCAATGGCCAAGAGGCTACCGCAACTGACTATCAATGATCTCAAGGTGAAAAAGCTCTCAAGCGGTGAATTTGAAATCACGCTGGAATGGACTAATTCCGGTAAACTTCCAGTGGCATTGGAACAAGCAAAGCTGGTTAAAATTGTGCAAGAAGACCGTGTTTCCTTGGATTTTGATAAGGAATTGACCAAAGGGTATGAAGATGCCAAAGTAAAAATCACCACACCTTCTTTGTATGACAAAACCATTTATTCGGGATATACGGGAGTAGGAGAGAAAAAGACAGCGACCTTCAAAGTAAAAGTGGATGGCAATGAAATAGTGAAAGGGAAAATAAAGCTGTCCTCAACTCGAGGAGGTTATTTCGAAAGAGAATTCACACTAAACCAATAAGCAAATAGTACCATGTTACAAGTAAAACAATGGGCTTGGGTGTTTGGATTGGCCTTGTTGACGCAGGTTTCCTTTGCCCAGCAAAAAAGATCTTTAACCCATGCAGATTACGATGGATGGGAGAGCCTTTCCTCAGAGAAAATCACCAAAAACGGTCAATTTGTCGGATACCAAATTTCTCCCCAAGATGGTGATGGAAGAATTGAGGTTTTTCCATTTAAAAATCCTGCTCAAAAAGTAATTATTTCTAGAGGGACATCTTTCAATTTTTCCTCTGATGATCAATATGCTGTAGGGAAGATTACTCCTCAAAAAGATTCCATTCGGGTTTTGAAACTCAAAAAAAAGAAAGCCGATGACATGCCTAAGGATAGTCTTTTTATCTTGAATCTCGCGACCCGAAATTTAGAAAAACTTCCAAGAGTGAAGTCTTTCGCGATTCCTACTGAAAAAGGTAGCTGGGTTGCTATTCACTTTGAGAAAGAACTTCCCAAAAAAGATGCGCCAAAGGATTCTACAGCTACCAGCAAAACGGATTCGACTGCCAAAGTTGAGAAACCAAAGAAAACCGATGGGACCAAACTTTTGGTTCGGTCACTTGATGGGGTAAAAACTTGGGAGTTTGAGCGAGTAAAATCCTACAGCTTTACACCAAACGGAGACTTTCTTCAATACACTTTAGCTGAGGAAGAAAAAGCAGACAATGCTGCAGTTTATATTCTTAATTTGTCAACGGGAGAAAGTAAACTTGTTCATGAGAAGATGACCGCCTACTTCAATTTGGTGTTTTCGCCTCAATCTGCAAAGCTTGCATTTATCGCCACAGATGATTCATTGAAGGCCAAAAAGCCAACTCACTCATTATATATATACGATGTAAAAAACGGTGATTTGACGACCAAAGTGGAAAAGAGTGCTTTGAAATTAGAAAACAGCCGAATCAGTCCTGACGGAAGCCTAAGATTTTCAGAAGATGAAAGTCGATTATTTTTTGGAGTGGCTAAGGATTATGTGGATTATGCCTATGAATCTGACACTACCATATTGGATGAAGAACGGGTAAGCTTGGATATTTGGGGGTGGCAGGAGGCTGAAATCCAGCCAATGCAGCTCAAAAACAAGTCGCAAGAAGAAAGAAAAACCTATTTGGCAACCTTGAATCTCATCGATTTTTCTATTACCCAACTTGGAACACCTGAGGTGGAAAATGTGATGATGGAAAACAAAATCACCAAAGACTTTGCGCTTGCATGGACTGATGCACCTTATCGAAGAAGTTACAGTTGGGATATTCAGATTGGCAGAGATTTATATTCGGTGGACTTTAAAACTGGAACGAAAACCCTGATCGAGAAAAATGCTTCTGGCTCACCAAGACTTTCTCCGGAAGGGAAATATGCTTATTGGTATGACGCTCGAGACAGTTCTTGGGCAGCCTATGATCTTGAATCCAAAGCAAAGATCAATCTGACCAAAGGGATTTCGGTTCCTTTTTATGACGAAATTCATGATTCTCCATCCTTGCCTGGCAGTTACGGTTCAGAAGGATGGTTGGCAGGAGATGCTGCGATTCTGATCAATGATCGTTTTGACATTTGGAAAATTGATCCCAAAAATCCTGCTGCTGCTGTTAATCTTACTTTGGGTGAAGGACGCAAAAAGCAAATCACGTTCAGAAGGGAACAGCTGAAAGTAGATGAAACCTCAATCGATCCCAAAGAACTCTTGATCCTTTCCGCATTCAATGAAGTGACTAAAGATAATGGCTTTTTTACTTCAGCTTATGAAGGAAATTCTGCGCCTAAGCAAGTACTGATGACTGCTCACCGGTATTTGGGAATTAGAAAAGCTCAAGGGTCAAATCAGGTCATCGTCCGCCGCTCCACTTATCGTGAAAATCCGGATGTCTATTTGACGGATTTGACTTTCAAAACCCTTACCAAAGCATCGAATCTCAACCCTCAACAGGCTGGAATCAAGTGGGGAAATGTGGAATTGATTTCTTACCTGACCAATGACGGGACACCACTTCAAGGATTGCTCTTTAAGCCGGAAGGCTTTGATGCTACTAAGAAATACCCAATGATGGTTTATTTCTATGAGAGAAACAGTGAAACCTTGCACAACTATCGTGCTCCTGCTCCAAGTAGATCCACGATCAATATCCCTTATTTCGTAAGCAATGACTATTTGGTATTTGTACCTGATATCAAGTACGACCTAGGCCTTCCTGGACCAAGTGCCTATGATTGCATCATCCCGGGCGTACAAGCGGTGATCGCCAAAGGGGGTGTGGATACTGAAAATATGGCCATTCAAGGTCAAAGCTGGGGAGGTTATCAGGTGGCTTACCTGATCACTCGAACCAACATGTTTAAAGCTGCTGGGGCAGGTGCTCCTGTGGTGAATATGACTTCTGCATACGGTGGCATTCGCTGGGGAACAGGCATGAGCCGTATGTTCCAATACGAGCAAACCCAATCCAGAATCGGTGGAACACTCTGGGAAAAACCGATGTATTACCTCGAAAATTCCCCATTATTCACCATGGATAGAGTACAAACTCCCGTGTTGATCATGCATAATGATGCAGATGGGGCAGTGCCTTGGTATCAAGGAATCGAGATGTTTATGGCCTTAAAGCGTTTGAATAAGCCAGCTTGGCTGCTTCAGTACAACGGAGAAGATCATAATCTGGTGCAGCGCAAAAATGCCAAAGACCTTTCCATTCGATTGAGTCAGTTCTTTGATCATTACCTCAAAGGTGCACCTGCGCCACTCTGGATGACCGAAGGTCTTCCTGCGGTAGAAAAAGGGAAAACGCTCAAGTATGAGCTAGGTAACTAAGACGAAAAGCCCCGAATTTCGATAATTCGGGGCTTTTTTCTTTCCTAGAGTTCATTTCACAGGCAGGTTTCCATGCCCTTAAATCTCAGTTCTCTCAATTTGCAATCTTCCAATTAAACAGCCACAGGTGCCTTGATATGAGGATGTGGATCATAATTGACCAATTCGAAATCCTCGTACTTGAATCCAAAAATATCTTTTACCTCAGGATTTATTTTCATGGTTGGAAGAGGTCGGATATCGCGGCTAAGTTGCAATTCGGCTTGTTCCAAATGGTTTAGATATAAGTGTGCATCGCCAAAGGTATGGACGAATTCTCCGGGCTGCAGATCACAAACTTGGGCCACCATCATCGTGAATAGCGCATAAGAAGCAATGTTGAAGGGAACACCTAGAAAGACATCGGCACTTCGCTGATAGAGCTGGCAAGAAAGCTTGCCGTCTGCCACATAAAATTGGAATATGGTATGACATGGAGGTAAGGCCATGTGGTCCACATCGGCCACATTCCAAGCGCTCACGATATGACGTCGGCTATCCGGTTTGGTTTTGATCTGATGAATCAGGTTTTTAATTTGGTCGATTTCACCGCCTTTTCCGTCGGGCCAATGTCTCCACTGATAGCCATAGACTGGACCTAAATCACCATTTTCATCAGCCCACTCATCCCAAATAGATACTCCGTTTTCTTTAAGCCACGTGATGTTGCTGTCACCTCGGAGGAACCAAAGCAATTCGACAATAATAGAGCGAAGATGAAGTTTTTTGGTAGTCACTACAGGGAAACCATCCGCAAGGTTGAAACGCATCTGATGTCCAAAGATCGAAATCGTTCCAGTACCTGTTCGGTCGGTTTTCTTAACTCCTTCTGCGAGAATTCGCTTCATCAAATCGTGGTATTGCTGCATTTTTTTGGCTTATTTACTTCCTTTGCAAGTTAAGGAATCGAAGAATTTAAAAAACATTCTTTTCCGATTTGCTCTTTTTAAAATGAGTCAAGGCTGTTAATTTAACCCTAAGACATTTACCCGATGTTCGGAAAATCATCTTCTTATTTTCTTCTTTTTGTAAGTGTTTTATTGACTGGATTGCTGTTGGTTTTCAGGCCTGACCCTAAGTTTGACTACGATTTTGAGCAGTTTTTTCCCCAAGATGATCCCGATATGACGTTTTATCGTGGGGTGTATGAAAAACATTTCGGAAGCGACAATGACTATTTGCTTCTGGCGATTACAAATCCTGATGGTGAGTGGCTTGATTCTACTTTTTTATCTCGCTCCAATTTGATGAAACTTGAAATACAATCTCTCGATGGAATTGATACCTTGATTTCTATTTTTGACCTTCAGATACCTGTTGTCAATGCCTTTGGCCTCCAGACCTTTCCTGTGTTGGATTGGTCGGGTAAACAAAATCTTCAAAAATCAGAGTCTAAGCTTAGGCAGTTCAAAGGCTCTTTAATTGCCCAAGATGAAAGCAGTTTCCTTTTTTTGATCCAAAATGATCCTCAGCTCAGTAAAGAAGAGGGAGATCTGCTTTATGAAGAAATACTAAGGATTTTCAATAATCAAGGTTTTAAACCCTTTGCTATTGCTGGGAAAATCCAGACCCAACGAGACTTTGTGAGCTTGATGCAGCAAGAGTTTGGGTTGTTTATTGGGGCTTCATTGGTGTTGATGTTGGTAGTTTTGTTTTTGATTTTCAAAAAACTATGGGGTGTTCTGATTCCAGTTTTTGTTTTGCTGATTGGGATATTGTGGGCAATTGGTTTGATTCTTTTAGCTGGAAAACCGCTCGATATCATGTCGGTAATGCAGCCTACGATCTTTTTGATTGTAGGCTTGAGTGCCTTAATTCATTATTTCACTCACTTGATCAAAAAGTTAAACGCCGGATTTTCCAAAGAGCAAGCGATTCAAGATACCTTTCGCGAGTTGACTTTTGCAGTTTCTTTGACGGTTTTTACGACATCGATAGGATTTATATCTCTGTATTTCACTTCCATTCCAGCATTGAAAGATTTTGGACTTTGGACTGGAATCGGGATTTTGGTCTTATTTCTGGCTGTAATAAGTATAACCCCTGGTTTACTTCACGCTTTTCCCCTAGCACAATCAAGAAGAAAGCTAACTTCAACTGGTGATCGCCTTCTGATTTATCTCTTTCAGAAAACAATTAAAAGGAGAAAAATGATCGCTTTTTCTTTTATGGGAATCTCTTTTCTGGGACTTGGCCTAACTTCTCAAATCAAAATCAATGGATACTTATTGGATAATCTGCCATTGGATCATCCTATTCAGAAAGATTTCGCCTACTTTGATCAGCAATATGGTGGATCCAACCCTCTTGAATTATATCTGGAGAAAGGGAAAGATGGAGCGAGTTTACTTGACCTTTCAGTCTTAAAAGAGATCGAAAAAGTAGAAGCCAAGCTCATTGAGCTATTTGGCAAGGGAGAATACATCTCTCCGCTCAGCTTAGTCAAAACGCTTAACCAAGCGCAAAATCAAGGTAATCCAAAAGCTTTTTCACTGCCTTCAAGAGGTCAATATTTGCGGATGAATCGCTATTTTGATCAAGCATTGAGTCTGGATGGACCGAAAGTCCTTTCGGCTGACCGTAATGCAGGTCGCATCACTGGGAGAGCACCTGATTTTGGAAGTCTGCAAATGGGAAAGTTGAGGGCCGAGCTTTTAGAATTTTGTAATCAAGAAATAAATCCCAATCTCCTAAAAGTAAAGTGGACAGGCACTGCACACTTGATCGATCGAGGTCATGAGTCTGTGACCCGACAGATGGCAAAAGGATTAGGGGTGGCTTTTTTGATTGTTGGCATGATTGGGGGAGCTTTGTTTAAATCTTGGAGACTTTCATTTGTATTGTTGATACCCAATCTGATCCCGTTAATCTGGATGTGTGGATTGATGTGGCTTTTGGATATTGAGTTTAAACTGACCACAGCGATATTATTTACGGTCGCTTTCGGTATCGCTGTAGACGATACGATTCACTTTATGTCAAAGCTAAAAATGGAATTGGCCAAAGGAAAAAATCTCCACTATGCGATCAAGCGAACATTTTTGGACACTGGTAAAGCAATTGTCTTGACTTCAGTCATTTTGATTACTGGCTTTGGCTTATTGATTTTCAGTCAGTTTGGTGTGACGCACTTTACAGGATTACTGATTAGCTTTTCGCTTTTTTTTGCTCTTTTAGCGGATCTTTTTTTGCTTCCTGTATTACTTTTTCCATTGAAAAAAGTGTGGGATCAAAAAATCAAAGGTCCAGTCCATCCCAAGTAAATGTGGCAGCCACAGGATAATGATCAGAATAATCTACCTCCCGGTGGGTGTAAAACTGAACAGGTACTATACCTGGTGAAGAAAAAATATGGTCAATCCTGAGAAAAAACAGCACTCGATTATAGGTGAAACCAAAGCCTCTTCCGGCCACTTCAAAGGCATTTTTGAGCTTTTGGCTCAGTTTAAAATAGGCGTAAGAGTAGGGGATTTCGTTTAAGTCTCCCATTAGAATCACGGGATACGGACTGTTGCTGAGATGCTCGTAGAGTAAGCTCAGTTGTTCATTTCTTTTTAAACTACCACGATGAAGCTTGCCCAGCGTCTGCCTATAAATCTGCTTTGCTTGATCGTAGGTTTCCAATGCTTCAGCCTGTATGGCCATAGATTCAAGATGGACATTATAGATTCTCAAGGTATCCTTTCCTATCTGTATGTCGGCAAACATGGCCCCGTTGGATTTTTGATTGTCAAAAACCAACCCCTCATTTACGATCGGATACCTTGAAAAGATCGCCATTCCCATGAATCTTTTTTTGTCAGTTCCATCGAGCACTTGATAGGCATGTTCGTATTCCCCGTTTTTACTAAAAATTTTTACTGCATTTCTACTGCTTGAGGTGTAGTCTTGGTAGAATTCCTGAAAAACTTTGACGTCGGCGGGATGGTCGGCTAGCCACGTGAAAACATTCAAATCAAACTCCTCACTTGGTTCTTTTCTGTAAAAAAAACCATGCGTATTGTAAGTTAATACCTTTAATCCTTGGATATTTTCATTTCTAGGATTGATTTGGAAAGTGATAAGGAGAAATTTGTATCCGAAAAGAATACAGGCCAGCGGAACAAATGCTAGCTTCTTCCAGGCAAGTGCAAGGATGAGAAAAAGGAGAATATTGAAAATAATGACTACGGGAATTAAAAATGGAAGAAGTCCTGCATAAGGAAAGATTTCAGGTGAAATGTAAACACTTGAAAAAATGAATAAACTCAAAATAAAAATTATTCCGGTAAGGTATTTCATCAGATTTAATTCGTTGGGAAATGGTCCGCAAGGGCAAATGATTTAGCCGTTTTGAACTCAAATCATATCTTTTCCAATGTGGTATTCAAAAATGGTGATTTTAACTCAAAAAGACTGGTACTTTATCTCAATACCAGTCAAAAACGTAAGATCGGTGACTTTAGCATGTAAAAGGGCTTCTTTGGCTATTATAAGCAGGTCAATTTCTCATGAGTAAGACATTTTTTGAAAGTACAAGAAATTTAACGTGCATTTAATGCTATCAATTCAACTTTAGTATAGAGTGAAAATTTTTTCAGATCATTTAGTTTAATTTTACGTAGTACCTTTAAGTAAATCATTTTAAAACATCATGAAAAAACAATACCACCTTTGGATTGCAGCTTTGGTTTTTACCTCCGTTTATTCCTGTCAACCAAAAACTTCTGAGACTACTGAATCAACTTCTGAAGATTCCGTAGAGGTGACGGCATCTGAGCAAAGACCTAGTCCTTTGGAAACTAAAGAAGGTCAAGTAGGAGGAAAGCAAGTAAAAATTCAGTACGGATCCCCAGCAGTCAAAGGCAGAGTGGTTTGGGGAGATTTGGTGCCTTACAATGTCGTCTGGAGAACAGGAGCTAATGAAGCCACTTATGTGGATTTTTCGTCCGACATGGTTGTAGAAGGACAATCTATTAAAGCCGGTAAGTATTCTATTTTTACTATACCAAAAGAAAGCGGAAAATGGACTGTCATTTTTAATTCTGATTGGGACTTGGAACATGGTCATTTTCAGTATAATGAAAAAAATGATGTGCTCAGAGTCGAGGTTGCGCCTATGTTTGAATCCAATTCTGCAGAAAGATTATCCATTGAAATAGAATCTCCGGGAATGGTCATCAGATGGGAAAAGCTCAAACTCCCGATTAGCATGCAGTAAATCAAAATGGATCCCCGGTTAAAAATTCGGGGATTTTTTTTGACTCTAATTTTTTTATTAGTTTAAAGCTCGATTACCCTCCATCTACCTTTCTTTTCTCGCAGTGAAATGAAATATATCTCATTCATTTTTGTCTTGAGTATTACAGTTGCTCTTGGCATTCTTGTCTCTAGGCCCCTTGGGCAAATACCACCTTTAGCGCCTCTTTTAGATCCTAATCATGGATTTTGGCAAAATTCCTTCAGTGAAGATATGTTGGCAGAAGAGGAATTGGCACTTTCTAATCTATCAGCGGAAGTCAAAGTCCTTTACGATGAGCAACTAATCCCTCACCTTTTTGCCCAAAATGAGCTCGATCTCTATCGGGCACAGGGGTATATCACTGCAAAGCACCGGCTTTGGCAAATGGAATTTCAGACAAGGGCAGCAGCGGGAAGAATTTCTGAGATTGTTGGTCCTGTTGCTTTAGACTTAGACCGAATGACCAGAAGAAAAGGGCTTGCTTTCGGGGCAGAATTGGGAATAAAGTACTTGGAGCAAAATGATCCCGAAACACTAGCCCTCGTGGAAGCATACGCGGATGGTGTCAATCAATATATTGCACAGCTTTCCTCAGCCCAGCTTCCGGTAGAGTATAAGATACTTAATTATCGTCCTGAACCTTGGTCGGCTTATAAATCGCTTTTGCTTTTGAAGTATATGACTGATATGCTGGTCGGTGATAGAGATCTTGAATACTCTAACCTGAGGAAAATACTTGGAGAAGCTAAGCTGAACAGGCTGTATCCCGATTTTCCAAAAGCGAATGATCCGGTCATCGAAAAAGAACGAATTTGGGATTTTCAGCCATTACCAGTATCTAGACCTGATAGTATCCTTTATCCTAGTGATATACTGGTCGTGGATCCTCTGCCCCAGCCTGAAGAAGGGACAGGTTCCAATAACTGGGCAGTTCACGGAACAAAAACCAAAAACGGCAATCCGATTTTAGCAAACGATCCGCATTTAAGTCTGAATTTACCTTCTCTTTGGTATGCAATGCAGCTAAGCACTCCGGAGCATTCGGTCAAGGGTGCTACTCTTCCAGGTGCTTTGGGTGTCATCTCAGGTTTTAATGAATATGTGGCTTGGGGGGTAACCAATGCAACTAAAGACACCAGAGACTGGTACAAAATCGAGTTTAAAGACAGCGAAAGAAGTGCCTACAAATATGGTAGTGAGTGGAAAAAAACTCAATTAAGGATTGAGGAAATTAAGGTTAAGGGCCAGGACACTTTTGTTGATACAGTTGTTTATACCCATTATGGACCGATAGTATACGATCACACTTTCAAAGCCGATCGTCAGGATGTCAATTTTGCCTTAAGATGGATCGTGCATGAGGGTTCGAATGAGCAAAAGACATTTTTAAAACTCAACAAAGCCAAAAGTCATGCAGATTACAATGCTGCATTGGATTATTATTCAGCTCCGGCACAAAACTTTGTTTTTGCATCAAAAAGCGGAGATATCGCGATGCGGATTCAAGGGAAATTCCCATTGAAATGGGCAGGTCAGGGAAAATTCTTCATGGATGGATCTGACCCAAGAATGGAGTGGCAAGGATTTATTCCCAATGAGCATAATGCCAGTACATTGAATCCGCAGAGAGGGTTTGTGTCCTCCGCCAATCAGCATCCTGTGGATCCCACTTACCCATACTATGTGTTTGACAACTCTTACGAGCACTATCGAAATAGAAGGTTGAATACCAAACTCTCCGAGATGAGTCAAATCACGGTAGAAGATATGAAAGCACTGCAATTTGATAACTTCAATTTGCAAGGTGCAGAGGCGTTGCCTGTTATCCTCAATCTGCTAGGAGGGTATCAAGCCGAATCTCCTGAGGCTGATAAGTATGTCAAAGAGTTAAAAAATTGGGATTTCTTTGCCGACCCAAATAAGAAGGGACAGACACTTTACAGTATTTGGTTTTCGGAGATCATAGAGAGCGTTTGGAGAGAATTGACGGAAAGTAAAGTCCCTGTAGTTCGGCCAAATGCTTATCAGACGATTGACTTACTCACAAATTTTACAAAAGATTCTATTTTCGATGTGAGTTCAACAGACATCATTGAGTCTGCAGATTATCATGTTAAAGCAGGCTTTGATTCTTTGTTGGTCATAATGAAAAAGTGGGAGCAGGACGAAGGCGATTTTACTTGGGCAAATTACAAAAGGACAACCATTCAGCACTTGGTGCCTAATTTCAAATCTTTCTCAGTCACAAATGTATATACTGGGGGAGGATCGGGGATTTTGAATGCTACAGGCCCTAGGCATGGAGCAAGTTGGAGAATGGTGGTCGAACTCGGAGAACAGATACAGGCATTTGGAATTTATCCAGGAGGTCAGTCTGGTAATCCGGGGAGCAGGTTCTATGAAAATTTCATTCCTATTTGGGCAAATGGAGAATATGTAGATTTTGGTCTAAAGAGTTCAGCAGAGGAAAAAGGGATTCTTTTTAAAACAACTTTAAAATAAATACTGATGAGATTTATCTTACTGACGGTGCTCGTTGCACTACTCGTTGTATTTCTTAATCCGATAGCTCCTTATTGGATGGTAATGATCGGGATTTTTATGATTAGCACCCTTCTCAATCCCAATGGAATAGGTGGATTTATGGGGGGAGGATTAGGAATGGGTTTGACTTGGCTTGGTCAATGTATTTACCTTGGTGTTATCAGTTCAAGCCCTCTTCCAGATAAATTGGGTGAGTTAATGGGTTTAGGTTCAGGAAATTCTCTGATTGCGGTCACAGGGATATTGGGATTTCTTTTGGGTGCATTTAGCGGGCTATCAGGAGTTTTGTTTCGAAGAGTATTGCAAAACACCCCTAAAAACGTGTACAAAGGTTAAGTAGTTACTGTTTTGGTAAATGCTCTTTTTTTAGTAGAAAAGCGGACTTTTATTTTTTCAGTTTCCACAAATGAGTACCTTTGTTACTCATTCTTGCGGCATTTTTTATGTTAGAATCATTAATTACTTCAAAGACCAGGCTAAAGCTTCTGATCAAATTTTTTGTGAATTCTCAGAATCACAGTCATTTGAGAGGGCTGGCTGAGGAGTTTGGTGAGTCTACCAATGCGATCCGTAAAGAATTGAATAATTTAACCCAGGCAGGCATTCTTACCACACATACGGATAAGAACAGAATAGAGTATCAAGCAAATCAAAATCACCCCTTTTATATCAATATCAGAGATATTATCAGAAAGTACCTTGGCCTAGATATGCTTTTGGAGCAAATTTTGGCAAGAATGGGAGGTGTCGAACAAGTGGTTTTGACAGGAGATATAGCAAGGGGTAGCGATTCAAAGGTAATCGACGTATTGGTGACTGGCGAAAATCTAAATGATGAGTACATTAGTTATCTTACAAAAAAGATAGAGCAATTGATTGACCGTAAAGTGGTTTTTACGCTGTCTTCCGGTAGAATTTCCTCCGGAGGATTGATCCTTTTTGATAGGGAAGCAGGAGTCTGACCCTGCCAAACCGGTAAAAAAAATGACTCTAAGTTCCATAAATTGGGACTGAAAGGGCGAAGCTGTAGGTATAACACAAGTGCTTAGACTGGTTATCCGAATTTTTTTTACTCATTTTTAGTGAATCCGCTTCTAAAAAAGAAAAAGTAACAACTGAAAGCTGAATGAGAAAAATAGTATTCATAATTCTTTTCCAATTATGTGCTGCGGTAGGCTATTCGCAGTCTTTGATGGATATTCAAAATGTCAAAGTGGATAATCTGTCTGATGCCCAGATTGAGCAATTGGTCAAAAGAGCCGAGTCTTCTGGTTTGAATGAACAGCAGCTTGAAGCAATGGCACTGGAGCGAGGTATGCCAATGAGTGAAGTATCGAAACTCAGGCAAAGAATAAATTCCTTGAAAAGTGGAGGTTCAAAATCCAATAATCAGGGTACTTCAGCTGCTTCCGGTAAAGCATCTTCTCTGCGAATGATAGAAGGTCAAACAGAAGAAATTGACCCATTTGATTCTTTGCGAAGATCAGACCCATACTATGACTTGACGCCTGTTCAAAAGAAGATTTTTGGGTACAAGCTTTTTCATAACAAAAAAGTCAACTTTAATCCTAGTCTAAATATTCCGACTCCTCCTAACTACACCTTGGGGGCAGGGGATCAATTGTTGATCGATGTATATGGCGCTTCTCAACAGTCCTATGACTTGACTATAAATCCTGATGGCAAAATCCTCATCCCCAATGTAGGTTCTGTTCAGGTAGGAGGTTCATCTGTGGCAGCTGCCAGTTCTAGAATTAAATCAGCTCTGACACAGATCTATTCTGGCTTATCGGTAGGAAATACATTCGTTGAGATTAGACTGGGGAATATAAAGACTGTTAATGTCTCCTTGGTAGGAGAATTGAATAGACCAGGAACTTATGCTTTGCCTTCATTTGCCTCACCGATCAATGCGTTATTTGCTGCCGGAGGACCTAATGAAAATGGATCTTTTAGACATGTGCAAGTCTATCGAGACAGCAGATTACTGAAAGAAATAGACATCTATGAGTTTATATCCAAAGGAGAATTAAGCAGTACACTTACTCTTCGAGACAACGATGTCATTATCGTTCCACCAGTGAGAAATAGAGTTGAAATTATTGGTCCAGTAAGAAGAGAGGGGCTTTTTGAAGTAAAGCCAGGGGAAACGTTAGTCGATTTATTCCAGTTTGCAGGAGGATTTGGAAGTGACGCTTACAAAGAAAGAGTTACTATTTCCCGCAAAACAGGAAGAGAACTGAAAGTAGAGGACGTGGATCAGGGAAATTACTCAGCATTTGTGCCTCAAGATGGGGATGTGCTACGCGTAGGAATGATCCAAAATAGATTTGAAAATAGGGTTCAGGTATCAGGGGCTGTTCAGAGACCGGGCACTTTCGCACTTGCAGAGGGCATGGGCCTCAAAGATCTGATCCAAAGAGCAGAAGGTCTCAGGGAGGATGCATTTTTGAATAGGGCGACCTTGTATAGAACGAAAGCAGACTTTTCCATGGAAATAGTAGGAGTAGATGTCCAAGCCATCGTGAATGGTCAGATTCCTGATATTCAATTGAGAAAAGAGGATCTCCTACTTGTGCCAAGTGTGTACGACCTTAAAGAGGAATATTACCTAAAAATATCTGGAGAAGTAAACAGGCCTGGCACATTTCCTTATGGAGAACGAATCACAGTAGCTGATTTGGTACTTAAAGCAGGAGGATTTAAAGAGTCTGCGACATCTTCCAGGATAGAAATAGCCAGAAGAATCAAAGACGACACCTCTGGCAAATTAGCTGAAATTATCATCGTGGACATCGATAAAGAACTGCGTTTGCTTGGTGATAATGCCAATCTAGAATTAAATCCTTTTGATCATGTGATGGTCAGAAGAAGTCCGGGTTTCCAAAGAGCACAATTGGTCAATGTAGAAGGTGAGGCGATGTATCCCGGAGAGTTTGCTATTGCTCATGCCAACGAACGAATTTCTGACCTTCTTAAGCGCGCAGGCGGGCTTACACCCTATGCATATCCTAAAGGTGCTACGTTGATTCGTAGAAATGAATTTTTTGAAAACAAGACAGACGATGAGATCAAATTGGAGAATTTGGAACAGATCCGAGAGCTAATCAACAAGGACTCTATAGATTGGACAGCTTCTGAGAGAGTACTCATGGGGAGTATTGATAAGAAACTGCTCGAAAAAGTTGTTTTAGAAGAGAGAAACAAACTTGTGAGTGATATAAGAAAAGAGTCCTTGATGACTTTGGCTGAATCCGATGAGACTATAAAGGATCTGAAAATTAAGGATGTGGAATTGATTGGATTGGACTTGCCAGGTATTTTAGCAAATCCTTATGGACCATTAGATTTGATTCTTAAGGAAGGTGATGTATTGAGTATACCAAAAGAATTACAAACGGTAAGGATGCGCGGAGAAGTTCTTTTCCCAACCACGGCAAGATATGATTTAACAAATCGGTTTGGTTCGTATATATCCAAGTCCGGTGGATTCACCGATAATGCAAGGAAAAGCAGGTCTTACGTTGTCTATGCCAATGGTGATGTAAAGCGTACAAATAAGTTTTTGTTATTTAATGTTTATCCAAAGATTGAACCTGGGGCTGAGATCATAGTGCCAGCTAAGCCTGAGCGAGAAAGACTTTCTCCGCAGGCTTGGATCGGTATTGCTACAAGTCTGGCTACTTTGGCATTGATAGTTAATCAGTTGGTTCAATAAGTTTATGAATCAATTTAATATATGAAACTAGAACTTAAGATAAGCAGACTTATTCAATCATTTAAATAAATGAGATAAATGTCAGGAATAAAAATTACGGAAATACTAAAAAATAATTCAAGTGATATTGATATAATTGTTTTTTACAAATTATTTAAAAAAGAAAGAAAGAAAATAATATTAATTTGTTCACTTTTTACCATTTGTGGGTTATTACTTCCATTCGTTTTTAAACCTCAATACACTTCAGTATCTGTTTTTATTCCTCAAGGTTTAGAACAAAATAGTTCAAGTATGAGTTTGGGGGGATTGGCATCATTGGCTGGTGTCAATCTTGGAGGAATTTCGGAGAGTTCTGAAATTCCTCCTTCTCTTTATCCGAAAATTGCATCTTCTATTTCGTTTAAGAAACAGCTAATTTATGCTTCACTTGAGATTCAAGGTATCAAAGAAAAAATTAGTTATAAAGAATATTATGAAAGTATTTACAAACCAAGTTTAATTGAGAATTTAAACAAAATTATATCAAGTTCAATATCTATTTTTTATCCTACAGCAAAGAATGAATCAATGGTAGACATTAAAAAATTAGATGATGATATTTTTATAATAGAAGAGAAGGACTTAAAACATTTCGAAAGAATAAATTCCCAGCTCTCAGTATTCTCGAACTCAAAAGAGGGAGTTGTAACAGTTTCATTTGTTATGCCAGATCCATTTTTGGCAGCCCAAATGACAAAGAATGCCCAAGAAATACTAAGAGAACAAATAGTTGAATACAAAACTCAAAATCTTCAAGTTAATCTTGACTACACTTTGGAGCGTTTTTTGGAGAAAAAATATGAATTTGAAAATGCACAGTCCGAACTTTCAAGTTTTAGAGAGAGAAATCAAAACATAATATCATCATTTAAATTAGGTGAATTAGAAAAGCTTGAAGCTAAGTACAACTTTGCTTTTAATGTTTATACGGAAATGGCAAAGCAACTTGAACAAGCCAAAATGCAACTGAAAAAAAGTACACCGTTATTTACAGTTATTGAACCTGTTACTATACCGTTGAATAAGTCATTTCCTAAACGTTCTATTTTTTTGGGAGCTTTTTTTCTAATTGGTATTATAGCTAGTATTGGTATAATATTTTGGTCTTATTATTTTAGATCATAATTAAATAAGATTAAAGAATATTGAAAAAAATTATAAAATTTTGTAAAACTAACTTAAAAATTATTGAAAATTATTTTTTCACTACCACATTACAAGTTTTAAACTCTTTTTTTTATTTATTAATTTATCCTTATGTATTGAATGTCCTAGGGCCAAGTAATTATGGCTTATATTTATTTGCTAATTCCATTTCAATGTATTTTTTGAGTTTTGTTCAATTTGGATTTGATATACCTGCATTAAAGAAGATTTCTCTTGATCCTACCGATAAATTCGTTCATTCACATACTATATTCTCAGTTCTTTATTCTAAGTCTTTACTTTTTTTTATTTCAATTTTTATTTTTTTTCTTTTATTTTCTTGTTTTGATATAGTAGATAATAACATGCCAGTGTTTAGTCTTTGTTTTTTGCAAGTTGTAGGCCATGTTATGTTGCCAACTTGGTATTTTCAAGGTATTCAAAAAATGAAATTAGTCACATACATTCAATTTTTTTTAAAAATATTATCTCTTCCAGTATTTTTTTTATTTGTACAGCACTCCTCAGATTTAATTTATTTTGTTCTAATTATTGTTTTAACAAGTATTATTGGTGGTATAGTTTCAATGTATATACTTTTTAAGTATGAGTCAATTTATCCAGTGCCTATTTCTATTTCTGAAATTATAAACAATACAAAGTCCTCTTTTCCTTTTTTTATTTCCAATAGTTTGAATACAATAAAACAGCAAACCGCAAATATCATTATAGGTTCTAATTTCTCGATGAACGATGTAGCAGTCTATGATTTGGCTATGAAGGTTTTTACAGTTCCAACTTTGCTTGTTTCTAGTATTAATAATGTTTTATTCCCTAGATTGATTAGTTCTAATTTGAAACTTAAATTAAAAATAATTAGTATCGAAAATTTTATTGGTGTTGGAATTGTGGTTTTTTTACTATTAACCGGAAAATATATTATTCAATTTTTAGGAGGAGAGGAAATGAAAGAAGCGTATTTGGTTTTAGTAATTTTAAGCTTCAGTGTCTTTACAATTCTTTCAGTAGGAGCTATTTTTTATTTTATTTTGATTCCTTTAAATTTTTATAATCATATTGCAGTTAATCAATTTTTAGCTCTTGTTGTTTTTTTATCCACGTGTCTTCTTGGATTAGTTTTTTATGATCATATGCTAGTTGTTCCCATTGCTTTTGCAATTTCTTCAATAATTGAATTGATCTATAGTTATATTTTAGTTTTCAAAATTAAAAATGATAAATAAAATAATTCATTTTTTAAAGTATAAAATAACTATACTTCTTTTTAAATTTAGATGGAGAGATTCAAATAAACATAATTTCACTTCCGTGAGCTATGTTTTTCCTCTTTCAATTGTTAAAGTAGGTTATTTTACTTATGGACCGTTGAATGTTTTTCATTATGGTGAAAAAGATGCAGGACTTGATATCGGTAATTTTTGTTCAATAGCACTAGATGTTAAATTTATTCTTGGAGGAAATCATTTTTCAGATCGTTTGTTCAATTATCCCATAGATTCAATGCTTTTTAATTCAAAATCTGTTGGTTCTTTTTCTAAAGGGAAAATTAATATTGGTCATGATTGTTGGATAGGATTTGGATGTATTATTTTATCTGGTGTTAATATTGGGAATGGTTGTGTGATTGCTGCTGGATCTGTTGTAACAAAGTCTTTTCCACCATATTCAGTTATTGGTGGTAATCCGGCTCGATTAATTAAAAAGAGGTTTTCTGACGGTATTATTGATATTTTAATTCAAAATGATTTTATTTATAGGTTAGATAAAAAGTTGTTTATCAATTTTAATAAAAAATTGAATCAAACACTATTAGAACCTGAGTTAAAAATTTTTTTAGATGAATTGAAAATTACAATTGCTGATTGAATATTCATGAATCTTTTAAGTTTATCCTATTTTTTAGTCTTTTCTTTTTTTTTAATTCTTATTCAAAATAAAGTAAGAAAATCGTTTATTGTATGGATATATATATTTGCTGTTAGTTGTCTTATATCATTTAGAAATTTAAATGTTCCAGATACAGATGCGTATGTGGATTTTTTTAGAATTACATCTATTTCTCTTGATGATTTCGGTTTATTTAGTTTTGAAATAGGTTTTCAATTATTCACCAAGGTATTTAAAATATTATTTGGGGATTCTTTTAGATTTTTTTTCTTTTTGGTGTCTTTTTTGAATTTTTCTCTTATCTATTTATTTTTTAAGAAAATATTATTGATATATTCTCATGCTTCTATTTATAGTTCTTCTTCAAACGATATTGATCCTTTTTTCTTGGATCAAAATAGTGTTTTGACTTTACTTTTATACACTTCTTTTTTTGGAATATATCTAAATTCAGTTGTAATACGGGTAGGTCTTTCAATGGCGTTAGTTTATTTATCCTCCATTTATTTGATAAATGGTAAGCTTAATTTTTATAATTTTCTAAAAATGCTTTTATTATTAATGGTTGCATATTTTATGCATTCTTCGGCATTTATTGGGATTATTATTTTTTTTATTTTATATTTTGGCAGGAAGTATTCTTGTAAGATTTATTCTCTTTCTTTAATTTCAATAGGTTTAATTTATTATTTAAATCTTTCTAACTGGATAAGTGTAAATGTTTTTTCATTTATTTCTTCTTGGAATGATTTTTTACTTTTATTTTCCAAACTTGAATCTTATCAAAAAAATGTTTTTTATGAATCTGGAATTTCTATGAAATTTTCATTTTTTTGGTTTTTTGGTTTTTTTTTAATTAAATATAGAGTTGATAATTTAGTTTATTACAAATATCTTAATGTTTATTTTGCAGGGCTTTTAATTTTTTCGATTTTTAGATCCGTATTATTAATAGAGAGAGTTACGGATTATTTTTTTGTTTTTTCTTTTTTTCTTTTTTTTCTTAGCATTCAAAATAGTAATTTAAAATTTTCTGGATTTATTTATAGTTTCATTATAATTGTTCAATTGATTTTTGTTTTAAGAATTATAAATCCTATTTAGTTAAATTATTACTTAGAATCTATGTGTCTTGTAAATCAGTTGTATTATTAAAATTTCCATGGATCAAAAGAAGCTTTCAGTTGTTGTACTAACATTTAATTCAGAGAGTATTATAATAGATTGTTTGAATAGCATTCTGTTAAATAATGATTTAGGTGATTTTTTGGAAATTGTTGTTGTAGATAATAATAGTTCTAAGGTAGATTTTATGTTTGATTTAATTAAGAAATCTTTTTCATTTGAAATAATTCTTATTAAAAATAATATTAATTTAGGTTATGGTGCCGGTAACAATGTTGGAATTAATATTTCAAATTCTCCTATTATTATGATTGTTAATCCTGATGTTCGTTTTATTGATCTAAAATTAAGTAAAGTTATTCGATATTTTGATAATAATAATTTGTCCATGCTAGGTTTTCGACAATTTATATCAAAAGAAAAACAAGGAATGTCTTTTAGTGTAAATTTAGTGAATTTGAGTATTTTTGGAGTTTTTTTCACCTTATTTTCTAACCGTATAGGTTATTATGATCAAAAAAGAATGTACTTATCCGGTTCTTGTTTTGCTATAAAGAAAGATGTTTTTATTGGAGTGGGTTTATTTGATGAAAATATCTTTTTATATGGTGAAGAAAATGATTTGCATTATAGGGTCAAATCTAATTTTCCAGATTATAAAATATACTTTGATAAGAGTTTAACATATTTGCATTTGACAGAAAATAGACCTGTTTCTGAAAATTCTTTAAAATTAATGTTTAATTCAAATTTGTATTTTTGCGCTAAAAATAATTTAGATCAGAAGAAATATGTAAAGAAGTTAATTCATTTAATTAAATTTTATAGACTCGTTGAGTTTTTAAGATTTAGAAGAGATAATTTTAATTCATATAATTTTTATTTAAATTTCCTAAAATCTGAAATAAAGAAGTTATAATTTCTTTTGATCTTTTAATTTTAGATATTATGAAATGTAGAATTTCAATTATTACTAACGTAATTCCATCTTATAGAGAGGGTTTTTATAATTCTATCCTGGCTAATAACAATTTTGAGATTACAATTTATTGTCAAAGTCATATTCCTGGTCTGTCCTTAAATTTAATTCATGAAAAGTTTTATAAAAATGTTCATCTAGTTAATTTTATTTCAACAAAAGGTGAATCTATATCATGGCAGTTTTTGCCTTTTTTTAAATTGTTCAAAAATTCCGATATTGTATTTATAGATGGAAATCCTAGATGTGTTTCTAATTTTCTTTTTTCTACTTTCCTATTGATTGCTCAAAAAAAAGTTGTTTTGTGGACTATGGCTCATTCCTTTCAAAGTAACCAAATTCGGGAAAGGCTTAGGTTGTTTTGGTCCAAATTTTTTAAATATTTGTTTGTTTATACTGATGATGAAGTTAAATATTTAAAGACCAGAGGATTTACAAGAAATCTTATTATCGGAATGAATAATGGGTTGGATCAAAAGAACATTGATGAAATTAGCAGTATATGGAATTTTGATTCATTAAATAAGTGGAAACATGAAATGAATCTTTCTAATAAAATTTTACTACTTTCCTGTGCTAGATTGATACCTAAAAATGATTTTCAACTTTTTGTTTTTTCCCTTCCAATTATTTTAAACTCATATCCAAATGTTGTTTGGTGTATTATTGGAGATGGTGAATCTCGGTCTGAACTTGAAATTAAATGTCGAGAGAATAATGTTTTGGATAATGTTCGTTTTTTAGGTTCTATTTATAATGTCTCAGAATTAGCACCATGGTTTTTGTCTTCTTCCTGTTTAATACATCCAGCAGCTTTAGGTCTTTCTATTTTTTTATCATTTGGGTTTGGTTTGCCAGTTATTACTCATAATTTAAAAGATTTGCATGGTCCTGAGTATTCAGCATTTGATAATGGTATAAATGGTTTGAATTATAATTATGGAGATTATAAAGATCTTGCTTTTTGTGTTTTGAAGTTGTTAAATGACAAAGATAAAATTGAGAATATGAAATTTAATTGCTTCACTACAGTTAGAGAAAATTATAATGTTAATATTATGGCAAAACGTTTCTTTGAATTAGTTGAAATAATATCCAAAAATAAAGAATAGTAAGTGAAAGTTTTGTTTATTGCTCCTGTTCCTCCTCCTGTAAATGGTCAGTCTAAGGCATCTAAAGTGCTTTTAGATGGTTTGATTAATTGTAAAATAGATGTTACTGTCATTAATACCAATAAGGAAAATTTGAAAAGTGGTTTTGATTCCTTTGGTAGAGTGTGGGACGTTTTAAAGCTTCTTTTAGATATTTGGAAACATAGGAATAACCATGATGTAATTTATATTTCGTTAGCTGAATCTTTTCTTGGTAATTTAAGAGATATATTTATCTATATTATTTGTTTTAAGCATATTTCAAAAGTCCATGTTCATATGCTAGGAGGATTTGGGATGAATTATATTCTTACAAAAACGTGGATTCTAAGTGTGATTAACGCTTTCTTTATTAAAAGATTTGCAGGAGTTATTGTGGAAGGTGAGGTTAATTATAAACTATTTTCTCATTTTATTGATTCTAATAAGGTTCATATTATTCCAAATTTTGCTGAAGATTATCTATTTGCAGAAACAAAAGAAATTTCCTCTAAATTTTCTAATTTAGATCCATTGCAAATATTGTATTTAAGTAACCTTCTACCCGGTAAAGGTTACCTAGAGTTAGTAAAAGCCTTTCTGGATTTACCTCTGGATTTGAAATGTAATTTTAAACTTGTTTTTGTTGGAGGATTTGAATCATTGAAAGATCAAAATGATTTTTTATCTTTGATTTCTCATGATCAAAGAATTTCATATTTAGGTAAATTTATAGATGGTGAAGAAAAAAGAAATTTGTATAATAGTTCCCATTTGTTTTGTTTGCCTACTTATTACCCATATGAAGGTCAACCAATTAGTATTATTGAAGCATATTCTATGGGATGTGTTGTTATATCTACAAATCATAGTGGGATTCCACAAGTTTTTTCAGAAGAAAATGGATTTTTGGTAGAAATCAAATCTGTTGAGTCAATTAAAAATTTGCTTTCTAATTTTATGTTTCATTTAGATAAGTTGGAAATAATAGCGATCAAGAATAGGGATTTGGCACAATCCAAGTTTAGAACCTCGATTTTTCAAAATGATATTATCCAGGTCTTTTTGAAAAATTCAATTAATAAACCTCTTTTTCATGCATAAGGTTGCAATTGTTGGTGGAGGAGGTTTTATTGGTAAGAATCTCTCTTTTTATTTAGTTACTGAAGGTTTTGAAGTTGTTGTGATTAATAGGAGTATTAAAAAGGAATTAAATATTTCAAATATTCATCAAATTAAGGTAGACATTTTAGATATTGAGAAATTATTGCAAGCTACTGAAGATTGTGTAACCGTTATATGGTTAGTAAATGGGCTTGTTCCAAGTTCTAGTGTAGATAGTTTAACTTTTGATTTTAATTATAATGTTTCTCCTTTAATTAAATTTCTTGAAGGGAAAAAAAATAATTATTTATTTAGTAAGTTTATATTTGTTTCCTCTGGTGGTACTGTTTATGGAGATTCTTTGTCCAAAACATATTTTTCCGAAAGTGATAATGAAAATCCCATCTCAATATATGGTTTATCTAAATTAATTGCTGAAAGATATGTTAGTTTTTTAACACTTAATTCTGGTTTCTCTAGTATAATTTTAAGGCCTTCCAATTTGTATGGTAATTTTTTTAATCTTAATAAACCGCAAGGAATTATTGGTTTCTGCTTCAATTCAATTAAAAAAAATCAAAAATTGATTGTTTTTGATAATGGAATTTCAGTTCGTGATTTTGTTCATGTTATTGATTTCTGCAAAGCTATCAAAATTCTTCTGTTGAGGGATTTTAAATTAGGATTTTCGGAGATATTCAATGTAGGGTCTGGTTATGGAGTTAGTATTTCAGAACTTTTGCATTTAATTGAAAAAATCACTAATTGTCCTATTTCTATTGAATATCATCCCAAAAGGGAATTTGATTGTGATTTTAATGTTTTGAATATTGAAAAAATTAAGAATGAAATAAATTGGTCTCCAGAAATTTCGCTTTTAAAAGGGTTGGAATCCTCTTGGGAATGGTTTAGTTTAAATAATATTAATTCTTATGAATAAAAATTATTATCAAATTTGCACCAAAACGATCATGGACACCTCTGATCCCAATATTATTTTTGATGAAAATGGAGTTTCCGATTATTACCATAATTTTCATCAAGTTATCCTTCCTAACTGGAAGACAGGTGAAGAAGGGATGACCGAATTGATGAAAGTTGCTGAAGAAATAAAAATAGATGGTCGCAATAGGGATTTTGATTGTATTATAGGATTGAGTGGTGGTCTAGATAGTTCTTATGTGGCTTACATTGCTAAAGAAATCATGGGGCTTCGTCCTTTACTTTTTCATGTAGACGCAGGCTGGAATACAGATCAAGCAGTGGGTAATATTGAAAAGTTGGTTGATGGATTGAACTTAGACTTATATACTGAGGTCATCAATTGGGAAGAAATGAAAGATTTGCAGTTGGCCTTTTTGAAATCTCAAATTCCTGATCAGGATCTTCCACAGGATTATGCTTTCTTTTCTGCTTTATACAAGTTTGCCAAGAAAAACAAAATTAAGTACGTTTTGACTGGTTCCAATTATTCGACAGAATGTTGTAGAGAGCCAGAAGAGTGGGGGGGGTATCCTGGTATTGATACTACATTAGTTAAAGCTATTCACGGGAAATTTGGAAAGAAGCCTTTGAAAACCTTTCCTTTAGTGGATATTTTGAAATATAAAATTTACTATAGGTATGGACTAGGTATGCAGGTGTTTAAGCCATGTAATTATGTTCCGTACATTAAAAAAGATGTGGAAGACTTTTTAGAAGAACGATTTGGCTGGCAAAGATTTCAACATAAGCACCATGAATCGAGATTTACAAGGTTTTATGAAGATTATTGGTTGCCGAAGAAGTTTGGTTTTCAAAAAAGAAGAGCTCATTTTTCGAGTTTGATCCTTACAGGACAAATGACTAGAGAAGAAGCCTTGGAACGAGTTTCTAGACCCGAGATGTCTGAAGAGTTTCTAAAACATGAATTTGAATATGTAGCGAATAAACTTGATTTGACGGTGGATCAACTACAAAAAATCTTTGAAGGTGATAATAAAACGTATAGGGATTATCATAATAAAAAATGGATCATTGACCTTGGAACTAAAGTAATGAGGGTAACAGGATTGGAAAAAAGACTTTTTAGATGATTTCAATAATCGATTATGGTGTTGGGAATGTTAAAGCATTCTTGAATATCTACAAAAAACTTGGGCATACTGCGCAGCTAGCGACTAAGGAGGAACATTTGGACGGGGCCACCAAACTGATTCTTCCTGGAGTTGGACATTTTGATTACGCAATGAAAAAATTTAAGGACTCAGGTCTTTATCAAAAAGCAAATGCTCTAGTTCTTGAAGAAAAATTGCCCGTTGTTGGAATTTGCGTTGGAATGCAGATGATGGCAAGGAGAAGTGAAGAAGGAATAGAGGCTGGACTTGGCTGGATTCAATCTGATGTGGTAAGATTTGATGTAGCTAAAATTAAAGTCAAACCTCACCTTCCTCATATGGGATGGAATGATGTTCATATAAAGAATCCTAATCATCTTTTGAGCAGTTTTCCTGTAGAAAGTAAATTTTACTTTTTACATTCATATTACATGGTGTGCGATCATCAAGAAGATATTGTGGCCACAGCTGACTATGGAATTGAATTTTCCTGCATTGTAAATCATCAAAATGTTTTCGGAGTGCAATGCCATCCCGAAAAAAGCCATGGTTTTGGTATTCAACTTTTAGATAATTTTGCCAAACTCTAACCATGCTTAGACCTCGAATTATTCCTTGCCTACTGGTAAAAGACAAAGGGTTGGTAAAGACTGTTCATTTCAAAGATCCAAAGTACGTCGGAGATCCCATCAATGCGGTCAGGATTTTTAATGAAAAGGAAGTCGATGAACTGATGATCCTAGATATAGATGCGACTGCCGAAGGCAGAGAGCCGGACTATAAAATGATAGAGCATTGGGCTTCTGAATGTCGTATGCCTTTGTGTTATGGAGGTGGGATCAAAACAGTCGATCAAGCAAGAAGGATTTTTTCTTTGGGGGTAGAGAAAGTAGCTTTAAGCTCTGCTGCACTTTTGAATCCATCTTTAGTAAAAGAAATCTCAGATAGTGTAGGCAGCCAAAGCGTGGTGGTGGTCATTGATGTGAAGAAGAAATTATTTGGGGGCTATGAGATAGTCATCATGAATGGGAAGAAATCAATAAATAAAAATCTGTTTTCGTTCATCTCCGAAATGGAAAGTCACGGGGCCGGTGAGGTTATCATCAATAACATAGATCTCGATGGAACAATGAAGGGATATGACCTTAACTTAGCCGAAAAAGTTAGAGAATGTACCAGTTTGCCATTGACTGTTTTAGGTGGTGCGGGTAGTCTAGAGGATATAGGAGCTTTAATTCAAAAATTTAAAATTATTGGAGCGGCGGCGGGCAGCCTTTTTGTTTTTAAAGGGAAATATAGGGCTGTGTTGATCAATTATCCCACGCCAGAAGAGAAAGATGGTTTGGTTAGAAAATTTAGTTAAATGAAGAATAAAAAACTACTTATCACAGGCGGCACAGGTTCTTTTGGGAATGCTGTTTTGGACAGGTTTGTGAATTCTGAAATGTTTTCGGAAATCCGAATTTTTAGTCGTGATGAAAAAAAGCAAGACGACTTAAGAAAGAAAGTGAACAATCCTAAAGTCAAGTTTTATATAGGTGATGTCCGTGATGCAGCAAGTATTGATCCGGCAGTATCTGGAGTAGACTATATTTTCCATGCTGCTGCGTTAAAGCAGGTTCCATCTTGTGAATTTTTCCCACTTGAAGCAGTAAAAACAAATATTATCGGAACAGATAATCTCCTTTCTGCTGCAGAGAAATTTCAGGTTAAAAAAGTGGTTGTTTTGAGTACTGATAAAGCTGCCTATCCAATCAACGCCATGGGGATGTCAAAGGCTTTGATGGAAAAAGTAATGGTGGCAAAGTCTCGAAATCTTGATGATTCCAAAAGTGTATTTTGCGGTACCCGGTACGGCAATGTGATGGCATCCAGAGGATCTGTGATTCCACTTTTTATTGAACAAATAAAGAAAGGAAATCCCTTGACGATCACAGACCCTCAAATGACTAGGTTTATGATGACATTGGAAGATGCAGTGGATTTAGTTCTATACGCTTTTGAAAATGCTCAACAAGGGGATTTGTTTGTTCAAAAATCACCTGCTGCGACAATCGAAGTACTTGCCAAAGCACTTCTGGAGATTTACGGTGCAAAAAATCAAATCAAAGTGATCGGTACTAGGCACGGTGAAAAAGTGTATGAAACCTTAGTCAATCGAGAAGATATGATCAAAGCCGAGGACTTAGGTAATTATTTCAGGATCCCTGCGGATAATAGAAACCTTAACTATGATCAGTTTTTCTCTGAAGGAGAAGTTTCATTGGCAGATATGGAAGAATACCACTCCCACAATACCCACCGTTTGGACGTGGAAGGAATGATGCACTTGTTGTTGAAGTTACCCTTGATTAGAAAAGATGTCTTAGGTGAAGTCGAAATGGAACATCGTCCCTATTGATTCATAATAAAGTGGTGGGATGATAAAATTAAAATTTCCTTATTTTTTAGTGGCAACTTTTAACTGACTATGACAAAAATTAAAATCGGAATTACCGGTCAGCACGGGTTTGTCGGATACCACCTGTATCAGACACTCAACTTGTACAAAGAAGAGTTTGCCATAGTTGATTTTGATCGCTCTTTCTTCGATGATAGCCAATCATTGGATTCCTTTGTATCTCAATGCGATGTCATTGTTCATTTGGCTGCTCTTAATCGTCATTCAGATCCTAATGTTATTTATGATACAAACAAGGATTTGGTGAAAAGATTAGTAGCATCTCTTTCCAGAACTGGTAGCAAAGCCCACGTGATTATTTCTTCTTCGACCCAAGAGGAGCGTGATAACTTATACGGGAAGTCAAAAAAAGAAGGCCGATTGCTCCTTTCTGAGTGGGCAGATAATTCCTGTGGCAGGTTTACAGGCATGATAATTCCAAATGTATATGGACCTTTTGGAACTCCCTTTTACAATTCAGTAGTTGCTACATTTTGCCATCAGATTTCTAGAGATGAAATTCCAGTTATTGAAGTTGATGGATTGTTGAGGCTGATTTATGTGGGTGATCTTGTTGGAGAAATTATCAAAGCAATCCGCTTAAAAGACAGTACTCACGAGTTAATTGTGCCATATTCGACTGAAATTAAAGTATCAGAGATTTTGTCTTTGTTGAAAAAATATCGGGTGGAATACCAAGAAAAAGGTGAAATTCCCGCTTTGAATAGTGATTTTGAAACCAAGCTTTTTAATACATATCGATGTTACATGGATGTTGAAAATTACTTTCCTAGAAAGTTTATTCAGCATGTCGACCCAAGGGGAGCTTTTGTGGAGATTGCTCGACACGGGATTTCTGGTCAATCCTCATTTTCTACCACAGTTCCCAATATTACCAGAGGAAATCATTTTCATACGCGCAAAATCGAGCGTTTTGCAGTTGTAAAAGGCAAGGCGCTAATTCAGCTTCGAAAAATAGGGACGGAAGAAGTACATGATTTTTATCTTGACGGTGATCATCCAGCTTATGTGGACATGCCAATTTGGTATACACATAATATTAAAAATATAGGTAATGATTTGCTTTTTACTATTTTTTGGATCAATGAGCCTTATGATGCGAAAGATCCTGACACATGGTTTGAAGTAGTTTGACATCATTCTATCAAACTATGCTGAATTAGTATATTGGCAAAATTTGATGTTTTGGATTGTTTCAAGCATAAAAAGTAAAATATAAGCTAAATTCTTAAGCAATTTTTTAAGCAGCATTTACCTAAAAAAATAACCTAATTTTATTCAAATCGACCCAAATGAATAGACTAAAAGTAATGACAGTTGTGGGTACCAGACCCGAGATTATAAGACTTTCAAAAGTGATAAATGCACTGGATGAGTCTGAAGCTATTGAACATATTTTGGTACATACAGGTCAAAATTACGACTACGAATTAAACCAAATCTTCTTCGAGGATCTTCAATTACGGAAGCCAGACTATTTTTTAGATGCAGCAGCGGAGACAGCAACTGCGACTGTTGGTCAGATTTTAATAAAAATTGATCCGATTTTAGAAAAAGTCAAACCACAAGCTTTTTTGGTATTAGGCGACACTAATTCATGCTTGTGTGCTATACCCGCAAAAAAACGGCAGATTCCTATTTTCCATATGGAAGCGGGAAATAGGTGTTTTGACCAGCGGGTGCCGGAAGAGACCAATAGGAAAATAGTAGATCATATTTCTGATATTAATCTGACTTACAGTGATATTGCTAGGGAATATTTATTAAGAGAAGGATTGCCTGCCGATAGAATTATCAAAACAGGATCTCCAATGTTTGAAGTATTAAATCATCACATGGAGAAGATAAACAGCTCAGAAGTGCTTTCTAAGCTTGGACTAAGGAAAGGTGAATTTTTTGTGGTTTCCTCTCATAGAGAAGAAAATATCAATAATGAGAAAAATTTTTCCGCTCTTATAGATAGTCTAAATACTTTGGCAGAAAAGTATGGATATCCAGTCATCGTAAGTACCCATCCTAGGACAAGGAAAATGATAGAATCAAAGCAAATTAAAACCCATGATTTAATCATCTTCATGAAGCCGCTTGGTTTTATTGATTACAATGCACTTCAAAAAAATGCATTTGCAGTATTATCTGACAGTGGAACGATCTCTGAAGAATCATCGATTTTGAATTTTAGAGCATTAAACTTAAGGGAAGCGCATGAGAGGCCTGAAGCTATGGAGGAGGCTTCAGTCATGATGGTAGGATTAAATACAGAAAGAATTATGCAGGGGTTGGCACAGTTGACCAGACAGTGGGTTGATTCGGATAGAAACTTTAGATTGGTAACAGATTATTCCATGCCAAACGTATCGGAAAAAGTGGTGAGGGTGATTATCTCTTATGTGGATTACATAAATAAAGTCACGTGGCGAAAAGGATTCTAATATTTACCAATCATTTTTTTCCTGAAAATTTTAAAATCAATGAGATAGCAGATTTTCTCGTTGAGGACGGTCATACCATTCATGTGGTAACGGGAATACCTAATTATCCGACGGGGAGTTTTTTTGAGGGATATGGCTTGTTTTCAAGAAACCATGAGCGGAAAAATGAAAAATTTACAATCAGACGATTGCCTTTGATTCCAAGAGGGAATGGTTCCAAGCCAAGGTTGGTAATAAATTATCTGAGTTATGCATTTTCGGTTTGGGTGTATACCTTTTATTTGACATTCTTTAGAAAACGGTATGACATTGTATTTGTACATCATACCAGCCCTGTTTTCATTACTATTCCTCCTATTTTTTATCGTTGGGTAAGAGGTTCTAAGAATATTCTATGGGATCTAGATATGTGGCCCGATACACTAAATGCTTTAGGAATAATCACTTCTGTAAAGATAACCTCTTTACTTGAAGGTGTGATGAAATGGATTTATCAAAAGTACGACCACGTATTTTTAGGCTCCAAGAGTTTTTTGGATAGAGCAAAATCGAGAATTGAAGCTCAAAATTTTTCTTATTTTCCCAATTGGGCTGAAAGGATTTTCACAGATACGGTAAGTGTTATACCTGAGAATAAGCCTTATTTCCCGACTGACATTAAGATCATGTATGCGGGAAATATTGGTGAGGCACAAGATTTTGAAAATGTAGTTAAGGCAATAAAATTATTGGAGAATGAACCTATCACTTGGCTAATGGTTGGTGATGGAAGAAAAAAAGAATGGTTGGAGACTCAAATAAGTAGTCTGGGGGTTACTTCCAAAGTTGTTTTTTATGGTAACCAACCTCTGGAATATATGCCTTATTACTTTTCAAAAGCAGATGCGATGTTCCTTTCCATTAAGAATGAAAAAATATTTGAGATGACAGTACCTGCAAAACTTCAGGCATATATGGGATTTGGAAAGCCTGTAATTGGGATGATTTCAGGTGAAGGTGCACAGATCATTGAAGAATCTGAGGGAGGATTTGCAGTTCGAGGGGGAGATTTTGAGAGTCTGGTAGAAAAAGTTAGGCAATTCAGAAATCTCCAACAAATAGACCGTGAAGCCATGGGAAATAATAACAAAGCATATTACAAAGAGAATTTTTCTTTGTTAGCTAGGCAGCAACAATTGAGGAATATTCTGGATAATTAATTTCATTCTTTGATTGTTATATCATTCTAAAAAAACAATTAGAATCATTTTTGTAATTTCATTAATAAAATTTTGAGCTTTTAAAAAGCAAGAGTAATGGAATTCGTGTATCAGTTACCTTTTAAAAAAATAATTCTTCATATGATAAGATTGAAAATGGTGGAAAAATGAAGTCTTATTATTTGCGACTTTTCTCTAATTTTAAAAGCTAACCAATTTTTCGTCACAGAAATAGTTCTATTACGATTATGATTTTATTTGAAAAATATTTTAGTCCAATCATTATTTAATAAGTTCAAAAATATAATAATATGAAAGTAAAAAACATTTGTTGTATTGGAGCAGGATATGTAGGAGGGCCCACTATGTCCATTATTGCTCAGAAGTGCCCTGATATCAAGGTTGTAGTAGTAGATATCAACCAGGCTAGAATTGATGCGTGGAACGGTGAAGACCTGAGTCAATTGCCTGTATATGAGCCGGGTTTGGATTTAGTAGTGGCTGAGGCAAGAGGACGTAATTTATTCTTTTCTACAGACGTCAATGGTGCAATCAATGAGGCGGATATGGTTTTTATCTCTGTCAATACGCCGACAAAAACCTATGGTGATGGCAAAGGTATGGCTGCAGATCTTAAGTGGGTCGAACTCTGCGCCCGTCAAATAGCTGAGGCATCACATTCTAATAAAATTGTAGTAGAAAAATCAACGCTACCTGTAAGGACTGCTCAGGCTGTCAAAGATATCCTGGTGAATACCGGAAATGGGTTAAGTTTTCAGATCCTTTCCAATCCTGAATTTTTGGCAGAAGGAACTGCTATAGCTGATCTTGAAAATCCCGATCGAGTATTGATAGGAGGTGATGATACGCCAGAAGGAAGAGAGGCTATACAGGCGCTAGTTGATGTCTATGCTACATGGGTACCAAGAGAGAGAATATTGACGACTAATGTTTGGTCATCTGAGCTTTCCAAACTGACTGCTAATGCTTTCTTGGCACAACGGGTTTCATCTATCAATGCAATTTCAGAATTGTGTGAAGCTACCGGTGCCGATGTGGAAGAAGTTGCTAAGGCCATTGGCACTGACTCGAGAATTGGTTCGAAGTTTCTTAAGGCTTCGGTTGGTTTTGGAGGCTCTTGTTTTCAAAAGGATATACTTAACATGGTTTATATCAGCAGAAGCTATCAGCTTAATGAGGTAGCTGATTATTGGGAACAGGTGATAAAAATGAATGACCACCAAAAATATAGATTCGCCAAAAAAATTATTAAGAATCTTTATAATACGGTGAGTGGCAAGAAAATCGCTTTTTTGGGTTGGGCTTTCAAAAAAGACACGAATGACACTAGAGAATCTGCAGCAATTTATGTCGCAGATCATTTGCTGAATGAACGTGCAAAGATCACTGTGTTTGATCCAAAAGTTTCTGCTGAAAAGGTTTATGCCGATTTGGATTATTTAAACACGAGATCTTCCGAAGAAAATAGAAGTCTGGTGACAGTAGTAAATGATCCTTACGAGGCATGCAAGGGAGCTCATGCTGTTGCGGTTTTGACGGAATGGGATGAATTCAAAATTTTGGATTGGAGCCAGATTCACGATTTCATGCTAAAACCCGCCAATCTTTTTGATGGAAGAAATATTTTGGAGCCTTCCTCAATGAATGAGATAGGATTTAGATTCCAAGCCATTGGTAAATCTTAAGCAGAATAAATTTATTCTGGATTTGGCTTGATCTTCACCCTTTCTAATATCTGATCTTAATCTTTTTCTAAAAATGAGTACCTTTGGTACTCATTTATTTTTTTTGGATTTTGATAGAATAATCATTTCCAATTAAACCTTAAATGAATTCTTTTGTGGAATATCCGGTGTAAGTCGGTGTGACTTAGGTGGCGAAGCTGTCTTTTTTATTTAGCATACCTTCTTTTCGAAATTGACTTTTGTCGGATATCTTATCGGTATTTTGTATTTAAAATATTAAAAATCAGTCTCTTGTAGCTTTAAAGTAGGTGTGAGGCTGGACATAGAAAGCTCTTTAAAATTTAAATTTATTATTTGAATGACGGTTTCACTTGATAACTCAAAAATCGCAATCATTGGTCTCGGGTATGTTGGTCTCCCGCTAGCAGTAGAATTCGCAAAAAAATTCCCAGTTATCGGTTTTGATATTGATAAAGATAGGGTTTCAGATCTTCTTGGAGGGGTAGACCATACCTTGGAAGTGAATGATGAATTGCTGAGGTCAGTCATAGTCGAAAAATCACCTACCAAAAATGAAAAGGGCCTTTATCCTACTTGTGAATCTGAAGACTTAAAAGATTGTCAGATTTACATCGTCACCGTACCTACTCCCACGGATAGGCACAACCGTCCCGTCCTCACTCCAATGCTTAAAGCTTCCGAGAATATCGGAAAGTATCTTAAGAAAGGTGATATTGTAATTTATGAGTCTACGGTATATCCAGGTGTTACTGAAGAAGAGTGCGTTCCTGTTTTGGAAAAAGTGTCCGGACTTAAGTATAATGAGGATTTTTTTGCAGGATATTCCCCAGAACGGATTAACCCGGGGGATAAGGAACATACAGTTTCCAAAATTCTCAAAGTTACTTCGGGCAGTACACCTGAAGTTGCAGAATTTGTAGATCAGCTATATCGTACTGTAATTACAGCAGGCACACATAAAGCTTCCTCAATCAAAGTGGCAGAAGCTGCCAAAGTGATTGAAAACTCCCAACGTGACATTAATATTGCATTTGTTAATGAGCTTTCAAAGATTTTTAACCTTCTTGGTATAGATACGCATGAAGTTTTAGAAGCTGCAGGCACTAAATGGAATTTTTTGAAATTCAAACCGGGGTTAGTTGGTGGACATTGTATTGGTGTAGATCCTTTTTATCTGGCACAAAAAGCACAGGAGGTCGGATATCATCCTGAAATTATCCTTGCTGGCCGTCGACTAAATGATGGTATGGGCAAATATGTCGCTACAGAGGTGATCAAACTGATGATGAGAAAGGACATCAAAGTCATAGATTCTAAAGTTTTGATCTTGGGTTTTACATTTAAAGAAGATTGTCCCGATGTTAGAAATACAAGGGTTATAGACATATTTAATGAGTTAAGATCTTTCGACATGGATGTGGATGTGTACGATCCTTGGGCAAATTCTGCAGAGGTGAAGAAAGAATATGGAATTGATATTTTATCAGGTTTTAATACCCCAAACCTCAATGATTATTCAGCTGTAATTCTTGCAGTCGCACATAGAAAATTTCTAGACCTAACTTGGGTTAAATCTACAAGTCAAGTTATTTACGATGTAAAAGGATTTTTGGAAAAGTCTTTGGTTGACGGAAGATTGTGAGGTTGTGAAAAAAACCAGTTCATGGAATTGTGTCTAAATAGCCATCCAAATTGTCAGATCATTTTAAAGTACCTTATCTTTCGATTAATCAATTTAAAATCAATTTATCTTAATAATTAGTTGTTATAAAGCAGAATTTCAACTTTCTAATTAATTAAACTAATAATTTTAATTAACAATTTTATGTTTGAAAAAACTATGAAAATAAAAAATATCATCTTCCTTGGTCTTTTAGGTCTAGTTTCGGTTTCTTGTATCTCAAATAAAAGACTTATTTATGTTCAAGATTTAGAAAAATCTTCCCCTTTGGTCTATTCTAGTGAAGTTATTGAATACAAAAATACCGAATATCTTCTTCAACCTTATGATATTGTAGATATTACCATCAAAACGAGTGCACCAGAACTCAATGAATTACTCACCCTATATACCAATAACAATCAAAACATGGCAATGATGGCAGGAGGAGGTCAAGCTGGTGGTGATGCATTCTTTATGAATGGATACACTGTAGATGATCAGGGAATGGTTGAATTGCCGTTAGTTGGAAAAATAAAAGTGGTAGGACTTTCAACCGATGAAGCTCAAAAAGTCGTCTCGGAAGAAGTTGCTAAGTATGTTAATTCAAAAGAATATTTTGTCAGAGTAAGACTCGGGGGTATTCGATTCAGTGCTTTGGGCGAATTCAATAATCCCGGGAAAATCACTATTCTTCAAAACCGGGTTACAATTTTTGAGGCAATTGCAGCCGCAAATGATTTGAATATACTTGCTAAGCGAGATGAATTAGTTTTGATCAGGCAATATCCATCAGGTTCTCAAGTGCATCGAATTAACCTGAACGACAGAAGCCTTTTGGCATCGGAGTATTATTTTGTAAGACCTAATGACGTACTTTACGCAGAACCATTGAAGGTTAGAGAACTTGGAAATGCTACTAACTTCATTCAAACTCTCACATTAGTTACCTCTACTGTGACTGCAATTGCTTTAATCTTAACCCTGGTAAACAACAATTAAAATGAATTTTGAACAGTCGGATAGCGAGTTTATCAAAGAGAGAGTAGAGTCTTCCTTTGATTTTAAGGTTTTTGTTAGAAGGCTTTTGTCTTATTGGCCATGGATTCTGCTATCAGTGAGTATTGCATTAGTTTCCTCTTATTTGATAACCAAAACAACAAGTCCTGTTTACAGATCTACCGCTAAGTTCTTCATTAAAGAAAAAGAATCTGCACTTTCTCTTTTCGATAAGCCAGCAGTTACTGATTTAGGTAGTATGGGGTTACAAAATGAAGTCATCATTTTGAAATCAAAACCTGTAGCTCTACAGACTATAAGTAAACTGGATTTTGACGTGGAGTACTATCAAGAGGGTTCTTTTACAAATACCAGACTTTATAAAAACGCACCGATTCTAATTCAGGTTGATTGGTCAAATTCCCAAATTATCAATGGGCTCATTCAACTTGAATGGTCTGATGACGCTAGCTTCACTCTTAGTTTTGTAGATGATGGGTATGTGAAGTATTTGCCTGACGGTAGCTATGCAGAGTTCAGTAATATACCTCCAGATTCTACATATAAATTTGGGGAGTGGATAGAAAATGAGCAATTCAAACTCAACATTACCAAACTCGACATATCTTCTACTGGGAAAGTATTTTTTAGGTTAAGAGATAAGCGTTCTATAGCAGGCACTTACGCATCAAATCTCGACGTGGAGCCAGTAGAAAGAGGATCTTCAATACTCAATTTAAGTGTAGTAAGTCCTCATCCGTTGCTTGGAGAAACTTACCTGAATGCTTTAATGGCAACTTATCTTCAACAGGAGTTAGAAGGAAAAAACGAAGTTTATGCCAATACAATTGCATTTATTGATTCTCAAGTATCAGGTGTTGCAGATTCTCTTAAATTCTTTGAAAGAGAACTTGAGGCTTTTAGGTCTCAAAATAAAACGATCAATTTGAGTTCTGAAGGAGCGGCAGTTTATGATCAGTTATCTGAATTGGAAGGGCAATTAAAGAATGAAGAATTCAAAAGAAAATACTATCAAAGTTTGCGCGACTATCTAATCAGGGAAAATTATAAAGACTTGGTAGTGCCTTCTGGTATCGGAATTGATGATCCTATCTTGAATGGATTGATTCAAAATTTAATGACTCTGCAAGTAGATAAATCCAGAATGTTGGCTACCATGACTGAGATTTCACCTGCTGTAGTCGAGATTAATCGAAAAATTGAAGATTCAAACAAATCGATCAGGGAGTTATTAAGAAACATTGATTCAAATTCCGCCTTATTGATTGACGATTTAAAAAGTAGAATATCAAGTATTGACGCATCATTCAGATCTTTACCCGAGACAGAGCAAAACCTAATTCGCATAGAAAGGAGGTTTACTTTAAGTGAGAATCTTTACACCTATCTCCAAGAAAAAAGAGCTGAAGCGGCTATAACCAAAGCCTCAAATACTGTTAGCAATAAAATTATTGAACCTGCGCAAGGAGGTTTTCTGATTTCACCCAAACCTAACCAAAACTACGGACTTGCCCTGATTCTTGGACTACTTGTACCTGTTTTGGTGGTATTTATCCGAGAAGTGACAAGAACTAAAATCGAGGATATCAAACTTCTAGAAAACTCACTTAGTGTACCGGTTCTTTCTACTATTTTACAAAACAAGCAGTCTAATAGCCTAGTCGTACTCGATCAAAGTAAAACAGGTATAGCAGAAGGATTTAGGTCTTTAAGATCCAATTTGCGTTTTATTTTACAAAAGGATACCAACATTACAATCATGGTTACATCCACGATTTCTGGTGAGGGAAAAACCTTTTGCGCAATTAATCTCGCCTCAGTGTATAGCCTTACTGGTAAGAAAACTGTATTGATCGGCTGTGATATGAGAAAACCAAAGATTTTCAATGACTTTAATCTTAAAAATGATAAAGGTCTATCCAACTTATTGAGCGGTCAAGAGAGCAGTTGGAAAAATGTAATTAAATCTTCAGGATATGATAATTTGGACATCATCGTGTCAGGTCCAACACCTCCAAATCCTGCTGAACTATTGTTTTCAGGGAGATTTGAGGCGCTCTTGTCCGATTTGAAGAAAGATTATGATGTATTGATCCTTGACACTCCACCAATTGGGTTGGTCAGTGAGACAATCGATCTTTTAAGCCATGTAGACCTTACCTTGTTTGTGTTTAGACAGAACTACAGTAAGAGAGGGTTTATACAATCATTGAATTTCTTGAAAAGAAATAAAGAGTTAAAAAATCTCTATGCCGTGTTTAATGGTGTAGATGGCAAGAGAACAGAATACGGCTACGGTTATGGCTACGGCTATGGCTATGGCTATGGCTATTATAGTGATGACAAAACCAACAAATAAAAAGTGTCTGAACAATTAAAGTACTTTAATTTTTTCTTTAAGTATTTACGTTATAATATATTCTTCCTTCTAGGATTGAGTATATTGGTAGGATTGATGGATGGATTTGGATTGACATTATTCATTCCGTTAATTCAAGTGGCGTCATCAAATGACTTGGATTATGATTCCGCAGCGGCTAATCTAGGTGATTTCGGTTTTTTGATAAGGGCAATAGAACCTTTCCAAATACCACTTAGCCTTACGTTGATTCTTGGATTTTTGGTAATCCTTTTCATGCTGAAAGGGTTATTCAAGTATTTTGAAATGGTCTTTAGGGTGTTTCTTCAGATCAAGTTTACAAGAAAACTTAGGTTTGACTTGGTAGATGGTCTTGAGGGGATATCGTATGAAGCATTTTTGAATCTTAATGGCGGAAGAATTCAAAATACTATGTCCGGTGAAGTAAACAAAGTCTTGATGGCGTTTGGATTTTATTTTAACACCATTCAAGCTGTTGTTTTTCTCCTGGTTTATATAGCACTGGCATTTTTTTCTAACTTTCAATTTGCACTAATGGTGAGTATTGGAGGTTATTTGACGAGTTTTCTTTTTAAAGTGCTTTATAAAAAAACAAGGAAAGCATCTGTTGAGATTACAGAAATTAGCCATGGTTTCCAATCCTTATTAATTCAATCTATTCACTTCTTTAAATACTTAAAGGCCACATCCTATTTTTATGACTTTAAATCACAACTTAAGGACAAAATTTATCAGACGGAAAGTGTCCAAACCAAAGTAGGTAAATACAATGCTATTCTTTTAAGTTCAAGAGAGCCTATAGTTATTTTGATTGTAGGTATGGTGATTTGGGTGCAAACAATTGTTCTCGGTTCTCCCTTAACCTCTATAGTTATCAGTATTTTGTTTTTTTATAGAGCACTCAACTACCTACTTACGGTTCAGACTAGTTGGCAAGGCTTTATTAGTCAGATTGGAGCGTTGGAAGCAGCTGAACTATTGATTAGTGAATTCAAAAGCAATGAAGAACGTTTAGCTGAAAAAGGAATATCACAGAGTAGCTTAGAATTGAGATTGAACAATGTTACATTTAATTACCCAAATTCACCAACTATCCTTTCGAATGTCTCCATTACTATCGAACCAAAAAAGACCTATGCTTTTGTAGGCTTAAGTGGGGGAGGGAAGACTACTTTAGTAAATTTGATTATTGGACTTATCAGTCCCAAGCATGGTGAATTCTTGGTTAATAATGTAAATAGATCTGAACTGAATATCAGAGATTATCGTCGCAAATTTGGATACATTACTCAGGAACCTGTTATTTTTAATGATTCTATTTTTAACAACGTTACTTTTTGGGCACCCAAAACTCCTGAAAACTTAGCTCGGTTTTGGCACGTGTTGGAATTATCTCACTTAAATGAGGTCGTATTGGATACCAGACTCAAAGAAGACACTATAATGGGAGATAATGGAATGCTTTTTTCAGGTGGACAAAAACAGAGAATTTCAATAGCTAGAGAATTATTTAAAAAATGCTCCATTTTGATTTTTGATGAAGCTACCTCGGCTCTTGATTCCGAAACAGAACGAATCATTCAAGCAAATATTGATAACCTTAAAGGAAAATATACGATCATTGTAATTGCCCATCGATTAAGTACAGTCAAAAATTCAGACTTCTTATTTCTTTTAGAGAAAGGGCATATTGTTTCAAAAGGAACTTTTGAAGAGGTCTATGAGAATTCTGAATCATTTAAGCGATTAGTTAATTTACAAGAGTTTTGAAAACAAATAATCCGCTTGTTTCAATAGTTGCTATTAGTTACAACCATGCTGATTGGCTAAAATTTAGTTTGGATTCAATTAGAACTCAAACTTATAGCAATATTGAAGTAATAATTATTGATTCTAATTCTAGTGATGATTCTTATTTAAAGATTCTTGAATATATTGAATCTAATGGACTCAATGAGTGGAAAGTATTTAGACAAGATAAACCTATCTCAATTTGTCAAAATCTCAACTTTGCTCTTTCTTTAATCAAAGGGGAATATTATCAGGTTGTTTCATGTGATGACATTATTCTGCCTGACAAAATCAAATTGCAAATTGATTTTCTTTCTTCAGCTGAGGATGATTACGGTCTGATTTATGGTGACTACAGCCATATTGATGAAAATGGGATTCGGATCGCTGATTCCACTCTTGTCTTGAAGAGTAAGGGTTTTTCCAATACCAAAAGGCCACCTTCTGGTATGATTTTTTGTCAAATTCTTGGTACTTGGTATATTCATACAATTACGTGTCTGATTAGGACTAATGCAGCAAGACAAATTGGAGGTTATGATGAGAATTTGACTTACGAAGACACAGATTTTATTCTAAGACTTTCTAGATCATTTAAATTTGCGGCGATGTTGGATGAAGTTGCTTTTTACAGGATTTTGCCAAGTTCTTTCTTTAGATCCAGATCGGTGGACTTTTATCTGTCCACATGTAAGCTTTATTTAAAGCATTTTGATTCTGAATCATGTTCAGAGAAAGTTAAACGACTTTTTAATCATTATTTTAATACTTTGTTTATTAAGGATCAAGAAATGGCATTGACTTTTTTTAATGATATTAACAATAATTATTTTGATATATATGTTTCTCTTTATATTGTAATTTATAAATGGTCTGGTAGTAAATTTTTGTCAATAAAAGTCAAGGAGATATTAAGTAAATTTTTAAAATAATGAATTTTGTTTCATTTATAATTCCACATTATAATTCGTCTCATTTAATTCATGAATTAATTGAGAGTATTTGGAATCAGACTTACAAGAATTTTGAAGTAATTATAGTGGATGATGGTAGTCTTCCCTCAGAAGTTGATAACCTGTTCAATTTGATTAATAAATGGCCCGAATTAAGAATATTTAAAAGACCTATAGATTGGATTAAAGGTGCTAATTCTTGTAGGAATTTTGGCTTAATGATGGCAAATGGTGATTTAATTAATTTTGTAGATGCAGATGATATTTTATTGCCAAATAAATTACAAGATCAAATTGATAAATTTGAAAGTGAAGTATCCACCGACATGGTTGTTTGTAAGACTAGATACTTTCGAGATAATTTAAATAATCAGCTTGGTATCCTACAAAAGGTAGAGTTCTCTGATAACTCTGATTATTTAAGTCTTTATTTGTCTCGAATTGGCGTTTGGTGTACCAATTCTGCATTAATTAAGAAAAGCTCACTTGGTGAAGTAAAATTTCTAGAAGGTCAAATAGATGCGCATGAATGGTTGTTTTTTTTGAAATTGATGATAAATGGTGCAAAGGTTTCTTCTGTAAATGTGGTTCTAGTAAACAAGAGAATACATTCGAGTTCTATTGGTAATCTGAATATGAAGTTGAAAGTTCCTTCTCTATTAGAATCAAGAATAACTGTTTACAATATGCTTTTGTCTTATGAACACGAAAAACGTTTAGACTATATTAATTTGTTAATTTCAGATATAAACTCTCTTCTTCGTACTGCTGCTAAAAATGGTCTTTTTAGTGAATATCTAAAGACTATTGCTGTTTTTAAGTTGAGTATATATCAATTTCTAAAATCAATATTCCTATTTTATTTTTTTAGAATTTTTAAAAGAGGAACTAGAATAAACGTAATATCCAATTATGTATAAATTGTTAATTGTTACTGAGTCTTTGAATAAAAATAAGTCTTCAGAAGGGATAGCTACAGTTAATTTTTTAAATGCTATTGATACTGATCTATTTGAGGTGTATTGTGTGAATTATGAATATCCGCAGTTTCAAGTGGAAATAATTGATTGGATTAATCCAAAAATTAATCTTATTCAAGTAAAGAATAATAGGATAGATTATTTTTTTTCAAAATTAAAAAAGGTAAAAAACTTTTTTTCAAGATATCTTGGAATTTCAATACTTAAAGAATACCGTGTTTTCAGGTTAAAGAAAATTTTAGAAAGTAAGTTTGGTAATTACTCTTTTGATTTAATTTTTTCAAGGACTGTAGCAACGTCTATTTGTTCTCATAGAGCTTTGGTGGATTCTACCTTGATTAACCACAATAATGTATTAATTTATTTTAATGACCCGGTCCCATTTAGTTTGATGCCCGCTCCTTATAGCAATGGGGTAAGTTTTAACCCAAAATTTGATCGTAGGGAAATTGATCATGTAAAAAATATCATCTCAAAAGTTCCCATTATAGCAAGTCCATCTAAGCTTTTGAATGATTTTTTTGTTCAATTACATGGAGATTATACTAAACCTACATTTACTTTTCCCCACCTGTATATGGGCTATGATAGTTATATGGAGATTGACTGTTCTGATTATATTGATTCTAGCAAAATAAATATTTCTCATTGTGGTTCTTTATTCGCAGAGAGAGACCCATCAACTTTGGTTCTTGCAGTTGGTAAGTTTTTAGAAGTTAATCCTCAGTACAAAGGAAAAGTCGCTGTTAATTTTTTAGGACCTATTCATCCTGGGCATGTCAGCTTTTTTGAGTCAACTGGTTTTGATTTCATTAATGTCGTTAATAAAAGGATTTCACATGCAATTAGCTTAGCCTTGATGTATCAGTCACATTTACCAGTATTGATAGAGGCTTCTGCCGATGAAAGTCCATTTATGCCTGTTAAATTGGCGGAAATGATTGGTTTGGGTAGAATTTTTTTAGCTTTGTCACCCAAGAAATCAGAAACAAGAAGAATATTGGGTAACGATTATTCATTTCAAACCGAGGTAATGAACATGGAAGAGATGGTTTCCATAATTGATTTGGTTGTGAAAGAAGAATTTGATCGTGAAAAAGAGTTGGGTTATATTGCCGATCTACAATGTTATGTCAGTCCAAAAACCGTAAATTCCTCTTTAAAGCAGCTAATTCAGAATTAATTTCTTGTGTATTATTTAAGTAAGACTTCTAAATTTCTTAGGAAGCTTTTTTTTCATTATCATCAAGGTCCTAAGGGATCTTCGGTTTCTCTATGGAGTAATGGCTTACAGAATGTTAAGTTTGGGGGGCAAAATAATATCCCGGAATTTTGTGTTTTCGCTGGCAATATTGAATTAGGATTTCGATCTACTTTGGGTAAGAATAATTATCTAGTAGGTGATGTCAAGATTGGAAAGTATTGTCAGATAGGGGCTTATGTAGCATTTCATTCAATGAGTCATCCAATGCACTCTTTGACTACTTACATTAACTCGAGGTTATTCAAAGGGGAATTAGTGGCCTTAAAAACTATTACTCCGATAGAGGTTGGTAATGATGTATGGATTGGTCACGGAGCAATTATCCTAAGTGGTGTGTCTATAGGTTCAGGAAGTATTGTAGGTGCAGGTGCTGTGGTTACGAAGAGTGTTCCGCCTTATTCAGTAGTTGTAGGCAATCCTGCCAAAGTTTTAAAGACTAGATTTAATCCTAAGGTGATCGCGGAGCTGATGGAATTAAATTGGTGGGATTTAGATGATTCCAAATTAAATGAGATCAAACCTTTATTCTTTTCTGATCTCACAAGTGTTGATTCTATTTACGATGTTTTGAATGAAGTCAAATAGAATTGTCATTTGTTCAAGCCCAAATAATAAGAGTATTCCTCTTTACTTTTATATGTTGGCTAATTACTTGAGTTATTCAGGTAATGAAGTCATCCTCGTGGTGGATCAAGGAGGTAAGATGAACGTTACAGATTTTCCACCACATCCTAACTTAAAAATCCTTTCTTGGCCAAACCCCAGGCCGGTCAAAATTCAGGACTATTGGTTTTTTTTGCAGCTATGCAAAGCGTTTAAGCCTAGTGTGGTTATTAGTCAGTTTAGCTCAAATACTATTGCCTTACTGGTTTCGAATTTTTTCCCAAAAACTTCCTTTTTTGTGTACTGGCATACCATGCAAGATCAACTTATTACTGATTTAAAAACAAGTCATTTCGTTTACAAGCTTCTTATGTTCAGGAAAAGTCTTGTTTTCAGAATGTCAAATTTCAGATTTCTTACTAATTCCAATGCACTAAAAAATGAAATTTCCAACTTATTCCCTTTTTACAAAAAAGACATTTTGGTTTTAAATTACCTCATGCCTGATCCTGCTTCGTTTGTTCAAATAAAATCACGGGATGAGCGAAGTTATTCTATTTCATTTGTTTCAAGGTTAGATAAAAGTAAGGGGCATAGGGGCTTCATTAAAGCATTGGCTGTTGTTTTGAATGATTTTCCCGGCTTAAAATTGAAAATTGTAGGTTCAGGTCCTCAACTTTCACAACTTAAAGAATTGGTTTCAGACCTATCCATAAACGAGAGTGTCGTTTTTTTAGGTGAATGCGATTATCAAACTGTTTTATCTACTATGGCTACTTCACTTATCCATGTAAGCAACAGCAAACAGGAAGCCTTTGGGATGGTGAATGTTGAGGCTATTTCACTTGGAACTCCCATTTTGGCAAATAGAGTAGGAGGTATTAAAGATATTTTACAACCAAGCCTCAATGGTGAGTTTATAGATGTTACAAACCCTGAAGATCTTCGAGTAAAGATTAAAAAAATTCTTTCTCATGATAATTGGACTAAGTATTCTGAGTCTTCCAGAAAAATCTTTTTGAGTCGTTTTTGTGCTAATTCTGGCAATTTTGAGCAGCAGGTCCAACTCTTTATTAAAACTTCTTAAAGCATGCGAATTCTTGTAATTGGCGGAACAGGTAACTTCGGGAAAGTTATTTTTGAAAGATTATGTTTCGATCCAAATATTGAGTTATTAGTTTCTTTTTCAAGGAATAAGCCATCTAAGCTACATCCAAACGTGAATTATGTCTATGGTGACAGTAATTCTAAGATTGATTTGGAAAAAGTATTGAGCACGTATCTTTTCGATGTTGTCATTCACATCCCCAATATTCTACTGGCAAAGATGGAGGATGTAATCGCTTGCTGTGAAGTTTACCAAGTAAAACAGATTATTGTGGTTGGTTCTGCCGCCATGTTTACCAACTTAGACGCGCCTACAAGGGAGATAAGATTAGAAAAAGAGCAGATAGTCCGGAATTCTTCAATTGCTCATACTATTCTTAGACCAAATATGGTCTATGGTCATAGAAATGATATGAACATATACAAGTTGTTGGTATTCCTCAAGAAGTATAGAATTTTGTTTGTTCCTGGTTCGGCTGATGTTCTACAAAATCCCTCACATATAGAAGACTTTACTCAAGGTGTCATTAATGCTCTTTTAAATCCAAAAGCATTTAATAAATCCTACAATTTGGTCGGCAGCATGCCTGTCTCGCTCAGGGATATGGCCAAGGCATTGATGGAAGGGAAAAGAATTTTGATTATTGAATTTCCACTTTGGCTCGGTTTGTTTGCTTTAAAGTCATTTAGATTCCTAAGATTAGCAAATTGGCATCCTGAAAAATTGCTCCGTCTCAACGAACAAAAGATATTGGAATCAACTCCTGACGCATTTATAGATTTGGAATACCAGCCTAGGTCCTTTGTGGAAGGGATCAAGTCTTATTCTAGGGGAAACTGATGAAAGTATGTTTTGTAGTACCTGATGGAGTAGGTATCAGGAATTATCTATTTAGTCCGTTGATTGGTTTTCTTAAAAATCAAGGGGTTTCGTTATCTATTTGGCATAAACTGGACAATGATGTCATTAGATCAATAGAGGAATTACATGGAGTAAACCTAGAAAGCATCCCGCTCTCATGTGATTCGGAGCCTACTTTTGGAAGTCTGTTTAAGGAGGCCGCAGTTTACAGTAGACTAAAGAGAAACGCATTATTAGATTCTAATCCGGCTACTGTGCTTGATTGGAATTTTTCCAACAAGTCCATTCAACGAAAGGTTTTTCTTCGTTTTGCTGAGTTAATTGGTAAAACACTCACCAGTTATGAATCAATTCTCTTTGCAGAGAATTATTACTATAATAAGTTAAGATCAACACCGGGTTTTCATTCTGCGGTGGCTTCGCTCAAAGCTAGTAGGCCCAATCTACTTTTTTGTACTCACCAACGTTCGCCTGATGCTGCATTGGCCATTGAGGCGGCCAAGTATTTGAAAATCCCCACTGCAACAGTAATATACTCTTGGGATAATTTGCCAAAAGCCAGACTCTTGGTCAAATCTGATCTATTTATAGTTTGGTCTGATTATATGAAGTCAGAAATGAAGAAGTATTACCCGGAGATCTCAGAGGATCGCGTTTTTAACCTTGGTACTCCCCAATTTGATTTTCATAATGATCCTTCTAATATTATAAACAGAGTAGAATTCGCTTCAAAATATGGTTTGAATCCAGAAAAAAAGTGGATTTGCTTTAGTGGCGATGATCAGATGACTTCTCCTTATGATCCCCTTTATTTGCGGGATTTTGCGGAGATTACCGAAAAAATGGAAGATGTGGAACTTATTTTTCGGCCTGTACCTGTCTCAAGTCACGAAAGATATCAACAGGTGATTTCTAAATTCCCTCATATCAAGGTGATTTCTCCAAAATGGAATCGCTCCGGAATGTGGTCCTACGCATATCCTAATTTTGAAGATGTTTCGATGCTTTCTTCAATTTCATTTCATTGTCAAGCAGTTGTAAATGTGGGCTCTACCATGGCTTTAGATTTTGCTTGCTTTGATAATCCAGGGATTTATCTCAACTACTCCCCTGAGGGGGGCGATGTGAAGAAATGGGTTCCAAGTATGATTTATGACAGACAACATTTCAGAACCATGAACGGAAGAGATGCCGTCGTGTGGATCAATTCAAAAGAAGATATCAGAGGGATAATCCTAAAGATCATTGAAAATCCCAAGTTGGTGGCAAAAGATAGAATTGCATGGCTTGATACCGTGAGGAAATATAACGGAGACGAAGGCGCCTGCAGTCTTATTGCCAGATTTATTACAAATAGAGTATAAATGCATATATGTTTTCTAACTTCTGAATTTCCCAAAAAAGGATATTCTCACGGTGGAGTAGGTACTTTTATCAGGAATCTTAGTGTTGAATTAGTAAAAAACCATATCAAAGTCTCGGTAGTCGGCCCAAACTATTCTGACGCTAAGGAGGAAGAGGATTTTTTAGGTGTAAAGGTCTATAGAACCCGCACATACAACAAAAGTAAAGGTTTGGTTTGGTGGAAACGTGCAAAAGATGTAAACCAAACCTTGAGGGAAATCCACAAAAAAGACCCAATTCAAATCATCGAAGCAACTGAATTGGGGCTTGCATTCATAGATAAAATCCCAGGCATTAAATATGTCATTCGAATGAATGGAGGGCACCATTTCTTCGCAAAAGCAACTGGTCAAAAAACATCTTATTGGAGGTCTTTTCAAGAGAAATTAAGTTTTAAAAAAGCAGACCATCTTATCTCTGTAAGTAAGTTTACCGCTGAGTCTACTCGCCAACTCCTCAATCTGGGACAACGATACATTGAGATTATTCCAAATCCCATAGACACAGATTTGTTCAGTCCCAAGAATGATGTTTCTGTAAAGACAAATAAGCTCTTGTTTGTAGGTACAATCTGCGAAAAAAAGGGAATAAGGCAATTGGTCATGGCTATGCCTGAAATCGTGGCTAAATATCCTGATGCAACTCTTGAAATCGTAGGTAGGGATTGGTATGATCCAATAAAAAAAACCAGCTACACATCGTTCCTCAAGCAATTTATTGCTCCAGATATAAAAGCAAATGTCCAAATAACAGGGGCTGTGGATTTAGTCCAGATTCCAAAGAAAATTGCTGAGGCTGAAATTTGCGTTTACCCTTCACACATGGAAGCTTTACCTCTCGCATGGTTAGAAGTTTTATCGATGGCTAAACCCTTTGTGGGAAGTACCAGCGGTCCAGGACCTGAAGTCGTTAAGCATGGCCTTACCGGCCTTTTGGCAGATTGCCATTCGCCTAAAGATATCGCAAATAAGGTTATTGAATTACTTGGCGATAAGCAAAGAGCAAAGAAAATGGGCTTAAATGCCAGAGAAGATGTGTTGAAGCGATTTGACGTTAAGGTGTTGATAAATAAAAACCTTCAATTTTTTAATTCTATTTTATCTTGAAATTTTTAATTTTTTCTCACGTCATCCATGTACATAAAGATGGTTTGTATTATGGATATGGCCCCTATGTCAAAGAAATGAACCTGTGGGCAAAGTATGTGGATGAACTTTGGGTACTTGCCCCCCTAAATAAGCATGCCCAACCAGACCCTATTGACTTAGCCTATATTCATCCGAAAATAAAGTTTATAGAAGTCCCTTCATTTCAAATTACTTCTTTGAAACACCTTCCTGTGGCGGTATGGGCCTCTTTAGTTGTGATTGGAAAGGGGCTATATTTTGGTGCTAAAGCAGATCATCTTCATTTGAGATGTCCAGGCAATATGGGCCTTTTGGCATGTTTAGTCCAAGCCTTTTTCCCTTGGAAAAAGAAAACAGCTAAATATGCAGGTAATTGGGATAGATCAGCAAGAAAACCATGGTCCTATCGAATTCAACAGTGGATCCTAAACAATACTTTTTTTACACACCGGATGAAAGTACTTGCCTATGGATCATGGAGTGATCAATCCAAGAATGTACTTCCCTTTTTTACAGCCTCCTACTCACATACCCAGATTTCACCTGTGTCTAAACCCGAAATTGTGGAGGGAATTAACCTGATTTTTGTTGGGTCGATGACTGTAAATAAATCGCCTGAGACCTCTTATTGGGTTGCTAAAGAATTGATAAATAAGGGTTTCAACTGTGCTTTGACTTTTCTAGGCAAAGGGCCTGAACTAGAAAGGCTTAAGATGGTAGCCAAGAGCGATAATCTTGAAGACAAGGTTAAATTTCTTGGGAATGTCTCTGGTGATCGGGTGATTGAAGAATTGAAAAAGGCTCATTTTCTTGTGTTTGCCTCTCAGTCTGAAGGATGGCCAAAAGCAGTCGCTGAGGCAATGTTTTGGGGTTGTATTCCTGTCACCACACCAGTAAGCTGTGTGCCTGAAATGCTTGGTTTTGGTGAAAGAGGATATTTGATCAACGAGAACAGATTACAACTTATCGAATACATTTCAGAAATGCTGAATGCTCCTAGCAAGTATTCAGAGGTATCTGAAAAGGCGATGGCGTGGTCCCGAAAATTTACTCTTGAAACATTCGAAGAACAAATCGCATGTCTCATTTGAGAATTCTCCAGCTTATTGATTCACTAAAAGTGGGTGGTGCAGAGCGAATGGCTGTAAATATTGCATCCTATCTGACTGTAAATAAAGTTGATAATCTTCTTATTTCTTCAAGGCATGGCGGAGGTTTAGAAAAGCATCTGGCCCCTGAAGTTCAATTTGAAGTGTTAAACAAAAAAGGATTTTATGATTTGACAGCTTTTTTGAAATTAGTAAATCTGGTAAACCAATTTCAAGCTGATGTAATTCATGCGCACTCCACTTCGATTTTTTGGGCTGTCGCTCTGAAGGTATTTTCAAGAAAAAAAGTAAGAGTGGTTTTTCATGATCATTACGGAAATGCTCAATCATTGCAGCCTTCCGATAGAAAGCCATTAAGGTGGATTTCAAGGCATATAGATGGTATAATTGCTGTAAACGATTTGCTAAAATCATGGTCCTTGGCAAACATGGGCGTTTTAAGAGATCAAATCACACAGATAAATAACTTTCCCTATCTAAAACTTTCAGATCATCAAGTTAAACCCGCAGCAAAGACAGGTATTCTTCACTTGGCAAATTTCCGCCCGCAAAAGGATCATTTTACTTTGTTGGAAGCCTTAAAAATTCTAGCCGAAAATTCAAGGTTTGATTGGCATATCTCATTTGTTGGCTTGTCTGAATCACCTGATTACATGGCAGCTGTAAACATGAAGATTGATGAATTGGGAATAAGAGAAAAGATTGCCTTTATTGGACCTTCAGATGATGTTACTACATTTCTTGAATCGGCGTCTGTAGGCGTCCTTTCATCAGAGTCCGAGGGTCTTTCGGTTAGCTTGCTGGAATATGGACTCGCCGGTTTACACGTGGTGGCCACGAATGTGGGGCAGACAAAAACAGTCTTAAAAGAAGAAAACCTCGGTAGAGTTGTTCCCTCGAAGGACCCAAAAGCACTCGCAGAAGCACTGGAAAAAGCAATATGGGATTCTAAGCAGGGTAAAAATTCATTATTACAACAACATATCAACCTTCATTATGGTCCTGCAAAGTTTTACCAATCATATTTTCAGTTTTTGGACCATTTAGTATGAAAATAGGCAACTTCATTTCCTCATTGACCCTAAAGAAAAATGCGCTCAATTGGACCATTTTTCACCTTAGTCTCGGTGGCCTTGCCACCCTCTCAAGATTTGCTGTGATCGTGTGGTTTTATTGGATTTTGATTGATTCGTTTTATCATTTTTTCAAAATTGATCCTAAAAAACGGCCAATTTTTGTCGCCACCCTAATCGTCTATACTTGTTCCTTTGAGTTACTTGGAAGGATGGTGTCGGCTAGCCCCTTTATCCCCTATGAATTGGGGAAGTATCTTTTTTTGTTTCTATGTGTTGTGGGGCTTTTTATTAACTCATCTCATCAGTTTACATCCCTTAATTTCATTAGCATACTAAGTTTAGTACTCATTTTTCCTTCTTTTTTTGTGGATTTAAGCGGATTAGTCACTACTCAGGATATTGTATTTAATATTTTTGGCATGATCAATATCTGCGTGGGTGTCTTGTTTTTCAATACGCTTCAGGTCAACCTTACTCAGCTTGTCAACTGGATTAAACCGTTGGCTTTCCCCTGTATTGCAATATTGGTCTCCACCTATATCCGAACTCCAGATCTTGATGAAGTAGAATTTGTTTTGGGTGCCAATTTTCAAACAGCAGGAAATTTTGGTTCCAATCAGGTATCTACTGTCTTGGGATTAGGCGCATTTCTTTTTGGCTTGGCACTGATCTTGAAATACCGGATTTCTGGGTATTTTATGTTGGATGCTTTTTTGTTTTTTGCTTTTCTGGTTCAGGGTTTACTTACTTTTTCCAGAGGTGGGATGATTGGTACAATCATTGGCCTTTTCTCCTTTCTTTATTATGTCTACCAAATGCCAAAAGGATACAGAGATCAACTCAAACTGGGCAATCCATTCAAATTTGTGTTTCCTATTCTGTTCTTTTTGTTTATCAGCGTTGCCTTGACAAATTATCTAACTGATGGAAATCTTGTTTTGAGGTACATGGGTGAGACAGCAGGTACACTAGCCGGAACCAAAGACAAAGACCTCAATCAGTTGACAACCAATAGATCTGAGATTTTTTTAGCAGACCTTGATCTTTATGCCGAAAACCCAATTTTAGGAGTAGGTGCGGCTGCTTCAAAGTATCTCAGGTCATCCCATACGGGCGTAGTTGCACACGTGGAATTATCCAGACTCATTGCCGAACATGGGATATTTGCATTCGCAATTGTCTTTTCACTTTTCTATGTCTTTTACCAAAATCTCGCGGGGGTTAAAAACAAACTGTCTAAAGGCTTGTTAGTTAGTTTTGCTTTGCTATCGGTGTATACGACTTTTCATGCAGCTACTAGGACATTCATGTCTCCGATGCTTATGGCTTTGGCTTGCGTAGTATTAGTAGAAGAGAAAAGCACAAAAAGTCAGCTTCCTCCTAAAGAGACTCTGCCTAAGAAGACTTCATGATAATTTATTTGGGCAACAAGCTAGCTGAAAAAGGCAAAAACCCTACAGCTATTGATACGCTAGGTAAACGATTACAAGAATGCTATCCAACTTTGATCAGAGTTTCTTCAAAGAGCAACTTTGTGCTGAGGCTTTTGGACATGTGGTGGTCTATTTTGATCAATAGAAAGGAAGTTAAGCTAGTAATTATAGACACTTATTCAACCTTGGCTTTCACCTATGCGTGGACTTCTGCAAGGCTTTGCAGAATGCTCAACATAGCGTATCTGCCTATTATTCACGGCGGGAATTTTGAAAATCGAATAGTAAAGTCTAAGAAAAAAGTAACAGAATATCTCCTTGGAGCACAAAACATAGTCACTCCTTCGGCTTTTTTGCAAAGGGTGATTTCCAAGAATTTAAGCTTTAAGGCTGTAATCATTCCCAACGCGATAGCGTTGAAAGATTTTTCCAATTCAGGTAGTGCCACATTTCAATCAACTCCCAGGATTTTTTGGTTGAGAGCATATCAGGAATTGTACAATCCAGTTTTGGCTGTACAGATCATTCATGAATTGAAGATGGCTTATGGCATAGCCGCCGAGCTGATTATGGTCGGTCCTGATAAGGATGGGTCTTTTGCAAAAGTGAAAGCAAAAATAACTGAACTATCTCTCGAGAATAATGTCAGATTGCATCAAGGTCTCCCTCGACACGAATGGGTGAAATTGGCAACTTCATGTTCCGTTTTTCTAAATACCACTACTGTGGATAATACCCCTGTTAGCCTTATTGAGGCTATGGCATTAGGACTGCCCATAGTATCCACATCTGTAGGAGGCATTCCTGATTTGGTGGAAAATCAGAAAGAAGGATTTTTGTTTTCAACAGGAGATCATGTTGAAGCGGCAAAACTAATTTTTCAGATTCATCAAGACGCTGACCTATGGCAGAAAGTCTCTACTTCTGCATTGGGAAAGGCTGAAACCTTCGATTGGCAAAAATCAATAAAGTCCCAATGGAATTTATTATTGGACAACTATGACTAATTGGATAAATAAATTACTCTTCAAATTGGGGGCAAGGATCAGAAATCCTCGCCTTTTTTATTTTTTTGAGGAATTGATCTCTACCGATACTTCTTCAGAATCCGCCCTCAAAGCTATTCAAGAAAAGAAACTTCATGAATTGCTGATTTGGGCTTATGAGCATTCTCCTTACTACAGGAAACTTTTTATTGACGTTGGATTTAATCCTGGATTGGGTATGGACTGGGAAAAATTTCGAAGTATCTCTCCAACCTCTAAATCAGACTTAATTCAAAACAATAATGAAATTCAAGTAGATACTACAAAATTTAGTAAAGTCTTTTATTGTGAAAGCTCAGGTACAAGTGGGCAGGTGCTGACATTCAAAAGAAATGAGGAATGGGATAGTTTTATCAGAGCTGCACAGCTTAGAGGATATAGTTGGCATGGTGTTAATCCATGGGATTTCAATATTTACTTTTGGGGATACAATTCAAGTCCTTTAAAAAAGCTGAAGCTTAGGATTTTAGATCGGCTAGTGAATAGGAATAGAATCTTCGATTATGACGAATCATCCTTGAAAAATCTTATAAACCGAGGTAAGCAGGTTTCTTATATTGAGGGTTATAGCTCAATGATTTACGAAATGGCCAAACTATTGCCTGACTCGCGGGATACATTTAAAAATCTCAAATTAGTCAAAGGAACCTCCGAGAAAATTTTCCCACATTATAAATCGGCTGTCAAACAAGCTTTTGGTATTCCGCTAAGAAGTGAATATGGCGCGGCCGAGGCAGGAATTATTGCTTTTGAATGTCCTGAAGGTAACATGCATGTGGTAGAAGAAGGAGTCCTTGTTGAGACAAATAGTAATGGTGAAATCATCATTACGAATTTGGTTTCTAAATCATTTCCCATCATACGATATAAGCTAGGAGATGCAGTGGAGATGGAAAAAGACGATTATAAATGCCACTGTGGTAGATCACACCGCATTATTAAAGAAGTCACTGGAAGAGTAGGCAAAAATATAGTAGGCCAAACAAAGGTTTTTCCATCTTTAACTCTCTATTATATTTTCAAAAACATCTATTTTGAACGTAATAAATCAATTGATTATCAAGCAATTCAAGAAAAGGCAGGAGAGTTGGAAATCAACACGCTTTATGAACTGAGCAGCGCAGAAAAACAGTGGATACTTGACCAATCTTTCAAATACTATAAGGAAGAAATCAAAATTTCCTTTAGAGTAACCTCTTCATTTAGATTGGAAAAAGGGAAGCTGAAGGACTTTATATCACGGATTACCTAAAAATACGAATTGTAGTTTTTTTGAAAAATGCCTTGTGCTAGTAAACTGTGGTATTTTTTATAACTTTTGTTGGTTCTAGTTTGTAAAATTTTATCTGACTAAGATAGTTTAGTATTTTTTAATATAATAATAAAGTAATTAAAAATTACGATTAATAGTTATGATTTGATTATATTAATTTAACTGCTATTTATTGTTATTTGTATCTGGTATAATTATACTTTCAATATTTACCCGCATTTTTAAAGATATGGTTTTGAAAGTAATGAAAAATTTAATGAATTAAAGATGGAAAGTACTGATTATAAACCGCTTGTTTCCATAGTAACTCCAGTGTATAACACTGAAAAGTACCTGAGTGATTGTATAAAATCGATATTGGCTCAAACTTTTAAAGATTGGGAGTTGATTTTGATTAATGATTGTTCGATAGACAATTCTCAAAAAATAATGGATGAGTTTGCTGAGTTGGATTCTAGAATCATCAGCATAGAAAATAAAGAAAATGTAGGGTCCGGTGAAACGCGTAATAGAGGCATAAGGATAGCTAAAGGAAAGTTTCTTTGTTTTTTGGATAGTGACGATCGGTGGAAGCCTGAGAAGTTAGAAAGTCAACTTGGTTTTTTAAGATCAACGGGTCACGCATTTACTTTTAGTTCTTACGGTTTTATCGATAGTCTTGGTAATTCAATAAAAGCCCCGAAAATCGTCACTTCTCAGCCGATTGATTATGAATTTTTGCTAAAACGAACTGAAATATTCACATCTACGGTGATGATTGACTTGGAGCAGACAGGCAAAATTTTTATGCCGCTTCATAGGCGTAAACAGGATTACGGTTTATGGCTATCCTTGCTGAAATCTGGCCATCAGGCCTATGGCATGAAAGAAGTTTTGGCTGAATATCGGCTCAGGGAAGGTTCTGCGACCAGTAAAAAATGGACTTTAGTTTGGAAACATGTTGTATTCTTAAAACAGACTCAGGGTTTTGGATGGGGTAGGTCCCTGATTTACACGGGGTATTGGGCATACAATGGATTTATAAAGTACTACCTTCAGTAAAAAATTGGTTGCTTGGCTTTATTTTTGAAGATGCGTAAAAAACTGATCGGTTAATGATAAAAAGGCGGGGTCTTCTAGTTCTCTTGTTGTTTTTGTTTTTTGAAAACTTTGCGATGATTATCGTGGGGTCTTTTCAAGAGCAAGAGTCGAACCCAGGTACTTTTATTGATGATTACATCAATTTTCCTACTCTAGACTGCGCTTTTGAACCGGATTTGACCAATAATTTTACGATACAAAGAAATGCAGTTTCCGCATTAAAAAATATTGCCTCTTTTGGTACTCCAATCGTAGGTGATGTTACTGGTGATGGTATTCCAGAAATTCTAATTCTTCAATCCCCTGGAACTAGCTGGAGTGCAAATCAAACTTTAGGAACAGAGCTTATTTATAAGACTAGGAATATCTTAGTTTATAATTATAACGGAACCACTCTTTCTCCTAGGCCTACTTTGAATACTCCATTCCTGATAAACATGGAGGGGCCAAATCCATTTTCTATCGCAAGGATCCCTGGTTTTACAAATCCATTGATCATTGTTGCTGCTTCAAGTTCCGAGGCGAACACAACTTACAAAAGCAGGCTGGTAGCATACGAATTTAGTGGGGGTACATTTGTAGAAAGGTGGATTTCTTCCACTAGATATGGCCAAAATGTCCCTCTTGGTACTAATTTTTCAGGGCCGGGTATTATTAGTCCCTACCAATATAGCTCTGGGGGAGCGCTTGGTGTAGCAGATTTTGATCAGGATGGACGGCCGGAAGTGTACGTCTTTAACGAAATTTTTGATGCGGTTACCGGGGTGAAGTTAGCTGATGGAGGAGCATTTGGACAAGGAATATCTGAAGTGACAGAAATCGGATATGAAATGAGAGGAGGATCTATCTCCCTCACTGTGGCGGCCGATATTACTTCTAGTCCGGGTTTAGAACTGGCAGCTGGAAATACAGTTTACAATGTGACAAAAACTGCAGGCACTTGGTCAATGACTCCTATCCAAGCAGGATTTAATGTAAACGGTAGTCCTGCTAAGGATGGATTTACTTCTATCGCAGACATAAATAATGATGGCAGACTTGATCTTATTGTTACAACTGCGAGAGAAAGGACGATTGCAAACTCCAGAACAGTCTATGTCTGGAATGTTAATGGCACAAACACACCTGTATTAATCGCTTCTAGTACAATAGCGGATTCTCCTATATCAACACCTTTGGAAAATCAATTTGAATCTGGAACAGGGGTTGCTTTTATAGGCGATATAGACGGGAATCTTTCTCCGGAAATAGGCGTAACATCGCATCGTAGACTAACCATGTTTGGCTACAATGGTACAACAACTCTCCAAACTATTTCAGGTTACCCTCAAAATACAAATGACAGATCTGGATACACGCTCATTACCATGTTTGACTTCAATCAAGATGGTGAACAGGAGCTTGTCTATAGAGATGAGCAAAAACTAAGGATTATTAATGGGAGTACTGGATCTAACCTTGCGGAATTTGATGTTTATTCCGCCACAGCTGGTGAAGGAGCAATTGTGGCAGATTTGGACAATGATGGTGAAGCAGAAATCGTAGTTACTGATGCTGGATTTTTTAATCCCTCGCTAGCCTTTCCAAATAATTTTCCACCTAATCCCGATGCCTTTCTCACTATTTACGAAAGTGCATCTGCATCCAATCCTTGGGCACCTGCCCGGGCCATCTGGAACCAATACGGATACTTTAATGTCAATATTCTCGGAAACTTATCAGTTCCCCGGGTACAACTCAACCATGCTATCCGTGCGATTGATCTTTTTCCCAATTTAGATCCAGTAAATGGATGTTTCCCTCCAAATGCGCAACCATTAAACTCCTTCCTTGTCCAAGGTACTTTTTACAATGATAGTGGATGCCGAACAGCCAACATACCTGCTTTTGATGTAGAAATTGACAACTCCTCTTTATTCGCGAGACGTGGTTGTGACCCGCAGTCTTTAGAGGTGAACTTTAGACTTAGGAATAATTTTACTGCACTTGATATACCTACTACTATGGAGATTTCTTTTTATAGAAGAGAAACCAATGGTACGTTGACATTTCTTGGAGCAAAAGTCAATGCAGGTCAAGTTATTACCCAAGGTGATGGATGGGTAGATTTTACCGGTGTGGTGGTAAATAGTCCACTTATTCCCCTCTCAGGGACATTTAACTTGGTAATTATTGCCAATAATACGGGAACAGTAATTTCCCCTGATCGATTGCCAGAGTGTAATTATAATAACAATACCTCTATAGCAATTCCCGTCTTAGATCTACCTGTTTTTTCCATTACCTCTTCAGCATCGGCACTATGTACTCCTGTTAATCAGCTGGTGCTATCTCCTGTAACATCTAATTCCCAAGCAATCAATCCTACAAAAAACTGGAAGAGACAGCCTGTAGGATCTTTTCCGGTTTATCAAATTCCAGTCGCAGGACCATTTCCAGTTACAGACCCTAATTTTCCAGGATTAACTTACACCATCAATTCCAATGAAGAGTTGATCATCAATAATCTTCCTGAAGGAAGATTCGCTTTTGTTTTTGATTTTGTAGGATGCAATGAGATTGAAGAGGTTACAGAGTTTAGCTTGGATGTTTCTTTAATTCCAAATCCTATTTTTTCCACTGTTAACCTAAGTTGCTTTCAATCTGGAGACGGAAGGATTCTATTGGCATCAACAAATAAGACAGCTGGAATTTCCTACCAATTATTGAACAGTCTAGGAGTGCCAATAGCTTCTGTACCTCAATCCTCAAATATCGCAGTAGGGCAGCCGGTCTTTTCGGGTTTAAATCCAGGAACTTACAGGGTTAGATTTTTGAATTCTGCCAATAATTCATGTCGAGGTGAATCGGGTGATTTAGTGATTACCCAGCCAACGGCCTTGTCGGTAGGGGGAGTGACATCGACCCCGACGAGCTGCGGAGTGACCGACAACGGGTCGATAGGCCTGACGGTATCAGGGGGTAGTGCACCTTACACGTATGTGAGCGCTACCCGTGGAGGCAGTCCGGTGACGTTGCCTGCGCCGGTGGTTTCAGGTGCGTCGTACACGTTCAACGGCCTGGAGTCGGGGACCTATGTGTTGCTGTTCAGGGATGCTAACGGGTGCGAGATCAGTGAGACAGAGGCAGTGGGTACGGTAGCCCGTCCGGTGATAGACATTGCAGTGAATCCTGCCTATTGCGTTGGTCAGTCGATTACACTGACCCCGACGGTTACCACAGCAGGCGCATTGGCATCTGGCGTGACGTATACGTGGGTTGTAGGCACGACCACCCTGACGGGACCGAGCGGGAGTGTAGCGGGAGGCACGTACACGATTTCATCGGTGAGCGGGATAACACCACCGACGCTGACGCTGAGCAATGTGAGTGCAGGCAGCTACGCGATCACGCTACAGGTCCGCGGACCGGGCAGCTGTGATCTGGATGTGACCGAGAATGTGGTTGTGAATCCGTTGCCACAGGCAGACTTTACGGTCAAGAACATCAGCTGTTTTGGTGGCAACGACGGTACATTGGAGGTTGTGGGTTCTCCTGCGGGCAGCGGACCGTTCAGCTATCAGCTGATCAGAAACAGTGACAATGCGGTAATTCAGACGGTAACGAGCGGCAATTTTGCGGGCTTGATAGCCGGAGTATACAGAGTAAGGATCACCAATACGGCAAGTACCTGTGTGTTTGAGACGGGTACGTATACGCTGACCCAGCCAACGGCCTTGTCGGTAGGGGGAGTGACATCGACCCCGACGAGCTGCGGAGTGACCGACAACGGATCGATAGGCCTGACGGTATCAGGGGGTAGTGCACCTTACACGTATGTGAGCGCTACCCGTGGAGGCAGTCCGGTGACGTTGCCTGCGCCGGTGGTTTCAGGTGCGTCGTACACGTTCAACGGCCTGG